>Ga0308013_10000075_pt1 | contig 57784 bp, 54 predicted proteins | sample Neamet181_FD_203131 | JGI IMG/M metagenome (GOLD analysis project Ga0308013, IMG submission 203131) | Marine microbial communities from water near the shore, Antarctic Ocean - #181 | ecosystem: Environmental > Aquatic > Marine > Unclassified | place: Southern Ocean | collected 2014-07-25
AAGGTGGGATAAATTAAAGAATTTAATAACAGAAAAAAAGACATAAAATGGCACATCCTAAAAGAAAAATATCCAAAACTAGAAGAGATAAAAGGAGAACGCATTATAAGGCATCTGATCAACAGATTGCTACAGATCCTACAACAGGTGAGGCGCACTTATATCACAGAGCTCACTGGCATGAAGGTAAACTTTATTACAGAGGACAAATAGTATTAGAATCTGCAGCTGTAGAGGCTTAAAAACACAATTTATTTGTAGAGAAAACCCTCAATTTTGAGGGTTTTTTTTGTTTTATTACTAAATTTCATCCTTTTTGATGATTTTTAGACTTAAAAGTGGAATAATTTTCATTTCTTTGAAGTCCTAATCATTGGGATAATAAATCAATATTATGACAAAAATTACTGCAGCAATTTCAGCAGTTGGGAAATATGTTCCTGAATATGTTTTAACAAATAAAGAGTTAGAATCTTATGTAGAGACTAACGATGAATGGATTACTTCTAGAACAGGAATTAAAGAAAGAAGAATTTTAAAAGGAGAGGGTTTAGGTACTTCTTATATGGCTATTAAGGCTTGCGAAGATTTACTTAACAAAGCCAATATAGATCCTAAAGATATAGATTTGGTAATTGTAGCAACTGCAACGCCAGACCTACCAATTGCAAGCACCGCTGCTTATGTAGCCACAGAAATAGGAGCTACAAATGCTTTTGGGTATGATTTACAAGCTGCTTGTTCTAGTTTCTTATATGGTATGTCTACAGCGTCTGCATATATAGAATCTGGTAGATACAAGAAAGTACTTTTAATTGGTGCAGATAAAATGTCTTCTATTATAGACTATTCAGACAGAGCAACATGTATTATTTTTGGAGATGGTGCAGGTGCTGTTTTATTTGAGCCAAATAATGAAGGCTTAGGGCTGCAAGATGAATATTTAAGAAGTGACGGAATAGGAAGAGACTTTTTAAGAATTGAAGCAGGTGGTTCTCAAATGCCAACCACGGCAGAAACCGTAGCAAACAAAAAACATTTTGTTTATCAAGAAGGAAAAACAGTTTTTAAGTATGCTGTTTCTAACATGGCAGAGGTTGCAGAAAAAATGTTAACTAGAAATAATTTAACAGAACCAGACATTCAATGGTTGGTTGCGCACCAAGCAAATAAAAGAATTATAGAAGCTACTGCAAAAAGAGTAGGAGTTCCTGCAGAAAAAGTAATGATGAATATTCAGAAATATGGAAACACTACATCTGCAACTTTACCACTTTTATTAGCCGATTACGAAAGTCAATTAAAAAAAGGAGATAATTTAATTTTTGCCGCATTTGGTGGTGGTTTCACATGGGGAGCTGCCTATTTAAAGTGGGGATATAATTCATAATAACAATAATAACAACTAAACAATAAGAAAAATGGATATTAAGGAAATTCAAAATCTTATAAAATTTGTAGCTAAATCTGGCGCTAGCGAGGTAAAGTTAGAAATAAAAGATGTAAAGATTACAATTAAAACAGGTTCAGGAACAACAGAAACTACTATTGTTCAGGCACCAATGCAAGGTATGGCACCAATTGCTGTTGCACCGCTTGCACAACAACCAGTGCAAACTACAAGTGTAGAAACAGAAGATTCTAAATACATTACTATTAAGTCTCCAATAATTGGTACTTTTTATAGAAAACCGTCTCCTGATAAGCCAAACTTTGCAGAGGTTGGTACAGAAGTTAGTATTGGTGATACAGTTTGTGTTATTGAGGCTATGAAATTATTTAACGAAATTGAATCTGAAATTTCAGGTAAAATAGTTAAAGTTTTAGTTGATGATTCTTCTCCAGTAGAATTTGATCAACCATTATTTTTGGTAGATCCATCTTAACTTTAGAGCATTAGATTTTTTAAGTATTTAGAATCTAAGTGATTAAAAAATCCAATTATCTAATAAATCTAAATTTTAAAAGATGTTTAAAAAAATATTAATTGCCAATAGGGGTGAGATAGCACTACGTGTTATAAGAACCTGTAAAGAAATGGGTATTAAAACGGTAGCTGTATATTCTACAGCAGATGCAGAAAGTTTGCATGTTCGTTTTGCAGATGAGGCTGTATGTATTGGCCCTCCACAAAGTTCAGAATCTTATTTAAAGATGTCTAATATCATTTCTGCTGCAGAAATAACAAATGCAGACGCAATCCACCCAGGTTATGGTTTTTTATCAGAAAATGCAAAATTTTCTAAATTATGTGATGAGCACAATATTAAATTTATTGGAGCTACCGGTGAAATGATAAACCAAATGGGAGATAAAGCAAACGCTAAATCTACTATGAAAGCTGCGGGTGTACCTTGTGTTCCTGGTAGTGAAGGCGTTATTGTAGATTTTGCTGATTGTGAAAAAGTTGCATTAGAAACAGGTTATCCTGTAATGCTAAAAGCTTCTGCCGGTGGCGGGGGTAAAGGGATGCGTGCAGTTTGGAAACCAGAAAATTTAAAAGATGCTTGGGATTCTGCAAGACAAGAATCTAAAGCTGCATTTGGTAATGATGATATGTATATGGAGAAGCTTATTGAAGAGCCAAGGCATATAGAGATTCAAATTGTTGGAGATTCTTTTGGAAAAGCTTGTCATTTATCTGAAAGAGACTGTTCTGTGCAAAGACGTCATCAAAAGTTAACCGAAGAAACACCTTCTCCTTTCATGACAGATGAATTGAGAAATAAAATGGGCGATTCTGCTGTTTTAGCTGCGGAGTTTATAAAATATGAAGGTGCCGGAACTGTAGAATTTTTAGTAGACAAACACCGTAACTTCTTCTTTATGGAGATGAATACGCGTATACAAGTAGAGCACCCAATTACTGAAGAAGTTGTGAATTATGACTTAATTAGAGAGCAAATTTTAGTTGCTGCTGGTGTACCAATTTCAGGTAAAAATTACTACCCTAAAATGCATTCTATAGAATGTAGAATAAATGCAGAAGATCCGTATAATAATTTTAGGCCCGCTCCAGGAAAAATTTCAACTTTTCATGCTCCAGGAGGGCACGGAATTAGAATTGATACACACGTGTATGCAGGTTATATGATTCCGCCAAATTACGATTCTATGATTGCGAAGTTAATTACTACTGCTCAAACAAGAGAAGAAGCAATTAATAAAATGAAACGTGCATTAGATGAATTTGTAATTGAAGGCGTTAAAACAACAATTCCTTTTCATAGGCAGTTAATGGATCATCCAGATTACGTTTCAGGAAATTATACAACAAAATTTATGGAAGATTTTGTGATGGAATAAAGCTAATTTTAGAGCTTAAAGAATATTAAAAATAGAGAATACAGTTTGTATTCTCTATTTTTTTTATCTTTAACTTAAAAAAAGTTGTTTATGAAAATTAGTAGAATTGACAAAACTATTATTAAAATATTGGTAAAAGATACAAGAGACTCAATTTTAAGTACGGCTAGAAAAGCAGGTATTTCTGTTGCTGCTATTTCCTAAATGTTAAGGGTGTTAGAAAAATATAAATTAATAGCAGGATATAGTGAGACACACAATCCTAAATCTTTAAGATTCTATGCCACTACTTTTGCTAGGGTTTATTTAGAAGTTTCAAATCAGATTTCTTCAATAATAAAAAGATTAAAAGAAATACCAGAAATCATCAAAAGTCTTTATGCTAAAAGTAATTGCGCTATTTTAATGAAAATTTTGTTGAAATATAATGAAGATTTAATACGTGTTTTAAATGATTGTATTTTATCATTAGAAAATATTCTAAGAATAGAAACCTTTGTTTCTTTAGAGCAACGAATAAAAATATAAATTAATATTTAGAATTTTGGAAACACCTAATTTAGATTATCTAAAACAAATTTCTGGAGGAGACATTGAATTTGAAAAGAGTATGCTAGCTGTTTTAAAGTTAGACTTTGCAATAGAATATGCAGCTATACAAGCAAATTACGAAAAGAATAATTTTGAGCAGCTTATTTTAGATATTCATAAGATAAAAAATAAAATAGGAATTCTTGGCATGAAAAAAAGTTTGGCCTTAGCTTCTGAATGCGAAAAAAGTATAAAGAAAGTTAAAAAAGAAAAATTTGATGATTTGCTGTTAATTCTCACAAAAATTAATGTATATTTAAACAATATATAGGCCCCTAATGTAATGAATTGTATAATTATTGATGATGACACATCCGCCCGACTAATTATTAGACAGTTGTGCAAAAATAGCAACTTAGTTGTAAAAGAAGAGTTCTCTTCTGCTGTAGAAGCAATTAAATACTTGAATTCTAATAGTATAGATGTTGCTTTTTTAGATATTCACATGCCCACTTTTTCTGGTTTTGATTTTATTAAGACATTAAAAACGTCATTAAAAGTTATTTTAACAACTTCAGATAAAAACTTTGCACTAGAAGCTTTTGAGTTTGATTGTGTTGTAGATTATATATTAAAACCTGTGGGTATAGACCGTTTTAACAAGTCTATTAAGAAATTATTTAACCTTCCTTTAGCACAGCTAGTAAATGAAGAGAATAATGAAAAACCAGAAAACATAGATTTTATTTTTGTAAACGTTGATAAGCGTTTAGTTAAAATAAAAATTCCTGAAATACTATTAATAGAGGCACGAGGAGATTATATTAGTATTAGAACAGACAAAAAAAGCTATGTAGTGCATTCTACCTTAAAAAAAATTGATAGTAAGCTGCCTTCAGATTCATTTTTAAGAATTCATAGGAGTTATATTATCAATACTTCAGAGATTATAGATATAGAAGATAATAGTGTTTTAATAAATAAACATATTATTCCTATTAGTAGATCTCATAAAACAGAATTAATTAAAAGATTAAACCTTTTGTAATAATAGTTTATCTAAGAAATTATGTCATTTAACCCTCTGCACATCTCGTTTATCGAATTTTAAGAAGCCAAAGTCCCCTGTTAAACTATCTTTGACATGTGTTTAGTAATAAACACGTTCATAGTGTTAGTTGAGTTAGAATACAATCGTAGGTTGGGGGATTTATTGATTGTGAAAATAGACCAAGATTAAGTTTTTGGTCTTTTTTTATGCTTTTTTTTTAATTATCTCTATCTTTTTTCCGTTTATATTCTGCTATTTCACCTCAAAACTTTAAATCTATAACTGTTCTAGTTTCTCTATAGCTACTATTAGTGTATAAAATGTATTTAATACTGTTTTTGAAGTATTTAAAGATGTTTGTGAAATTACAAATGGTAGCTCATAAAACCTTATTATTGTATAATAATTTAAGAAATTAAGAATAGAATATAGAATATATTCTTCCGAAATTTATTCACAAAACAACCAACAATCAACAACCAACAACCAACAACTAAACTAATTAACTATGCAAATTATTACATTTCTAGGCTTTACAATACTTGTAGCAGTAATAGCTTATTTAAAAACAAGAAATACGGAAGAAGCATCTTCAGACGGATATTTTCTTGGAGGAAGAAGTCTAACCGCAGGTGTAATTGCAGGTTCGTTATTACTTACGAACTTATCTACAGAGCAAATTGTAGGTTTAAACGGTGCTGCATATCAAAGTGGTCTTTCTGTTATGGTCTGGGAAACATTAGCAGCCATTGCAATGGTAGTTACAGCCATGTTTTTATTACCAAGATATTTAAAAGGAGGGTTAACCACCGTTCCAGGATTTTTAGCAAAACGTTTTGATATTACTACAAAAACACTAACATCTGTTTTATTTCTTTCTGGATATGTGGTCGTTTTGTTACCAGTAATTTTATATTCTGGTTCTTTAGCAATTAGTGGTATGTTCGATATCCCTGCATTACTAGGCGTTACGCATACACAATCTATTTGGATTTGTGTTTGGGGAATTGGAATTATTGGTTCTATTTATGCTGTTTTTGGCGGATTAAAAGCCGTTGCAGTATCAGATTCTATCAATGCTATTGGTTTATTAATTGGAGGAATTTTAATTCCGATATTCGGTTTAATTATGATTGGTGATGGGAGTCTTCTAGATGGTTTAAATATTTTAACTACAGAAAATCCAGAGAAGTTTAAATCTATGGGTGGTGCAACAGACCCAGTACCATTTTATACTATTTTTACAGGAATGATGCTGGTACAGTTATTTTACTGGGGAACGAATCAGCAAATTATTCAAAGAGCATTGGGTGCAAAAGATCTAAAAGAAGGTCAAAAAGGATTATTATTAGCATCATTTATAAAAATATTAGGGCCAATAATTGTTGTTTTACCAGGTTTAATTGCTTTTCATTTATTTGAAGGAAATTTAGAAAGTGCAGATAGTGCGTATCCAGAATTGGTAAGAAAAGTACTTCCAAGCGCTTGGGTTGGTTTCTTTGCAGCCGTATTATTTGGTGCTATTCTAAGTTCTTTTAATAGTGTTTTAAATAGTTCTGTAACGTTGTTTGGTATAGATGTATATAAGCAACACATTAATAAAGACGCAGATGAAAAAACAGTGGTAAAATATGGAAAAACATTTGGAGTTATTTTAGCAATTGCAGCCATGTTTATTGCACCATTAATTGCAAATGCAGGTAGCTTATTTGATTATTTACAAGAAATTAATGGAATTTATAGTATTCCTATTTTCTCTATTATTATTGTTGGTTATTTAACAAAATATGTACCTGCAATTGCAGCAAAAATAGGATTGGTTTCTGGATGTTTACTATACATAATTAGTCAATTTTTTATGCAACCATATTTTGTAAATACTGCTTTAGAGGTAGCTAAATCTTCAGGAGTAACTGATGTAGCAGCTTTGGCTTTAGTAGAAGCACAGGCATATCCACACTTTCTAGACGTAATGGCTATTTTATTTTTATTAAATGTGGTAATCATGTTAATTATAGGAAAGATAAAGCCAAGAAAAGACCCTTTTGTTCAAGAATATACAAAACAAGTAGACATTACTCCCTGGAAATACACAAAGCAAGTTGGTATAGCAATTTGTGTAATTGTAATAGGTGTTTATGTTTATTTTGCTTAAAATATAAAAAAGCCGTTTTGAGTTTTGAGAATAGGTTGCATCTTTAAAGTAAAGTTACTTTAGCATTATTTATCTAAATACAAAACGGTTTTTTTTAATACAGTTTTTACAATATTCCTTTCTTTTACTTAATTTTTATCTGCAGTATTTATCTTTTTAGAAATCGGTTCTATTTTTTGAAGCGAGGGTTCTCTTGAGAAAATTAACAAAAATTATATCTATTACTTTAAGCCTTTGATCTAAATACTGATGCTTTAGGATGTAATTACTACGTTTTAAATTAATATAAAATGTATTAAAAGAAAGCTATTTTTCGAAAACGGATGGTAAGAGGAAGTTTATAAAAACAAAAAACCGTTGAAAATCAAAAGATTAACAACGGTTATTGTACTGAAGGCGGGACTTGAACCCGCACGGCCATTACTGACCACTGGATTTTAAGTCCAGCGTGTCTACCAATTCCACCACTTCAGCATTGGTACTTTTTACTAAATAGAGCGAAAGACGGGATTTGAACCCGCGACCCCCACCTTGGCAAGGTGATGCTCTACCCCTGAGCTACTTTCGCAGTCAATGTAAATGAACTTAGCTCCTCTTCAAGGACTCGAACCTTGGACCCTCTGATTAACAGTCAGATGCTCTAACCAACTGAGCTAAAGAGGAGTTTGCTACACGTTTTGTGTTTAGCGAGTGCAAATATATATCTTTTTAAGACATCTCCAAACGTTTTGCGAAAAAAAAATGTTTTTTTTTCAGTCTAAGAAATTAAAGATAAACGCTTCTTTAATTTTCAAAATTGTGTATTTTTGCCTTGATAATATGCTTATTCCATAAGCGCAAACTATTATATGGACAAATTTTCGTTCTTAAACGCAGCACATACAGGCTTTATAGCCGATTTATACGATCAATATTTAGTTAATCCGGATGCCGTTGAACCTAGCTGGAGAAGCTTTTTTCAGGGGTATGACTTAGCCAATGAAGATTATTCTTTTTCAGAGGAAGAGACTCCTGTAGGAATTCCTCAAGAAGTTAGAAAAGAGTTTTTGGTAGCAGATTTAATAAATGGTTATAGAACACGGGGTCATTTGTTCACGGAAACAAATCCTGTTAGAGATAGAAGGCAATATGCGCCAACTTTAGAGCTTGATAATTTTGGTTTATCTGAGAATGATCTTGATAAAGAATTTTCAGCGGGTGATATTTTAGGTTTAGGAAGAGTGAAACTTTCTGTAATTGTAAATCATTTAAAAAACGTTTACTGCGATTCTATTGGTGTAGAATACATGTATATGCGAAGCCCAGAGAAATTAAAGTGGTGGCAACAGCGTTTAAATGAGAATGAAAATCATCCTAAGTACTCTGTTGATGCAAAAAAATATATTCTTTCTAAAATAAATCATGCAGTAACTTTTGAAAGTTTCTTGCAAACAAAATATGTTGGTCAGAAGCGTTTTTCTTTAGAAGGAGGGGAAGCTTTAATTCCAGGAATAAGTGTGGCTCTTAGAGATGCCGCTGAAAATTTTGGCGTTAAAGAATGTGTTTTAGGAATGGCCCACAGAGGGCGTCTAAATACCCTGGTTAATATTTTTAAAAAACCGGTAAGAGATTTATTTAGCGAGTTTGAAGGAAAAGATTTTGAAGATGATGATATTGATGGAGATGTGAAATACCATTTAGGTTTAACGTTAAGTAAAACCTACAGAGATGGTAACTCTATTAAGATGAACTTAGTTCCAAATCCATCTCATTTAGAAACTGTTGCCGCAGTTGCAGAGGGAATAACAAGGGCTAAGATAGATAGAAAATACAATGGAGATTCAAGTAAAATTTTACCAATTATAATCCATGGAGATGCAGCTATTGCTGGGCAAGGTATTGCCTATGAAATAGTTCAAATGGCAAAACTAAATGGGTATAAAACTGGAGGAACCATTCATATTGTAGTAAACAATCAAGTTGGTTTTACCACCAATTACTTAGATGCACGATCGAGTACCTACTGTACAGATGTGGGTAAAGTTACTTTATCGCCTGTTTTGCACATAAATGCGGATGATACAGAAGCGGTTTGTCATGCAATGCAAATGGCATTAGAGTTTAGGATGCGTTTTAAATCTGATATTTTTATAGATCTTTTAGGATACAGAAAATACGGACATAACGAAGGTGATGAACCTCGTTTTACACAACCAAAATTATACAAAGCAATCTCAAAACATAAAAACGTAAAAGATATTTACGCTGAAAAATTATTGCAAGAGGGTTCTATAGGTGCATCTCATTTATCTGAAATCACTGCAGAATTTAAAGGAATGTTAGAGAAAGAATTCGATTTATCTAAGAAAGATAAAAAGTCTAAAGTAAAAGAATTTATGAAATCTACTTGGGAAGCTTTTGATAGAGAAGACCTTTCTACAATGCTAGAACCAGTAGATACCTCATACGAAGCAACGAAATTAAAACATATAGCCAAGGTAGTTTCTACCGTTCCTGAAGGTGTAACGTTCTTGAGAAAAGCAGAGCGAATTTTAGAAGGTAGAGCTAAGATGGCATTTGAAACCAATAAGTTAGATTGGGGAATGGCAGAGAATCTAGCGTATGGTTCTTTAATGGAAGAAGGTTTTAATGTTCGAATTTCTGGGCAAGATGTAGAAAGAGGAACTTTTTCTCATAGACATGCTGTTTTACGTGACGAGGTTACAGAAGAGCGTATTAATTTATTAAATAAAAATCCTGATAGTAAAGGAGAGATGTCTATTTACAATTCTCTATTATCAGAATATGGTGTTTTAGGTTTTGACTATGGTTATGCCATGGGAAATCCGAATACATTAACAATTTGGGAGGCACAGTTTGGAGATTTTTCTAACGGAGCACAAATAATGTTTGATCAATATATTTCTGCAGCTGAGGACAAGTGGAAGCTGCAAAACGGAATCGTAATTTTATTGCCTCACGGTTATGAAGGGCAAGGTTCTGAGCATTCATCTGCAAGAATAGAGCGTTATTTGCAATTGTGTGCAATAGACAATATGACCGTTGCAAATTGTACAACACCAGCAAATTTCTATCACTTATTGCGCAGACAAATGAAGCGTGAGTATAGAAAACCTTTGATTATATTTACACCGAAGAGTCTGTTACGTCACTCGAAAGTAATAAGTACTGTAGAAGATTTAGCAACTGGAGAATTTCAAGAAGTAATAGATGATACTATTAACCCAGATAAAGTAAAGAAACTAGTTTTCTGTATGGGTAAATTTTATTATGATTTGTTAGAAGAAAGAGAAATTTTAGAAAGAGATGATGTTGCTTTAGTTAGAATTGAGCAATTATTTCCTTTACATTTAGAAAAATTACAGAAAGTAATAGATAGGTATCCGAATGCAGTAAACTATGTTTGGGCGCAAGAAGAACCAAGAAATATGGGTGCTTGGAGTTTTATGTTAGAGCGTTTTAATTTGGTAAAATTAAATGTACGTTCTCGTAAATACTACGCAGTGCCAGCAGCAGGTTCTAGTACACGTTTCAAAAAACGTCATAAAGCCGTTATTGATAGTGTTTTTAATGATAATAAGTAAGTAAAAGTTCTGTTCTGAAGTTTTGGAAAAGAACATACTAATAAAAGCTAATATTTTTTTAGCAAAAGTAAAATAAGAAACCATGAGTGTTTTAGAAATGAAAGTTCCTTCTCCGGGAGAATCAATTACAGAAGTAGAAATTGCAACTTGGTTAGTTGAAGATGGAGATTATGTTGAAAAAGATCAACCAATTGCAGAGGTAGATTCTGATAAAGCTACTTTAGAATTGCCTGCGGAAGAGAGTGGAATTATAACTTTAAAAGCAGAAGAAGGCGATGCTGTAGAGGTTGGGGCGGTTGTATGTTTAATAGATACAAGTGCTGCAAAACCAGATGGGGGTGCACCTGCAGAAGTTGTAGTTGCAAAAGAAGAAAAGAAAGTTGAAGCGCCAAAGGCTGCCGCACCTGCTGCAACGTATGCAACAGGAACTGCATCACCAGCTGCTAAGAAAGTTTTAGCAGAAAAAGGGATAGCGACTGCTGCCGTTAAAGGAACTGGGAAAGATGGTAGAATTACCAAAGAGGATGCTGTAAAAGCAGTACCTTCTATGGGAACACAACCTGCAAATGGTACCAGAGGAACTGAGCGTAAGAAAATGTCTATGTTGCGTAGAAAAGTTGCGGAACGTCTGGTTGCTGTAAAAAATGAAACTGCAATGTTAACTACTTTTAACGAGGTAAACATGCAGCCAATTTTTGATTTACGTAAACAATTTAAAGAAGACTTTAAAGCAAAACACGGTGTTGGCTTAGGTTTTATGTCTTTCTTTACTTTAGCAGTGGTAAGAGCTTTGAGAATGTACCCAGATGTAAATTCTATGATTGATGGAGACTTTCAAATAAAACAAGATTTTCAAGATATTTCTATTGCAGTTTCTGGGCCAAAAGGGTTAATGGTGCCTGTAATTAGAAATGCAGAAGATTTGTCTTTTAGAGGTGTAGAGGCTGAAGTAAAACGTTTAGCAATTAGAGCAAGAGACGGGCAAATTACAATTGATGAAATGACAGGTGGAACATTTACAATTACCAACGGTGGTGTATTTGGTTCTATGTTGTCTACGCCAATTATAAACCCTCCTCAAAGTGGAATTTTAGGAATGCACAATATTGTAAACAGACCAATGGCGGTTAATGGCCAAGTAGTAATTCAGCCAATTATGTATGTTGCATTGTCTTATGATCATAGAATTGTAGACGGTAGAGAGTCTGTTGGTTTCTTGGTTGCGGTAAAAGAAGCATTAGAAAACCCAATGGAATTATTGATGGATAATAATCCTACAAAAGCATTAGAAATGTAACTCGAAACTTGAGTTTATAAATATAAAAATCCTTGGCTTTTGCTAAGGATTTTTTTGTTTGCATTGTTTCATTTGTTTCTATGGATTTAAAAAGATAACTTCGCTAAAGAAGATGGTACCCAAACTATAGCTTACATCTTACTAAAATACTATTTTATGAAACAAATAAAGGGTAAAACAGTTTTAGTAACAGGCGGTGCTTCGGGCATTGGTAAAATTATGGTGCGTCTGCTATTAGAGCGCGGATCTAAAGTAATTATTTGGGACATTAATGAATTAAAAATAGCCGAAACTATTTTAGAATTTGCAACTAAAGGTGTACTTTTTGGTTTTACTATAGATATTTCTAATATGAACCAAATTAAAGAAACAGCACTAAAAGTAAAAGAAGAAATAGGGATAGTTGATGTGTTGATAAATAATGCGGGTATTGTTGCCGGTAAATATTTTCATGAACATACCACCACAGATATTATAAAAACGATGGAGATTAATGCGAATGCACCAATGTTAATCGCAAAAGAGTTTTTGAATGATATGTTAGCTCAAAATTCTGGTCATATTTGTAATATTGCTTCTTCTGGAGGGCTAATTTCAAACCCTAAAATGTCTGTATATGCAGGAAGTAAATGGTCTTTAATTGGTTGGTCTGATAGTTTACGAATTGAGATGGAGCAATTAAAAAAGAATATTAATGTAACCACTATTATGCCTTATTATATTAATACAGGAATGTTTGATGGCGTGCAATCTAAAATACCAATTTTAAACCCAGAGGTTGCTTCACTTGCCATCATCAAAGCCATTGAAAAGAACAAAAGAATGGTTACTATACCTGGTTATATATACCGCCTTACAAAATTAGGGCAAGGGTTTATGTCTATTAACGTGTTTGATTGGTTTGCCGGAACTGTATTGGGTATCTATAAAACAATGGACCATTTTACAGGTCATAAAAAGTAGGATTTTTTATATATAAAAATTTTAATTATTTATCTTGCATCAAAAAGTAAAAATGCCAAAGAATCCTGAATTAGAACTTGCCTTGCAATTTATTGAAAAAACTGATAGAAATCTTTTTATTACAGGAAAAGCAGGTACAGGAAAAACAACTTTTTTACACAAAATTAAACAAGAATCTTTAAAAAGAATGGTTATTGTGGCACCAACAGGTGTTGCTGCAATTAATGCAAAGGGGGTAACTATTCATTCATTTTTTCAAATGCCTTTTGGGCCTATTTTGCCAAATCAGATTGCAAATACCAATCAACAGCGTAAATTTTCTAAAACAAAAATTGATATTATAAAATCTTTAGATTTAATAATTATTGATGAAATTAGTATGGTGCGTGCAGATTTATTAGACGGCATAGACCAGGTAATGAGACGCTACAAAAATAGAAACAAAGTCTTTGGTGGCGCTCAAATTTTAATGATAGGAGATTTACAGCAATTAGCCCCAGTGGTAAGACCCAATGAATGGAGTTTATTACAGCCCCATTATAACACCGTTTATTTTTTTAGTGCCAAAGCGTATCTAGAAGCGAATGTTGTTTCTATAGAACTGAAACATATTTACCGTCAGAAAAATGAGCGTTTTATTAAAATTCTAAATGAAATTAGAACAGATACGTTGTCTAACGAATCTGCTGAAATTTTAAATAAAAATTACAATCCGTCTTTTTCGCCAACAAAAGAAGAAGGCTATATTACATTAACAACTCATAATAATAGAGCTAATTTAATTAACGACTCTGAACTGAATAAACTAAAAATTAAAAGCGCTTTTTTTAAGGCAGAAATTTCTGGGAAGTTTAGCGAGAATGCTTATCCAAATGCAGAAAGATTAGAATTAAAAGTGGGTGCGCAGGTAATGTTTATTAAAAATGATTCTTCTACAGACAAAAGATATTACAACGGAAAAATAGGAATTATTATTGCAATTTCAAAAGAATCTGTTACGGTACAATGTCCTAATGAGATTGATGAGATTGTTACTGAAAAAGAAACATGGTCTAATATTAATTATGCTATTAATGAAGAAACAAAAGCAATAAAGGAAGAAATGATAGGTGCTTTTTCTCAAATTCCGTTAAGATTGGCTTGGGCAATAACGATACACAAAAGCCAGGGTTTAACCTTTGAAAAAGCTATTATAGATGCAGAAGCTTCCTTTGCACACGGCCAAACGTATGTTGCTTTAAGCAGATGTACTTCTTTAGATGGGTTGGTTTTAAAAACGCCCATTACCAGCAGTGCTATTATTAATGATAGAACAGTAAGTGTTTTTAATGAAAGTGTAGAAGAAAATCATCCTGATGAGTCTATTTTAAACGAATCTGAGAAATATTTTCAATTAAATTTAATTTCAGAAATACTAGATTATCAACCATTATTGTATCCAGTAACAAGGTTAATAGATGTTTTTTATAACAATAGAACAAGTATAAAAGGAGATGTAATAGATCACTTACAAACCATAAAAGATGACGGTATAGTTGCTTTAATGAAAATTTCTAACGGATTTAAAAATCAGTTAAATACGCTTTCTGAAGACAATATTCTCCCAGAGAATAGTTCTCAAATTCAAGATCGTTTTCTAAAAGCAATTGCTTATTTTCTAAATACAACCCAGAATAATATTCAAAAACCTTTAGATACAATTACTTTTTCTACAGATAATAAGGCTGTAAAAAAGGATTTTTCAAAACAGTTTGATTCTTTGCAAGAAAAGTTAGAGGAGAAATTATTTGCATTACAGAAAATGACCAAAGGTTTTAGAGTGCAAGAATATTTGCAAGTAAGAGCAAATGCTGTCTTGCAAAAAACAGAACCTACTAAAAAGAAAAAGGTGGCTTCTAAACGCGATCCTATTTTGGCTTTAAAGTTACGTGAGTTAAGAGACGGTATTGCTAAATCTTTAGAAATTGCACATTTTCAGATTTTTACACAAGAGACTTTGTATGCCTTGTGTGACGAGTTACCTAGAACTGAAAAAGAATTATTAAATGTTGTTGGAATGGGAAAAACCCGTGTATCAAAATACGGAGATGAAATTCTGGAAGCTATCGAAATCTATTGTAAAGAAAACGGAATTAATAGTTTAAACGAGCAAAAAAAGGAGGATAAAAAACCAACGAAACAAATTTCTTTCGAACTGTTTAAATCTGGTTTGTCAATAAAAGAAATAGCTACTGAACGCAGTTTAACAGCTGGTACTATAGAGAATCACTTAGCTAATTATATTACTTCTGGAGACATAGATGTGTTAGAATTAATTTCATTAAAACGGTATAAAGTAATTCGAAATCAAGTGGAAGCAGCTGGCCAAGTAAAAGGATTAACTGCGCTGAAAGAAAAAGTAGATGGCAGCGTTACCTATATGGAGTTGAAAATGGTTTTAATGTCTATGGAGGTATAAGCTTTCTACTTTAAATCCTTCAATAATAATTGCACTGTTTTTCGGCCGTTCCATTCATTTTCATCCAATGCATACACAATATCAAACTCGTCATTTACAAGTTCCATTTTAGCACCTAAATTAAAACCAATAGCATTGTATGTTTTTTGATTGTCACCTTGAAAAACGTTTAGTTTTAAATGTGTTTTATCTGCACCAACTTGTTTGCCATACCCATTATCTCTAACACAAGTAGATGTAAAAGTAGGTTTCATATTCAGAGGGCCGAAAGGTGCCATTTGCTGAATAATTCTAAAAAACTTAGGTGTAATATCAGATAAATCTATGGCAGCATCTATAGCGATTTCTGGCGTTAATAATTTTTTATCAATAGTTTTTTCAACAACCTCTTCAAACTTATTTTTAAAATTCTGGTAGTTTTCTGGCAAGAGTGTTAAGCCTGCAGCATATTTATGGCCACCAAATTGTTCTATAAATTCGCCGCATTCTTCTAAAGCGTTATATACATCAAAACCATTTATAGAGCGAGCAGAAGCAGCCAGTTTATCGCCACTTTTTGTAAACACTAAAGTAGGTCTGTAGTATTTTTCTATCAATCTAGAAGCTACAATACCAATAACACCCTTGTGCCAATCTTCTTTAAAAACAACAGTAGAAAAGCGTTCTTCTTCGTTATTATCAATAATTTGAATAAGCGCTTCATTTGTAATTCGTTTGTCTAGTTCTTTTCTATCTGCATTAAAAATTTCAATGGAAGCTGCAAATTCAACCGCAGTGTCAAAATCCATTTCTGTTAAAAGTTCTACAGCATAATTGCCGTGTTTTATTCTGCCGGCAGCATTTATTCTGGGCGCAATTATAAAAACTACATCGGTAATGGTAAGTTCCGTTTTTTTTGTTTGATGGATAATGGCTTTAATTCCGTTTCTAGGATTCTGATTAATTACTTGCAGGCCATAATATGCTAAAACTCTATTTTCGCCATTCATAGGAACAATATCTGCTGCAATAGCAGTAGCCACCAAATCTAAATACGGTATAAAATCTTCAATTGTTTGGTTTCTAGAAACACCAAGTGCTTGTATTAATTTAAAACCAACGCCACAACCACAAAGCTCGTCAAAAGGATACGTACAGTCTTCTCTTTTTGCATTTAAAATAGCCACTGCTTTTGGTATTTCTGCTCCTGGTTTATGATGATCACAAATAATAAAGTCGATATTTTTTTCTGATGCATAGGCCACTTTTTCAATTGCTTTAATACCGCAATCTAGAGCAATAATTAAAGAGAAATCATTATCATGCGCAAAGTCTATACCTAGGTAAGAAATTCCGTAGCCTTCTGCATATCTATCCGGAATATAAGTTGCAATATTGGGTGTAATTGTTTTTAAATACGAAGCAACAAGCGAAACGGAAGTTGTTCCATCTACATCATAATCTCCATAAACTAAAATATTTTCTTTGTTTGCAATGGCAGTCTCAATTCTTGCAACGGCAACATCCATATCTTTCATTAAAAAAGGATCATGAATAGCATCTAAACTTGGTCTAAAGAAATTTTTAGCATCCTCAAATGTTTTAATATTTCTTTGAAATAATACATTGGCAATAGTTAAATCTACCTGTAAGTCTTGGGCTAATTTTTCTATTTTATCTCTACTTGGTGTCGGTTTTAAAGTCCATCTCATAGCATTGTCTTGACTTCGTTTTAATTTTCGTGCAGAAAAATTTCAATTTCTACCTTTGCAAACTGACGAAACATTTCCATAACGCCACAATATTTTGTTACCGATAAGTTTACGGCTTTCTGTATTTTTTCTGGTTGTAAATTACTATCCGTAAAATGGTAATCTACCTTTACTTTATTGTAAAATTTAGGATGTTCATCTGTTAATTCTGCGGTTACTTCAATTTTAAAATTAGCAACTTCTGCACGCATTTTTTCTAATAAAGAAACTACATCTAAGCCAGAGCAACCCGCTAAAGAAGATAGCATTAGTGCTTTAGGAGCAAAACCAACTACATCTCCGTTGTCTTGAGATTTATCAAACATTGTAAATTCATAGCCACTTGGGTTATCACTTTTAAATTGAGATTTCTCAGTCCAAACTGTTTTTACTATATTTTTAATCATATTTTCTTTATTTTTTAAATAGGAAGTATTAAATTTATCGCAGTTACAAAAGTAAAAAAAAACTATCTCTAAATGATTAAATCGTTTATAAATACTAAATATAAGAAAGTTGTTTTCTTTAGTCTCTTTTTTATGTCATTTATTTATGCACAAGATCAGCCCCCTGTATTAACTGCTAATGATAGACAAGTATTTTGTCCAGGAAGTGAAATAAAAATAGCACCTAGTTTTACGGTAAGTGATCCAGATAGTTCTGGAATTGAATCTTTTTCAGCACAAATTTCAGTAAACTACCAATCAGGTGAAGATAGGTTAAGCTTAGATGTTACTCCTTATGCCAGTATTGGCAGTGCAATTTGGAGCACATTAGAAGGTAAGTTAACTTTAAAAGGAAGTTTTGGTGCAGACATATTAATTGCAGAGTTACAGATAGCAGTTAGAGAAATTTTTTTTACCACCACTGCAACAACAATTCCCGATGAGAAGGTTTTTTCATTAACTATTGGGAATGCTAATTATTTGCTGTCAACAGATCATTTTTATGAGTTTATTTCAGATGTAGGAATTACTTGGGCGAATGCAAAAATTGCTGCAGAAGGACAAGTTTATTATGATAGATTAGGATATTTAGCCACATTAACCAGTCAAGAAGAATCAGATTTTGCAGGGAAGCAAACATCTGGCGCTGGTTGGATTGGTGGTTCTGATGAAGCGTCAGAAGGTGTTTGGAAATGGGTAACGGGCCCAGAAGCAGGAACTATATTCTGGAATGGGCTTTCAAATGGTAGTACACCTAATTTTGCTTTTTGGAACTCTCCTGCTGAGCCTAATGATTTTGGATTTGGAGAGGATTATGCTCATGTTACTGCTCCGGGTGTTGGTGCCCCTGGTTCTTGGAATGATTTGTCTAATACTGGTGCTTCTTCAGGAAACTATCAACCAAAAGGATATATTGTAGAGTATGGTGCTCCCGGAGATGCATTATTAAGTATCGTGGCAACTACCAGTATCTATCTCCCTAAAATTACAAGTTTTACAGCAGATACTATTTGTATTGGAGATGATTCAACATTGTATGCGTACTCAAGATTTGGAGATGTTTTTTGGTTTGATTCTCCTACAGCTACTACTTTATTAAACACAGGAGATATCTATGTTATTTCAGGATTAACAGCAAATAAGACGTATTATGTTTCTGCAATAGAAGATGTCTGTGCATTGGTACCTAGAACAGCGGTTACTGTCTCAGTGGAGGATAAACCGGAAATAACTTCAGTAACAACTAACAGTCCAATTTGCTCAGGTTCAAATGCTGTCTTTGTAATAAGCGGAACTCCTTCTGCTACAGTAAATTATAATATTGATGGGGGAGTAGACCAAACAGTAATTTTAAGTACTTCAGGAGAAGCAGAAGTCTCTGCAATAGGAGTTTCTAGTAATACAGTATTTATTTTAACAGAAATTTTTAAAGGCACGTGTTCAATTAGTTTATCACCAACAACAAATTCAACAACTGTAATTGTTAATCCAAATCCAGAAGTTATAACATTAACATCTAATGCGTCCGTTTGTGTAGGAGAAGACGCCATTTTTACAATTAAAGGAACTGCTGGTGCAGAGGTAATTTATAGTTTTGATGGCGGAACAACAGCTTCTGCAATAGATTTAAACGCAGTTACTGGAGAGGGTTTTATTTCTATAACAGGAGTTACTACAGATATAGAAATTGAATTAATTAGTATAAAGGTAGATCTTTGTTTAGTTGCCTTAACAGGCACTTCGGTTAAGGTAACCATTAATCCAGATCCTTCAGTAAATACGTTAACTGCCGTAAATCCTATGATTTGTTCTGGGAGTGATGCACTTTTTTCTATAATTGGTTCTGCAGGAGCTACGGTTACTTATAGTATTGACGGCGGACTAGATGATACAGTACTTTTAGATGCTTCAGGAGAAGGTAGTATTTCTCTTGTGGGTGTTCTGGTTAATAGTAATATAACATTAAGTAATATTGTTTTAGGTAGTTGTGCTGTAACAATAGCAAATACAGCTTCAGTAATTGTTAATCCAAATCCAGAAATTACACTCTTAACTGCAGGTGTTGCAATTTGTTCAGGAGGAGACGCAACCTTTACAATTAAAGGTTCTGCAAATGCTGAAGTAACTTATAGTATTAATGGGGGTGCAAACCAGACAGAAGTTATAAATAATTTTGGAGAAGCATCTTTAATTGTAATGGGTGCTGTGGCAGATACTACTATTGAATTAATTAGCATAAGAGATATAACAACCGGTTGTCTAACTTCTTTAACAGGTAATATAGCTACCGTGGTAATTAATCTAAATCCTACTATTACAAGCACAATTAATACTACTGTTTGTATTGGTGAGGTAGCTTCACTAAACGCTACTGCATCTGCAGGTGTAGTGCAATGGTTTGCTTCAGATTTATCAACAGACACAAACGTATTATTTGAAGGAACCGATTATACTCCAACACTTTTAGCCGCAACTACCACTTATTATGTAGCAGCTAAAGATGGTGCTTGTGTTACCCCAATAAGAGCAGCAATAGTTGCTACGGTAACACCTATTCCTACAATTACCAATATAACTGAAGATGCTGTTTGTTTAGGCACAAAGGCCCAACTAAGTGCTACTGCTTCTTCTGGTATTGTGCAATGGTTTGCTACAGACCAAGCTACAGATACTACCCCAATATTTGAAGGAGCTGATTATGAAACTCCAATAATAACTACAACTACTACCTATTATGTTGCTGCTAAAGATGGTGCTTGTATCTCAAAAGCTAGAAACCCAGTAACCGCAGTTGTAGACACTACAACTCCAAATTTTGATATCGAAAAAGAAACCTATTTTTTATGCTTAGGCGAGGCGATGGTTACTTTAAAAGTAATAAATGAAAAAGCTAATAATTACACCTACATCTGGGAAAAAGAAGGTGAATTGCTTGCAGGAGATACAGCTACTATTGGTGCAATTAGTTCTGGAAACTATACCGTAAAAGCAATCTCTATTACGGGTTGTGAATCAATAGAAAAAAGTATTGTAGTTATAGATTCTGAAATTGCAATTATCAACAAAGAAGATATTTTTATTGTGGATGAATCTAATAATAATACAATCGAAATTAGAACGGCTAATTTAGGAATTGGGAAGTATGTTTTTTCTCTAGATAACGAATTTGGTTTTTATACATCAATTCCTTTTTTCGATAAAGTATCGGCAGGGAATCATATTTTATATGTAAAAGATAGAAATGGTTGTGGCACAACTTTGTATGATTTTATAGTATTTGCTTACCCAAATTTTTTTACACCAAATGAAGACGGAATAAATGATTTTTGGAAGCTTAGTGGTTTTGATACTGGTTTGTTTACAATTTCTCAGATTTCTATTTTTAACAGATTTGGGGTGCTACTCTATCAGTCAGAAAACCCAAATAAAAGTTGGGATGGCACTTCTAATGGAAAAAAACTACCATCAAACACCTACTGGTTTAAAGTGGTTTTAAATGATATTAACGGTATTGCAATAGAAAAAAGAGGAAGTGTTAGTTTAATAAGAAAATAAAAAATATGGCATTAGTAACCCCATTATCAGCAGCACACGATTTAGAAACTAAAGAATTAGCAAAATTTTTTAATGAAACCTTAGGTTTTTGTCCTAATTCTGTGCTAACAATGCAAAGAAGACCAGCTATTTCTAAAGCTTTTATTAACTTAAATAAAGCGGTAATGGCCAATGAAGGCCGTGTTACATCTGCTTTAAAAAGAATGATTGCTTGGGTTTCTAGCAACGCAACAGGTTGCAGATATTGCCAGGCGCATGCAATTAGAGCTGCAGAGCGTTATGGTGCAGCCCAAGAACAATTAGATAATATTTGGGAGTATAAAACACATGCTGCCTTTTCAGAGGCAGAAAGAGCAGCATTAGATTTTTCTTTAGCAGCCTCTATGGTACCAAATGCTGTTGATGCTAAAATTAAAGAAACGCTATATAAATACTGGGACGAAGGCGAAATTGTAGAAATGCTAGGCGTTATTTCGCTCTTTGGTTATTTAAATAGATGGAATGATTCTATGGGAACAACTTTAGAAGAAGATGCAATTGATAGCGGAAACCAGATTTTAGGGAAACACGGTTTTGAAGTGGGGAAACACGACGGTTCTAAATACTAAAGACTTCTTAAATTTAAAAAAAATCATCTCGGTATGTAGAGAATCTTTTTAGTTGTTTTTTAAGATTAACGCTTTCTTTTCGAGAGACAAACCATGAAAGCCTGTTTTCATAAAATTTCTAATATTTTGATGGGAAGCACCATTTTTATCTTCTAAAACATTTTGATAGTGTTCGCTAAAAGAAGCTAATGTTGCCGCTGTTGTTAATTTTTGATGCAAAGCAAATGCAAACAATTTACAGGAACCATTATTTTCTCCTGCTTTATTTTTAATGTTTCCGTTTGTGAAACTGGTTGGAGTAAAGTTGTAATACTCTTCAATTACCTGCATGGTTTCTGCGAAGGTAATTGCGGTTGGTGTTGTTTTTAGTTTTTGGATGAAGTATTGAAGGGTCATTTAAATAGTTTTTAAAAATTAATAGTACAAAAGTAAATAATAAAAAAAGACGCTTTTTATTTGCAATATGTAAAGTTTTATTTACATTTGTATAAAAATAATAGCATTATGAAAATTAAAATGTTGCCAAATTGGGGTAAAAAGTTAGGCTTTTTAGTCTTTATTGTTAGTTTTTTTATTTCTGGATACAAAGAGTTTTTACAAGGTATAACAGGATGTGGTCCAAATTCTATAACATTTAATTATTTTGAAAATCTTTGTTCCGATTCAGTTTTACACTTATTTGAGGTTTTAGCTATTCTAGGAATGTTTCTTTATCTGTTTTCTAGAGAAAAAATAGAAGACGATTATATAAATAAATTGAGATTAGAGTCATTTCAATTGACCACCTTAATTGGCTTGATCATAACAATTATACTTTATATAATCTCTAAAGATTTTAAATTAAAAATAGAATATTTTATAAACTTATGGTTGATGTTTTATCTAATTACTTTTGCAATAAAAAAACGCATTTATTAATTTATACAATAACATCATGAAAATTAAAATGTTGCCAAATTGGGGCAAAAAGTTAGGCTTTTTGGTTTTTGTTATATCGGTGCTAATAACTTCTACTTTTATCGAGAACCGAAAGTCATTCTTGGAGGGATACAATGCCGGCCTTGTTTTAGAAAATGAGATACTGAATCTAAAACCGATATTGTTTGAAAGAGTTTTAGGTACTGAAAGTTTACATTTCTTTAGTGTCTTTATTATAATTGGCCTTATTATATATATGTTTTCAAAAGAAAAAGTAGAGGATGATTATATTGATAAGCTAAGGCTAGAGTCATTTCAATTAACTAGTTTAATTAGCTTAGCGGCTTCAGTAATGTTTTATATAGTTTATAAAACTTTTAAATTAGAGTTAGATTACTTTGTGCTTATTTATTTAATTATTTTCGCATTGAAAAAAAGACAGTTTTAGTATGAAAAACTTAATAAAAGTAGAGCGCGCAAGACATCGTTTAACGCAAGGAGATTTAGCTGAAAAAGTTGGAGTTTCTAGGCAGACCATTTATGCCATAGAAAATAATAAATTTAATCCTTCGGTAACTTTAGCAATTAAAATGGCACGTTATTTTGAAGTAACAGTAGAATATTTATTTGATATTGAAGAGTAAAACTAAAGTTTAATCATTGCCCTACAGTAAAAAAATACACACCTTTTGGTGTCTTAATTTTATATTATGATAGCACTTCTTTTAATACTACTTCTTTGGTTTCTACAAGTAATTCGGATACTCCTTATGAAATAGAAACTTTTTTTTAGAGCAAAGATATTCTTAGAACAAGTTATTTTATAAATTCTTATTCATCAAGGAATGTAAAAACTAAAAACTTTACTTCTTCCCGTCAACAATAACAACAATTTCTCCTTTTGGGGGCTTGTTTGTATAATGCGCTAATACCTCCGTTGCAGTTCCTCGAATAGTTTCTTCAAACATTTTTGTCAATTCTCTAGAGACAGAAACTTGTCTGTCTGCGCCAAAATATTCTACAAAATGTCCCAATGTTTTTACTAGTTTATGTGGCGATTCATAAAAAATCATAGTTCTAGTTTCTTCAGCTAACAATAAAAAACGTGTTTGTCTTCCTTTTTTAACAGGTAAAAAACCTTCAAAAATAAATTTATCATTTGGCAAACCAGAATTTACCAAAGCAGGTACAAATGCAGTTGCACCAGGCAAACAATCTACTTCTATGTTGTTTTCTACACAAGCTCTGGTTAATAAGAAACCAGGATCTGAAATAGCGGGCGTTCCAGCATCAGAAATTAAGGCACAGGTTTCTCCGTTTTTTATTCTATTTACAACCCCTTGTATAGATCTGTGCTCGTTGTGCATATGATGACTGTGCATTTGTGTAGCAATCTCATAATATTTTAAGAGTTTGCCACTTGTGCGTGTGTCTTCTGCTAAAATAAAATCTACTTCTTTTAGAATTCTAATAGCCCTAAAAGTCATGTCTTCTAAATTACCAATGGGTGTTGGTACTAAATATAGTTTGCTCATTTAATAAATTTTTAATAGTTAGTTGCATGTTCACTTGCAACCAAATATTTATAATTTTTTATATACTTTCATACGTTTCTACAGTAATATCTGCAATAACGTCTCCTGTGTGTTTAATGCTTAGAGGTTCAAATAATACAATATGCACCTCTTCTTTTGCAATGGGTTTGTGTTCTACACCTTTTGGTACAATGTAAAATTCACCTTCGTTTAAAGTAATGGTTTTATCGCGTAATTCGATGTCTAAAGAACCTTTTATTATCATAAAAAGTTCATCTTCATCATCGTGTTTATGAAACACAAACTCACCTTTTAGTTTGGCTAATAATATTTGTTGTCCGTTTAATTCACCTACTTTTTTTGGAGACCAAAAGTCTGAAAATAAATTAAACTTTTCTTGAATATTAATTACGCTCATAAAGACAAATTTACAAAGAATTAGACGGATTCTGCGCTACCGATTGCAGCAATTGTTCTCCCTCTTTTTTGTTTAAAAAAAGTACGTGTAGAAAGTGGAGTATTTCTTCCGAATTTTCGCAACAGAAATGAGCGTACAAAAGATTCATATTAACTTGAAAATGTTTAGTTTTGTAGCTTAAATTTTCAATAGAAATGTATAGAAGTCATTCTTGTGGTGAGTTAAGAGCATCGCACATAAATACAGAAGTAACTTTATCTGGTTGGGTACAGAAAACGCGTGATAAAGGTTTTATGGTTTGGGTAGATTTGCGAGACAGATACGGAATTACACAGTTAATTTTAGATGAAGAGCGCACATCAACAGAAATGATGGAGAAAGCAAAATCTTTAGGGAGAGAGTTTGTAATTCAAATAACAGGAACAGTAATAGATAGAGAATCTAAGAATTCTAAGATGCCTACCGGAGCTATTGAAGTATTGGTTTCTAAGTTAGAAATTTTAAATGCATCTATTACGCCACCATTTACAATTGAAGATAAAACGGATGGAGGAGAAGACATTCGAATGAAATATAGATATTTAGATATTAGAAGAAATCCTGTAAAAGACAGTTTAATTTTTCGTCATAAAGTATCTATGGAAGTAAGAAAATACTTGTCTGACCAAGAATTTATAGAAGTAGAAACGCCTTATTTAATAAAGTCTACACCAGAAGGTGCAAGAGATTTTGTAGTGCCTTCTAGAATGAATGAAGGTCAGTTTTACGCATTACCACAATCACCACAAACCTTTAAACAATTACTGATGGTTGGTGGAATGGATAAATATTTTCAGATTGTAAAATGCTTTAGAGATGAAGATTTACGTGCAGACAGACAACCAGAATTTACACAAATAGATTGTGAAATGGCGTTTGTAGAGCAAGAAGATATTTTAAATATTTTTGAAGGATTAACTCGCCACTTGCTAAAAGAGGTAAATAATGTAGAGGTGGAGAAATTTCCTAGAATGTTATATGACGACGCAATGCGTTTGTATGGAAATGACAAACCAGATATTCGTTTTGGTATGGAGTTTGGCGAGTTGAATGAAATTACACAACACAAAGATTTTGGCGTTTTTAATAGCGCAGAATTGGTAGTTGGTTTTGCTGTGCCTGGCGGTAATACACATACAAGAAAAGAAATAGATAATATTATAAAATGGGTTAAGAGGCCACAAGTTGGTGCTTTAGGAATGATTTATTGTCGTGTAAACGAAGATGGAACGTTCAAGTCTTCTGTAGATAAATTTTACGATCAAGAAGATTTAGCAAAGTGGGCCGAAAAAACAGGAGCAAAAACAGGAGATTTAATCTGTGTGTTATCTGGTGATACGAATAAAGTAAGAGCGCAATTATCTGCTTTGCGTATGGAGTTTGCAGAGCGTTTAGGTTTAAGAGATCCTAAAGTTTTTGCACCTTTATGGGTAATCGATTTTCCTTTATTAGAGTTAGATGAAGAAACAGGGCATTACCATGCAATGCATCACCCTTTTACTTCGCCAAAACCTGGGCAAATGGATTTATTAGATACAGATCCTGGTGCTGTAAAAGCAAACGCATATGATTTGGTTTTAAATGGAAATGAAATTGGCGGCGGTTCTATTAGAATACATGACAAGCAAATGCAAGCTACCATGTTGCGCCATTTAGGTTTTTCTGATGAAGATGCAAAAGCACAATTTGGTTTCTTAATGGATGCGTTTGAATATGGTGCGCCACCACACGGAGGTTTGGCTTTTGGGTTGGACAGATTGGTTGCTATTTTAGGCGGACAAGAAACTATTAGAGATTTTATTGCGTTTCCGAAGAATAATTCTGGACGAGATGTAATGATTGATGCACCTGCTTTTATAGATGATACACAATTAAAAGAATTAAGCTTAAAATTAGATATTCAAGAGTAGAAATTTATTTTTTAAACATTTAGACTTCACGGGTTTGTAAGATTTGTGAAGTCTTTTTTTATCTAATTTTTTTAGTACTTTTAAACTATGAAAAATACGATCCTACTTTTAGCATTATTGATATCAGTTACTACATTTGCTCAAAAAATTACAGGAGACGAACTTTTAGAAAAGTCAATTGAATTTCATGACCCAATTGGAAATTGGAAAACGTTTTATGGTGAACTTATAGTTACTATGAAAACGCCAAAACGTACTCTAAGAAAAAGTAGCATACAAATACACCTTCCTAGGCAGTATTTTTCTGTGGAAGCTGCAAGAGATACTATTATTTTAAAACAGATTGTAGATAAAGGCACTTGTAGTTATGTTATTAATGGAAATACAAACCCGTCTGAGGCATTGCTAGAGAAATATAGTTTGAATTGTGAACGTGCTAAAATGTTTAAAAATTATTATACTTATTTGTATGGTTTGCCAATGAAGCTAAGAGATAAAGGAACTATTATTAATCAAATAGTAACAACCAAAACTTTTAAAGGAAAAGAATATTTAGTTTTAAAAGCAACCTATTCTAAAGAAGTAGGTAAAGATACTTGGTACTTTTATTTTGATCCTAAAACGTATGCAATGGAAGTGTATCAGTTTTTTAAAGAAGCAAAAGATAGCGGAGAATACATTTTATTATCAGGTTTAGAAACTATTAATAATATAAAGATGCCTAAAAATAGAGCTTGGTATTATAATAAGGACAGTAGCTATTTAGGAACAGATGTATTGTCATCAAAGAAGTAATTACAAATGTCAACAACAAAAAAGATATATAAAAAAATATTAATTTGGAGATATAAATACATCTCTCAGCGTCAGTTTATTTATATTTTAAGTATTTTGGTTGGTTTTTTATCTGGTGTTGTGGCGCTTATTTTAAAAAATTTAACTCACTATTTTCAGCACCTTTTAGAAGGAAACTTAGTGCGTTATTACCACAATGCCTTTTACTTTGTATTTCCTATTATAGGACTTACTATTGTTTATTTTGTTATAAAGTTTATTCTAAAAGAGAAAGTAGACCATGGTATTCCGTCTACACTTTTTGCTATTTCTAAGCGCAAAGGAATCATAAAACGTAAAAAAATGTTTGCGTCTATATTAACAGCTCCTATAACTGTAGGTTTTGGTGGCTCTGTTGGTTTAGAGGGCCCAACTGTAGCTACAGGTGCTGCAATAAGCTCTAATATTGCACGCTTATTTCATTTAAATCAAACCACTAGAAGTTTATTAATTGGTTGTGCAGCAGCCGGCGCATTATCTTCCATATTTAAAGCCCCCATTGCTGCAATAATTTTTGCTATTGAAGTATTTAGTCTAGACCTAACAATTGCGTCTATGTTACCGTTACTTTTAGCCTCATTATCAGCAATTATTACATCTCACTTTTTCTTTGGATCAGATGTGTTGCTTCCTTTTAAAACAGAAGATATTTTCTCAATTAAAGAGGTGCCTTTTTATATTATTTTAGGAGTAGTAACTGGTTTTACTTCTGTTTACTTTACGGAAGTATATGATAGAATTCAGAAGTTTTTCGATACCATAGGTTCTCCAATAAAACGCATGTTAATTGGTGGAATAGGTTTGGGGGTTTTGGTGTATTTTATTCCGCCTTTATATGGTGAAGGCTTTGAGGTTATTAATAATTTAATTGCTGGAAACCCAGAAGAGGCCTTAAAAAATAACTTTATGCATTTAGATTTAACGAATGTTTGGGTTGTTATTCTTTTATTAATTGGTTTGGTGTTTTTTAAAATTATAGCAAGTGCCTTAACTTTTGGTGCTGGTGGTGTTGGTGGTATTTTTGCCCCAACTTTATTTATGGGAAGTATTTTAGGGAATGTGGTGGCAAAGATTATAAATAATACAGGCCTTTCTAATATTTCTGAAAGTAACTTTACGTTAGTGGGTATGGCGGGTTTAATGGCCGGTGTTTTACATGCACCACTAACTGCAATATTTTTAATTGCGGAAGTTACGGGTGGTTACGGTCTTTTTATTCCTTTAATGATAACGGCTGCAATTTCGTATTCTATTGCAAAGTATGTACATCCGTATTCTGTGTATGCAATGGAATTAGGTAGAAAAGGAGAATTAATTACCCATGATAAAGACCACGCAGTTTTAACTTTAATGGAGATGGATAAAGTAATAGAAAGTAATTTTATTCCTGTTTATGCCAATATGAGTTTGGGTGAAATGATAAAAGAAGCGGTTGTAAAATCTAATCGCAATATTTTTCCTGTGGTAGATGAAGAAAGTAATGGGCTACTAGGTATTATTTTATTGGATGATATTAGACCTATCATGTTCGATCAAACATTATACAATACCGTAATTGCAAGAGAAGTAATGCAGAAACCTCCAGAAACTATAGTTGTTGGCAAAGATAGAATGACAGATATTATGAAGAAGTTTCAAAAAAGTGGTGCATGGAATTTGCCTGTTATAGAAAATAATAAATACATCGGTTTTATTTCTAAATCTAAGTTATTAACGGCTTACAGAAATAAATTAATTGAGGTTACTAGCTAAATAAGATAAATAAAAATGAGAACAAATAATTTCACCCAAAACATGCTAAAGAAGTCTAACGCCGAGTTAGAAAATATTTTAGAGGATAAAGATACTTATACAGACGAAGCAATACAAGCGGTAATTTGGGAATTAGAAAACAGAAATATTATTGAAAAAGGTGCAATTATTCACAATCCTGTTATCTTAGAAAATGATATTTTAACTAAAGAAAAAGAACAAGATATTCCGTTTAGCAATGCTTCATCTGAAGAAGTGGTCTTACCATTTTTATATTCTAAAAGAGCAATACAAGGGTTTACTATTTTTTTTAGCACCATATTTGGTGCTGTTTTATTAATGAGTAATTTAAAGAAAATGAATAAGCCAAAAGCAAGAGTAGAAGTGCTTTTTTTTGGAATTGCTTATACTTTTTTAACCATTATACTTCTAAACGTACTCCCAAAAACATTTTTTCTAACCATACTTTTCAACTTAGTTGGCTATGCAATTTTAGTAGAATATTTTTGGAATAAAAATTTAGGAAAAGACCTAAAACATCAAAAAAAGCAAATTTCTAAGCCATTACTTATTTCATTTTTAATTTTAGGGTTTTTAATATTTCTTATACTATTACCTAGTATTTTAGGCCTATAGGTTTTTTAAAAATAATTAATTTGAGTGTTACAGAAACTAGCTTATCATTGTTATTATAAGCAAATAGTAGGGTTTATTTTTTTGTATTTAAATAATTTACAACCAAATCAGGAAAATCTGTAAAAACGCCATCTACATTCGCATTAATCAAAAGGGTTTCCATTAATTCTTCAAACGAAGAGAATTCATCTAAAGCATCTGCTCTTAAAGTATAAGGATGTACTTTTAAGCCCAGCGCATGCGCATTAGAAACTAAAGAAGTAAATGTAAATTTAGCAGCTATTTTTTTATCTAAAATTTGTTTGTAGTGGGGTCCAATTCCGTTTGCATACTTTGCAAAATGTTTTAGCTGCTTTGTTTCTGAAGGGAACTCTATAAGTTGCATTAAAAATAAATCTGACTTTAAGGTTACGCGAATTCTTTCTAACTCTTTTGCATCAAAACACTGTAAAATACACCTGTCTTTTTTTGTTTTGTATCCGTAATTTGTAAGTATTTTTAACACTATTTCTGTAAGATTTTTCCCTTCTTTCTTATGAAATTCTGGGTCTTTAATTTCCGGATAAATTCCAATATTTTTATGGGTACTTTTATTTAAGCCTTGTATTAATTGAAGCTCTTGCTCAAAAGAGTGTAATTTAAAATTACCAGTTTCTTTAGGAAAACGATTCGGATAAAATTGTGTTCCTGTTTCAGGATTAAAACGTTCAGACACGTTTAGCGTTTGTAGCTCTGCAAAGGTAAAATCAATTACATAATACCTATTGTCTGCTCTCTTTCTTTCTAAAAATTTTGTGGCAACATCTGTAACATCGTCTAAATAAATATCATGAATTACAATAGCAACATCATCTTTACTTAATACTAAATCTTGCTCTATAAAATCGCAATTCATTGCAAAAGCCATTGCTTTAGCTTCCATAGTATGTTCAGGTAAATAGCCAGAAGCGCCTCTGTGGGCAATTACAATTTTTTTATTCATAGCGGTTGTCTCTTTTGGTTGGTTACAAGAAAGAAGTAACAAACCAATCAAAAATACTAAAATAGATTTCATTTCTATAATTTTTTCCTTTTTGATTATTTTCAAAGATTAAAGATAGAACTTTTGTAGTTTTGCAATATGAAATTAGCCATAAAAATAATGTTTATTGTCTTTTTAGTTTGGATGGCAATAGGAGCGTATTTAGTAAATACAGAACATGAAAAAGCACAAATTGTCATGGGTTTAGGTATTTTATATTTAGCATTTATATTTATGCCTTTCTTTATTTATTACAGATATAGAGACGGTAAGTATAAAAAGTATATTTTAAATGACCAGAAATTAAAAGAGGCCTTCAGTCAGCAAGGAAAAAGGTAATTCATCTTTTAAGAACCTATTACACATTTCCTTTTACAATATTTTATTATTTCCAAATCATAAATTTAACTAGGGCATTTGTTCCGGTTGTTTTATGTCTTAAAGAGAAGAATAGTTCGTACTTTTGTAGTCTATGATAGACGCAAGAGAAGCAATTTCTGAAAAAGCAGTTTTAATTGGTGTAATTACCCAGCAACAGAATGAAACCCAGTCTGATGAGTATTTAGACGAGTTAGAGTTTTTAACATCTACCGCTGGTGGTGTTGCCGTAAAACGTTTTGTTCAGAAGATGGAAAGACCAAACCCTAAAACCTTTTTAGGAGTTGGTAAGTTAGATGAAGTAAGAGCTTATATAGAATCTAATGGGGTTGGTACCGCTATTTTTGATGACGAGTTATCACCTGCACAAATTAGAAACATAGAAAAAGTATTAGATTGTAAAATCTTAGATAGAACCAACTTAATCTTAGATATTTTTGCACAAAGAGCGCAAACAAGTTCTGCAAAAACGCAAGTAGAGTTGGCACAGTGCCAATATTTATTGCCGCGTTTAACTAGACTTTGGACACACCTTGACAAGCAAAAAGGGGGAATTGGAATGCGTGGACCCGGGGAAACAGAAATAGAAACAGATAGACGTATTATTCGTGATAAAATAGATCTTCTAAAAAAGAAGTTGAAAACCATTGACAAACAAATGGCTGTTCAGCGAAAAAACCGTGGAAAAATGGTACGTGTTGCCTTGGTTGGTTATACCAATGTTGGGAAATCTACCTTGATGAATGTAATTAGTAAAAGTGATGTTTTTGCAGAAAATAAACTATTTGCAACCTTAGATACAACCGTTAGAAAAGTAGTTATTAAGAACATTCCGTTTTTAATGACAGATACTGTTGGTTTTATTAGAAAATTACCAACACAATTGGTAGAATCTTTTAAATCTACCCTAGATGAGGTGAGAGAAGCAGATTTGTTGTTGCATGTTGTAGATATTTCGCATCCAAATTTTGAGGATCATATTGCTTCTGTAAACGGAGTTTTAGCAGATATTAAATGTGCAGATAAAAAGACGGTAATGGTTTTTAATAAGATTGATGCTTATGCGCATGAAACCATAGAAGAAGACGATATTGTTACCGAAAGAACTAAAATACATTATACTTTAGAGGATTGGCAAAAAACATGGATGAATGATAAAAATGAAACTTCTATTTTTATTTCTGCTTTAAATAAAGAGAATTTAGAAGAGTTTAAAGAAACAGCATATAATGAAGTTAAGAAAATTCATGTAGAACGTTTTCCTTATAATAACTTTTTATATGATGAGTATAAAGAGGCGTAATAGCTAGTTAGTTTTTATTTTTTTTAGTTCTTCTATCTAAAGATTCTTTTGCCAATACTTGCAAATCTGCAATAGCATCGCTTTCGTCCATAATTTCTAGACCTAACAGTGTCTCTATTAGGTCTTCTTGCGATACAAGTCCGCTTACAGACCCATACTCGTCAAGAACCAATGCAATGTGTTCTTTTTTATTAATTAGTTGATCAAATAATTTTGCAACTGAGACTTTTCTTTCGGTAACAACAATATCTCTTTTAATAGAAGCCAATGTTTGTTCACCATTGCCACTAATCATTGCTTCTAGTAGCGTGTCTTTTAAAAAATAACCAGTTATTGCGTCTGGGTTTTTAGAAAAAACAGGAATCCTAGAAAAGCCTAATTTTTTGTGTTCGTTGTAAAAAGACACAATCTTTTGTGTTTCATCTGCAATTTCTAATACAGATCTAGGTGTCATTACATCACTTACTTTTATCTTTTTAAACCCTAATAAATTTCTAATTACTTTGCTTTCACTTGCTTGAAAAACACCTTCTTTTTCGGCCATATCTGCCATTACTAAAAAGCTTTCTCTACTTAAAATACTACCATGCCCTTTACCTCCAATAAGTTTTGTGGTTAATTGTAAAGTCCAAAGAATGCCCGTCCATTTTAAAGGAAAAATCATTATGTTTAAAGCTTTAGAAGTAAAGTTTGCCAATTGTTTCCAGTAGGTTGCCCCAATTGTTTTTGGTATAATTTCTGAAGCTACTAAAATAAAAATTGTCATTATTGTAGAAACAATACCTACCATTACATCTTCAGTTATTTTAAATCCTAAAATAGTTTTTATTTCATTTCCATAAATTTCTGCATAGGCAACTTTAGCTTGTACACCTACTAAAATTGCACCCACTGTGTGTGCAACCGTATTAATAGTTAAAATGGCAATTAAAGGTTTGTCTACGTCTTTTTTAAAAATCTCTAGTTGAGCTGCATACGTGGCACCTTCACTTTTTTTAAGGTTGATAAAAGTAGGAGTAATACTTAATAAGACGGCTTCTAGAATAGAACACAGAAATGAAAAGAAGATAGAAATAGTAGCAAAAATTATTAATAAAGTCATAAATAATTTATTTAAACGTAAAGTTACATAAAATAAGAAACCTCAAAAATTTCTTCTTGAGGTTTCCTTAAAATATTTTATTTTTATTTAGAAAGCATAACTTAAACCTAGTAAATAATAAGATTGTAACTTATTGTCTACAGTATCAAAAGAAGCTAAAGTATCTGAAGCTAAAGCATTGTTTAATGCTTCTTGTTTGTTTTTACGCAAACCTACTTCTAAACCAAGACCAATACCTTTGTATAAAGTATAACCAAAAGAGTTTGTCCATGTCCAGTTAGATAAATCAGACGTTTCATAGCTTTGAAAAACAGACACATTAGATTTAACACTAATTCCTTTATATTTAGTAGTATAATCTGCAACTATTTTTGCACCTAAAGAAGATTCAAAAACACTGTCTCCATCACTAATACAAAGTTGTAGTTTCCTGGGTGCATAACCAGTACAAAATTACTAATTGGTGTCCATGTTAACCCTGCACCGAAATCTAAATAGCCAGGATTGTTAAAGTTATCTATAATTGTAGTTCTATATTCTGCTAAACTAGAAAGTGCCCAAGTTTTACTTATGTTTCTACCGTATAAAGAAGAAATTGTAAAAACATCTGTAGCAGTATCAAAACCATCATCACCAGCTACTCCTTTTTCATCTAATTTTACCCATCCTAAGTTAATAGCAGCAGAGTTTCTCCAGAAAAACTTTTCTTCTATTAAATTAGCAAAAGCGTTTACGGTTACTCCAATACTTCCTGCAGCTGCAGTTGGTGCATTTCTTGAGTACCAATTTTTAAAACCAGAAAAACTACCTCCAATAGTACCAAAGGCACCTTTCCTCCAGCCTGGCATTGCATCAATTTTTGATTGTATGGCATTTATCTCTGCTTGCAATGTTGCAATTTTTGCTTTTTTAGGAGCTTGTTCTTTTTTAAATTCTTCAGCAGTTTGTCCTTGTACTGAAAAACTAATACCTACCAATAAAATTAAGATTGATAATTTTTTCATTTTTATGTTTATTTTTTTTCATACAAAAGCGTACGATTCTCCTCTTTAGACAATAAATTATTAATAAGTCACTTTTTTATGAAAACTATAATTTACGCCTAACCCAAACAACTGTCTAAATTGTATTTTACTAGAAAAATTATCATCTATAATTGTGTGAAAGGTCATGTGCATTTTAATATGACTATTTACTTTAAATCGAATGCTTGTTTGGTAGTCTAAATCTATATTGCCAACATTGTCTAAGTAATCAGAATATACAGTTATAATATTCTCCATTTCAACATTTTTCATGATGCTAAATTTATAATACCCAGAAAGGTTAAAACCCAAACTAAACGCAGTATTTCTGCCTTCTTTAACACCAAATTGTCCAGAGAACAAATTATTTACAAAAGTATATCTCGCGGTTGCGGGCGCTATATTTAGACTTAAATCATCAGATTTCTTAAATAACATTCCGGGTCCAAAAGTTAAATAAGCGGGTGCAAAAAACTGTGAGACTAGTACTTTTGGTTTTTTACTGTAATCAAATCCTTTGGTGTACTGTGTTTTAAAGTTTCCAATAAAAGAGAAAAACCAATAGGTGGTTGTTTTAATACCAAATAGGGTGTTTAATTCGAAACGGTCATCTGTTTTTCTGTACCCTTGTTCATTAATATAACTTAAACCGTATCCTGTAATTATTCTGGTGTCCCAGTTTATATTCTCCTTTTTGTAGTTAAAATCATAGTTTACATTAATATTACCTGCAACTGTGTTTTGCCCACCAGATGCCCAGTTAGAAAAAGAAGATTGATTAAATATAAAAGCAAGCCTTCCGTTCACTTTCCATTTAGGTAAAGGTATTGTGTCTTGTTTTTCTTTTTGTGAATAGGAGATGTTGGCTAAAAATATGAATAAAAGAAGGCTTATTTTTTTAATTATATACATAAATAAAAAGGGGGTAAAATTATTTTTTAGCTTTGTATAGGGGCACTGTAGAACACGCCTCTCCAAAAAGAATAGATTTGGCAATAGGCTGTAATTTGGCAATTAAAAAGGCAAATGCAGAATTAGGTATTGGTTTTTCTGCACACCCTTTAATAATAACTGGGCAATCTGTAAAATCTCTTAAATCTACAAAACTTAATAATTCTTGGTATAAAACGGTTTCTAATAACTCTAAATTTCCAACAACCACTTTTTTAGCAAAAGGTGTAACTTCTGCTGCAATTAGCATAAAGGCCCAAGAAGGTATAATGGCTTCTACAGAGCAGGTTATGGCAACAAAAGAGTTTTTGTATTGAGACCAATCATGGTCTTTAACATGTGCTCTAAAGTCCTTTTCTTTTAAAATAAGTTCTTGAAATAACCAATCTTTAATATCAAACAAAACTCTGTTTCCTTCAGGGTAAATTTCCTCAAGATCAAATGTTTTTAATTTGCTACTTGCAACTCTATTTATAATTTCTTCTGCCATTTTTTAAATTAGTTTCAAAGTTTTTTTTATTTAAAAGCTAGAAATTTAAAGCATCCCTAGTTCTAACTTTGCTTCTTCACTCATCATTTCAGAAGTCCAAGTTGGGTCAAAGGTAATTTCTACTTCACAAGTATTAATTTCCTTTAAAGATTTTACTTTTTCTTCAATATCTACAGGTAAACTTTCTGCAACGGGACAATTTGGCGATGTTAATGTCATTAATATTTTTGCATTATTGTCTTCAGAAACAAAAACATCATAAATTAAACCTAATTCATAAATATCTACAGGTATTTCTGGATCGTATATAGTTTTTAAAACGTTTACAATCTTATCTCCAATTTCTTCTAGTTCTTTATCCGTCATTTTATTTTCTTTTAACAAGTGTTTTTAATTTATTGTAGTCTTACTTTTCTGCTTTTATTTGTTGCGCAATTGCGTACATTTTTATTTGTTTCACCATAGAAACCAAGCCATTTGCTCTTGTAGGGCTTAAGTGTTCTTTTAAACCAATTGCATCTATAAAAGTAGTTTCTGCACTTAAAATATCTGCTGGCTTCTGGTCAGAAAAAACGCGCAACAATAATGCCACAATACCTTTGGTTAAAATAGCATTACTATCTGCAGTATATTTTATTTTATCAGTATCTAATTCAGAGTACAACCAAACTTTAGATTGGCAACCTTTTATAAGGTTTTCTTCTAATTTATATTCCTCTGAAATCATAGGTAAAGATTTTCCAAGCTCTATAATATACTCATAGCGTTCCATCCAATCATCAAACATAGAAAACTCATCAATAATTTCTTCTTGTATTTCTGTAATAGTCATTTTTAAAACTTATTTTTGCCCTTTTAAAAAGCGCTTTTTTGTATCCTGCAAAATTACGCATAAAATCTAAGAAATGAGTAAATTATTAGCAGTTGGTACAGTGGCTTTTGATGCTATTGAAACGCCTTTTGGTAAAACGGATAAAATATTAGGAGGTTCTGGGACTTATGTAGGTCTTGCAGCTTCTCAATTTGGAGTAGAAACAGGCGTTGTCTCTGTTGTTGGTGCAGATTTTTCAGCATCTTATCTAGAAATGATGAATGCAAAAGGTATTAATACCGATGGTATTGAAATTGATAAGAATGGTAAAACGTTTTTTTGGAGTGGAAAATATCATAATGATATGAATTCACGTGATACCTTAATTACAGAATTAAATGTGTTAGAAACGTTTACGCCTGTTGTACCAGAGAACTTTAAAGATGCTGGTATTGTAATGCTAGGAAATTTACATCCTTTAACACAAGCATCTGTTTTAGATCAAATGAATGAAAGACCAAAATTAGTAGTTTTAGATACTATGAATTTCTGGATGGATATTGCTTTAGACGATTTACACACGGTTTTAAAAAGAGTAGATGTAATTACTATTAATGATGAAGAAGCGAGACAATTATCAGGAGAGTATTCTCTGGTAAACGCCGCTAAAAAGATTCATGAAATGGGACCAAAATATGTAGTAATTAAAAAAGGAGAACATGGTGCTCTGTTATTTAGCGAAGGAAAAATGTTTTTTGCACCTGCATTGCCGTTAGCAGAAGTTTTTGACCCAACAGGAGCAGGAGATACATTTGCTGGAGGTTTTTGCGGCTATTTAGCAAAAACAGAAGATATTTCTTTTGAGAATATGAAAAACGGAATTATTTATGGTTCTAATCTGGCATCTTTTTGTGTAGAGAAATTTGGCACAGAACGCATGCAAGAACTTACGAAAGATGAAGTTAAAGAGCGCTTGCAAGCTTTTAAAGAATTAACACAATTTGATATAAAATTATCTTAAATTTAATCTGCAGTTTCGACTGCGGATTTTTTTTTGGAATAAACTAAGATTAACAACAACCCAACACACTAAAAACAACACAAAATGAGTGATGCTATTAAGCACGAATGTGGAATTGCACTTGTTCGATTAAAGAAACCTTTACAGTTTTACAAGGATAAATACGGTTCTGCTTTTTACGGAATTAATAAGATGTATTTATTAATGGAGAAACAACACAATCGTGGGCAAGATGGTGCTGGTTTTGCAAGTGTGAAATTTAATGTAGCACCTGGAACAAGATATGTAAGTAGAGTGCGTTCAAATCAATCGCAACCAATACAAGACATCTTTGCTCAAATAAACGATCGTTTAAATGGTGTTTTAGAACAAAACCCTGATAAAAAAGATGATGTTGCTTGGCAAGAAGAGAACATGCCATATATAGGTAATTTGTTTTTAGGACATGTTAGATACGGTACTTTTGGTAAAAATAGTATAGAGAGTGTACATCCATTTTTACGCCAGAGTAATTGGCGTCATCAAAATTTAATAGTTGCAGGTAATTTTAATATGACTAATTCTAAACAATTGTTAGAAGAATTGGTAGAGTTAGGGCAGCACCCAAAAGAATTTACAGATACTGTAACGGTAATGGAAAAAATTGGTCACTTTTTAGAAGAGGAGGTTTCTAGTTTATACCAACAAGCAAAAATAAAAGGATTCAATAAAAAGGATGCATCACCGTTTATTGAAGAAAATTTAGATTTACAAAATGTCTTAAGTAGGTCTGCAAAAAATTGGGACGGTGGGTATGCATTAGCTGGTTTAGTTGGGCATGGAGATGCTTTTGTTTTAAGAGATCCAAACGGAATTAGACCAACCTATTTCTATGAAGATGATGAGGTTGTTGCAGTTGCGTCAGAAAGACCCGTAATACAAACGGTTTTTAATGTGAAGATTGAAGATGTGCAAGAATTAGAAAGAGGCCACGCACTTATTATAAAAAAGAATGGTAAAACTTCTATAGAAAAAGTATTAGAGCCTAGAGAAAAAAAATCATGTTCTTTTGAACGTATCTATTTTTCTAGAGGAAGTGATGCTTCTATTTATGAGGAACGTAAAAATTTAGGAAAATTAGTGTTTCCAAAGATTTTGAAATCTATTAATTCAGATATTTCTAATTCTGTTTTTTCATACATACCAAATACGGCAGAAACGTCTTTTTACGGAATGACAGAAGCTGCAGAAGACTTACTAAATGAACAAAAAACAGCAAAAATTTTAGCTGGTGGCGCTAAATTGTCTGCGAAGAGAGTAACAGAAATATTGTCTGAAAGAGCTCGTTTTGAAAAAATAGCTATTAAAGATGCAAAATTAAGAACATTTATTGCAGATGATAGCAGTAGAGATGATTTGGTAGAACACGTATATGATATTACATATGGTGTTGTAAAACCAACAGATAATCTTGTAATTATAGATGACAGTATTGTTCGTGGAACAACGTTAAAGAAAAGTATTATTAAAATTTTAGATAGATTAGAGCCTAAAAAGATAGTAGTTGTTTCTTCTGCACCACAAATTAGATACCCAGATTGTTACGGTATAGATATGGCTAGAATTGAAGCTTTTATAGCCTTTAAAGCTGCAATTGAGTTGTTAAAAGATAGAAAACAAGAAAGCATTATAGCTGCAGTTTATAAAAAATCAAAAGCACAACAAGGTAAAAAAGACGAGGACATTATAAATTTTGTAAAAGAAATTTATGCACCTTTTGCAGTAGAAGAGGTTTCTGCTAAAATTGCTGAGATGTTAAAAACAAAAGATATTAAAGCAGAAGTTGATGTAATTTATCAAACCGTAGAAAATTTACATATTGCTTGTCCAGATAACTTAGGAGATTGGTATTTTACAGGAGATTATCCAACCCCGGGTGGAAATAGAGTAGTAAATGAAGCTTTTATTAATTTCTATGAAGGAAATGACAAAAGATCTTATTAAGCAAGAAATAAAAAGAGTAAATAAAAAAGCATCCAATAATTTGGATGCTTTTTTTTATTTATAAACGGAAGTAATTTACTTTGCTTCTGCGTATCTTCTTTCAACTTCGTTCCAGTTAATTACGTTAAAAAACGCATTAATATAATCTGGTCTTCTGTTTTGGTAGTTTAAATAATAAGCGTGTTCCCAAACGTCTAAGCCTAAGATAGGAGTTCCTTGGCAAGTAACACCTGGCATTAATGGGTTGTCTTGGTTTGGTGTAGAACAAACTTCTACTTTACCACCTTTGTGCACACATAACCAAGCCCATCCAGAACCAAATTGAGTTGCAGCTGCATTAGAAAAAGCTTCCATAAAAGCCTCTTTAGAACCATAAGCCGCTACTATAGCGTCTTTTAATTCTCCAGATAAATATCCTTTGTCTTCTGGGCTCATTACTTTCCAAAATAAAGAATGATTGTAAAAACCACCTCCATTATTTCTTACAGCGCCATTACTCATGTCTAAATTAGTTAAAATATCTTCAATAGATTTTCCTTCTAAATCTGTTCCTGCAATTGCTCCGTTTAATTTTGTTGTATATCCGTTGTGATGTTTACTGTGGTGAATTTCCATAGTTCTTGCATCAATATTAGGTTCTAAGGCGTCATACGCATATCCTAATTCTGGTAATTGAAAAGCCATATTTTTTTGTTTTAAATTTGTGTTACTTATTAACCCAACAAATCTACTTAATTAGAAGCAGTTTTACAAAATAATAAGCTTTTGTTAATTTATAACAGTATCAATAAGATTTATTCACCAAACTTCTGCATAAACTCCTCTACTTTGTTCACCATGTTTTTGCTTCCACAGATAAAAGGCACTCTTTGGTGTAATTCTGTAGGTTCAACATCCATAGTTCTTGTATAGCCGTCAGATGATTTACCATTGGCCTGTTCTGCTATAAAAGCCATTGGGCTGCATTCGTATAATAGACGTAATTTTCCGTTAGGGTTTCTAGAGCCTTTTGGGTACATATAAACCCCTCCTTTAATCATATTTCTATGAAAATCTGAGACCAAAGAACCAATATACCTGCTTGTATAGGGTCTGTCATCTTCCTCTTCTTGGCAGTATTTTATATATTTTTTTATTCCTAAAGGGAAATCCATATAATTCCCTTCATTTACAGAATAAATAGTACCATCTTCTGGGAAAGTCATGTTTGGGTGAGATAAGTAAAATGTGCCAATTGCAGGGTTTAGGGTAAAACCATTTACGCCGTCTCCTGTAGTATATACCAACATTGTAGAGGTGCCATAAACTACATAACCAGCCGCCACTTGTTTACTTCCTTTTTGAAGGAAGTCTTTTAGTTTAACGGGGGTTCCTAGTGGCGTTACTCTTCTAAATATAGAGAATATAGTTCCTACAGAAACATTTACATCTATATTAGAAGAACCATCTAGTGGGTCTATTAGAACTACGTATTTGTTTTGGTTGTTTTCATCTTGACTATTAATGGCTACAAAATCATCTTCTTCTTCACTGGCAATACCACAAACAATATTTCTTTTTGTAAGTGTTTGTATAAACTTTTCATTTGCATAAACATCTAGTTTTTGTTGGTCTTCACCCTGTATATTTGTGTCTCCAGCAGCGCCGGTAATGTCTACCAAGCCTGCTTTATTTACCTCATGATTTACAACTTTTGCGGCCAATCTTATAGAGTTAATTAGTCTAGAAAGTTCTCCAGAAGTATATTTAAAAGAGTCCTGGTTTTCAATAATAAACTCTCCTAATGTTTGATTTTTATTCGCCATATTTTTGTTTAAAAACTAGTACAAAGATGCTCTTTTATTTAGATTACTACAACGATTTCGTACTTAAAATTTTACATCAAATATTTGTTGGTGTAAATGAATTTTAAACAATTTAAAAATTACCGTATAAAATAGCTAATTATTTTTCTGCGAAATCTAAAAAACTATCTTTGACTTAAATTATAATCAGATGGATTTTAAAATTAGGTTAGGACAAAAAGAAGATATGCAAGCTGTATTTAATTTAATTACAGAATTGGCAATATTCGAAAAAGAACCAGAGGCTGTAGAAATTACTGTTGCAGATTTAGTAAGAGATGGTTTTTCTGAAAGCCCTAAGTTTAAGGTGTACGTGGCAGAGCAAGAGCATAATATTATAGGAATAGCCCTGTTTTATGAGCGTTTTTCTACATGGAAAGGCCGTACAATTCATTTAGAAGATTTAATTGTTACTAAAAGTAAACAGAAAATTGGTGCTGGAAAAGCACTGTATACTGCAGTTTTAAAACACGCATATGATAATAATTTTAATAGGGTTGCTTGGGAAGTAATCGATTGGAATACCAACGCAATTGATTTTTATAAAAGTACAGGAGCAACTTATTTAAATGACTGGTCTGTGGTGCAAATGAACAAAGAAAATTTAGCAAAATTTATTCAAAATAATTAAAAATGAAGATTTTTAAATTTGGTGGAGCCTCTGTTAAAGATGCGGCAGCTGTAAAAAATTTAGCTCGTATTTTACAAAGTGAAGGGACAGAGAATACGGTAGTTGTAATTTCTGCAATGGGGAAAATTACAAATGCGTTCGAAGAAGTAATTGATGCGTATTACAATAAGACAACTAAATTGTCTGAGAAGTTAGGTGTTATTGAAGACTATCATAAAAATTTAATGAATGGCTTATTTGACGAGAATGATCCTATTTATAGAGAAATAGATATTCTTTTAGGCGAGTTAAGTTGGTTTTTAGCAAGAAATACATCGCAAAGATTTAATTATGTTTACGATCAAATTATCTGTTTCGGAGAATTATTATCTACCAAAATAGTAAGTGCTTATTTAACGAAAACAGGTATAGAAAATAATTGGTTTGATGTTCGGAATTATATAAAAACTGATAGTAATTATAGAGATGCAAAAGTAGATTGGGCTTTAACCCAAGATATTATTAGCAATAAGCTAGACGCCTCTAAATTAAATATTACACAAGGTTTTATTGCGGCAAATGACACAGAAAATACCACAACATTAGGTAGAGAAGGTTCTGATTATACAGCAGGTATTTTTGCATATTGTTTAGATGCAGAAAACGTAACTATTTGGAAAGACGTTCAGGGTGTTTTAAATGCAGACCCAAGAGTATTTGAAGAAACTACGTTGTTAGAACAAATATCTTATGAAGAAGCAATTGAAATGGCCTTTTATGGTGCCTCTGTAATTCACCCAAAAACACTACAACCTTTAGAAAGAAAAGGAATACCGTTATTGGTGCGTTCTTTTATAAACCCAAAAGAAGCAGGTACTAGAGTTACACAAGGTACAAGATTGGTGCCATTTATTCCTTGTTTTATTGTAAAGAAAGACCAAATATTAGTGTCAATTTCTGCTTTAGATTTCTCTTTTATGGTAGAAAATAACATTAGTTACATCTTTCAAAAACTGCATGATTATCAGTTAAAAGTAAATTTAATTCAAAATTCTGCATTAAGTTTTTCTGTCTGTATTGATAATAAATTTAATAATTTTGATGCATTTTATAACGAGTTAAAAAAGGAGTTTAAAATAGAGGTTCAAAAAGAGGTAGATTTATATACGGTGCGTCATTTTGATGAGCAGGCCATTGTAAGTATCGAAGAGAAAGGAAAATCTTTACTTACACAGGTAAATAAAGAGACCGTTCAGATTGTATTAGTAGCAAATTAATATTTGTATTTCCCTTTTTTACATATATTTTTAGTCATTTTTAAGAGTAAATTATGTCTTTAGTAACTGCAAGAGAAATTTCACAAGCTATTGGTTTACAAAGGCTTGGGTTTTTAGGGGCTTTTATAGGTTGGTTTCTTTTAAAAATTCTACGCATTTCTGCCATCAATAAAATTTACGACAACAATAAAAATAAATCTGACTTAGATTTTTTAAACGGAATTTTAGATGATTGTAAAATTAAATTCGAAATTCCTGACGAAGATTTAAAAAGAATTCCAAAAGAAGGGCCATTTATTACCATTTCTAATCATCCCTTAGGCGGAATTGACGGCGTGTTATTATTAAAATTATTGATTGAAAAAAGAACAGATTATAAAATAATTGCCAACTTTTTATTGCACAGAGTTGCACCACTAAAACCTTATGTAATGCCTGTAAATCCTTTTGAAACCAGAAAGGATGTGAAATCTAGTATGGCAGGAGTTAAAAGTGCATTGCTTCACTTAAGAGAAGGAAAACCGTTGGGTATTTTTCCGGCAGGAGAGGTTTCTACCTATAAAGATGGTAAATTAAATGTAGACAAACCTTGGGAAGAAGGCGCTGTGAAGTTAATTAAGAAAGCAAATGTTCCTGTAATTCCTATTTATTTTCATGCTAAGAATAGCAGGCTATTCTACTTTTTATCTAAATTTTCTGATACTTTAAGAACCGCTAAATTACCTTCAGAAGTAATGAAGCAAGGTGGCAGAGTTATTAAAATAAGAATAGGAAAACCAATTTCTGTAAAAGATCAAAAAGAATTTACAACGTTGCCTACTTTTTATGAATTTATTCGAAAGAAGACGTATATGTTGGCAAATCCTTTTGAAAAATCTTCTAAGTTAATTTCTACTCAGAATATTAAAATTAAAAAAACTGCCAAGAAAATTGCACCTCAAAGAAGCTCAGATTTATTTATAACTGAAGTAAACGTATTAAGAAAACAAGAGAATAGGCTTTTACAAAGTAAAAATTACGAGGTGTTTTTTGCAAGTGCTAAAGATATTCCTCATTTAATACATGAAATTGGTAGGTTAAGAGAAATTACTTTTAGAGCCGTTGGCGAAGGAACCAATAAAGAGTTAGATATAGATGCGTTTGATGCCTATTATCATCATTTATTATTATGGGATACTGTTGCTAATAAATTAGTGGGTGCTTACAGGATGGGTCTTGGTAAAGAGATTTATGAAAAACACGGAATTAAAGGTTTTTACGTGCAAACATTGTTTAGAATAGAGCCAGAATTACATCAAATGATGAGCAATACCATAGAAATGGGTAGGGCTTTTATTATTGATGAATATCAGCAGAAACCAATGCCTTTGTTTTTGCTTTGGAAAGGAATTGTACACGTAACATTGCGGTATCCTGAATATAAATATTTAATGGGAGGCGTCTCCATTAGCAATCAGTTTTCAGATTTCTCAAAATCTTTAATGATATCATTTATGAAATCTCATTATTATGACCCTTATATTGCGCAGTATATTCGTCCAAAGAAAGAATATAAAGTAAAATTAAAAGATAATGATAAAGATTTTGTCTTTGATGCGAGTAAAGCAGATATGCAAAAATTTGATAAAATTATTGATGAGATTGAACCTGGTGTTTTAAGAATTCCTGTTTTAATTAAAAAATATGTAAAACAAAACGCTCGTTTAGTAGCCTTTAACGTAGACCCTAAATTTAATAATGCAATAGACGGCTTAATGTATATTAAAGTTGCAGATATTCCAGAAAGTACTATAAAACCTGTAATGGAAGAATTTCAATTAGAATTAGAACGCAAAGCAACCGCGATGCAAAACAGCAAGTAGTTCTTATTATTTTATGTGAACTTAGCAATAGTATAGTTTCTTGACCACTTTGTTTTTTTACCCGGTTTTACAGAAATAGCAATAAATAATTCTGGACTAATTACATGTTTCCAGCCCCAAACATTTACCTTGTTTGTTTTAAAACTACCAGTTTCAGAAATACTAATTTTATGATCTAGGTGCAGCAATTGCCATTGTGCCTTTTCATTTTTATGACCACTAAGGTTGCTAAAAAAGAAGGGCTCTTTAGGGGTCTCATTAAACTTAAGATCAGTTTGTCCAATTATAACTTTTTGTTCAGGATTAACCGTTTCTATAAATAATGCAGGTTCTAGTTGAAAAGGGAATTTTAGAATATAATTTTCTCCAATAAAATCTTTATTAATTGCCGTAAAATTATGAACATATTCATCTGTAATAATCTCTTTCTCTCCTGTATTTTCTATGCTATAATTAATTATAAAACCATCTTCTTTTAATTCAATCTCTTTTCTTAGTATATAAGAATAACCATTGTGCAAAGAAGATATGCAGGTAATTAAAATAGTATTTTGTGTTTGGTTTATTTTGAATTTTGCAGGTTTAATTTCGTAATTTTTACTAAAATTATATATTTCACTGTCTTTTTTTAATAAGCCTACACCTATTTTGTGAAACCAATCACCAATAGTTGCTTCTTTAAAACCAAGTGCGGTGTCAATTCCAAATTCATTATAAAACCCTTTTCCAATTTGCGTTTCATTTTTAGAAGAGGTGTTTTCAATACTCGCCAATTCAATACTTTGAAACTGTACACTCACAATTTTTCCAGTCCAATCAAATCTAGAGGAATTGTAATTTTCAGAAGGAAGGTCTATATGAATTTCTAGATTTTTATTTTTAAGTATGTGCGACATATGAATGGGAAATAATCTTTTTTATTGCACTTACCTTGCGCTTAGCAAAATTACTTTTTTTTGAGTTTAAATACAAACCTGCTTGCTGCAAAGCCTGACAAAAAAGCATGTATTTTATTTTGGTACACTTTTAGTGTTCTGTTGTATATAATTTATATAAATTAAAATGAAAACATTTTTAAAAATTTTATTAACTGCCATTGCAGTAATTGTTTTGGCAACTGTTTTGCCAGGAGTATTTGTTTCTGGTTACCTATCTGCAATTATAGTAGCAGTGGTAATTGCATTACTAAACATGGTAGTAAGACCGTTATTATTTTTTTTTACATTACCTGCAACAATAGTAACTTTTGGCTTATTTATTTTCGTAATTAATGCAATTATAATTTTATTAGCAGATAAGCTGGTAGCCGGTTTTACCGTTTCTGGTTTTTTTGCAGCCTTACTTTTTAGCATACTATTGTCTATTTTTAGGTCTGTATTATTTTCACTTTTAAAGGAGCAAAATAAAATTAATAAGTAATCAAATAACTGAATAAAAATGAATGTAATTTCTTTTAAATATATTTAGAACTTTACAACGTTTTGAGCTTAAAGAGAAGCGCTTAAATGCTTGTTAAATATAATATTTTTAATTAATTTTGCGCTAGATTTTTTTAAGATAAAACAACAAATAAATGAATATTACAAGAGAGAATTTAGATGCGTTAAACGCAGTTGTGAAGATTGATATTGTTGCAGAAGACTATCAAGAAAAAGTAACAGAATTGTTAACAGAGCGCCGTAAAAAAGCAGATATTCCTGGTTTTAGAAAAGGGCAAGTACCAATGGGCATGATTAAAAAGCAGCATGGTAGAGCTATTCTTATGGATGAAGTGAACAAGCTTTTACAACAATCTTTAAATAATTATTTAGCAAACCAGAAGTTAGAAATTTTAGGGAATCCGTTGCCAAGACTTCAGGAGACTTTTAACTGGGATGCAGAAACATTGTCTTTTGAGTTTGAGTTAGGTTTGATTCCTGAATTTTCTATAGATTTAAAATCTAAAAAGAAGGTAAACCAATATAAGATTATTGCAACAGAAGAGTTGTTAGATGAAGAAATGAAAAATATTCAATTACGTTATGGTAAGATTTCTCCTTTAGAAGAGGCAGTAGCAAACGCTAACGTAACGGGTACTTTTGTAAATGAGGCAAAAGAAATTAATAAAAAAGGAACTTTTCTAGTAAGTGATTTAAACGGAAAGAAGAATGTAAAAAAAGTTATTGGTGCTAAAGTGGGTGCTGTTATTGCTTTAGATACTAAGAAATTATTTGAAGACGCACACAGATTAGAGCATCTTTTAGGTGTTTCTCATGAAGAAATTAATAATTTAGATATTACAGTTTCTTTTACGGTAGAAGAAATTACAGAAACAGCACCTGCAGATTTAAATAAAGAATTATTTGACAAGTTATTTGCTGATGGAAGTGTTTCTACTGCAACAGAATTAAGAAGCAAAATTAAAGAAGACGCAGAAAATCAGTTTAAGCAACAAGGAGATCAACAATTATTAAATGCAGTAACAGAGCATTTAGTAGAAAACACAAAGATTGATTTACCTGCAGAATTTTTAAAGAAATGGCTAGCAACTGCTGGTAAAAAACCATTAACTGAAGAAGAAGCTACTGCAGAGTTTAATAAATCAGAAAAAAGTTTGCGTTACCAATTAATCGAAGGAAAGATTATGAAGGAGAACAATATTAGGATAGACCATGCAGAATTAGGAACGTTTGCAAAAGGATTTATTCGCACGCAAATGGCTCAGTTTGGTAACATGAATCCAGAAGAAAAAGAGTTAAATGAAATTGCTGGTAGAGTTTTACAAAACCAAGAAGAAGCTCAAAAATTGCAAGCACAATTAATTAGTCAGAAATTATTAACTTTCTATAAAGAGAATATGAGCTTCAAGACAAAAGAACTTTCTTACCAAGAATTTACAAAAGAAGTTTATAAATAAGCGAAGCACAATTCTAAATTTATTTTAGAAGGTTACAATTCTATAAACCTGAATTATTAAATTCAGGTTTTTTTAGCCAATTGTGGTAATAAAAAGTTAGCATAATAGTTCTTATATTTACAAAACAAATACTAAAAGAATCACAAAAATGGATTACGGAAAAGAGTTCGAAAAATACGCAACAAAACATCACGGAATTAGTAGTACTAATTATACAAAAATAACAAGTAGTTTAACGCCATATATTATGGAAGAACGTCAAATGAACATTACACAGATGGATGTTTTTTCTCGTTTAATGATGGATAGAATTATCTTTTTAGGAACAGGAATTAATGATCAAGTAGCTAATATTATTCAAGCACAATTATTATTTTTAGAGAGCGTAGACGCTAATAAAGATATTTCAATTTATATTAATTCTCCTGGTGGAGGCGTGTATGCTGGTTTAGGTATTTATGATACCATGCAGTTTATAAAGCCAGATGTTGCTACAATCTGTACAGGAATGGCAGCTTCTATGGGTGCCGTTTTAATGTGTGCAGGAGAAAAAGGAAAAAGATCTGCGTTGCCACATTCTAGAATTATGATTCACCAACCTTTAGGTGGTGCACAAGGACAGGCCTCAGATATTGAGATTACTGCAAGAGAAATTATGAAGTTAAAGGGTGAGTTATATGAAATTATTGCAAATCATTCTGGACAATCAATAGAAAAAGTACATGATGATTCTGATAGAGATTATTGGATGAAAGCTGATGAAGCAAAAGCGTACGGAATGATTGATGAAGTGTTAGCAAGAAAAAAGTAATAAACTTATAAGCTATTTGCATGTAACTATTAGTGAAATTTTATTTGCAATGCGTAAAAAGTAATTTTTTAGTAAAAAGATTTTTTTATAATGTTGGTGCGCTCATAGCGATAGCGCTAAAGGCTAAAAGCGAAATAAATGTCGAAAGAAGAAAATTTAGAATGTTCCTTTTGTGGACGAAAAAAAGCAGAAACAGACTTGTTAATTGCAGGAATGGATGCTCATATTTGTGATAAATGTATAGAACAGGCCCATGGCATTGTAGAAGAAGAAGTTTCTGATACAAAAAGCAGTAGTTTGTCTAAAGATTTAACTTTAAAAAAACCAAAAGAGATAAAAGAGTTCTTAGATCAATATATTATTGGGCAAACAGAAACTAAAAGAGCAATGTCGGTTGCTGTATATAATCATTATAAAAGATTATTGCAGACAAAAAGTGATGATGACGATGATGTAGAAATAGAAAAATCTAACATTGTTTTAGTAGGTGAAACCGGAACAGGAAAAACCCTAGTAGCAAAGACAATTGCAAGAATGTTAAACATACCTTTTGCTATCGTAGATGCTACTGTTTTAACACAAGCAGGTTATGTTGGTGAAGATGTAGAAAGTATTTTAAGCAAACTTTTGCAAGCTGCAGATTATGATGTAGAAAAAGCCCAAAGAGGTATTATTTTTATTGATGAAATTGATAAAATTGCCAGAAAAGGAGACAACCCGTCAATAACTAGAGATGTTTCTGGTGAAGGAGTGCAGCAAGCTTTGTTAAAACTATTAGAAGGAACGGTTGTAAATGTTGCACCAAAAGGTGGAAGAAAACACCCAGAACAAAAATTTATAGAAGTAAATACCAAAGAGATTTTATTTATTGCTGGTGGTGCATTTTCTGGAATTGAAAGATTTATTAGCAAGCGTTTAAATATGCAGGCTGTAGGTTTTAGTGCATCTTTAGATGATGACAAAGTAGATGAAGAAAACTTATTACAATATATTATTCCATCAGATTTAAAAGCATTTGGTTTAATTCCAGAAATTATTGGGCGTTTACCTGTTTTAAGCTATATGAATCCTTTAGATGCTAAAACATTAAGAGCCATTCTTACAGAGCCTAAAAATGCTATAATAAAGCAGTATTCTAAGTTATTTACGATGGATGATGTTGCATTTACAATTGAAGAAGGAGCTTTAAATTACATTGTAGAAAAAGCAGTAGCATACAAATTAGGTGCAAGAGGTTTGCGTTCTTTATGTGAGGCTATTTTTACAGATGCAATGTTTGATTTACCAAGTTCAGACGAAAAAACATTTAATGTAACGAAAGCGTATGCAAAGGGAAAATTATCGAATACTACCTTAAAAAAATTAAGAGCAGCTTCTTAAAAAAGAAGAAATTACTATAAAAGATCTCACAAGTTTTAAGGCGTGTGAGATCTTTACTTTTGTAAAAAGAAGTTCTTACTATATTTGTAGTGTTACCTAACAAAAAAATAAAATGATTTCTAGAAGTACCATAGACCGTGTTTTCGAATCTGCAAGAGTAGAAGAGGTTATTGGTGAATTTGTTCAACTTAAAAAAGCGGGAAGTAATTTTAAAGGATTAAGTCCTTTTGTAGACGAAAAATCACCTTCATTTATGGTGTCTCCTGTAAAGCAAATTTGGAAAGATTTCTCTACTGGAAAAGGAGGTAATGCCATTTCTTTTTTAATGGAACATGAACACTATACCTACCCTGAGGCCATAAAATGGTTGGCAAAAAAGTACAACATAGAAATTGAAGAAACAGAGCAATCTAGTGAAGAAAAAGCTCAGATGAATGAAAGAGAAAGTATGTTTTTGGTTTCTACGTATGCCAAAGATTATTTTCATGATATAATGCTTAATTCTAATAAAGGAAAAGCAATTGGTCTTTCTTATTTTAAGGAGCGTGGTTTTAGAGATGATATTATAAAAACATTTGAATTAGGCTACTGTTTAGATGAATGGGATGCCTTTACAAAAGCAGCTTTAGCAAAAGGATACGATTTAAAATACTTAGCCTCTACAGGTTTAACAATTGTAAAAGAGAATAGACAATTTGATAGATTTAAAGGACGTGTATTATTTCCAATACACTCTATGTCTGGTAGAATTTTAGGTTTTGGTGGTAGAATTTTAACAGCAGATAAAAAAGCAGCAAAGTATTTAAATTCACCAGAAAGTGATATCTATCATAAAAGTAAAATTTTATATGGCCTTTTTCAAGCTAAAAAAGAAATAGCAAAGCAAGACAATTGCTATTTGGTAGAAGGGTATACAGATGTAATTTCTTTTCATCAATCTGGTATAGAAAATGTAGTTGCCTCTTCAGGAACTGCATTAACAGCAGATCAAATTAGATTGGTAAATAGGCTTACAAAAAATATTACGGTACTTTTTGATGGCGATGCTGCAGGAATTAGAGCATCTATTCGTGGAATTGATTTAATTCTAGAACAAGGAATGAATGTGAAAGTGGTTCAGTTTCCTGATGGAGAAGACCCAGATAGTTTTGCGAAATCTCATTCTAATGAAGAATTAAAAAAGTATTTAGAAGATGCTGCGCAAGATTTTATCAATTTTAAAGTATCACTTTTATTAAAAGATTCTAACAACGATCCTATTAAGAAAGCAGGCGTAATTAGAGATATTGTTATGAGTATTTCTAAAATACCTGATGGCATTCAGCGTGAGGTTTATGTGCAAGAATGCGCCAGAATAATGGATATTTCTGAGCGAGTGCTGTTTAGTGAATTGGCACAAATTATAGCAAAAGGAGTTCAAGAAAAAAATAAAGTTAGTAGACAACAAAATAGTGCACAACAAGACCCTAATGCACCCCCACCTGAATATTTCTTAGCACAAGAACAAGCTCAAATGGGATTAGTGAAAGGTGGAGTAGTTTCATTAGAAAAAATAGATGAAATCTCAAAGTTTGAGAGAGAAATTATTAGAGTTTTATTACTACACGGAAATAAGGAAACAGAATTTACAGAAGAAATAGAAAATGAAGATGAAGAAGGAAAAGTAATACTTACCTCAAGAAAGTACAATAATAATGTTTCTGCAGAAATTTATGTGCACCTTCAAGATGATGAAATGGAGTTTACTAATACCGTTTTCCAAGAAATTTATACAGAGATTATTCATCAGTTAAATCAGTCTAAAAAGTTAGAAATAGATGCTTTAGTAAATCATAAAAATATTGACATTTCAAGCACGGTTACCTCTATTTTAATGGATGAGGAAAAGTATCAGCTAAGTGATTGGGAAGGGCAAAATATTGAAGTAAAAATGGCTTCATTATCAAAACAAGTAAATGATGTTGTTTTTAATTTAAGAAGAGTTTTAATTGGTAAGAAAATTGAAGAATTAGTAAAAGAAGCTAGTGAAGAAGTGGCTATTGATTTAGAAACTATAAAAGGATATACAGGATTGAAAATTATTCTTTTTGAAAAGTTAAACAGAATTGTTTAATTATTTCTTTGTGATTATTTAATAGTTGTAAGTTTTTTAATAGTAATGATTTTTGTAAACTTATCTTAGTAAATAACAAAACATATAAAAAAATCCCACAAAATTATTTTGTGGGATTTTTTTATAAATACTATTTTAATTCCTGTGGAATTTCGCAAACAGGTATTGGTATCATTTTATGTTGATTTATTTTATTTAATCTTTCGTAAATCTTAAATACTTCTTGCTTTCTTTCAGAAAAATCTTCTGCTATTTTACCGTCATCTTGCATTTGCATTGCCCATTCTAGCTCATCATAAGAGGCGCCAATTTGGTCTTCATCTGTTCTGCTATCTCCAAACAAACCATCTGTAGGTGCTGCTATTTGTATTGAATTTGGTACTTTTAAATAGGCAGCTAATTCATATACTTCAGATTTCATTAAGTCTGCTATTGGACTTAAATCTACCCCACCATCACCATATTTTGTGTAAAAACCAACGCCAAAATCTTCTACTTTATTGCCAGTACCTGCAACGATATAACCATGTAAGCCAGCAAAATAATATAAAGTAGTCATGCGTAATCTAGCTCTTGTATTTGCTAAAGATAAATTTACAGCATCTGAAGATGCAACAACAGGTAGTACATTTTTTAAATCTTCAAAAGTAGATGTTAAGTTTACTCTTACTTCTGAAACATTGTTAAATTGTTCTTTTAATTGTTTAATATGTTCTTCTGCTCTACTAACATGGCTTTCTGCTTGGTGTATAGGCATTTCTACACATAATGTAGGAAAACCAGTTTTTGCACAAAGTGTTGATGCAAGTGCAGAATCTATTCCGCCAGAAACACCAATTACAAAGCCTTTTACTTTCGATTTTTCCGCATAATCCTTTAACCAAGATATAATATGAGATGCTACTTTTTCTGTATTCATTAGAGAAACTATTTTTGTATTTTTATGGTTTGTAATTCTAATAGCAATATACGAAGTTTATGAGATTTTTTCAAATGATTTTATTGGTTTTATTTAGTTTTTGTGCATGCGATACTAATAATATAGGGGAAATAGATATATCTAATATTGATGTTAATTTTTTAGTAAAAAGATTTGATATTGATTATTATACTTCGGAAAACGCAAATATTAAAGAATTAAAAACAACCTATCCTTATTTTTTTCCGCAAGGAATTACAGATAGCATTACAATCTCTAAAATTAATAATAAAGAAGAACAAGAGTTATTTTCAGAAACTCAAAAGATTTTTAAAGATTTTTCGCCATTAAAATCTCAGTTTTTAAAACTTTTTAAACATATAAAATATTACAATCCAAAATTTAAAGTTCCAACAGTTGTTACCATGTTAACCAACATAGATTATGACAGTAGGGTAATTTATGCAGATAGTTTATTACTCATTTCTTTAGATGCTTATTTGGGTAAAAATCATATTTTTTATGATGATTATCCTAAGTATATAAAAAATAACAACACAAAAGAACACCTTATTGTAGATGTTGCAAATGAAATTATAGAAAGACAAGTTCCTTATAATAAAGAGCGAAGTTTTATTGGTAAAATGATTTATGAAGGAAAAAAGATGTATTTATTAGACATGTATTTGCCTACTCTTAGCGCTAAAGAAAAAATTGGCTATACTGAAGATAAGTTTAATTGGATACAATCTAACGAAGAACAAATTTGGAGTTACTTTATTGCTAAAAAAATACTTTTTAGCACAGATACAAACCTAAATAAGCGGTTTTTAGAAATTGCCCCATTTTCTAAGTTTTATATGCAACAAGATAATTTATCGCCTGGCAGAGTTGGTGTTTGGGTTGGTTGGCAAATTGTAACTTCTTATATGCAACATAATGATGTATCTTTGCAGGAATTATTAAAAATTAACGAACTAGATTTATATAATAAATCGAAGTACAAGCCCAGAAAATAATGTCAATAGAACATAACTCAGAAATTAAATTTAAAATAGCGTTAGACGAAAATAAAATTCCAGAAGAAATTTCTTGGACAGCTATAGATGGTGGTATAGAAAATGAAGTATCTAAAGCAATTATGATTTCTGTTTGGGATCATAAAAAGAAAGATACTTTAAGAATGGATTTATGGACAAAAGATATGCCTGTAGATGAAATGAAGCAGTTTTATCACCAAACCTTAGTTGCCATGGCAGAATCTTTTGAAAGAGCTACAGACGATGCTAAGATGGGTGCAACAATGAAAGATTTTTGCGCTTATTTTGCAGAGAAGCTAGAGTTAAAATAGAATTTCTAAGCTTCTTTAATTGTATTGATTATGTATTTATAATCGGCTTTGTTGTTTACAAAATCTAATTCTGATACATCTATAGTTAGTAAATTTAAATCATTTTGGGTAGTAATGAAGCCTTGGTACCCATCATGTATTTTTTTAAGATAATCAGCTTCAATATTCTGTTCAAAAGCTCTTCCTCTTTTTTTAATATTTTCTAACAGCCTATCTGTATTTTGATAGAGATAGACATACAAATCTGGTTTTGTAATTTCTTTATAAATTAAATTAAACATTTTTCGATAAAGTAAATATTCATCTTTAGACAGTGTTACTTGCGCAAATATTAAAGATTTAAAAATGTAATAATCTGAAATTATAAAGTTTTTAAATAAATCAAACTGAGCTAGATCGTCGCTTAATTGCTGATATCGATCTGCAAGAAAACTCATTTCTAATGGAAAAGCATATCTTTCTTTATCTTCATAAAATTTTGGTAAAAAAGGATTGTCTGCAAAACGCTCTAAAACTAACTTTGCATTAAAATCTTCCGAGATCATTTTTACTAAAGAAGTTTTACCAGCACCAATATTACCCTCTATAGCAACGTAATTATACTTTTCTGATAGAACACTTGGGCGTTTTAGGATTTCATTAATAATGGCTATTTCAGAAGAATCATTACAATTTTGCAAGCAGATAAATAATTCTTTTTTTTCTATGGGATGTATCGCATTTGGCGCAATTTCTACCAACGGTATCATTACAAACTTACGCGCCAACATTTTTGAATGCGGAACAATAAGTGTTTTAGAGAAGATAATCTCATCATCAAATAATAAAACATCAATATCTATGTTTCTATTTTGGTATTCAGATGAATTTGTTCTTTGTCTTCCTAATTGTGTTTCAATATTTAAAACAGCCTCTAGTAATTCATTTGCCTTTAAGCTAGTAGAAATTTGTATGCAGATATTATAAAAATCATTACCAGCAAACCCCCATGAAGCAGTTTTATAGATTGAAGAAATCTTTTGAACAACCCCAACTACATCACTTATTAAGTTGATTGCTTTTTGTAGGTTTTCAATTTTATGGCCTTGATTTGTACCTAAAGATAAATATGTAATACTTTGTGTTTTCATAAAGAGTTACAAAGAAAATGAAAGCATTTAGATAAATAGCTTTTTAACAAAAAAAAATCGCCAAAATTAATTGGCGATTTTTAAATATCAATTTAAAAAGAATATTAATCTTCTTTTCTTGGTGCTCTCGGTTTTCTATCGTCACGTCTGTTATCACGGCTTCCAGAAGAACGTTTATCATCTCTTGGTGGTCTTGCTACATAACCTTCTGGTTTTGGTAACAATGCTTTTCTAGAAACTTTTTCTTTACGAGTTCTTGGGTCTAAACCAAAGTACTTCACATCTAAAACTTCTCCCATTTTAACAACATCAGCTACATTATCTGTGCGTTCCCAAGCCAATTCACTTACGTGTAATAAAACTTCATTTCCTGGCGCTTCTACATATTCTACAACTGCACCAAAATCTAACATTTTAATTACTTTTACTTCATAAGCTTCACCAACTGTTGGTTTAAAAAGCATAGACTCTATACGAGTAATTACTTTTTCAATTCCTTCTGGGTCTGTTCCTAAAATTTCAATAATTCCTTCTTCTGTTACAGCATCTTCAGTAATTACAATTGTAGTTCCTGTTTCTTTCTGTAATTCTTGAATGTGCTTACCTCCTGGTCCAATAAATGCACCAATCATATCATTAGGTATACGTCTGTTAATCATTTTAGGAGCATGTTCTTTAACCTCTACATTTGCAGTAGAAATGGTCTCAGTTATTTTTCCTAAAATATGTAAACGACCAGCACGTGCTTGTTGTAAAGCATTTACTAAAATCTCATATGACAATCCTTTTACTTTAATATCCATTTGGCAAGCAGTAATTCCTTCAGAAGTACCGGTTACTTTAAAATCCATATCTCCTAAGTGATCTTCATCACCTAAAATATCAGATAATACAGCATAATTTCCAGAGTCAGCGTCAGAAATTAAACCCATTGCAATACCAGAAACGGGTCTAGTCATTTGCACACCTGCATCCATTAGCGCCATTGTACCAGCACAAACAGTTGCCATAGAAGAAGAACCATTAGATTCTAAAACTTCAGAAACTACTCTTACTGTATATGGGCAATCTGCAGGAATCATTCCTTTTAAACCACGCTGTGCCAAGTTACCATGCCCAACTTCTCTACGAGAGGTTCCACGAATTGGTCTTGCTTCACCTGTACAAAAAGGAGGGAAGTTATAATGTAAATAGAAATTTTCTTCACCTTCGTAAGACGGCATATCTATTTTATTTGCATCTCTAGAAGTTCCTAAAGTTACGGTAGCTAAAGCTTGCGTTTCTCCACGAGTAAAGATAGAAGAACCATGTACTGACGGTAAATAATCTATTTCTGACCAAATTGGTCTAATCTCATCTGTTTTACGACCATCTAAACGTAAACCTACATTTAAGGTTAAATCTCTAATCGCAGCTTTTTCAGCTTTGCGATAATAATCTGAAACTAAACCACCATAATCTGCTAATTCTTCTTCAGAGAAAGTAGCTTTAATGGCTGCTTTTATTTCTTTAAATGCAGCAGTTCTTTCATGTTTAGCAGAACCAGCTTCTGCAATAGCATATACTTTATCGTATGCCATGTCATGAACCTTTTTCTCTAAATCTTTATCTTCTCTTGCACCTTCATATTCACGAACTTCTTTCTTTCCAAATGCTTCTGCTAATCTTATTTGAGCAGCACATTGAACTTTAATAGCTTCGTGTGCAAACTTAATAGCATCTGCCATTTCTTCTTCAGAAATTTCATCCATTTCACCCTCAACCATCATTACAGAATCGG
>Ga0308013_10000077_pt1 | contig 57145 bp, 56 predicted proteins | sample Neamet181_FD_203131 | JGI IMG/M metagenome (GOLD analysis project Ga0308013, IMG submission 203131) | Marine microbial communities from water near the shore, Antarctic Ocean - #181 | ecosystem: Environmental > Aquatic > Marine > Unclassified | place: Southern Ocean | collected 2014-07-25
TTGATTAAAAATAGATTTGCAATATTACATTTTAAAATTCATGTAAATTTAAGCCTTTATCTTTTCGGAATTGATTAATTATCATATATTTGCATCCGCATTTTTGGGGGTAAATTAATAAAAAAACAGTAAAAATAGAGACATGACGAAAGCAGATATCGTATCAAAAATTTCAGATAAATCAGGAATCGAAAAAACAGATGTATTAGCAACTGTTGAAGCATTCATGAGTGAGGTTAAAGATGCATTGGAAAGTGGCGATAACGTTTACTTAAGAGGTTTTGGTAGTTTTATTATCAAAACGAGAGCAGAGAAAACTGGTAGAAATATTTCTAAGAATACAACTATTAAGATTCCAGCTCACAATATTCCAGCTTTTAAACCAGCAAAAACTTTTACTGAAGGAGTAAAAAATAAAGTAGCTGTAAAATAACACAATATTAATCTAAACCTATATAGGTTTAAAAAACAACAGAACATTATGCCAAGCGGTAAAAAAAGAAAGAGAGCAAAAATCTCTACACACAAAAGAAAGAAAAGAGCTAGAGCAAACAGACACAAGAAAAAGTAAGCATCTGCTTACTTTTTCGTTTATTGTTTAGCGAAAAAGTAAAAAAAAGTTCATTGACATCGAGGTTAAACGAACCTCACCGGGTATTACAAATACCTGACAATATTAACCCATCTGCACAATTAAGTGTAGTTAAAAACCATTTCAGCATGAAAACAGAATTAATAATTCGTTCAAATTCATCTGATATTGATTTTGCCTTATTAAGAGATGGAAAACTTATTGAATTGAATAATGAAACAACTGGTAATAAATTTTCTGTTGGCGATATTTTTTTAGCCAAAATAGGAAAGGTATTAACAGGTTTAAATGCAGCCTTTGTAAATGTAGGTTACCCAAAAGACGGGTTTTTACATTATCATGATTTAGGTGCGCAAGTAAACTCATTAAACGAATTCGTTAAGAAAGTAAGCACAGGTAAGTACAAAGAATTCACTTTAAAGAACTTCCGATTTCAGGAAGAGATTAACAAAGACGGTAGTATTAACAATGTACTAAAAACAGGACAAAACCTATTAGTACAAATTGTAAAAGAACCAATTTCTACAAAAGGCCCAAGATTAAGCTCAGAGCTTTCTATAGCCGGTAGATTTTTGGTACTAGTTCCTTTTTCTAACAGAGTTTCAGTTTCTCAAAAAATTGAAGATCCAAAAGAGAAAGAGCGATTAAAAAGATTAGCAAAAAGCATTAAACCAAAAGGTTTTGGTGTTATTCTAAGAACTGTTGCCGAAGGAAAAAAGGTAGCAGAACTAGATAAAGATTTGCAAAACTCATTAGAACGTTGGAAAACTATGTGTAAAAGCATAGCGAATACAAATACACCAACAAAAATTTTGAGCGAACTAAACAGGGCATCTTCTATTTTAAGGGATGTTATGAATGAAACTTTTACAAGTATTGTAACAAATGATGAAACTTTGAAAGTAGAAATTAAAGAATATCTACAGGAAATTTATCCTGAAAAGGAAGAAATAGTAAAGTTGCACAAGTCTGAAACTCCGATTTTTGAAAAATACGGAATCGAAAGACAAATAAAAACATCGTTTGGAAAAACAGTTTCTATGAGCAAAGGTGCGTATCTAGTAATAGAACACACAGAAGCTTTACACGTTATTGATGTTAATAGCGGAAACCGTTCTAATAAAGCAGGTTCTCAAGAAGATACAGCATTAGAAGTAAATTTAATTTCAGCGACCGAAGTAGCACGTCAATTACAATTGCGTGATATGGGAGGAATTATAGTTGTAGATTTTATTGATATGCATAAGTCTGAAAACAGAAACAAACTGTATCAGCATCTGAAAGAGCAAATGGCTTTAGATAGAACAAAGCACAAAATATTACCTCCAAGTAAATTTGGTTTGGTACAAATTACAAGACAAAGGGTAAGACCTGAGTTAAGTATAAAAACTACCGAAGCCAATCCAAATAAAAATGGAGATGTAGAAGCGCCAATTGTCTTATTAGACAAAATTGAAGCAGATTTAGAAAAATTTATTTCTAATCCAAAAAATAAAAAGATACAATTACATTTGCATCCTTTTATTGCTGCTTATTTATTAAAAGGCGTAAATTCTATTCGTTTTAAATGGTATTTAAAACACAAAAAGTGGATTACTATTATACCTAGAGATGCTTACACATACTTACATTATAGATTTAAATCTCCAAGAGATTAATTTTTATACATGTAAAAGGCAATAATTTTTTATCAAAAAAACCCCGAAACTTTTAAAGTTTCGGGGTTTTTCGTTTTGTAAAATACTAAAAAACAGATACTTACTTTTTGTCTTTAATTAAATACATGTACACAGGATAATGATCTGAATAGCCACCAGTATACCCACCGTTAGAGAAACTTCTAAATGGATAGCCTTTAAATTTCCCCTTTTTATCACTTAGAAACCGTTTATTAAAAATCATCGCTTTAAACATTTTGTAGGTTGAGAAATCCTTTTCTCCTTTATCTAATAATGGAGATGAAATTAAAATCATATCAAAAAGATTCAAATTATCTCTATAAGCTAACGTATTAAAGCCTTTTTTATGAAGGTTTTCATACGGGTTGTAAATATCATTTTTTCCAACATTTTTCTTTTTTCTTTTCGTTTTTAAAATTTTCTTAAAACTAGAGTTTATAGGATCGTCATTAAAATCACCCATGGTAAGAATCTTAGCATCTGGATCTTTGTCTCTAATTTGAGCAATGATTTTTGTGTTTTGATATGCCGCTTTCTCGCGCAAAGGTCTACTTTTTGCTTCGCCACCACTTCTAGATGGCCAGTGATTTACAATAATATGAATTAATTCATCATCTAAATACCCAGAAACTAACAACTGATCTCTTGTGTATACTGGAAAATTATTTCTGTAAATTTTAGGATTAAAAGCTTCATGATATACAGGTTTAAAATATCGTTTTTGATATAATAAGGCTACATCAATTCCGCGTTTATCAGGAGAATCGTAATGAATAATTCCGTAATCTTTTTTTACTAAATGCTTACTTTTAACCAAATCTTCTAAAACACTCCGGTTTTCTACTTCAGAAACACCAATAATTGCAGGACTCGTTTTTGCTTTGTCTAATCCTATTTGTGCAATTGTACTTGCTAGTTTATCAATCTTGTCCCAATAAACTTTAGATCTGTTAGATTTTAACTCCATCATCGGACTAGCTTCATCATTAATAGAAGTATCATTTATGGTATCAAAAAGATTTTCTAAATTGTAAAAAGCAATGGTTCTAATCGTGTATTTATGTTCTTTTTTCTGTGAAAAAGTGATGCATATATTAAACAGTAAGAGAAATAATAAATAGGTTTTCTTCTTCATTTTTTGCTTTTTTTTAATCACAAACTTACAGAACAAAAAGCATCATTAAAAATAAAAGATCCTTTTCTTCCTCTTTTTTTAATTAAAAATTAGTAGCTTTACTTTGCTATAAAATTGAAAAAGAAGAGATTATGAATAAAACTATTATACCAATAGTTCTGTTTCTGTTGTGCTTTACAACAATATATTCCCAAAATATTATAAAAGGAATTGTCGTAGATACTAATTCTGAAAACCCATTATCGAATGTCTTTGTGCGTGTTAAAAACACAATTGTTACGACTAAAACAACTGCAAATGGAGTTTTTCAGATAAAAGATCTTTCGAACGGAAGCTACGTTTTAGAAATTAAATTTAACGGATTTGAAACTCAGAATTTTCCTGTAGAACTTTTTGGGAAGACCTTAGATTTAGGTCTAATCATGTTATACAAAGATATTACAGAAGAGCAAGATTTAAGTATTATTACAATTACAGATGATGAATTAAGTAATGATGCAAGTGCTGCTGATAATATTTCAGGACTTTTACAAGCTTCAAAAGATATCTTTCTAAGAACTGCTGCTTTTGAGTTTAGTTCCTCCTTTTTTAGAATAAAAGGATTGGATTCTGGCAACGGTAAGGTTTTAATTAACGGAATTGAAATGAATAAAACCTACGATGGTAGGGCACAATGGAGTAATTGGGGCGGACTCAATGACGTTTTAAGAAATCAAGAATTCAGCAATGGTTTAGCACCTTCTAATTTTACTTTTGGTGGTGTTTTAGGATCTACAAATATGAATACTAGAGCTTCGCAGCAAAGACCAGGGACAAGAATTTCCTATTCTTCATCCAATAGAAGTTATGAACACAGAGTGATGGCAACGCATACGAAAGGTCTTTCTAAAAATGGTTGGGCGATGACTTTTTCTGCAAGTAGAAGAGCAGGAAATGAAGGTTTTAATGACGGGACTTCTTACAACGCCTATGCTTTTTTTACATCCATCGAAAAGAAAATCAATGAGTATCATAGTATAAATTTTACAGGAATATTTACACCAAATAGACGGGGAAAATCTTCTCCTAATACCCAAGAAGTTTTCGATTTAAAAGGAATTGAATACAATGAATATTGGGGAAATTCAAACGGAAAAAAACTAAACTCCAGAATAAAAAAAGTCGTAGAACCCATTTTAATGTTGAGTCATTATTGGGATGTTTCAGAAAAAACAAGATTGCAAACAAACGCATCTTATCAGTTTGGGGAAATAGGAAATAGCCGTTTAGATTTTAATGGAGGTTCAAATCCTAGTCCGTCGTATTACCAAAAATTACCAAGTTATTTTTTAAGATATAATGATTTATCAAGCGCTTACACCGCGCAAGAAAATTTTGTAAATGATGGGCAATTAGATTGGAATCGCATTTTTGATGCAAATACCACCAATGCAAGTGTTGATGTAAACAATGCGTATGTTTTGTATGAGGATAGAAATGATGACAAACAATTCACTATAAATACCATTTACAATTCAGATATTAATACTAATATTTCTGTGAACGGTAAATTAGAATACAAAAGTTTACGTTCTGAAAACTTTGCAGAAGTTCTCGATTTATTAGGCGGGAGTGGTTATTTAGATATCAATAATTTTGCAGATACAGAAGTGCAAATGCAAAATGATGTATTAAACCCAAATAGAGTTGTTGGTGTTGGGGATAAATTTAGATACAATTTTAATTTAAGTTCAGCTTTAATAAATGCTTTTGCACAGGCGCAGTTTAAATACAATAAAATAGATTTTTATGCCGCTGCAAATATCTCTCAAATAACAAATCAAAGAGAAGGTTTGTATCAGAATGGTCGTTTTGAAAATAGTTCTTTAGGGAAATCAGAAAAATTAAATTTCACAAACTATGGTGCAAAAATGGGTGCAACGTATAAAATTAATGGGCGTAATTTAATAGATGCAAATGTTGGCTATGTAACACAAGCACCAACCATTAGAAACTCTTTTTCGAATTCTAGAGAAAATAATAATATCGTTGATAATTTACAGAGTGAAAAAGTGTTTTCTTCGGATGTAAGTTACATTAGAAGAAGTCCGATAATTACTTCTAGAGTAACCGGGTATTATACAGCAATAAAAGATGCAACCGAAATCTCTTTCTATTTTGCTGATGGAGTTGGAGGAGATAATACGGCTTTTGTTCAGGAAATTTTATCAGGTATTGCAAAGAAACAGTTGGGTTTAGAATTGGGTTTGGAAGCACAAGTTACGCCAACCATAAAATTGAAAGGAGCCGCTTCTATCGGTCGTTTTACCTATGCTAATAATCCTGATTTGTATCTTACTTCAGATGTTACAAATGAAGGAATCTTTGATGAAAACGGTCGCTCAGGAAATTATACATCAAACTTAAAAAACTATAAAATTGCAGCAGGACCTCATACTGCATATTCTGTTGGTTTTGAATATAGAGACCCAAATTATTGGTGGATTGGGGCAACGACAAATTTCTTTAGCAACACTTTTGTTGACATTGCACCATTAACAAGATCCAGTAATTTTTACAGAGATGCAGATGGTTTAACCTTTCCAAATTATGATGTAGACGTTGCGAGAGAACTATTACAGCAAGAAAAATTTAATAGTTATAAAGTTGTAAACCTTGTTGGAGGGAAGTCTTGGAAGATAGCGGGTTATTACATTAGTGCATTTGCAACGGTAAATAATTTACTAAATACGGAGTATAAATCTGGCGGATTTGAGCAAGGCAGAAATGCAAATTATAATGAATTAAGAGCCGATAAAGCGTTAGATAAACCTGTATTTGGTAATAAATATTGGTACGGCAGAGGTACAACTTACTTTATGAATGTGAATATTAGTTTTTAAAAATAAATTGAAATGAAAAGAAACAAAACCAGCATTTTATTCATTGCTTTTATAACAAGTCTATTTTTTATGACCTGTGTAGAAGATAATGATTTTACAGTACCACAAAATTTAGGAACTGAAGAGAACCTAAACTTAGAGGCAATTCTAGACAGTATTCAAAACAATCAGTTAGAATTAAAGTCGATAGAAGATTTAAAAAGTTTATATAATTCGGGCAATGATCCTGTAAAAATAGTTTCTGATATTATTGTAAAAGGGTATGTTATTTCTTCGGATGCAAAAGGGAATTATTTTAGAGAATTTTATATGCAAGACGCAGCCGAAAACCCGACAGCAGGAATTAAAATAGCTATTAACTTAAATAATAGTTATAATAAATTCAACTTCGGAAGAGAAGTGTATATCCGTTTAAAGGGCTTGTATATTGGGGAAGTTAATTCTGGTGATGGCGTCATTACAATTGGCGGGAAAGTGAGTGCAACAGATATAAAAGAAATTAAAAGTGTTGCTTTAAATCAAATGAGTACTCATTTTTTTCGTTCTACAGAAACAGCAACGATTATTCCAAAAGAAGTTTCTTTAGCGGGTTTAAACGCTTCGGATATTGGTACATTTATAACTGTAAATGGCGTCTTCTTTCCATCTGATTTGGAAGGAAAAACCTATGTAGACCCAACAGAAGATTTTGATACACAGCGTAAAATACAAACTTGCCAAACAGTAGGTTATGCAGATTTATTGATAGAAACGAGTTCGTTTGCAAGTTTTGCAAATAAAGCACTGCCAATTGGAGGTGGAGCTATAAATGCAGTTGTTTCTAAAGATTATAATGGTCATTTTTTAGTGTTGGTTTTAAATTCGACAGAGGATGTTGCAATGTCCGATGATCGATGTACAACGCGTTCTGAAAGCGATTTTTCAACCATTTTATTAGAAGAAAATTTTGACACACTCTCAGGAGAAATAACAATTACAGATTGGATAAACTATAGAGAAGAAGGTACAAAATCTTGGAGATCTTATTCAGATACGTATGCGCAAAGTAAGGCAGCAAGAATGGGTTCTAAAAACTCAGGAGATGCAAGTACAATTACTTGGTTGCTTACAAAAGGGGTAGATTTAGATACCACTACAGAAGAATTTTTATCCTTTGAAACCTCTAATAGTTTTGCCAACGAAAGCAATTTAGAAGTCTTAATTTCTACAGATTGGGATGGAACAGCAATAAATATAACCACCGCAACTTGGAGTGTTTTGCCAGCGAGAATAGTTTCTAATGGAGAAAACTTTAAAAATTGGGTACATTCTACTTTTGTGAATTTATCAGATTATACAGGCACTGCTTTTATTGCTTTTAGATATACAGGAAATGGAAATGTTTATTTTGATGGAACGTATGAATTAGATAATATCACTATTATTGCAGAATAATATCCTTATAAAATGAAAAAAATAGAACACATTGGTATTGCTGTAAAAGATCTTGAAGTATCAAATAAGTTGTTTGCTTCATTATTTGGTGAAGAACATTACAAAGAAGAAGAAGTGGCTTCAGAAGGAGTGAAAACTTCTTTTTTTAAAAGCGGGCCTAATAAGATTGAGTTATTGCAAGCGACAAACCCAGAAAGTCCCATTGCAAAATTCATCAATAAAAAAGGAGAAGGAGTTCATCATATTGCATTTGCCGTTTCAGACATAAAGGCGGAGATAGAAAGACTTAAAAAAGAAGGCTTTGTTGTTTTAAATGAAACACCTAAAAAAGGCGCGGATAATAAATTGGTCGCTTTTTTACATCCCAAAACTACAAACGGAGTTTTGATAGAATTGTGCCAAGAAATAGAATAGTTAAAATACTGCTAACTGTTACTGTCAACTGCATACTAATTATTATCTTGCAGTGATTTTAAAAGCAAATAAATAATGTCATCTAGGTTTGATTCTTATCAAAAAAGACGGTTGCAATCTTCTTATATTTCAGTTGTGGTTAGTATCGCTTTGGTGCTTTTTATGGTTGGTGTTTTAGGATTAATAGTATTAAAATCGACTAAAGTTGCCAATCACGTTAAAGAAAAAGTAGCAATTACACTTTTTATAAAAGACAAGGTAACTCAAAAACAAATAAAAAATTTCAGAGAATCTCTTTTAAAAGAAGCTTTTACAAAGAAAGCTATTTACACGAGTAAAACACAAGCAGCAAAAAAATATAGCAAAGAAATTGGCGAAGATTTCTTGCAGTTTTTAGGTAATAATCCGTTGAAAAACGGGATAGATATTTACCTAAAAGCAGATTTTGTGACTCCAGAAAAAATGCAAGAATTAGAAACACGCTTTTTAAAAAATGCATTTGTTGCAGATGTTTCCTATGATAAATCTTTGATTAATTTATTAACTAAAAATATTAAAAGAATCAGTTTTTGGTTGTTAGTCTTTAGTGGCTTTTTTAGTTTGGTCGCCATGATTTTAATTAATAGTTCAATAAGATTATCTATTTACTCAAAACGATTTAACATAAAAACCATGCAAATGGTTGGCGCAACAAAAAGATTTATTAGAAAACCATTTATTTGGAGAAGTATAAAATTAGGAATGATTGGAGCTTTATTAGCTTTGATAGGCTTAGCTGTTGTTATCTATTATTTAGATAAATACATCCCAAGTTTAGACCTTCTAAAAGATTACTTTTCTTTAGGGTACTTAGTTGGTGGTGTTATTTTATCAGCCTTTATAATTACTTGGTTAAGTACATTCTTTGCGACACAGCGCTTCTTGAATTTAAAAACAGACGAACTTTATTATTAGAATATGCAAAAAGAAAATAATCAAAAACAAGAATTTCTCTTTGGGGAAAAGAACTATATCATCATGCTTATTGGTCTTGTTTTTATTGCTTTAGGATTTATTTTTATGGCAGGTGGCGGTAGCGATAATCCAGAAATTTTTAACGAAGAAATCTATAATTGGCAACGCATACGTTTGGCGCCAACTTTAGTAATTATTGGGTTAGTCATAGAGATTTATGCTATTTTTGCAACCTCGAAAAAATAATCTATGGATATTATAGAAGCAATTGTTCTTGGTGTTATTCAAGGATTAACAGAGTTTTTACCAGTATCTTCTAGTGGTCATTTAGAATTAGCCAAAGCAATCTTAGGCGACACTTCTGTGCCAGAAGAAAGTTTAGCGTTTACGGTAGTTTTACATTTTGCAACCGCATTAAGTACGCTCGTAATCTTCAGAAAAGAAGTTCTAGAAATTTTTAAAGGATTGTTTCAATTTAAATGGAATGAGGAATTTAAATTCTCTTTAAAAATTATTATTTCTATGATTCCTGCAGTAATTGTAGGGTTGCTTTTTGAAAAACAATTAGAATCTTTTTTCGGAGGAAAAATACTATTAGTTGGTTGCATGTTATTACTAACAGCTTTGTTGTTATTATTGGCAGACAAAGCAAAAAACACCAAGAAGGAAGTATCATTTTGGAGCGCTGTTTTAATTGGTGTTTCGCAAGCAATAGCAATGTTGCCAGGGATTTCTAGATCTGGTGCAACAATTTCGACATCCGTTTTATTAGGAGTTGATAGAACAAGAGCCGCAAAATTTTCTTTTTTAATGGTGGTTCCATTGATTTTTGGAAAAATAGGAAAAGACGTTTTAAGTGGAGATTTAAACTTTCAATCATCAGATATGATTCCGATTGCAGCAGGTTTTATTGCCGCTTTTTTAGCAGGTTTATTAGCTTGTAAATGGATGATTTCTTTAGTGAAGAAAAGCAAACTTTCTTACTTTGCAATTTACTGTGCAATTGTAGGAAGTATTGCAATTGGTTACGCTCTTTTAAATTAATAATACACTAAATTCAGCATAGATGACTGAAGAAGATTATAAAAACGGTCAAGTTTTATTGATTGATAAGCCTCTTAATTGGACTTCTTTTCAAGTAGTAAACAAATTACGTTGGGAGATAAGACAACGCTTTAATATCAAGAAAATTAAAGTTGGTCACGCAGGGACTTTAGACCCTTTAGCAACAGGTTTGTTAATTATCTGTACAGGAAAACAGACGAAAGAAATCCATATTTACCAAGGGCAAATAAAAGAATATACAGGTACCATTACTTTAGGTGCTACGACACCAAGTTATGATCTAGAAACAGAAATCAATCAAACTTTTTCTACCGAACATATTACCGAAGATCTATTAAAAGAAACGACAAAACAGTTTATTGGCGATATTCAACAAAAACCACCCATTTTCTCTGCGATAAAGAAAGATGGTAAACGTTTATATGAACTTGCAAGAAAAGGGGAGACTACAGAAATTAATGCAAGAACAGTAACTGTTTCTGAATTTGAAATTACGAATATTAATTTACCACAAGTAGATTTTAAAGTAGTTTGTAGCAAAGGAACTTACATTCGCTCTTTAGCGTTTGATTTTGGGAATGCATTAAATTCTGGAGCACATTTATCTGCTTTAAGAAGAACAAAAATCGGTGATTTCTCTGTTGATAAAGCAAATTCTGTTGAAGGTTTTATTAAAGATTTAGAAGTGGAATAGTTTTTGTTTCAGTTATTGCAATCAAAACATTTTATGAAAAAATCACTACTTTTAACTTTCTTTTTCTGTGTATTAGGCGCTTCATCACAAGAAAAATTAGGCAAACCATTTTTTACAGGTACTTTTAATTTTACTTTAGGTGTAAATGAAAATTATACCATAAATAATGATGATGGTGAATATTTTATAGAACCAGCTGCAATTTTTTTAAGAACAGGTTTTGGATACGAGTTTAAAAAAAGAGTCGCAATTAGTTTTAATGCTGGGTTTGATTATCATTGGAACTATGCTGTAAGTGCTTTTCCTACGTATGGTACTTTAAAGTATAATATTACCGAAGATGATGACGATGCTTTCTTTATTGAAGCTAGTTATGGTAAAATGTGGCGTCCGTCACCAAATTATCCTGATGGAAATTATTATGGTTTTGGTATTGGTGTTCAACTTGCGGGTGTAAATAGATGGAATACAATGCTTCGATTAGATGCCCATCGAAAAGGTATTTACGGTTTCGAAAACAATAGATTAGATAGTATTTCTTTAGGAATAGGGTTTACTTTTTTTTGATAAAAACTAAGTTAGTAGAATTTATTAATATTTTAAAACCTTCTTAACACGTTGTGAAATTGCAGTCAATGTTTCATAAACAATAGTTTCAGCAATCGCAGCAATATTTTGTATCATTTCTTGATTGTTGAAAATGATTACTTTATCACCTTCTTCACAATCAATCTCAGTAATATCAACCATAATTACATCCATACAAACATTTCCAATAATCGGTGCTTTTTTATTATTGATGAGTACATAGCCTTTTTTATTACCTAATCTTCTAGACATGCCATCTGCATGGCCAATTGGTATCGTTGCTGATTTACTTGGCTTTGTTGCAGCAAAAGCTCTATTATAACCTACTGTTTCTCCGGCTTCGATAAAATGAATTTGAGAAATAATAGAAGTTAAATTGTGTGTATTTTTTAATTGAGAAGTTTCTTGGGAATCATTTCCAAAACCATACAAGCCAATTCCAATTCGAACCATGTCAAACTGTGCTTTTGCATAATTTACAACGCCAGATGTATTTAGAATGTGTAACATCGGTTCATAGCCTAAATGCTTGTAAACCTGTTCGGCAATGTGTGTAAATTTAGTAATTTGATTTGTTGTAAAATCTTTTTCTTTTAGATCTTCACTTGCTGCTAAATGCGAAAAGATAGAGGCTACTTTTACGTGACTTGTTTCTTTTATACTCGTTAAAATTTCAGGAATATCTGTCTGTTGAAATCCTAATCTATTTAAACCAGTATTAAACTTTAAATGAATCGGATAGTTTGTTAAAGCAGCTGTATCAGCCAAATCTAGAAAGGCGTTAAAAATTTTAAAACTGTATAAGTTTGGTTCTAAACAGTAATCTAAAATAGCTTGTAAATTTTGTATTTGCGGATGTAAAACTAAAATAGGTGTTTTTATTTTTGCTTCACGCAAAGCAATACCCTCAGCAGCATAAGCAACTGCAAAGTAATCTACTTTATCTTCTAAAAATTGGGCAATTTTAATAGAATCACTTCCATAACCAAAGGCTTTCACTACTGCTAAAATTTTGGTTTCTGACTTTAGTTTTTGTTTAAAATAATTTAGGTTATGCTCTAAAGCATTTCCATCGATTTCTAAAACAGTTACATGATTATTCATCAGTAGAACTTTCTTTTTTAGAAGTAATTTCTTCCTGCTTATTTTTGATCGCTTTATAATACGCAGCCCTGCTTAAAGGCTCATATTCTTGTGTTTCACCTAACATCACCAATTTGTCATTCTGAGCTTTTCTAAAACTGTAATGCGCTAAGTTTCCTGTGTGTGTACAAACGGCATGTACTTTCGTTACATATTCTGCGGTTGCCATTAAAGCTGGCATTGGGCCAAAAGGGTTTCCTTTAAAGTCCATATCTAAACCAGCAACAATTACTCGAACGCCTCTATTTGCCAAATCGTTACAAACAGCAACAATTTCATCATCAAAAAATTGAGCTTCATCAATACCAACCACCTGAACATCACTAGCTAATAAACGAATATTTGAAGCAACAGGTACAGCAGTAGATCGAATTCGATTGTCATTATGAGAAACAACTTCATTGTCATCATAACGTGTATCAACAGCAGGTTTAAAAATCTCTACACTTTGTTTCGCAAATTGTGCACGTTTTAAACGTCTAATTAGTTCTTCTGTTTTACCAGAAAACATAGAGCCGCATATAACTTCTATCCAACCAAATTGTTCTGTATGATTTACTGTATTTTCAAGAAACATTTTGTAATTTTAAGCGTTTTAGTTTTAGAATTTTGTTTTATTTTAGATGTGAACAAATTTAGCAATATTTACTAGTAAAAAATAACTTCAATTAACAACTTATGCACAAAAAATTAGAAGCAGACTTAATGAGTTTGGCACACAGTATTTTAAAAATGAAAAATAAAGAGGATGTGTTTGCTTTGAAAGAAAAATCGAAAGCCATTTACGAGAAGTTATCTATGCTTGCGTTTGTCGAAGAATATATAAATACAACACCTGGTTTAGACGTGTCAAAAGAGGAGTTAGTAGAAAAAGTAACAGCAGGTTTTGTAGCAAAAGAAACGGTTGTTGTTGAAGAAGTGATTTTGGAAGAGGAGGTTGAAGTTGAAGAAGAGGTCGTTTTTGATCTTACCGAAAATCCGAAGGAAGAAGCTGAAATTGAAGAAATTTTAGAGCAACCTTTTGATGAATTAGAAGAAATTATATTTTCTGAGGATGAAATAGCGCCTATAAATGATGTTGTAAAAGTTGAAGAAGATAAAATAAAAACTTTAGAAGAAGAATTAGAAGACATAATTTCTGTAGATGTAATGGCAGATTTATTTGAAAATGCACAGCCAAAATCTTTAAATGATAAATTGGTTAGTAGTATTCAAATTGGTTTAAATGACAGAATTACTTTTGTAAAAAACCTTTTTAACAATCAGCAAGAAGATTATAATAGAGTAATTTCTCAATTAAACACTTTTAAGACAGAAAAAGAAGCAACACAATTTATCAATAAAATGGTGAAACCAGATTATAATTGGTCTGAACAAGAAGAATTAGAAACTCGTTTTTTAGAAATTATAGCACGTAAATTTGTGTAAAAATGTGTAATTGTTTAAAAGTTGAATTGTGTATCCACTTTTAATTAAACCTAATAACTAACAGCAATCATTGAAACCCGTTTTAATTCATACCCATTTTCATAGACGTAAAACTGGTGTTACCAGAAGCATAGAAAATGTACTTCCTTTTTTTGATGACGATTTTGAAACGTATGTTTATGGTTCAAATATTGATGGAAATAAAATTTCCAGATCAAAACTAAAATCAATATTATTTTCTGATGTAAAAACAGTAGTGCATTGTCATCGGAACAATGAAATTATGAGCATGTTGTACTATCGTTTTTTAGGTGCAAAATTTAGATTGATTGCAACGAGACATGCAGAATCTACTCCTTCGGCAGTCACAAAGTTCTTACTTAAAAAAGCAGATAATGTAATTACGATCATCAAAAGTATGAGTGCTAACTTAGGGATTAAAAACACCTTAGTTGGTCATGGAATTCGAGTGGAAGAGTTTGTGCCAAACTCAGAAAAAAAGTTTGAAAACATATCTCAAGAGCATATTATTTTAAATGCAGGAAGAGTAAGAAAAGCGAAAGGTCAGCTTGTTTTATTAGAAGCGGCAAAAGTTTTAAAAGCTCAAAAAAACTGGGCATTAGTACTTGTCGGTCAGGTTGATAAACCACCTTTCTTAGAAGCGCTAAAAGCGATTGCTACAAAACACGGAATAGAAAAGCAAGTGTATTTTATTGATGAAACTAGAGATATTATTTCTTATTATCAAGCAGCAAAAATTGTCGTTGCGCCAAGTTTCTCTGAAGGGTTTTCTTTAGTAACCGCAGAAGCTATGTCTTGCGAATGTTCTGTAATTGCTACAGAAAATGTGGGCGTTCATTCTCAATTAATTACGAATAGTAAAAACGGGTATTTGTTTGAAGCAGGAAATTCATCAGCATTAGAAATACTTTTATCAAAGTCTATCGAAAATAAAATTCCTCATTTAGGAAAACAAGCAAGAGAAGAAATTGTGCAAAATTGGAGTGCGAAAAAAGAAGCCAAAAATTTAAAAGAAGTTTATATATCATGATAAAAAGGATATTATATTTAGCAGTAATTATAGTTTTAGTTGGTTGTAAATCAACCTACCAAATACCAGAATTTTCGGTTAAAAATATTCCTTCAGAACCCAATTATAATGATGAGAAAAATTGGGCAGTTTTGCCGAATTCGTACTTTGAAGAATTAAAAGAATTCGCATCCAAAGAAATAGATACTTTACAAGCGGATGTTTTTTATGTGTATCCAACTTTAAATTTAGAGAAAGATGATCTGCGTTGGAATGTACCTGTAGATGATATAGAGCAGCAGGAAAAAGTTTTAAATAAAACAGTTTTATTTCAAGCGTCAGCTTTTGCGACTTCAGGTAAATTGTATGTTCCTTATTACAGACAAGCGCATATACGATCCTATCAAATGTTTAGAAGCGGAGGGAAAGAAGCATTACTTTTAGCGTATTCTGATGTTAAAAAAGCCTTTGAAATTTATTTAAAAAAGTACAATAAAGGCAGACCGATTATTATTGCGAGTCATAGTCAAGGTTCTACACATGCCAAATCTTTATTAAGAGATTTTTTTGATGATAAACCTTTACAAAAACAATTAATTGCGGCTTATGTTGTTGGAACAGTTTTAAAACCAGATTTATTTACAACCTTAAAACCAATGACAAAACCGAATGAAACTGGAGGTTATGTTGGTTGGAATACATATAAAAAAGGAAATTATCCAAAGAATAAAGATCTTTATAAAGGGAGTGTAACGACAAATCCTATTACTTGGGATGATGCTAAAACCACAGAACTATATCAACATAAAGGATTTTTATATTCCAATAAAAAATTCTACAAAAGAGCCTTGAAAATAGAAATTACAGATGGATTAGTTTGGAGTACAACACCTAAGTTTCCAATGCGCTTTTTTATGTCTTTTTTGAAAAGTTATCATGTTGGAGATATCAATCTTTTCTGGAAAGATATTAGAGCAAATGTTGAATTAAGGACTAAAACTTGGTTAGCGGAAAATAAATAATGTAACAAACCCTTTTTTTAATCGTCTCAAAATAAACCACAATAACATGAAACGATTAGCAACAATTCTTTTTGCATTTTTTATAGTAAGTGTATCTGCTCAAGAGGAAGCTTTTAATAAATTCTATAAAGTAAATAAAGAAAAATCAATTTTTTCAATCAATTTATCAACGTCATTAGCCGGTTCTTTTTTAGACGATGAAGATGAAGAAGGGTTGTCTACTTTAATCAAAAAATCTAGTAATTTTAAACTAATGGTTTTTGATAATGAAGACGATACAGTATCTCGTAATTTCAAAAAATTTGCAAGAAAAAACAAATTAAAAACGTTGGCTCGTGTTAAAGATGATGGAGGTAAGGCCGAAATATTTTTTATTAAAAGGAATAAATATATTACAGAAATTATTATAAGAGCCAATAGCAATAATGATAAACTTGTTTTGTTTGGTTTAAAAACAAAAATTACAGAAGCTGAATTAGCTGCTATATTTTCTTCTTCAGATTTGAATATTTCATCAAAATAAAACTTCTAAAAAGAGAAGGTTTATCCAATCTTCTCTTTCAAGTTTTCAATAACTTTTTTACTGTTTCCGATCCAAATTTCATCATTCAAGATAAAAACAGGACGTTTCAAAAAAGTATATTCCTCTAAAATAAATTGTCTATAATCCGCTTCAGACAAAACCTGGTTTTTTAAATCCATCGCTTTATACAATTTCGCACGTTTATTAAACAAGGCTTCATAACTTCCAGAAAGCTGGTGCATTTCTTCTAATTGAGAAACGGTAACATTCTCTGCTTTTATTTCTTGACGTTCAAAACCATTGGTATTTACCTCTTTAAGAATTCTTCTGCAGGTATCACAAGTTTGTAAAAAGTATACTTTCTTCATTTTTATGGATTATATTTACACTCCAAAATTACATATAAAAATGAAAATACAATTTGATGTTTTAAGAAAATCTAGAGAGCTTATTTTAAAAGAATTAGAAGGATTAACATTAGACCAAATTCACGTAACTCCTGAAGGATTTAAGAATAATATTGCTTGGAATGTTGGGCATGTAGTCGTTACACAACAAGTATTACACTACAAAATGTCAGGTTTAAATTGTTTGTGTCCAGACGATTTAATTAACGATTGCAAAAAAGGGACTTCACCAACCAAAACTTTTACAGAAGAAGAATTTGATGAGGTAAAAGATCTTTTAATGGGTTTACCAGATACTTTAGAAGAAGATTTTGAAGCAGGTATTTTTGAGAATTATGATGAGTATCCAACAAGTACAGGTTTAGTTTTAGATTCTTTAGAAACAGCAATTGTGTTTAATAATTTTCATGAAGGTATTCATTACGGAATTATTAGAGCTATCAAAAAATTCGTATAATTTTCTAATCAAAAGAATTCACAGAATAATCTAAAAGCGGGTATTAAATAGTTGGCAATTCATTAAATTAAAAAAAAATGAAATTCAATACAAAGACAATTCACGGAGGTCAAAAACCAGAAAAATCTACAGGTGCATTAGTGCCTCCAATATTTCAAACATCTACTTACGCAAAATCTAGTCTTGGGACAGGTCAAGAATACAATTATTCAAGAGGAGAAAATCCAACAAGAACTGCTTTAGAGGATAGTTTGGCTTCCATTGAAAATGGAACACATGGTTTTGCGTTTTCTTCTGGTTTGGCAGCAATAGATTGTGTTTTAAGAACACTAAATCCTGGCGATGAAGTTATTGCAGGAAACGACTTGTACGGAGGAACTTACAGGATGTTTACACGATTATTCGAGAAATACGGATTAGAATTCACTTATGTAGATATGGATTCTGGCGAAAATATATCAAAAGAAATTACAGAAAAAACGAAATTAGTTTGGTTAGAAACGCCCACTAATCCATTAATGAAAATTGCAGATATCAACGCAATTTGTACTGCCGTAAAAGCAGTGAATCCAACTATTTTAATTGCTGTAGATAATACATTTGCAACACCGTATTTACAACGACCTTTAGATTTAGGAGCAGACATTGTAATGCATTCTGTGACAAAATATTTAGGAGGGCATTCAGATTTATTAATGGGAGCTTTAATTGTAAAAGATGCAAAATTAGCCGAAGAATTACAATTTATTCAATTTGCTGCTGGCGCAATTGCGGGTCCGATGGATTCTTTTTTAGCATTAAGAGGCATAAAAACATTGCATATTAGAATGCAACGTCATTGCGAAAACGGTAGTGTAGTTGCTAATTTTTTAAAAAACCAACCTAAAGTTGGTGCGGTATATTATCCTGGCTTAAAAGAGCATCCAAATCACGGAGTGGCTAAAAAACAAATGAAGGGTTTTGGCGGAGTGGTTTCTTTCCGTTTAAAGGATGAAAGTAGAGCAGCTACTTTTAAATTTTTAGAAAGCATCAAATTTTTTACGTTAGCAGAATCTTTAGGAGGTGTAGAAAGTATGGCAAATCATTCTGCAACAATGTCGCATGCATCAATGCCAGAAGAAGCACGTTTAAAAATAGGAATTACAGATTCTTTAATCCGATTAAGTGTTGGTATTGAAGATGAGGAAGATTTATTAGCGGATTTAGAGCAAGCTTTAAATCAATAAAAAGTGTAAAAATAGTATCGTAAATAAAAAGACTTAAAAATATTAATTTTTAAGTCTTTCTATCTTTTATCTAAGAGTTCTTTTATCATCTTAGGAACCACTTTTTCAGGAATAGGAAAGTTGTGTAGCTTTTTGTTTTTATAGATGTTAAATATTGATTTAGCGATGACTTTATTTCCTTTTTTAGAAATAAAATAAATTTCAAGTTCGTCTAATATATTTTTAAAATCCCATCTCCATTTATCTTTATATTTAATAATTAAGTCGAAGTTTTCTGGAGTATCTCCTTTTTTTCCAATGACAGAAAATATTCCATACTTTTCTAACTCCTGTTTTATAATAGTGTCTGTATTGCCTATTTTTTTAAGTTTCTCTGCAGGGTCATCTTTTGGAGGAAGGTAACTTCGATAAGAAAGCTCGCCAAATTTAAACTTTATGAATTCCGAGTTTTCTGATGATATTATATAGGCGTTTTTGTAGTTTTTAATTTTACTATTTGAATATGTAACTGTATTTATGGTTCCTTTACAGTTATAAAAAGTTATTAAAATAAAAACGAAGAAAGTGAGCTTAAATATGGTTTTTTTCAATTTCATAAAAAAGATAATTAGTCAATAATAAAATTTTCTTCTAAGAAATAATTTGCTCTTAAATTAGCATTATTAATCTCTTTGTGATACAAAATGGTTTCTGCAAGTTGCTTTTTTAAGTAATTTCCGGTGTCCCATTTGTTATTCCTATTTTCATCAATAATAACTCTAATAGTATATTTTTTAGGCTGTAATAAATCAAAAACAAAGGCTTTAGAAATCGAGGTAAATTGACGTTCTATAACTTCATCTTGATTTCTTCCAGAAAGCAATTCAATAATTAAGTTTTTAGAATTTACGTTGGTTACTTTTAAAGTTATTCTTCCATAATCATCAATTTCTTGGGTTTTGAAATTGTATTTTAAAGTATCATTTTTAATGGAAAAAATATCATTGAATGCATCAGGTAAAGCAGTAAAATGGTATTTTTCTTTTGGTTTTTTATCAAAAATGAATCCAATCTTATTTTCCTTTTTAGAAAGTAAGGTACTGTATTTTACAGCAACTGTATCTTTGTTAAAAAGACTTATTTTACTAGTATCGATTTTTATAATTGGGTTATTACTAGTTAAAAACAACGTATCTCTAAAATGAATAATATTTTTTATTGAAGAGTCCATTATTAAAGAGTCTAATTTGTTCTTCCTTAACTTTACAGTCAAGGTGTCTGAAAACTCTTTGTTCGTAACTACAAAATTTAAGGAATCTGCCTCAAAAGGTGTAAACCAAAAATTTAAGGTGTCTTTGTCGGCTTCAAATTTAGCAACACTTTTAAAATTATCAGGAACTTTAGAAAGCATTTTTATTTGCATACTTTTCGCATCACCTTCAAAACCAAATTCTATTTTTCCTTTGGTAATTTCTTTTCCTCTTTTAAATTGATAAGGTTGCGCTTCTTTAAATAAAATGATTGGTTTTGTAATAATACTATCTTTTGGTAATTGAATAGTGTCGGTAATAAAGCCAATTTTATCTGTTTTAGGATTAAAAATATAATCGTTCACGGATTCTTGTAAAGCCAATAGTAAGTACTTTCCTTTTCTAAGGTTTGTGAATTTAAAATTGGTGGTATCTAAGGTATTTGTAATGTAATCTGGTTTCCTTTTATAAACAATAGAGTCATTAAATGAACTGTCTATTCTGTACAGTAAAACATTAATATTTTTAGGTGCTTCAATAAGTTTTGCATCTTTTATACTGCCGAAAGTTGTTAAAGAATCGATGTAAGTTCCTGTTGAAAAAACATATTTAAAATTCTCTAATTTATTACCCTCATTATTATCTTGAACTGCGCTTCCAAAATTAAAAATGTACGTTGTATTTTGTTTTAATGTATCTATAATTTTTATTTTTATAAACTCACTAGGTGAACCCTGTGGAGAAATTAATGGAGGGTTCTTCATTGGAGGTGAAACCACCAATTGTTTGTTTAAATTTTTTAATATAATGTATTCATTAAAGTCAATTTTAATTTCTTTTTTATCAAAATTAACACTTTCATACGGTGGATGTGCAGTAATAAATAAGGGTGCATTTTCATCTTTTGGTCCACCTTTTGGTCTTCCGGTTCTTGCACAATTAGTAACAAAAATTAAGAAGACTGATACATAAAGTAATCTAGAAACTATTCTCACAGATAAATAAATTTGATACAAATTAACAATTATTTTTTTGAATATAAAATCATAAAACGTATTCTGTATAAGCCATTGTCAAAATGCTTATTTTACAATCTTTAGATTTTAAAAATTCTTTTGCACACGCTTCTAAAGTTGCACCAGTTGTAATAACGTCATCAATTAATAAAACATGTTTGCTGTTAAAAAATGCAGGATTTTCTAAAAGAAACTTAGTGTCAATACTATTAAAACGTTCAAAACGGGCTTTAAAAGTTTGAGTTTTAGTTGATGAGATTCTCACTAAATAATTTTCTAAGAAAGGTGTATTTAAGTGTTTACTTAAAGTTTCTCCAAATCTTGTTACTTGGTTGTAGCCTCTTGCTTTTAGTTTTTTAGGATGTAAAGGCACAGGAATTATATAATCTACATCTTTAAATTCTTGATTTTCTTTTAAAACCTCCCCTAGCCAATTTCCAAATAAAGCACCAATTTCTTCATTTCCTTTGTATTTTAAATCATGAATTAATTTTTTTGTGACACCTTTTTTTCTGAAAAATAATAAAGAAAATGCCTTTTCAATTAAAATTCTACCATAAAAAGTTTCAGAAACTTTGTTTTGTTTAAAGTCTTTAAAATTGGTTAGTGGTAAATCGTGTCTACAAAGTGTGCAAATAGTAGTTTCATTTTCTACTAGTTTTTGTTCGCAAACAGCACATAGTTTTGGATAAAAAAGATAGAATAAGTCTTTTAAAAGTCTCATCTTTACGTAACAATTTTTTAGAAATATACTTAATAAATAAGAGATTCCTATTGTCTAGCAGAATAAAATTTTTCAAAGAAGCATTAAAAAACCTCAAAACATTGGGTACACTTATACCAAGTTCAAGGTTTTTATCAAAAAGAATGTTACGAGATATTGACTTTTCTAATACGGATGTTATTGTTGAATTAGGTCCTGGAAACGGAGCAATTACGAAGTATATTATAGAAAACTTATCACCTAAAGCAAGGTTAATCTGTTTTGAGATTAATCATAATTTTTATAGTCAGCTAAAAGAGCAAAGACATCCACAATTAATTGTGTTAAATATTTCAGCAGAAAAAATTGCTGATGAATTAAAAAAATTAAATATCAATAAAGTAAATTGTATTATTTCTAGTTTACCATTAACCATAATACCTGAAGAAGTTTCAGATGAAATTTTAGAAAAATCATTTGATGTATTAGAGGAAAATGGAACCTTCATTCAATATCAATATAGTTTAAGTTACTTTAAAAAATTAAAAAAAGTATTTAAAGAATCTATCTTATTAGAATTCGAACCTTTAAATATTCCTCCAGCATTTATTTATCGCTGTAAAAAAGTCGAGTAAATTTTCTTGAAAAACTTTATCAAACATGTATCTTTGCGCTCATTATGGCAAAACAAGAAGATCAGTTTAAAAAAGTATTATCGCACGCAAAAGAATATGGTTATGTATTTCAGTCTTCTGAAATTTATGACGGCTTAAGTGCGGTTTACGATTATGCTCAAAACGGAGTTGAGTTAAAGAAAAATATTAGAGATTATTGGTGGAAAGCAATGGTGCAAATGCACGAAAACATTGTTGGTATTGATGCTTCTATTTTAATGCACCCTACAACTTGGAAAGCTTCAGGTCACGTAGATGCTTTTAACGACCCTTTAATTGATAATAAGGATTCTAAAAAGCGTTATAGAGCTGATGTCTTAATTGAAGACTATTGCGCTAAAATTGAAGGAAAAATAAATAAGGAAGTTGATAAAGCAGCAAAACGTTTTGGTGAAACTTTTAATAAAGAAGAGTTTCTTGCTACGAACGGAAGAGTTGTTGGCTATCAAGAAAAAATAAAGACAATTTTAGCAAGAATGGGTGCCTCTTTAGAGAGTGAAGATCTTGCCGATGTTAAGTTGTTAATTGAAGAATTAGAAATTGCAGATCCTTTAACAGGTTCTAGAAATTGGACGGAGGTAAAGCAGTTCAATTTAATGTTTGGTACAAAGTTAGGTGCTTCTGCAGAAACTGCGATGGATTTATATTTACGTCCAGAAACAGCTCAAGGTATTTTTGTGAATTTCTTGAATGTGCAAAAAACAGGAAGAATGAAGATTCCTTTTGGAATTGCACAAACAGGTAAAGCTTTTAGAAATGAAATTGTTGCAAGACAATTTATTTTTAGAATGCGTGAGTTTGAACAAATGGAAATGCAATATTTTGTAAAGCCAGGAACGCAAAAAGAATGGTATGAAAACTGGAAAGAAACCAGAATGAAATGGCATTTATCTTTAGGTTTAGGTGCTGAGAATTATCGTTTTCATGACCATGATAAATTAGCACATTACGCGGATGCAGCTGCAGATATAGAGTTTAATTTTCCTTTCGGTTTTAAAGAATTAGAAGGAATTCATTCTCGTACAGATTTCGATTTAAAAGCGCATGAAAAACATTCAGGTAAGAAATTACAGTATTTTGATCATGAAGAAAATAAAAGTTACACTCCTTATGTTGTAGAAACTTCTATTGGTTTAGATAGAATGTTTTTAGCAGTCTTTTCAAATTCTTTAGTTGAAGAAGACTTAGAAAACGGAACAACAAGAACAGTTTTAAAATTACCATCAGTTTTAGCACCTTTTAAAGCCGCAATTTTTCCTTTAGTTAAAAAGGATGGTTTGCCGGAAGTTGCCCGTGAAATTATGGATGATTTAAAATGGGATTTCAACGTTTTTTATGATGAAAAGGATGCCGTTGGTAAACGTTATAGACGTCAAGATGCAGCAGGAACACCATTTTGTATTACAGTAGATCACGACACTTTAGAAGATAAATGTGTTACGATAAGACATCGAGATACGATGGAACAAAAAAGGGTTGCAATTGCTGATTTAAAAGAAATAATAAAAGCTGAAGTAGCTGTAAAAACTTGGCTGCAAAAAATGTAGTTGATTTTAGTGCATTTTCAATCAGAATTTTAGAAATAAAAAAGGGTAGTAATTTAAAAATTACTACCCTTTTTAGTATAGATTTTTAACGTATTAAAATACGTTAAAAGGAAATTTATTATCCTAAAGTAACTCTTTTAAAGATACTTACAGATACATCTCCATATGTTTTAACATATTGTGCAACGTTTTTCTTCTCATCCTTAATAAAAGTTTGATCTAAAAGACATTGTTCCATATCTAAAGTTGTGTTGTCAGAAATGAATCTTTCCATTTTTCCTGGTAAAATTCTATCCCAGATTTTTTCTGGTTTTCCTTCAGCAGCTAATTCAGCTTTAGCAGCTTCCTCAGCTTTCGCTAAAATTTCTTCTGATAATTGAGACATAGAAATATATTGAGGTACATTTTTCAATGTTTTACCCAATCTTCCTAATTCGATATTATCTTTTTCGATAACTGCAATTCTAGCTTCAGTTTCTGCAGCTACAAAAGCAGGATCAAAATCTTTGTAAGATAAAGTAGAAGCACCCATCGAAGCTACTTGCATAGCTACGTCTTTAGATAAAACTCCAGCATTGTCTACAGCGTTAGATAAACCAACTAAAGCAGCAATTTTACCAATGTGAGTATAAGCACCAACATAAGCAGCTTCCATTTTTTCAAAAGCTGTTATCTCTAACTTCTCTCCAATAACACCTGTTTGTTCAATTAATTTGTCAGCAACTGTCATTCCTCCAAAATCAGCAGCTAAGAAAGATTCTTTACTGTTATGATTCAAAGCAATATCAGCAAACTGACCACCTAAAGCTACAAAAGATTCGTTTTTCCCAACAAAATCAGTCTCACAAGCTAAAACGATTGCTACACCTGTAGTTTTATCGTCATTAATTCTTGTTACTGCAACTCCTTCTGTAGATTCTCTATCAGCTCTTTTTGCAGCAATTTTTTGACCTTTTTTACGTAAAACGCTTATAGCCTCCTCGAAGTTATTTTCTGCCTCAACTAATGCCTTTTTACAGTCCATCATTCCAGCTCCAGTAGCTTCTCTTAATTTTTTAACATCAGCAGCACTTACTTTTACCATGTCACTTATTTTTTGTTAAGAAACCTAGGTTTCTAAATTGTTCTTAAATTATTTTTTTTCTTCAGCAGGTGTTTCAGCAACGTCAGCTTTTTTTGCCGCTTTTTTAGGAGCTTTTGCTTTTTTTGGAGCTTCTTCCTTTGCAGGAGCTTCAACCTTTGCTTCTTCTACCTTCGCTTCTTCAACTGCAGGAGCTACAGTTTCCGCTTTTGGAGCTTCTACTTTTGCTTCTTCTTTTTTAGGAGCTACTTTTTCTTTGTCTGCTTTTCTTTCTGATAAACCTTCCGCAACTGCATCAATTACAAAAGATAAAACTTTGTCTATTGACTTAGAAGCATCATCGTTTGCTGGAATTACAAAATCAACTAATCTTGGATCAGAGTTTGTATCAACCATTGCAAAAATTGGAATGTTTAATTTTTGAGCTTCTGCTACAGCAATGTGCTCTTTTTTGATGTCAACTATAAATAAAGCACCAGGTAAACGAGTCATATCAGATATAGAACCTAAATTCTTTTCTAATTTTTCTCTCTGACGGTTAATTTGTAATTTCTCTCTTTTAGATAATGCGTCAAAAGAACCATCTAACTTCATTCTATCGATATGAGCCATTTTTTTAACAGCTTTTCTAATAGTTACAAAGTTTGTTAACATACCACCTGGCCATCTTTCTGTGATGTAAGGCATGTTTATTGCTTTTGCTTTTTCAGCAACAATATCTTTTGCTTGTTTTTTTGTAGCAACAAATAAAATTTTACGTCCAGAGTTAGCGATCTTTTTTAAAGCTTCTGAAGTTTCTTCTATTTTTGCTGCAGTTTTATACAAATCAATGATGTGTACACCATTTCTTTCTGTATAAATATATGGAGCCATGTTTGGGTTCCATTTTCTAGTAAGGTGTCCAAAGTGTACACCATTATCTAATAATTCTTGAATGTTTACGTTTGCCATTTTTTAAATGTGTTTACTTTCTGTTTTGAAATCAATATATAAGTAGTCTTTTATGAGTCTTATATATTTAGATGCTAAACTGTTTAATATTAATTTTGTATAATAATAACAGTTCTCGATATAATATAGTGCAGAATAAATTCTGCGAAAATATTAACGTTTCGAGAATTGGAATTTTTTACGTGCTTTTTTCTGACCGAATTTCTTACGTTCAACCATTCTTGGATCACGTGTTAATAAACCTTCTGGTTTCAAGATAATTCTGTGATCTGCATCAATAAAAACTAATGCTCTCGTAATTGCTAAACGAATTGCTTCTGCTTGTCCTGTAACTCCACCACCGTAAACATTAACTTTGATATCATAAGATTCTAAGTTTTCTGTTAACATTAATGGTTGTTGTACTTTATACTGTAAAGTACCTGTAGTAAAGTAACTCTTATAGTCTTTTTTGTTTACAGTAATGTTTCCTGTACCTTCTGAAAGATAAATACGAGCAACAGCCGTTTTTCTTCTACCTATTTTGTGAACTGTATCCATTATTTAAGATCGTTAAGATTAATAGCTTTAGGTGCTTGACCCGCGTGTTTGTGCTCAGTTCCTGCATAAACATACAAGTTTCTGTAAAGTGCTGCTCCTAAAATATTTTTAGGTAACATTCCTTTAACTGCTTTTTCGACTAATCTTGTAGGATTTTTCTCAAACATTTCTGTTGCAGTTAGCGATCTTTGTCCTCCTGGATATCCTGTGTGACGAATGTAAGATTTGTCAGTCCATTTTTTACCAGTTAAAACAATTTTTTCTGCGTTAATAACAACCACGTTGTCTCCACAATCTACGTGAGGAGTAAAATTTGGTTTGTGCTTACCTCTAATTAGCTTTGCTATTTTAGAAGATAGACGACCTAACGTTTGCCCGTCTGCATCAACTAAAACCCACTCCTTGTTTACGGTAGCGCTGTTTGCTGATACTGTTTTGTAACTTAATGTGTTCATAATTACACTATTAGTTTTTGTTTATTAATAATAATTCATTTCCCTTAAAAAAGGAGTGCAAATATAATGCTATTTATTTGATTGACAAATAGTGTTTTAGAATATTTTTAATGACTTTTTATTCTCCGGAATTCAAGGTTTAAAATTAACAAAACCTTAAGAAAACCTTAAGAAAATAGAAGGGTACTTTTGTAGTTGCTATAAATTTTTATAAAAGAACTTTCTTTCAATGATAAGATCAACCCAAAAATCAATAAAATTTTCTATTTCAATATTCCTATTTACTATTTTTTGTACCCTTAGTTTAACGGCGCAAGATGTTCCGTTGAATAAAGTTTCGAAAAGAATTTACACCACCAAAAAATTGGTAAAAACACCAGTTATTGATGGTGAGGTTTCTGAAGACGCTTGGGATGCTGTAGAATGGTCGTCGGGTTTTGTAGAGAAAAATCCGAATGAAGGAACTGAACCAACACATCAAACGAAGTTTAAAGTGATGTATGATGCAAAGTATCTATATATTGCTATTGTAGCTTTTGATGAAAATCCCGAATTAATTCAACAAAGATTAACAAGAAGAGATGGTTTTGCTGGTGATAGAGTAAATGTAATGATCGATAGTTATCATGACAAAAGAACAGCTTTTATGTTTACAACTACCGCAGCAGGTGTAAAAGGTGAAGAAATTGCGACAGGAAATGGAAGTGATATTGATTCAAGTTGGAATCCTATATGGTATACAGATGCGAAAGTAAATGACAAGGGCTGGACAGCAGAAATGAAAATCCCTTTTAGTCAATTGCGTTTTGGGAATGCAAAAGAACAAGTTTGGGGATTTAATGTAATTCGACAAATTTTTAGAAAAAACGAACTTTCTTTATGGCAGAGAATTCCGAATGATCAAGCTGGTTGGGTTAGTGAATCTGGGGAGTTACATGGTTTAATTGATTTAGTTCCTCAAAAACAATTAGAAATTCAGCCTTTTGCAGTTTTACAATACGATTCTTATCCTGCAGAAGCAGGAAACTCTTACAGAGATGGAAGTGATTTTAAAATAAATGGTGGGTTAGATGCTAAAATCGGAATTACAAACGATTTAACGTTAGATTTAACAATCAATCCAGATTTTGGGCAAGTAGAAGCAGATCCTGGAGCGATTGCTTTGGATGGGTTTCAAATATTTTTTAAAGAACAAAGACCCTTTTTTGTAGAAAATAAAAACATCTTTGATTTTAAATTTGCCAACGGAAGAGATAATTTATTTTATAGTAGAAGAATTGGTAGAAACCCACATAGAAGTGCAGAATTAGAAGATGGAGAATATGCCAAAGAACCTATAAACTCTACTATTCTAGGTGCGGCTAAGTTTTCAGGAAAAACTCAAAGCGGTTGGTCTATTGGTGTTTTAGAAAGTGTTACTTCTAATGAATTTGCAGAAATTAAAGAAGTAGATGGACAAACAAGAGAAGAAATTGTAGAACCTTTAACAAACTTTTTTGTGGCTAGAGCTCAAAAAGATTTTAATGAAAGAAACTCTTACTTAGGAGCGATTTTTACGGCAACGAATAGAAATTTAGATGGTGATTTTTCAGAATTACATAAAGCAGCTTATACAGGAGGAATCGATTTTAGACATAATTGGCGTGACAGAGCGTATTATTTAGAAGGAAATGCAATAATGAGTCATGTTTTAGGAAGTGCCGAAGCAATAGAAGAGACACAACGTTCTATTGCTCGATTATTTCAAAGAGTAGATGCAACTCATGTAGAATTAGACCCAACAAGAACGTCATTAACTGGTTCAGGAGGTAGACTTGAAGCAGGGAAACAAGGTGGTGGAAATTGGCGTTACAGTGGTAGTTTTGTATGGCGCTCACCAGAATTAGAATTAAATGACATTGGTTTTTTACGTCAAACAGATGAAATAACTCAGTTTTTAGAAATTAAATATTTATGGCAGGTTCCCACAAAAATATATAGAAATATTGAATTGCAATTAGAACAATTTTCAAAGCATGATTTTCAAGGAAATCAAAATCAACTGGATATTAAATTAGAAGGAACTGTAAGTTGGATAAATAATTGGGATACTAAATTAGGTGTTGGTCATGTTCCTACAAACTATGAAAACGCCTACTTAAGAGGTGGTCCACGCTGGCGTTTTGCAAATAAGGACTTTGTATACTTTTTCTTTGGGTCTGATAAAACTAAAAAATGGAGTTTTACAGCAGGTTATATCGATCGTAGAACAGAAGAAAATGTAAACAATTTAAATAAATATGTTTTTAGAATGAATTATCAACCGTTTGATGCTTTAAGTGTGTCTTTAAATTCTGAATTCGAAAAGACTATTGATCAAACACAATATGTAACAACAAGAGATTTTGGAAATCAAAAAAGATATGTCTTGGGTGAAATTGATAGGCAAAGTTTATCTACAACCTTACGTTTAAATTATAGTATCAACCCAAATATGTCTATTCAGTTTTATGGGCAACCTTATATTGCTAGAGGACGATATTCTAACTTTAATTATGTAACCAATGCAACGGCGGCAAGTATAGATGATCGAGTTTCTATGTATAATTCAACTCAAATATCATTAACAGATGAGGTGTATAATATTGATGAAAACTTAGATGGAAATATAGATTACACTTTTAATAAACCCGATTTTTCTTTTGTACAATTACGTACGAATTTAGTAGCAAGATGGGAATATATTCCAGGTTCAGAGTTATTCTTTGTATGGGCTAGAGGTGGATCAACTTATAATGATCCTTCTACTTCTTTAGGTAGAAGTTTACGAGATCAAGTTACAAATAACAAATTAGAAGATACTTTTTTAATAAAAGCAACATATAGATTTGTAAGATAAAAATTAGTTGATTAATTATAATTAATCAACTAATTTTATAGAAGACGCAACAAACTTGTTGTTCTCTATTTTACCTGCTATTTTACCTTTTCTAATTACTTCGCAAAAACCAGTTTTTTCATCGTGAGCATCCCCAAAATCATCAATTTTGAAACCCTCTACAAAATAAGCTTTGCCATCAACTCTGACGGCTAAATCACATCCATCTTGTGTTGTTAAATCAAATTGACATTGACCACAAGCAACTTCTGCAATAATTTTAGCTTTCTTTTCAGTACAAGAAGCTAAAATTAATAAACTTAAAACGATTATTTTTCTCATAATTATAAATTTAAAAGAGGAGTGTTTTTTATCATACAATAGATATGACTTAAAATTGAAATTTTTTACTACAAGTTAAGTCCTCTTGATTTTAACTCAAATTTAATTTTCTTCATTAGCATAAACTGCAAAGGAAGTGTTGCTCCACAAGAAATACCCACAATAAATAATGCTACAAAAGTACCATTATCCTCTTTAGTCGCCATTCCATAAAGGGTTACTGATAACAAAATAATTAATATAAAAATCAAAGAGCCAGTAATTGCTTTTATGACAGCTAAATTTGACTTTAATTGTTTTGTTGTCTTATTTTTACAATTATCGTTCTTCATATGTATTTTATAAAGTTTAATTCATAGTATAACTTACTACTGCAAACTTATTTTCCTCCCCAAGAATCTCGCAATCCAACAGTTTTGTTGAATACTAAATTGTCTGAAGTTGAATCATCATCTACATTAAAATATCCTAGGCGTTGAAACTGAAACCTTTCACCAATTTTTGCAGATTGCAAACTTGGTTCTACAAAAGCGTTTATCACTTCTAAAGAATCAGGATTGATGAACTCCATATAATCTTTGTCTTTATGTGAATCAGGTGCTTCATCTAAAAACAATCTATCATACGCTCTTACTTCAGCTTTTACAGCATGTTTTATAGAAACCCAATGCAGTGTTCCTTTTACTTTACGCTTGCTTTCTTCTGTATCCATTCCAGATTTAGTTAACGGATCATACGTACAATGAATAACCGTTATTTCTCCGTTTTCATCTTTTTCACAACTAGTTGCTGTGATAAAATAGGCGTTTTTTAAACGAACTTCTTTCCCTAATTTTAAACGGAAGAATTTTTTATTAGCCTCTTCTCTAAAATCTTCTCTTTCTATATAAATCTCTCTCGAAAAAGGAACTTCTCTGCTTCCAAAACCTTCTTCATAATCATTATATTCAGCTGTTAAAAACTCTTCTTGTCCTTCAGGATAATTATCAATAATCACTTTTACAGGATCTAAAACTGCCATTACTCTGTTTGCAGTTTTGTTTAAATCCTCACGGATTTTAAATTCTAAAAGTGCGACATCAATGATGTTTTCACGTTTAGAAACTCCAACAGTTTCTATAAAACTTTTTATAGAATTGGGTGTATATCCACGTCTTCTTAAACCAGAAATTGTTGGCATTCTTGGGTCGTCCCAACCAGCAACATTTCCATTTTCAACTAAAGTCAACAACTTACGTTTACTCATAATTGTATAGCTCAAATTCAAACGAGAAAACTCACGTTGTTTTGGCGGATTCGGATAATCAGATTTGCTAAAATCGTATACATTATCTCTAAACCAATTGTATAATTCTCTATGAGATTTAAACTCTAAAGAACATAAAGAATGCGAAACTTGTTCAATATAATCGCTCTCACCATGCGTCCAATCGTACATTGGGTAAACGCACCAATCATCACCAGTTCTATGATGAGATTTGTACATAATTCTGTACATTAAAGGATCACGCATTAACATGTTCGGGTTTTCCATATCGATCTTTGCACGCAAAGTATGTTCACCTTCCTTAAATTTTCCATCTTTCATTCCTTGAAACAAGTTCAAGTTTTCTTCTACAGAACGCGTTCTAAAAGGACTGTTTGTTCCAACTTGTGTTGGAGTTCCTTTTTGCGCTCTCATTTCTTCCGAAGATTGAGAATCTACATACGCTTTTCCGTCTTTAATCAACAAAATTGCCCAGTCGAATAACTGCTGAAAATAATCAGAAGAATAACATTCATTTGCCCAAGAATATCCCAACCAAGAAATATCGTGCTTAATTGCATCAACATATTCTTGCTCTTCTTTTGCAGGGTTTGTATCATCAAAACGCAAGTTTACAGGCGCATTATACGTTTCACCTAAACCAAAACTAATTCCGATTGCTTTTGTGTGACCAATGTGCAAATATCCATTAGGTTCTGGTGGAAAACGAAAACGTAAATTTTCTTTTGGCATTCCATTTGCCAAATCTTCCTCAATAATTTGCTCTAAAAAATTGAGCGATTTCTTCTCTTCAGACATAAGTTTATACGAAAAAATTAAGCTGCAAAATTACATAAAATACTTTACAGCAATTCAGTCTTTGTAACAAATTCGTAAATTGAGCATCTAATAATTAAACACATTAAATTATGAGCGATCAAATAAGAAACTATACATGTCCAAAATGCGATAATAAAAGGTATAAAGTTGGAGAATTACGAGCAACCGGAGGAACGTTTTCGAAAATTTTTGATATTCAAAATCAGAAATATACAAGCGTAACTTGCGAAAAATGCACGTACACCGAGTTTTACAAATCCAAAACAAGTGCAATTAGTAACGTTTTTGACTTTTTTACAAGTTAGTTGTCATATTAAACTTGTCGAAATATGGGTGTTACTTAGTTCTGAAAGCATTCAGAACTAAAGTCGTGCTTTCCATTATATCTTTTCTTCGTACCTCAAAAAAGGATGCCATTTCAATCACTAACACATGTTTAGTGTAACGATAGAATTCAGTTAATAAAACTATATTTGTCGTTTTAAGAAACAAATGGGAATTATACAAGTAAACAATATTAAACTCTATGCTTTTCATGGATGTTTAGATGAAGAAGCGAAAATTGGATCTGATTATAGAGTAGATGTTGAGGTGAAAGCGGATTTAAAAAAATCTGCAAAAACCGATGATCTTTTAGATACGGTAGATTATGTGCATTTAAATCATATTGTAAAAGAAGAAATGGCAATTCGTTCTAAATTATTAGAAGAAGTTGCACAACGTATTTTAGATCGGTTCTTTAAAGAGCTAAGAATGATTAGAAAAGCAAAAATTTCTGTGGCAAAAATAAACCCTCCAATTGGCGGAAATGTAGAAGAAGTCGTTATAATTCTCACAAAAAAGCGATAAGATTAAAAAACTCTTGTAATACTTGTAAATTTGCGTAAATTTGCAATCCTTAAAAATAGATTTCAATGTATTGATAATTTATTTTAAGAATTAAAAGGTGTCTTGGCCGAGTGGCTAGGCAATGGTTTGCAAAACCATGTACAGCGGTTCGAATCCGCTAGACACCTCCAAAAACCTTAATCTTCGGATTGAGGTTTTTTTTATGGAAAAAAGAGAATAATAGTAATCTTTAGATTTTCTTAACAAAAAAGCAGCTTTTTTACGTAATCTTTGTAAAGATCAAAATCAATTTAATTTTGATGAGCGTATACGTCATTAAATGATTATTTTTATAAATTATTTTTAATGAGTTTAATTTTTTACAATGAAAATATACCCTATAGAAACTGGTAATTTTAAACTAGATGGAGGTGCAATGTTTGGTGTTGTGCCAAAAACAATTTGGCAAAAAACAAATCCTGCAGATTCCAAGAACTTAATAGATATGAGTATGCGTTGTTTACTTATTGAAGATGGAAATCGTTTAATTTTAGTCGATACAGGTTTAGGAGCAAAACAATCAGAAAAATTTTATAGCTATTATTTTTTGTTTGGTGATTTTACATTGGATTCTTCATTAGCAAAACACGGTTTTCATAGAGACGATATTACAGATGTTTTTTTAACACATTTACACTTTGATCATTGTGGAGGTGTTATTCAAAGAGATAAAAATCAACTATTAATTCCTGCTTTTAAAAACGCAAAAGTTTGGTCTAATGATAGTCATTGGAAATGGGCAACAGAACCAAATCCTAGAGAAAAAGCTTCGTTTTTAAAAGAGAATATCAACCCGATAAAAGAAAGCGGACAATTGAATTTTATTCAGAAAAATGCGAGAGATCAGATTGGTTTTGATGTTTTACTTATGGACGGTCATACAGAAAAACAAATGCTTCCTAAAATAAAATATCAAGATAAAACATTGGTTTTTATGGCAGATTTATTGCCAACAGTTGGGCATATTCCTTTGCCTTATGTAATGGGTTATGATACAAGACCTTTGCTAACCATCAATGAGAAAGCTGCTTTTTTAAACGAAGCTGCAGACAATAATTATTACCTTTTTTTAGAGCATGATGCACACAATGAAATTTGTACCGTTAAGCATACGGAAAAAGGAGTACGATTAAAAGAAATACATAAATTCACAAATATATTTAACTAAACAAAATGAAAGTAACAAAACTATATTTATACACTGCTTTTGCAGTTTTAGCATTTACAGGTTGTAAATCCATTGCGAATATTGCTGTTCCTAAAGGAACAATAGTCGCTATTTCTGCAACAGCAAAAAAAATGTCGTTAACCGATGATGAAAGTCAAAATTGGCAGCATTTAGATTTAATAAAAGATTCAATTCCGGGGATGAGTTTAGAGAAAGCATATGCTTTTGTCTCAGGAAAAAAAGGGAAAGTAGTTGTTGTCGGCGTAATTGATTCTGGATCAGATTTAACACATGAAGATTTAATCGGAAATGCATGGGTAAATCCCGGTGAAATTGCGAATAACAATAAAGATGATGATAAAAATGGTTTTATTGATGACATTAATGGGTGGAACTTTTTAGGATCGATCTATAAAGAAAATTCTGAGTTGAATCGTATTATTGCAAATCCTTCTATTGCAGATGCTAAAACAAATAAAAGAGCAAAAATTGCTTATGATAAAACAATTCAGAAAGCAGAAAAGAACAAGCAGAGATTTGATCAAATGTTAGCTGGTGTTATGGATGCTGATAAAGTCATAAAAGAGCATTTAAACAAAAAAGAATACACAAAAGAAGATGTTTTAGGAATTAAGTCAGTAGAACTTGACCTTGTGAAAAGTATAGCAGTTGCGAATCAAATGTATGGTTTTGGACTAAGTTCTTTACAACAAGCTATTGATGAATTGACAAAGCTAGTTGGAAATGCCGATGATTTATTAACCGGTAATGCACTTAAAAATAATTATAGAACTGTTTTAGGAGATGATGAAAACACAATGGAAATTACTGTGTACGGAGATAATAAAGTTGGTAATTCTATAAAATCAGAGTTACATGGTTCTCATGTTTCCGGAATTATTGGTGCAGTAAGAAATAATGAAGTAGGAATGAACGGTGTTGCAAATAATGTAAAAATTATGGCAGTAAGAGCAGTTCCTGATGGTGATGAGTATGATAAAGATGTCGCTTTAGCAATTCGTTATGCAGTTGATAATGGCGCAAAAGTTTTAAATACGAGTTTTGGTAAAGGATATTCACCAAAAAAAGAATGGGTTTGGGCTGCGATTAAATATGCAGCTTCTAAAGATGTGTTAATTGTAAATGCTGCAGGAAATGATGGCGAAAATATTGATGAAGAATATACGTATCCAAATGATTCTAGAGATTTTAAAACCGAAATTTCAGACAATGTAATTACAATTGGAGCAATGAGTGCAAATTATAACGAAAATTTACCAGCAAGTTTTTCTAATTACGGAAAAATAAATGTGGATGTTTTTGCACCAGGAGTACAAATTTATTCGACAACTCCAGGGAATGAATATAAAAAATTGAGTGGAACTTCAATGGCTGCGCCTTCAACAGCTGGTGTTGCAGCGTTAGTTCGTTCTTATTATCCAAAGTTAACAGCAAGTCAGGTAAAACATATTTTAATGAATTCTGGAACGTTAATTATGATGGACGTTATTAAACCAGGTTCGCAAAGCAGAGAAAAGCCAGATGGAGAAAAAGTACGATTTACAGAATTATCCGTTTCAGGAAGAGTTGTAAATGCTTACAATGCCTTATTAATGGCAGACAAAATGGTGAACAGAAAAAAATAAGTTTAAAATTTATTATTCTTAACATTAAGAACCAATACGATAAAAATGAAAAAAACACTTTCACTATTGCTGTTATCTATGCTGATAATTTCTTGTGTGCAAACTAGAGATATTACTTATTCGCAGAAAAAAGTATCAAACAATACCTATTGGCAACAACATGTAGCTTATACGATGGATATTGATGTAGCGGCAAACAACTATCAATACAAAGGAGAACAAAAACTAGTGTATACAAATAACTCTCCTGATGAACTAAATAAGGTGTTTTATCATTTGTATTTTAATGCATTTCAACCTGGTTCGCAAATGGACGTTCGTTCATTAAATATTAAAGATCCAGACAGAAGAGTAAGAGATAGAATTAGCAAGCTAAATCCAAATGAAATTGGGTACATAAAAGTAAGTGCTTTACAACAAAATGGTGCAGCAGTAAATTATGAAACTGTCGGAACTATTTTAGAAGTTACTTTAAATACCCCAATTAAATCGGGAGAAAGTGTAACTTTTGATATGAATTTTGATGCTCAAGTTCCTGTTCAGATTCGTAGATCAGGAAGGAATAGCACCGAAAACGTTGCCCTTTCTATGGCGCAATGGTATCCAAAAATGGCAGAATACGATTTTGAAGGATGGCATACACCACCTTATATTGCTAGAGAATTTCAAGGAGTTTGGGGAGATTTTGATGTAACGATTCATATTGATAAAAGTTTTGTTGTTGGTGGTACAGGATATGTGCAAAACCCACAAGAAGTTGGTCATGGTTATGAAGATAAAAGCAAAGAATTGAATTTGCCAAAAGGTGATAAATTAACATGGCATTTTAAAGCACCAAGAGTTCATGATTTTATGTGGGCTGCAGATCCAGCATATATTCATGATGTTTTAAAAATGGAAAACGGAATTGATTTGCATTTTTATTACAAGAAAACGTTAGAAGAAAAGTATTTAAAAAATTGGAAAGATCTTCAGCCAAAAACAGCTGAATTGATGACCTATTTTAGCGAGAACGTTGGTGAATATCCATATAAACAATACTCTGTAATTCAAGGTGGAGATGGTGGTATGGAGTATGCAATGTCTACTTTAATTACAGGCCAAAGAAGTTTTGGAAGCTTATTTGGTGTAACAGCACATGAAATGGCACATACTTGGTTTCAATTTTTATTAGCAACTAATGAAAGTTTACATCCTTGGATGGATGAAGGTTTTACAAGTTATATTTCTGGAAAAGCATCTTATAAAATCTTAGAAAGAGGAGATAAGAATCCAAATGCGGGTCCTTATAATAGTTATAACTTTATGGTTAAATCTGGAGCAGAAGAAGTACTTACTACACATGCAGATAGATATAACACAAACAGAGGTTATGGTTTTGCTAGTTATGGTAAAGGAAGTATGTTTTTGTCGCAATTAGAATATATTATTGGGGCAGAAAATACAGCAAAAGGAATCAAAAAATACTTTACTGATTTTAGTTTTAAACACCCAACACCAAATGATATAAAACGTTCTATGGAAAAAGTTTCGGGTATTCATTTAGGTTGGTATTTAAACGAATGGACACAAACCTTACATACTATAGATTATGGTGTAAAATCTGTTGAAGGAAACAAAATTACTTTAGAGAGAATAGGCCAAATGCCAATGCCTATTGATATAGAAGTTACATATACCGATGGTACAAAACAACGTTATAATATCCCATTAAGAATGATGAGAGGTAGTAAACCAACAGCTGCAACTGTTATTGAAGATTGGGGTTGGGCTTTTCCTACCTATTCTTTTAGTGCTGCTAAAACAGTGAAGTCTGTAGAGATTGATAAAAGCAAATTAATGGCAGATATTAATGATGAAAACAATGTTTTTGAAGTAAAATAAAAACAGTAAAAATTTAATTTTAAACCTTCTAAATTTTAATAATTTGGAAGGTTTTTTTAATGAATAAATTCATCAATTTTTTCATTAGGAATAAAGCCTTTTAGCATTAAAAAGACACCGCAAACAATAAGAATAATTCCCATAAATTTTTTCACGCTATAGATTACTGACGGAGTCATTTTGTTTTTTAGCTTTTTAGCTAAAAATATTTTACCTAAATCTGTAACGAAATAGCCGAGAAGTATCGTTCCGAAATACCAGAAAATGGCAGTTTGATTCATTTTTAAAGTTGGTCCAATAACTAAGACCGTGCCTAACCAAAAAGCTAAAACACCAATATTTATAAAGTTTAAAAAATAACCTTTAATAAAAAGTTTTAGATAATTATTTTTTATGGGAACGTTGATGGTTTTAGTATTTTCTAACGCTTCTTTTTTATTTTCTTTATTGAAATAAGTTATGAATCCGTAGATGATTAAAACTAACCCGCCAATAAAAAACAATCTAGGATCGTCTTTGATTTTTTCTAACAAAGGTCTACTTCCGTAATACGCAATTAAAATAAAAGTAAGGTCGCCAATAATAACGCCTAAATCAAAAGCAATTGCAGCTCTAGCCCCTTTTAAAATACTGGTTTGTATCAGCATAAAAAAAACAGGCCCAATCATAAAAGCCATGAAAAAACCTATTAATAAAGCATTTTTAAAATCGTAAATATCCATATTTCACAAAAATACGGATTTTATACGTCATCAAAATCAATCGTTATTTTTGGTGTTGTTGGATGTGCTTGACAGGTTAAAATAAACCCTTCTTCAATTTCTCCATCAGTTAAAATTGAGTTTTTAACCATTACCGCTTTCCCTTCTGTAACTTTACCTAAACAAGAACTACAAACTCCACCTTGACAAGAATAAGGAGCGTCTAAATTGTTGCGTAAACTTGCTGCCAAAATATTGTCAGTCTGCTCCATTGTAAACGTAGTTTCCTCGTCGTCTAACAAAACAGTTACTTCTGTAGTTCCTTCTTTAACTTCTGAAGCAGCTTTTTCATCAATAGCAGCAGTGAATAATTCGAAATGAATATCCTCATCAGCTAATCCACGTTCAGAAAGTGTTGTAGAAACTTCTTTAATCATTGCTTCTGGTCCGCACAAATAAGCCGCGTCAAAAGTTGTGTTTTTGTAATTGTTATTTATGTAAAAATTCGTGTGCGCTTTATCAATTCTACCAAATAAGAAGCCTTCTTGGTGCTCTCTACTGTAAATATAATGCAGGTTAAAACGATCTGAATTTGCTTCTTTTAAAGTATCTAATTCGTTTTTGAAAATAGCGTCTGCAACTGTTTTGTTTCCGTAGATTAATGTAAAAGTTGAGGATGCTTCGTTTCTTAAAACATCTTTAATCATAGAAAGAATTGGTGTAATTCCTGAGCCAGCAGCAAAAGCGATATAATTTTTATTCGGTTTAGGGTCTAAGACAAACTTCCCTTCTGGTTCTGAAATTTCTATAAAATTTCCTGACTTTAATTCTGTCGTCGCATAGGTAGAAAAAGTACCTTTTTCTACTGCTTTGATAGCCACTTTTAAATACGTATCGCTTGGAGAGGAACAAATAGAATAGGCTCTTCTAACTTCTTTCCCGTTAATCGTTTTTTTAAGTGTTAAGTATTGTCCTGAATGAAATGCAAATTTAGATTTTAAATTTCCAGGTATTTTAAATAAAAGAGAAACCGCATCTGCGGTCTCTTTTATCACTTCTTGTATGTTTACTTTGTGAAATGTCGCCATTAAAAATATGTTTTTTACACTAAATTATTTTCTATTAAATATTCGGCAATTTGAACTGTGTTTGTTGCTGCACCTTTTCTTAGGTTATCTGCAACAATCCACAAATTTAAAGTATTTTCTTGAGATTCATCTCTTCTAATGCGTCCAACAAACACTTCATCTTTATTATGTGCATTTATTGGCATCGGATATATGTTGTTTGCTACGTCATCCTGAACAATAATTCCTGGAGTATCACTTAATATCTGACGCACATCAGTCAAATCAAAATCATTATGAAACTGAATATTTACAGCTTCAGAATGCCCGCCATCAGTAGGTATTCTAACAGCAGTAGCAGTTATGGAAAAAGAATTGTCACGTAAAATTTTCTTAGGTTCTTTTACCAATTTCATTTCTTCTTTGGTGTATCCATTTTCTAAAAAAACATCACAATGAGGCAATGCATTTCTTCCGATTTTATGAGGATATGCCATTTCACCTTCAATACCAGCTTCTTCATTATCTAATTGTTGAACTGCTTTTACGCCAGTTCCTGAAACTGATTGATACGTTGAGATTACAACACGTTTCATTTTATATTTAGAATGTAAAGGTGCTAAAGCCATTACTAGCTGAATTGTAGAACAGTTTGGATTTGCGATAATTTTATCATCCGTAGTTAAAACATCACCATTAATTTCTGGCACGACCAACTTTTTAGTAGGATCCATTCTCCAAGCAGAAGAATTATCGATCACAGTTGTACCAATTGCAGCAAATTTTGGAGCCCATTCTAAAGAAGTATCTCCACCAGCAGAAAATAAAGCGATATCGGGCTTCATATTTACAGCATCTTGCAGTGTAACTACTGTGTAATCATTTCCTTTATAAGATAATTTTTTCCCGGCAGATCTTGCAGATGCTACAGGAATTAACTCCGTTATTGGCAAATTACGTTCTTCTAAGACCTTTAACATTACTGTCCCGACCATTCCAGTTGCACCAACTAAAGCTATTTTCATTATAGATGTTTTTTGATGCTGCAAAGATGCTAAAAAAAGGAATGAATTAAATCAGTTAAAACGTTATAAATCAATTAAAGTTTAAAATTTCAGTAAAATTTTTCCTGATGTTTAAAATTAAACAAGTTGAGGTGAAGATTGTGATAAAAGGGATTAATTTTTATTTTTTGAAGCTACTTCCTGCTTTCCGTTATATCTTTTTTATGAAAAATAAAAAAGTATGCCACTTCAATCAGGGCTATACTTGTTTGCCTGCTTTTTGTCATTGCAAAGAGCTTTTTGGACAAAAAACCGTGAAATTCGTGCCTAAAACAGTAAATTTGCAACAATAAATCAATAGTTTAACCTTAATTAGTATAGCATGCAACTGTACAATAAGTTAAGCGCAATAGAACGCGCTGCATTAATTGATGAAGCTGGTAAAGACCGCCTCACAATATCATTCTATCAATATTACAAGATAGAAAATCCACAATTATTTAGAGATAAGTTATTCCTAGAATGGGATGCCTTAGATGTCTTGGGAAGAATTTACGTTTCTTACGAAGGTATTAACGCGCAATTATCGGTTCCTTCAGAAAATTTTTATGCCTTAAAAGATCAAATAGATAGTATTTCTTTTTTGAAAGATATTCGTCTGAATGTCGCTATAGAACAAGATAATAAGTCTTTTTTAAAGTTGAAGGTAAAGGTGAGAGACAAAATTGTTGCGGATGGTTTAAATGATGAAACTTTTGATGTAACTGCCAAAGGTGTTCATTTAAATGCGCAGGAATTCAACGAAATGTTAGCAAATCCTGATACGATTTGTGTAGATATGCGCAACCATTACGAAAGTGAAATCGGTCATTTTGATGGCGCTGTTACTCCGGATGTAGATACGTTTAGAGATTCTTTAGATATTATTGAAGAAGATTTAAAAGACAACAAAGAAGATAAAAATTTATTGATGTATTGTACTGGCGGAATTCGTTGTGAAAAAGCCTCTGCTTATTACAAACACAAAGGATTTAAAAATGTTTTTCAGTTAGAAGGCGGAATTATAGAATACACGCGTCAGGTAAAAGAAGGCGGAATAGAAAATAAATTCATTGGTAAAAATTTTGTGTTCGATCATCGAAGAGCAGAAAGAATTACAGACGATGTGGTTTCAAATTGTCATCAATGTGGAAACGCTTGTGACGAGCATACAAATTGTGCAAATGAAGCGTGTCATTTATTGTTTATTCAGTGTGATGAATGTTCCGAAAAAACCGAGAATACCTGTTCTACAGATTGTCAAGAAGTTATTCAGTTAACTTTTGAGGAACAAAAAGAATTGCGAAAAGGCAAAGGAAATAGCAATAAAATCTTTAAAAAAGGACGTTCAGAAGTGTTGAAATTTAAGAAATAATTTCACTAAAAATAAAATTTAAAAGACCTCAATTTTGAGGTTTTTTTTTGTCTAAAATTTACCTTTTAGGATTCCCCTAGATTCCGTATATTTACTGATTAGTCATTGTTAAGTTGTTTTTTCTTATCAGCTTGATAATCAATTTATGAACCAAGAGGTTTTTGGACTTTAGGGTGTCGTTTTTAGTGGGTGTGCTGCTATAAATAATCCGTAAAGAATATCAACTATAAAAATATATATACTTACATGGCATGTGGAAGTTGTGGTACAACAGAAAATGGAGTACCAAAAGGTTGTAAAAGTAATGGTAATTGTGGAAGTGGAACTTGTGGAAGCGGTAGTGATAAACTAGCTGTTTTTGATTGGTTGTCTAACATGACACTACCAAGTGGTCAAGAGCGTTTTAATATTTTTGAAGTCCGTTTTAAAAACGGAAGAAAACACTTTTTTAAAAACACAGAAAATCTAACCATTTCTATGGGAGATATTGTTGCTGTAGAAAGTTCTCCTGGACATGATATAGGAACAGTTTCTTTAGCGGGTGAGTTGGTAAAAGTGCAAATGAAAAAGCGCAAAATTACTGCGGATCACGAAGATGTAAAGAAGATTTACAGAAAAGCCTCTCAAAAAGATATAGATATTTGGCAAGCTACAAGAGCTAAAGAAGAAGAAACTCAAAGAAGAGGAAGAGAGATTTTAGGGAGATTAGGGTTGCAAATGAAGCTTTCTGATGTTGAATATCAGGGAGATGGAAATAAAGCAACTTTCTATTATACAGCAGAAACAAGAGTAGATTTTAGGCAGCTAATTAGAGATTTAGCGAGTGCTTTTTCTATTCGTGTAGAGATGAAACAAGTTGGTGCAAGGCAAGAAGCTGCACGACTAGGAGGAATAGGTTCTTGTGGTAGAGAATTATGTTGTTCTACTTGGTTAACAGATTTTAGAAAAGTAAGTACATCTGCAGCTCGTTATCAGCAGTTATCATTGAATCCGTTAAAATTAGCAGGTCAATGTGGTAAGCTTAAATGTTGTTTAAATTTTGAATTAGATACGTATTTAGATGCTTTAAAGTCGTTTCCAAAACAAGATTTAGTTTTAAAAACTGAAAAAGGAGAAGCAGTTTTTATCAAGATGGATATCTTTAAGAAATATCTTTGGTACACTTACAAAGAGGAACGTTTTAAATGGTTTAGACTAACACTAGATCAGGTTCAAGAAATAATTGGATTAAATAAAAAGGGCGAGAAATCTATTTCGTTAGAAGAGTATGAATCTGAAATAGAGATTCCTGAAAAAGTAAGTTTTGAAGATGCTGTTGGACAAGATAGTTTAACACGTTTCGATACTCCAAAAACAAATAAGCGCAGAAGAGGTAATCAAAAAAAGAAACCAGTTTCAGTAGGTGTAAATTCTCAAAAAGATACGCCTCAAAAACAAGTACAAAATAGAAGACCGAAGCCAAATAAAAACCAAAACCAAAACCAAAACCAAAATCCAAATCAAAAGGCAAAGTCTGTTTCAAAACCAAATCAGCCAAAATCAAATCACCCAAAACCAAATCAGCCAAAAACTGAAGGGACTAAAGTGAATAAGCCAAGAAGAAATAATCGAAATAATAAGACACCTGAAAATGGAAACAATTCTCAAGAAAAATAGAATTTTTACTTTTCTGATTGTGCTTTTTTTACTGGTTTCTTGTAGTGGTCGAATCGCATTTACGAAATACAAATCATTACCAAATGCTTCTTGGGAATCCAATAAAAACGTTTCTTTTGAGTTTGATATAGAAGACACAATTTCTCCTAAAAATTTGTTTATCAATATTAGAAATAATAAAGAGTACCCTTATAGCAATTTGTATGTAATTACGGAATTGAATTTTCCAAATGGGAATAAAATTGTGGATACGCTACAATACCAAATGGCAGATAAAACCGGTGATTTTTTAGGAAAAGGATTTACAGATATCAAAGAAAATAAATTATTTTATAAAGAAGAAAAAGTGTTTCCTGAATCGGGTACCTATAGATTCAATATCCGTCATGCAATGAGAAAAAACGGAGAAGTGAATGTAATTCCTTTTTTAGAAGGTGTGCAAGATGTTGGTTTTAGTATAGAGAAAATTGAATAAAATGGCAAAGAAAAAAATAACAAATTTTAAAAAGTACCTTATCTGGTTTTGGGGAATCATCTTAGTAGGATTCTTAACGATATTTTTGCTTTTTTATATAACTTCAACAGGCGGTTTTGGAGCATTGCCAACATTTGAAGAATTAGAAAATCCACAAACAAACTTAGCAACAGAAGTTATTTCTACAGACGGAGTTACCATTGGTAAATACGCCAAAGAGAATAGAACCCCTGTTAAGTTTAATGAATTACCTGATAATTTAATAAATGCTTTAGTAGCAACAGAGGATGAACGTTTTTATGAGCATACTGGAATTGATTTTAAAGGTTTAGCACGAGCGATATTAAAACCCGGAAGTGGAGGTGCAAGTACGATAACTCAGCAGTTAGCGAAAATGTTGTTTACAGGTAGAGCCTCTCGAAACATCTTTAAAAGAATTGGGCAAAAAATGAAAGAATGGGTTGTGGCTACTAAGCTAGAAACTCAATATACCAAGCAAGAAATTATTGCCATGTACTTAAATAAGTACGACTTTATAAATCAGGCAGTTGGTATACGATCTGCCGCCAGAATCTATTTCGGAAAAGAGCCAAAAGATTTAGTAATAGAAGAATCTGCAATGTTGGTTGGGATGTTAAAAAACGCATCCTATTTTAATCCTTTAAGAAGAGCAGAAAAAGTAAAACAAAGAAGAAATGTCGTTTTATTACAAATGTCAAAAAACGATTTTATTACTGAAGGAGAAAAAGTAAACCTTCAACAATTAGATTTAAATATTAACTATACTCCCGAAAGTCATAGTGATGGTTATGCAACTTATTTTAGAACACATTTGCAAAAAATGATGCGTACATGGGTGCGAAATAATCCAAAACAAAACGGAGAACAATATGATATTTTTAGTGATGGTTTAAAGATTTATGTAACGATTGATTCTAGAATGCAACAATATGCAGAAGAAGCAGTAAAAGAACACATGTCTAATTTGCAATCGTACTTTTTTAGGGAACAAAAAAGAAATAAAATAGCACCTTTTTACGATTTAGAAAAAAGTCAAGTTAAAGGTATTTATGAAAGAGCAAAAAAGAGTTCAGAAAGATATAGACGTCTTAAAAAGGTAGGGAAATCATCCAAAGAAATAGATAAAATTTTCAAGACAAAAACCAAGATGAAAGTTTTTTCTTGGAAAGGAGATAGAGACACGATTATGTCTCCCTTAGATTCTATTAAGTATTACAAACATTTTTTACGTTCAGGATTAGTATCGATAGAACCACAGACTGGACATATAAAAGCGTGGGTTGGTGGTATCAATAATAAGCATTTTAAATATGATGCTGTTGCTCAACAAAAAAGGCAAGTAGGTTCTACATTTAAGCCTTTTGTTTATGCAACTGCAATTAATCAATTAAGAATGTCTCCTTGCGACAAATTACCAAATACACCTTATACAATTCCTAAAGGAAAATATGGAATTCCGGAAGATTGGAGTCCGAAAAATTCGAATGAAAAGTACGGAGGAATGTTGACTTTAAAGGATGGTTTAGCAGGTTCGGTTAATACAATGTCTGCTCGATTAGTAGATATGGTTACTCCCGAAAATGTAGTGCGTTTAGCTGAGGCCGCAGGAATTAAAACTAGAATTCGAGCAAATCCTTCAATTGCACTTGGTGCAGTAGATTTATCATTGTTAGAAATGGTTAGTGCTTACAGTACATTTGCGAACAAAGGCTTGCGAGTTAGTCCGATGATTATTACACGAATAGAAGATAAAAACGGCACCGTTTTAAAAGATTTTATCCCAGAAACGCAAGAAGTTTTAAGTGAAGAGTCTGCCTTTGTTATTTTAGATTTATTAAAAGGGGTAACAGAATCTGGATCAGGAATTAGATTGCGATCTGTTTATACTTCTGGAGGAAAAACGGTTACAGGTTTTCCTTATAAATTCGAAAATCCAATTGCCGGTAAAACAGGAACAACTCAAAATCAATCTGATGGTTGGTTTATGGGAATTGTACCAAATTTAGCAACAGGTGTTTGGACTGGTGGCGAAGATAGAGCAACACATTTTGAAGGGATTACAAAAGGTCAAGGAGCAACAATGTCTTTGCCTTCTTGGGCTTTATTTATGAAAAAATGTTATGCTGATAAGTCGTTAAATATCAGTAAAGAGGATTTTGAAGAGCCGGAAAATTTATCGATCAATATTAAATGTGAAGAAAAAGTTGAAGAAGGAAAGGATGAAATTCCTGATGGAGACACTAATTTTTAATAGACACTAATTTATAAATCCATCATAAAACAGAATATAATATGATAAACAAAAAAGTAAACAATGTTCAAGAAGCTTTAGAAGGCGTAAAAAACGGAATGACTTTTATGTTAGGCGGTTTTGGTCTGTGTGGTATTCCTGAAAATGCAATTTCTGAATTGGTAAAACTAGATATTAGAGATGTTGTTTGTATTTCTAACAATGCTGGTGTAGATGATTTTGGCTTGGGTTTATTACTTCAAAATAAACAAATTAAAAAAATGATTTCTTCTTACGTTGGCGAAAATGATGAGTTTGAACGCCAAATGTTATCAGGAGAATTAGAAGTAGAATTAACTCCACAAGGAACTTTAGCAGAAAAATGTAGAGCTGCACAAGCAGGATTTCCTGCATTTTATACTCCTGCAGGTTATGGAACTGAAGTAGCAGAAGGAAAAGAAACTAGAGAATTTGATGGGAAAATGTATGTGTTAGAACCTGCCTTTAAAGCAGATTTTGCTTTTGTAAAAGCATGGAAAGGTGATGCTGCAGGTAACTTAATTTTTAAAGGAACTTCAAGAAATTTTAATCCAAATATGTGTGGAGCAGCAACAATTACAGTTGCAGAGGTAGAAGAATTAGTTCCTGTTGGAGAGTTAGAGCCAAATAATATTCATATTCCAGGGATATTCGTACAACGAATTTTTCAAGGAAAGGATTACGAGAAAAGAATCGAACAAAGAACAGTAAGACAAAGAAGCTAATTATGTTAGACAAAAACGGAATAGCGAAAAGAATCGCACAAGAAGTTCAAAACGGATTTTACGTAAACTTAGGAATCGGAATTCCAACGTTGGTTGCAAATTATGTTAGAGATGATATAGAGGTTGAATTTCAAAGTGAAAACGGAGTTTTAGGAATGGGACCTTTTCCTTTTGAAGGCGAAGAAGATGCTGACATTATAAATGCAGGAAAACAAACTATAACGACAATGCCAGGTGCAAGTTTTTTTGATTCATCAATGAGCTTTGCAATGATTCGTGGTAAACATGTTCATCTTACTATTTTAGGAGCAATGGAAGTTTCAGAAAATGGAGATATTGCCAACTGGAAAATTCCAGGAAAAATGGTAAAAGGAATGGGCGGTGCTATGGATTTAGTAGCTTCTGCTGAGAATATTATTGTAGCGATGATGCACACAAATAAACATGGTGAATCTAAAATTTTAAAACAATGTTCTTTGCCATTAACAGGTGTTGGTTGTGTAACAAAAGTAGTTACCAATTTGGCTGTTTTAGAAGTAAAAAACAATGCATTTCATTTATTAGAAAGAGCTCCGGGAGTTTCTGTTGAAGAGATTCAGAAAGCAACTGAAGGAACTTTGATTGTAGATGGAGAAATTCCAGAAATGAGTATTTAGTGTGAAAAAAATAAAACCATTTATCCCTTTTTTATTCCCAATATTAATACTTCTTTTTGGGTTGATTATTTATAAGGTTTTAGGATACGAACCAAATTTTTACACCATAATTATAAATATGGGTTTGGCTTTTGTTTTATCACCCAGACTAAAGAAAATCAAAACAGATAAAGGAATAGAAGAACAATTTACTTGGTTGTTTTATAAAAGAATAATTAAATAATATGAAACTATTTAAAAATATATATTGGTTAATATATCCAATCTTGATTGTTGTATTTATGTTGATATCTGATCAACTTTATAAAACAGATAACTTTATACTAAAAGCAGGTATTTGTGCTGTTTTGGCTTTTATTTTGTCACCAAGAAAGAAAATTATCCAAACAGAAAAAGGAAAAATAAAACAAATTACTTGGCTGTTTTTGAAAAACCCAATTGATTTAGATTAAAAATAGAGAATGAGTTTTCTTCCCTTTTGGAAGAATTAAAGATGGCAAATGAAAATAATATCATACAACGTAAACGGAATTAGAGCAGCTTTAAAAAAAGGTTTTTTAGATTGGTTACAAGCGGCAAATCCGGATGTAATTTGCATTCAAGAAACCAAAGCACATAAAGAACAGTTAGATCTTTCTGAATTTGAAAACGCGGGTTATCCTTATCATTATTGGTTTTCTGCACAAAAAAAAGGCTATTCTTCTGTGGCTATTTTTTGTAAGGAAAAACCAAATCATATAGCATATGGAACAGGTATTGAAACGATGGATTTTGAAGGAAGAAATTTACGTGTAGATTTTGATGAGGTTTCTGTGATGAGTTTGTATTTGCCTTCAGGAACAAATTCTGAAAGACTCGATTTTAAGTTCAATTATATGGATGAATTCCAAGAATATATCAATAACTTAAAACAAGAAATCCCGAATTTAGTGATCTGTGGAGATTATAATATTTGTCATGAAGCCATTGATATTCACAATCCAAAAATGAAAGGAGTTTCAGGGTTTTTGCCAGAAGAAAGAACTTGGATGGGCGGTTTTATAAATAGTGGGTTTGTTGATAGTTTTCGATATTTAAATCAAGAGAAACAAGAATATTCTTGGTGGAGTTATCGCGCAAATTCTAGAGCAAATAACAAAGGTTGGCGTTTAGATTATGCAATGGTTTCAGAACCTTTAAAAGAGAAGATTTCTAGAGCTTATATTTTGCCAGAAGCAAAGCATTCCGACCATTGTCCAATCGCTGTAGAATTAGATATATAGTTTATGAATAAATTTTTAGTTGGCTTATTTTTTATCAGTATTTCTATTTTTTCTCAACAAGAAAAAAATAATGTTATTACTATAGAAAGTGACACTTTATCTGTTGCTAAGGATACGATCAAAAAAAGTATAAAAGCTGAATTATTTTCAGATTTAGATTTAAAAACGATTGATAGTTTATTGGTTGACGAAATGTTTAATTCATCATTAATAGACACTTTAGAATATGTAATTGACGATAAAGATATTATTGGAAATTCTGAAATTGTTTTAACCACCGCTTTGCTGAAACAACGTCTTCTTGATTTAGACGAAAAAACACCTTTTAATTTAGCTTTCAATCCTGCTTTAGAAAAAGTAATCAATAGCTATTTGTTGTACCGTAAAAAGTACTATCCAAAGTTAATGGCAAAAGCAAAGTACTATTTTCCAATGTTTGAGAGGTATCTAGATCAATATGATATTCCTTTGGAAATGAAATATTTAGCAATTGTCGAGTCTGCCTTAAGACCACAAGTAAAATCGAGAGTTGGTGCTACAGGTTTATGGCAATTTATGTATGGAACAGGAAAACAGTTTGATTTAAAAGTAAGTTCTTATGTTGATGAACGTCAAGATCCTGTAAAAGCAACCATTGCAGCTTGTAAATATTTAGATCAATTATACACTATTTTTGGAGATTGGGATTTAGCTTTAGCGGCGTATAATTCTGGACCAGGAAATGTAAGGAAAGCCATAAAACGTTCTGGGGGTTATCGAAACTATTGGAATATAAGACCTTATTTACCAAGAGAAACAGCAGGTTATGTTCCTGCATTTTATGCAACCATGTATGTTTTTGAATATGCAAATGAGCATAAGATTTATTCGGAACTTCCAAAGTTTTTTAATTTTCAAACAGATACAATTCGTGTTAAAAAAACAATAAGTTTCGATCAAATTTCTGAAATCATACAGGTTGATGAAGCGGTGATTTCCTTTTTAAACCCTTCCTATAAATTAGATATTATTCCGTTTATAAAAGATAGAAATTACGCTGTAAGATTACCAAGTAATAAAATAGTTGAATTTTTAGACAAAGAAAAAGAGATTTATGCTTTAGCTGCCGATGACGAAAGTAAAAGAGAAAAGCCTTTGCCTAAGTATTTTGAAATGGATAGACGCATTCGTTACAGAGTTCAAAATGGAGATTATCTAGGAAAAATTGCAAATAAATTTGGTGTAAGAGTAAGCAGTCTTAAACGTTGGAATGGACTGAAAAATAATCGTTTAAAGATAGGACAAAGGTTGTCTGTTTTTCCAAAGAAAATTCCTTCATCTAACAGTACGTCAACAAAGAAGAAAGCAACAACTTCATCAAAAAAATCCACAAAAACAGGCAAATATGATATCTATGTTGTTAAAGAAGGAGACTCGCTTTGGAACATTGCTAAAAAATTTAAGAATGTTTCTGTTGATGAAATTAAAAAGTGGAACAATATTTGGAGTGTTAAAAGTTTAAAACCAGGAACTAAACTTAAAATTTTTAAAAGCTAAACTCATGAAAAAAATATTTTCAATTTCAACAATTATACTTTTATTATCCTCTTGTGTTGGGACTGATAAATTGATTTTAAAAAAATCTTTAGGTAAAATTAATAAAGTAATGGTCGTTGCTAAAATTAGCGATTGGACAGGTGATGTTGGTAGCGAAATTCGTAATTCTTTTGGAGAACTAATGGTAGGCTTACCACAACCAGAGCACGTTTTATCGGTATCCCAGGTTGCGCCAAATGGTTTTAGTTCTATGATGAAAGCTAGTAGGAATATTTTAATTATTACTGAAACTGAAAATGAGAGTTTTACGGTAAAGAGAAATATTTATGCACAACCACAAACGATTGTCTATGTGCAAGCAAAAGATGATGAAAGCATCATTAAACTTCTACAGAAGCATAAAAATGAAATTAAAAACATCTTTATAGATTCTGATATTAAATTTACACAAAGTATTTTTAATAAAGATAAAATTGATAATTCACAATACAAAACACTTCGTAATTTAGGGGTTACTTTTACAATACCTAAAAAGTTTAGAACTGTTGATGATACAGGAGAGTTTCTTTGGTTAAGAAATCATTTAATGAGTGGAATTGCAAAAACAGGGAGTAATAATATTTTAGTGTATTCAGTTCCGTTAGGTGATGAAAGTAAAATTTCGGATAATATTGTAGCGGTACGAGATAGTATCGGTAAAAAGTTTATACCAGGTTCAGATCCAGAAACGATGCATATGATTACAGAAGAAGCATACACACCCTTTACTTTTGATGCAATTATTGATGGAAAAAAAGCGTACGAAACTCGTGGGAAATGGGAGGTGAAAAATGATTTTATGGCGGGTCCATTTTTAAATTACACTGTAATTGATAAAAAGAATAATCGATTAATTGTTTTTGAAGGATTTACCTACGCACCTTCAGTAAGTAAAAGAGCTTTTGTTTTTGAGTTAGAAGCGATTGCCAAGTCTATGAAGATTAATTAGTTGATTTTTTAGATTAAAATATTGAAAGTCTAAAGCAGTATGTTTTAGACTTTTATTTATATAAGTATCTCAGAATCAAAAACGTATTTCCTATATTTGATACTTAACCAAAAACAATTTTTATCATGGAAATGAATATTTACATCTTTTTTGTAACGGCTATAATACCGTTAGTAGTTGGTTTTGTCTGGTATGGTCCATTATTTGGAAATGCTTGGATGAAAGAAATGGGGTTTACGAAAGAATCTTTAGCAGGTCAAAATATGGTCTTAACTTTTATTTTAAGTTATGTGTTTAGTTTATTAATTTCATTTTTTCTTCTTTTCTTAGTTGTTCATCAAATGGGAGTAATGCAAGTTTTAGAAGGAGAGACTGGTTTTGGAGAACAAACAGGTGAAGCGTTTACTTTTTTCCAAAACTTTTTGGGTACTTATGGCGATCGTTTTAGAACTTTTAAACACGGTGCTATACATGGTATAATGTCTGGGGTGATTTTTGTGCTTCCTGTTTTATCTATTATTGCAATGTTTGAAAGAAAAAGCGTAAAATATGTTGCTATAAATACGGGTTATTGGATTGTAACATTAGCAATTATGGGAGGAATTATTTGTCAATGGGTATAAAATAATACGATCTATAAAAAACAGAACCACGCATATAGCGTGGTTTTTTTATGAATTTAAAATAAGTTTAGTAACCTATTTTTGCTCTTACTCTTTGTAACACTTCTTTGGCAACAATCGTTGCTTTTCCTGCCCCAACTTCTAATGCTTCGTCGATTTCATGTTTGTTTTCCATAAAATGATTGTAGCGCTCTCTAGTGGTTGAAAATTGCTCAATAATCAATTCATATAAGGCTTGTTTTGCGTGCCCATAACCATAGTTTCCACCTTCGTAATTTGCTCTCATTTCTGCAATTTCAGCTTTTGAAGCTAATAATTTGTACAAGCCAAAAACGTTATCATTGTCTGGATCTTTAGGTTCTTCTAAACCTTTGCTATCCGTTTTAATAGACATTATTTGTTTTCTTAGTTTTTTGTCTGGTAAGAAAATGTTGATAATGTTATTTCTAGATTTACTCATTTTTTCACCATCAGTTCCAGGAACTAATTTGCCATTCTCTTGTATTTTAGCTTTTGGAGCAACCAATGTTTCTCCGACAACATTGTTAAATCTATTGGCTACATCACGTGTCATTTCTAAATGCTGTAATTGATCTTTTCCAACAGGAACAATTTCTGCATCATATAATAAAATATCAGCAGCCATTAACATTGGGTAAGAAAACAACCCTGAGTTTACATCTCCTAATCGATCCGCTTTGTCTTTAAAGCTATGTGCTAATGTTAACCTTTGATACGGAAAAAAGCAACTTAAATACCAAGATAACTCTGTAACTTGTGGAATATCACTCTGTCTATAAAAAACTGTTTTACGAACATCTAAACCACAAGCTAACCAAGTGGCAGCAGTGCTATACGTGTTTTCTCGTAATTCTTTTCCATCTTTAATTTGTGTTAAAGAATGCATATCTGCAATAAATAAAAAAGCTTCATTTTCTGGGTTATTCGCCATTGCTATGGCAGGTAAAATTGCACCTAATAAATTACCCAAATGCGGTGTTCCTGTACTTTGTACTCCAGTTAAAATTCTAGACATAAAATAATATTTGAATGAGATAAAAATCTCTCTAAAAGGACAAAAATAAGGTTTTGTTTAAGAAAACCAATCAAACAAAAGAATATTAGTATTTTTGTTACTTATGAAATTTATAAAAATCCCTTTTCTTTTTATTTGGCGAATATGGTTTTATACCCTAATTATAGTAACCATCATTTTAATCTCTCCTTTTTTATTTATATTAACTACTAAGGAAGAATACTATCCTACTTTTTGGAAACTGATTAGAGTTTGGGCAAAAGTGCTGGTTTATGGAATGGGATTTCCTTTAAAAATACAAAATGATCAAGTTCTAGATAGAAGTAAAAGCTATATGTTTTGTGCGAATCACGCCTCTTTAATGGATCCTTTTGTATTGATCGTTTTAAGTAAAAATCCAATAGTTTTTGTTGGAAAAAAAGAGTTAGTTAAAATTCCGATTTTTGGCTTTTTTTATAAAAGAGTGGTCATTATGGTTGATAGAAGTTGTCCTGAAAGTAGGAGAAAAGTATATGAGATCGCAAAGAAAAGATTGAGAAACGGAACAAGTATGGCTATTTTTCCTGAAGGATTAGTGCCAACCGAAAACGTAGTTTTAGCACCTTTTAAAAATGGGGCTTTTAGTTTGGCTATTGAGTTCGAAATACCAATTGTACCTCAGGTATATTATGATTGTAAGCGTTTTTTTTCTTGGGATTTCTTTAAAGGAAGACCTGGAATTTTTAGAATTCATCAACATCAATTTGTGGAAACTAAAGGGTTGAAAAAAGAAGATATACCAGACTTAAAACAAAAAGTTTTTAATATCATTGAAACTGATTTATTGAGTGATAAAAAATATATGAAAGACACAAATAGAGAAAATAATGAGCGAGAATTTAAATCACCTTTATAGTAAGTTAGAGGAGAAATTGAATGTGATTTCTCACGGTTTTGGATTGGTTTTAGGGATTATAGTTTTTCCTTTTTTGGTCATTAAATCATTAAGTTTTGATGGTTTTTGGAAACCTATAAGTTTTATTATTTATGGTTTAAGTTTAATTATTTTATATGCTGCATCAACTTTTTATCACGCAGCAAAAAAACCAAAGAGAAGAAGACAACTCAACATTTTTGATCATGCAGCAATTTACGTGTTAATTGCAGGAAGTTATTCGCCTTTTTGTTTAGTCGCTTTAAACTCTAGTTTAGGTTGGTATATGTTTATTTTTGTTTGGATTTTTGCTTTAACAGGTATTATATTAAAACTTTTTTTTACAGGAAGATTTGATAAATTATCAACAGCAATGTATTTATTAATGGGTTGGCAAGTATTATTTTTTATAAAACCGTTAATGAAAAATTTAACTGAAGAAGGGTTGCAGTTTTTAATTGCGGGCGGAATTTTTTATTCAGTTGGCGCTGTTTTATATTCAATTAAAAGAATGCCTTATAATCACGCAATCTTTCATGTCTTTGTTTTATTAGGAAGCTTAAGCCATTTTATAGCAATCTATTATTTGTAGAAATTAGATAAAAAATAACGATTTTTTTATGTCCAACTTTTAAAAGGAATTTTACTTAAACTAGAATTGTAATATCTTTTATCTCCGGTAACTTCAGTGCCTAACCATGAAGGTTTTTTAAAGGCTTCATTTTCGGAATTTAATTCAATTTCTGCAACAATTAAACCTTCATTATCACCATAAAATTCATCAACTTCAAAAACATGATTTTCGCTTTTTACATAAAATCTTGTTTTGTCAATAATTGAAGGTTCACACAAAAAGAATAATTGTTCTGCTTCCGTTTTATCAATCTCTTTTTCCCACTCAAAACGAGTTGTTCCTGTCGAATTCGATTTTCCTTTAATGGTTAAAAAAGCATTATTATCAGAAATTCGAACTCTTACAGTTCTGTTTTTATCAGAATTTAAATAGCCTTGTTTTAGCTGTTTTTTTTGATAAAACTCTTTTTTGAAATCTTCATTCTTTACTAAAAATTTTCTTTCAATTTCTAAACTCATAAATATCTCTGCATTTTTGTACTAATATACCCGTTTTTATCGTTAGTCTATAATTATTAAAATATCTTTGATTTATAAACAAACATATGAAAAAGTTATTTTTTCTCTTTCTATTTTTAATCTATTTTCCAGTTTTTTCTCAAACTGATTATAGCGATTCTTGGGAAGATTTTTATTCTTATAATAACGTTAAGGATTTTGTGAAAGTTGATAATGTCTTATATGCATTGACAGATAATGCTATTTTTACTTTTGACGAAAGCACTTCTGAAATTAAAAAGTTTTCATCTATTCAAGGTTTGTCTGGCGAAACAACATCATCAATTCACTACAATACTGCTTTTAAAAGAGTCGTTATTGGGTATCAAAATGGATTAATTGAAGTAATTGATGAAAACGGAGCAATTACAATTTCATCAGATATTATAAATTTCACCCAATCCGGAGTAAAAAGCATCAATCATATTTCAGAATTTGGCGATATACTATACCTTTCTACACCATTTGCAATTGTAGAATATAATATAGAAAATTTAGAGTTTGGTGATACTTTTTTTATAGGAAACAGTTCTACTTCTCTAGAGATAAATAAAACATTAATTTCTGATGGAAAAATTTATGCGGTTACCGAAGACGGAATTTTTACTGCAGATGTTACAAGTACACTTTTAATTGATTTTAATAGCTGGCAGCAACAATTTAGTGGGCGTAATTTTAGTGAGATTACATTTTTTAATAATCAAATTTATGTTGCTGAAGGCAGTAAGTTATTTCAATTAAATGCAAGTAGTTTAACTGAAGTTAGAGATTTTAATGAAACTATTTTAGGATTAAAATCGTCTAGCACTAATTTGTCAGTCGCGCTACATAAAAGTGCCATCATTTTAAATTCAGCAAACAATCAAGTAGATATCTTTACGGCGACTACCGATTTTGATTTTACGCTAAACACAGCTTTTATTAAAGACAATACAACGTATTTAGCAACAAAAGAATTTGGTGTTTTAAAAACCAGTTTAGGACAAGTAAACACGTACGAAGAAATACATCCAGATGGACCTTTATCTAACGATGTTTTTTCTATTGCAGTAAAAGATAGTCATCTTTGGGTGGTTTATGGAGGTTATGATGTCACTTATACATCAATATTTAAGAAACAGGGATTTAGCCATTTTAATGGAGAAAACTGGATAAATACTCAATTCAATCCGGATTTTCCTGTCATAGATTTAAACTACATTTCTATAGATCCAAATGTAGAAAACAGGGTTTATATGAGTTCTTTTGGAGATACTAGATCTGTTAATTCTGTTTCGACGGGAGGTTTGTTAGTCGTAGAAAATGATGAAATAACAACATTTTACAATCAATTAAATAGTTCATTAGAAGATGTTGCTTCTAATGATCCTAGCAGAGTAAGTATCAGAACGAGCGGAACAAATTTTGATAGAGAAGGAAACCTATGGGTTGCAAGTATTGGTTTTGATGAAGAATTAAAAAAATTATCACCTTCTGGACAATGGAGTAGTTTCGATTTAAGTTCGATAAAAACGGTTCCAGATAAATTAGGTTTAAGTGAAATTGCAATCGATAATAGCAATAACATTTGGATAGGAACGAGAAGAAATGGTGTGTACGTTTTTAACGAAAGTGGAAATAGGAAAAGAGCTTTAGTTGCAACACCAAATTTAGGAAATTTACCAGATACAGATGTGTTAACTGTTGCTGTAGATAAAAATAATAGAGTTTGGCTAGGAACAAGAAGCGGATTGGTTGTTTTTAGAAATGCCTCTGGAGTTTTTGATGCGAATGTTTTAAACGCTGAACCTGTTGTTATAGAAGAAAACGGTGTTGGAGAAAGATTATTAGGAGATCAAAAAATTAATACAATCGTTATTGATGGTGCAGAGAATAAATGGTTTGGAACAGATAATGGAGGTGTTGCTTATACAAATCCTTCAGGACAA
>Ga0308013_10000085_pt1 | contig 53978 bp, 52 predicted proteins | sample Neamet181_FD_203131 | JGI IMG/M metagenome (GOLD analysis project Ga0308013, IMG submission 203131) | Marine microbial communities from water near the shore, Antarctic Ocean - #181 | ecosystem: Environmental > Aquatic > Marine > Unclassified | place: Southern Ocean | collected 2014-07-25
CCATAAAGAAGTCCTGTAAAAAAAGCAGGCCCATTACAAATACAGCCCCAATCACATGTATCTATCGATCTAACTTCTATAAATTGCTTTAATCTAACTTCGGTAAAAATAGTTGCTAGATGTGTTTCAAAATCTTTAATAGTAGCTTTAATTCCTTTAAGAGGTAAAAAATTTCCTTCCATAAAATCTTTAAATGTTTGCCCGTTAGGTTTGATGTATTTTCCATCACGCATAACAAAAAGTAACGAATAATTTATTGCATAATCTAAATATTTTTCAAAATTTAATTTTTCGAAAGTGACTGGCATAATCCCACCTCGAGCTGTGTTCTGCCAAACTTTATTTCGATATGAAAGATACCCGGTAAATTTTTTGTCAGCAAATGGAGAGTTTGCAAATAAACCTATAGTTAATGGAACTAAATAGTTTCCAACTTTAAATTTTTTTTCAAAATCTTTTTCTGAAGTATAATCGTAATTAATTTGAATACCTGAGGTTTGATACATCATTTGTAGGCTTAACTCCCCACTTTTAGGCATTTCTTTAGTCATTATTTGATATCGTTCTTTAGGATTTTGGGGCACTTCATTTAAATTATTAAACGGATCAAAACCTATAGAAGCTGTATTAATATCTAAATCTTTTGATGCTGCTTTAATTTCATTAAAGTGTGTCGAGCTTTCACTGCATACTGCATGAATATTTTTTAATGGTGCTCCTGAAAGTTCATATTGCAAACCTGGCTCTGTTGTTATTTGTTGTTTACCTCTTCTTAGGCCAATAATATTTTTATTTTCATAGGTTGGTTTCCAACCAAAGGTTTCTAAATTTTTAAAAATTTTTTTAATTTGTTCGTAATTTGCTCTTTTTTTTTCTTTTCCAGTGAATAAAAATTTTTCATGCTCCACACCAATAAGTAATTGGTCATCTTTTTTTGCGCCTTGATTGAAATAATCTATTAATTGACTTTTGGATTGAATTTCTGACATACTTTAGAAACAGTTTTTACTGCTAAAGCCTAATACCACATTGTTTTGATTTATTTCAAATTTTCTTACGCACTTAATTTTTAGCTTTTGACTCGTGTAAACATAGTACCTGCTTCTTGAATTACCAAAATCAATACGCTCGGGCTTCCCCAGAGAGGTAGTCAACTCAAACTCAGACTTTCCAATCCATTTATTAAGTTCTTGTTCTTCTTTTTTAGTAACTTCATCAACTTTTTTACTAATTGTCTGACAACCTTGTAAAGTTGTTAAAAAGATAGTTAAAAAAAATATTTTGTAGAATTTTTTCATTTTCAACCTTCTGTAGAATATAACTTAATCTTATAAACAGATACATTACTTTTGGGTTGTAATTGTCAATTATTACCAGAGATTTCTTGGCTAATGTGGGGTATTTATGGTCAACAAGGAGATTCTTATGTTTGAAAAATATTTCGACTATAAAAAAAATAAAACGACATATAAAACTGAAGTGTTAGCTGGTGTTACTACCTTTTTGACAATGGCCTACATAATGTTTTTAAATCCTTTTATACTTTCTGGCGAATTCGCTGGACCTGAAAAGGGATTTTTTGATTTTGGTGCGGTATTCACCGCAACAATAGTAGCGACCGCAGTAGCTTGTTTTATTATGGGCTTTTACGGCAAGACCTGGCCAATAGGCCTGGCGCCTGGTATGGGTATCAATGCCTTTGTAGCTTTTGGAGTTGTTGGTGGAATGGGTTACACACCTCAAGAGGCTTTAGGTGGAGTATTAGTAGCAGGTGTACTATTTTTAATAATATCTTTAACACCAATTAGAGCTTGGCTAATCAACTCAATTCCTAGAAGTTTAAAGCTAGGCATAGGAGCGGGCATTGGTTTGTTTTTAGCGATCATTGGACTAGAAATTATGGGAGTTGTGGCAGACCATCCCGTAACGTTAGTTACAATAGGTGATATGAAAAACCCTTTGGTTCTTTTAGCCTGTCTTGCTTTTGTAAGTATGGTTGTTTTAGAAGTGTTAAAAGTTAAAGGTAATATCATTATTGGAATACTATTTTTTAGTGTTATTGCTTGGGGTACTGGATTGGCTAAATTCAATGGTGTAGTGAGCGCACCGCCGTCAATGACTTATCTATTTGATTTTGATCTTGGTGCTGCTTTTACGGCTGGTATGTCCACAGTGATTTTTACTTTATTGTTCATCGATTTTTTTGATACAACAGGTACATTGACATCCGTAGCTAATGTAGCTGGAAAAGTTGGAAAAGATGGAAAAATAAAAGACATACATAAAGCTATGATGGCCGACAGTGTTGGAACAGTTGCAGGTGCTTTAATGGGTACTACTACTGTAACAAGTTATGTTGAGTCAGCTGCTGGAGTAAAAGAAGGTGGTAGAACAGGGATGACATCAGTTGTTATTGGAGTTTTGTTCTTAGCGTGTTTATTCTTGTCTCCTCTTGCAACTAGCTTACCAAAAGAAATTGATGGTGCCGCTTTACTTTTTGTATCAGTTTTATTTGTAAGGAATATTACAGATATTAAATGGGATGATATATCCGAGTCAGCTCCTGCAGTATTAGCAATGATAGCTATGCCACTTACTTACAGTATTAGTAATGGTATTGCTTTATCTTTTATTGCATATGCATTAATTAAAATTTTTACAGGAAAATTTAGTTCTACTTCTCCCGCAATATGGGTCATTGCTGCGTTGAGTGTTGCTAGTTTTTATGTTGCATAAAAAATTAAATCTTAAGGGCTGGTGAAGACTAGCCCTTTTTTTCTAATCCATTTTATTTTAAAGTAACAAACTCCTCGGCAGAAGTTGGATGAATAGCTGTTGTTTCATCAAAGTGCCTCTTGGTCGCGCCCGCTGTTATAGAAATAGCTAAACTTTGAATAATTTCAGGACTATCCTGACCCAGCATATGAATTCCTAAAACTTTATCTGTTTTTTCATCAACTAATAGTTTCATTAGAATTTTAGGCTTTTTATCAGCAAGTGCATATTTCATGGGTGAAAATTGAGTTTTAAATGTTTTAACTTTATAGCCCAGTTTTTCGGCTTCCTCCGCGGTCATACCAACAGTAGATAAAGGCGGATCTGTGAAAACAGTTGAAGGCACATTTTTATGCGAGACTGAGCGTTTGTTGTTGCCAAATTCACTATCAGCAAACGCGTGGCCTTCTCTTATCGCAACAGGAGTTAAATTAATTCTGTCAGTTACATCTCCTATTGCATAAATATGATCAATATTTGTTTTTGAGAATTCATCAACAATAATTGCTCCATTTTTTTTCTGTTTAACTTTAGTTCTATTAAGATTTAATTTATCAATATTAGGTGACCTGCCTAAAGCCGACAAAACACACGCTGATTTTATACTTGGCCCCTGCTGTATTTTAATTTCTAATCCTTCTTTAGCTTCAATTATATCTTCAATATTTTGATTAAATTTTATATCAATTCCTTTTTTGATCATTTCTACTTGAAGTAAATTAGTTAAGTCTTGATCAAAATTTTTTAAAATTCTTTTACCTCGGTAGATTAAGGTTGTTTTGACTCCTAAGCCGTTCATAATACAGGCAAACTCAACAGCAACATAACCACCTCCTAAAATACAAATATCTTTAGGTAATTTTTTAATATGAAAAATATCATCTGATGTAAGAACTTTATTTTTTGCCTTATAAGCTGGTTTGTTACAAGCACCACCCGAAGCTATTAAAATTTTTTTCCCTTTATATTCTTCATTATTTATGAGAATTATTTCTGAATTTTTAAACGATGCATAACTATCTATTCGATCAACTTTATTATTTTCTAAAATAGATTTATAAATATCATTTAATCGTTCTATTTCTTGATCTTTGTTTTTAATTAATGCCAGCCAATCAAAAGAAATTTGTTCTGGCACTTTCCAGCCATAAAACTTAGCAGTATCAAAATCATTTTTAAACTGAGCTGCGTAGGTGAATAATTTTTTTGGAACGCATCCCCTATTTACACAGGTGCCGCCATAATTTAACCCTTCGGCAATCAAAACTTTAGCACCATGATTAGCTGCTATTCTTGCTGCTCTAACTCCACCAGATCCAGCACCAATAACAATTAAATCATATTCTTTCATAAAAATTTATTTTTATGTTTTTTAACTAAGTCTTCAATCGTTACTTCTTCATAATTTTCAAAAGGTTGCACAATCCAAGGGTTGTCTTTTAATCTATCGGCACAATAATCAGGTTCAAATGTAGAATCCAATTTCTTCCAAAGCACAGCTGTTTTTATAGACTCAATATTATCTTTTATAGGAGGATATTTTTTTAACCATTCAATACTTTTATTGAGCGTAATACCTGTGTCTGAAAGGTCGTCACATAAAAGTAATCTGCCTCCCATGTCATGAACTGTTGAGCTCATTTCTCTTGAAAAAACTAATTCTCCTTGTTTGTCTTCTACGCCTGTTCCAGAGTAAGATTCTACAGCAAGATAGGCACACTTAAGTTTAAAAATTCTGCTTAGTACATCTATGATTGGGGCTCCACCTCTCATTATGCCTATTAGCATTGTGGGCTTAAATCCACTTTCGTGTATTTTAACTGCTAATTTTTCTACTATTAGATTGTATTCTTTCCAGTCTACAATAAGTTTATTAGCCATAGAAAAAACTAGATTATTTTAGAGGAGATGTAAATGAAAGGATATGTAGTAACTGTTTATAAGATTATAAAAGATGAAAATATTTTAAAAACCTACGCTCTTAAAGCTAGAGAAGCAATTGAAAAATATAAAGGTAAATTTTTAGTAAGAGGAGGAAAGAAGATTACTACAGAAGGTGATGAGTCTCCTAGAACTGTAGTGATTGAATTCCCATCTTATGTTGATGCTGAGGCATTTTTTTATTCAAAAGAGTATCAGGACGCTCATGCTATTTTAAAAGATACGGTTGTACGGCACCATCAGATTATAGAAGGGGCTTAATATTGAATTGGCTCGTCGTCTATCGATCTCCAAAGATACCATGTTGCAACGGAACAATAAGGTGTAAACTTTTTGTAGAGTTTGTCTAAAAATACCTTTGGAGGATAATATTTTTTTTTATAATTATTTGATATTGCTCTCAAAAGACCAATATCCTGTAAAGGCCACACATTAGATCTATTAAAAGTAAATAACAATATCATTTCAGCAGACCATCTACCAATCTGTCTAAGGTTTGATAAATATTCTATCGCTTCCTCATCATTCATTTTATTTATTAAGTAAGGTTTAAAAGTTTTATTAATTATTTTTTTTGACAAATCTTTGATACCTCTAACTTTTTGTCTGCTAAGTCCGCAGCTTTTTAGGCTAGTACTAGATAATTTATTTACCATTTTTGCTGTAATTTTGTTTTTACATTTTTTTTTAAACCTTAAGAAAACTGAATTTGCTGCAGCTACACTTATCTGCTGACCAATAATGCTTTTACACAAAGAAAAGAAGACGTCGTTACGAGTAACTAGATGTCCATCTTTATAATTATTAATTAAATTTTTAATAACTTTATCTTTTTTAGACAAATGTGCTTTAGCTTTATTCCAATAAATGGGTGGTTTTTTCATGATCTAGGAATAACAATCTCTTTTTTTAATTTTTTTTCTCTTATAAAGATTATTAAAGAACTTAATAACACAAGTGAAGCGCCTCCTAACATTAAAGGTTTTGGAACTTCTCCCCAAATTATGAACCCAAATGTTATTGCATAAACTAAACTTAAATATTTTATTGGTGTTACTAAAGAAGCTTCAGCTAATCTATAACTTTGGGTTAACAATAAATTTGCAATACTTCCACACAAACCCATAATTATAAACAAAGTTAAATCTTTTGTAGTCGGCATTATCCATCCGAAAGGTAAAGTGCATAGCCCTACGACTGTACAAAGAACTGTAAAATAAAAAGCTATTCGATAATTTGGTTCAGTTTTAGATAAAGCTCTAACACTTATTGCGACACCAGAGAAAAAAATGCAAAATAAAATAGGTGATAAATAATAATAATTAAGTTCAGTAAATACAGGCTGAACTATAAGGATCATTCCTATAAAGCCTAAAAAAACTGCAGACCAACGTTTAATCCCAACCTTTTCTGATAAAAATATAATTGATGCAATAGTTACAAAAATTGGTCCCCCAAAAGTTAGAGATACTACGTCGGCTAAAGGTAAATGCCTCAAACCAAAGAAAATGCAAACAAAAGCTACTGAGCCACAAATTGCTCTAAAAGCATTTAAACCAGGTCTTTTTGTTTTATAAAAACTTGACCATTTATTTTTAGGTATAATCAAAAAAATAGGGATTAATCCAAAAAAAAATCTTGCAAAGAAAACTTCCCCAAATGGGTAGTAATTTAGCCATTTGACGCATATATCCATAATCGCGAAGCACATAACGCTTGCAACCATATATAAAACTCCAGTTTGATTTTTTGTAAACAATTGAATATCCTTTATCTTTTTTAACACATTAAATTCATTATGCAAAAATCTTACTTAGCACTTGGATGCTTTTGGAAACCAGAAGAAGCTTTTCGTCAACTAACTGGAGTTATAGAAACTGAAGTTGGTTACGCAGGTGGTGCTAGCAGTAGTACTAATTACGAAGAAGTTTGTACTGGCAACACCGGGCATACAGAAACTATAAAAATAACATATGATGAAAAAATTATTTCTTATGAAAAATTATTAGAAGTTTTTTTTAAAATTCATGACCCCACTCAAAAAGATATGCAATATCCTGATGTGGGAACGCAATACAGAAGTGAAATATTCTACGAAAATGAACAACAAAAGCATATAGCAGAAAAATATAAAAATTTATTTAATGTTAAATTTGAAGGAAAAATTGAAACTAATATTTCAAAACTTAAAAACTACAGCAAAGCGGAGGAATACCATCAAAAATATATAATGAAGAAAAATCAATAATGTCTTTAGTTAATACTAATTGGCTTGAAAAAAATTTAAATAAAGTAAAAATCTTAGATGCAAGTTGGCATATGCCAAAAGCAAATAGGGATGCATATAAAGAATTTTTAAGCGAGCATATACAGAACTCGCAATTCTTTGATTTGGATAAGAATTCAGAACTTGATTCAACTTTGCCACATATGTTGCCAACCAAAGAAAAGTGGCAAAAAATAATATCTAACTACGGAATCAGCAATCAAGACAAGATAGTTATCTACGATAATTCTGATGTTATTAGTTCTTGTAGATGTTGGTACATGTTTGTTTATTTTGGTCATGATATTAATAAAGTTTTTATTTTGGATGGTGGTCTAAAGAAGTGGAAAATTGATAATAAAAAAATTACAAATAATTTAACCTCAAGTAATAAGTCTAGCTACACCACCAAAGAAATTAAAAGTTTAGTGTTAACTAAATTACAAATTAATGAAAATATAAAAACAAATGATTTTCAAATTGTAGACGCTAGAGAGATAAAAAGATTCGAAGGTATTGAGCCAGAACCACGTCCTGGTTTAAAAAGTGGTTCTATTAAAAATTCAAAAAATTTACCATTCACTCAATGTATTAATAAATTAGATCATACATTTAAAGATAGAGATGAATTGATAAAAATTTTTGAGTATGTTGGTATTAGACCTGATAGACATCAAGTGTTTACTTGTGGGTCTGGTGTTACTGCGTGCATTTTAGCTATGGCTAATAAGATTATAAATGATAAAAACCCAATTATATACGATGGATCTTGGTCAGAATATGGGCTCAATTAAAAAATGAAAACTACAGGCAAAATTAAAACATTATTAATAGTTATTTTTATTATTATTTTTTCCATAATTGCAGCTAGACATTTTGTTGGCTTGCATTTTAAAAAAAAATTTAGTGTTAGGCCTCCACCTGGTGTAATAGTTAAAACAGTTGAAAAATCTATATTTTATAAAAGCATAGAAACTTTTGGTACTGCAATAGCTCAAGATTCAAAAACCTACCGAATAAAAAAGGACGAGATTAAAGGAAAACTAGATATTGAAGGCAGATTTGTCAAAGTGGGAGACGTTATAGCTACGCTAAAAAATGATGAACAAGTAATTGCTGAGATTGAGGGAAGGCTTGGTAAAAGAGAGATAGCTCAAGGCGTATTAGGTACTGATAGTTTAATTATTACATTGGATGATCTTAAAAAAATTATTATAGACATTAAAGTACCTGAAAATTTTGTTGGTATTTTAAAATCTGGACTTAAAGCAGAAATATCTTCAACTGCATTTGATAAAAAATTTAATGGCAATATAGGATCAGTAAGCTCACGTGTTGATCCATCTACACGTTCAATTTTAGCAAGAGTAATAGTCGACAACTCAAAATTTAAAATTATACCTGGGCAATTATTGACCGTAAAAATTATCTATGATGAAATTCAACAAATTGGTGTTCCAGAAAGTTCCGTTACAATTCAAGGTAAAACTGCTTTTGTATATGTCGTTAATGGAGAAACTGTAGATAAAACTAATATACAAATTGGAAAAAGAAATTTTGGAAAAGTGTCTGTTTTAAGTGGCGTGTCTGAAGGTGATCAAATTGTTGTTGAGGGTGTCTCGAAAGTTAGAGATAAAAGTAAAATAAAAATAATTAAACAAAAAAACAGATAATGTTTTTAACAGATTTATCTATTAAGAGACCTGTTGTTGCTTCTGTGATGAGTATAGTTTTGGTTATTTTTGGAATAATAACTTTTCAAGAAATTCCAACAGATGAATTGCCTGAAGTTCAGCCTCCTGTTGTGACTATTCAAACGGATTATAAAGGTGCGTCTGCAGAGATAATAGACACTCAAATTACTCAAAAAATAGAAGATTTTGTAGGAGGTACTCCTGGATTAGAGACAATAGATTCTTTTAGTGAAGATGAAAGTTCTAGAATTACGTTAACATTTGAAACTGGTTTGGACCTTGATGATGTAACTAATGATGTTCGTAGTTCTGTAGCACGTGTGTTGGATAACCTTCCTGAAGGCGCAAAAGCACCAGAAATATTTAAACAGAGCGCAGGCATGAGAACTACTATGTGGTTGTCTTTTAGCTCAGAAGCAATGACAGATCTTGAATTAACAGATTATGCAGATCGTTTTTTAACGGATACATTTTCAACAGTTCCTGGAGTTGGAAGGGTTAGGTTGGGTGGTGAAAGAGAAACATCTCTTAGAGTTTGGCTGGATCCAATTGCACTTGCTGCTAGAGATTTAACAACGCAAGAAGTTGAACAGGCTTTAAGAAAGGAAAACGTTGAGTTTCCAGCTGGTAGAATAGAATCAAGAGACATCGATTTAACAATAAAATTGGATAAAGCTTACCAAAACCTTGAGAATTATAAAAAATTACCACTTAAAAGAGCAAAAGATGGATCTGTTATAACGCTAGAAGATGTTGCCAGAGTAGAGGTTGGTGCAGCATCAACTAGAACGCTTTTTAAAGGAGATGGTAAACAAGTAGTAGGGATTGGCATTTACCAACAGTCAGATGCAAATACTATTGATGTGGCTAATGGAATAAAAAATAAAATTAAAGAAATAGAACGGACATTGCCAGAAGGCACAAGTCTTGAAGTTTCATTTGATCGAAGTAGATATATAAAAGCTGCTATCTCGGAAGTTTACAAGACTCTTTTTGTTGCTTTAATTTTAGTTACTATAATAATTTATTTATTTTTAGGAAACATTAGAGCATTAATTGTACCCGTCGTTGCACTACCTGTTTCTTTAATTTCTACTTTTCTGGCAATCTACATTTTTGATTTTTCTATCAATTTGTTTACACTAATGGCCCTGGTTCTGGCGATAGGAATCGTAGTAGATGATGCAATAGTAATGTTAGAAAATATTGTTAGAAGAATTGAGTTAGGTGAAAGTCCACTAGTTGCGGCTTACAAAGGTGCTAAACAAGTATCATTTGCAATTATAGCAACTACAGTAGTTTTGGTGGCTGTGTTTGTTCCTTTAGTTTTTATTAAAGGCATTACAGGAGTTCTTTTTACCCAGACAGCAATAACCTTGGCCTCTGCTGTTATTATATCTAGTTTTGTTGCACTTTCTCTTAGTCCTATGTTGGCTAGTAAATTCTTAAAAAAAAATATGGAAAAATCTAAAGCTGTAACTAGATTTGAAAAACTTCTAAAAAATATTACCGCTGCTTATAAGCAATCTTTGATTTTATGGATAAATAAGAAAAAAATAATTATTTCTTTTTTAGGCCTAACGCTAGCATTAACCATTTTTTTATTTAATTTCACGCCTAAGGAATTAATAGCACCAGAAGATAGGGGGGCTTTTTTTGTAATTATAAAAGCACCCCAAGGTTCTGGTTTTAATTTTACAAAATCTAAAGCAGAAGAAATTGAAGCGATGTTACTTCCTGAATTAGGGAAAGGTGAGTATAGAAAATTAATTATGAGAGTTCCAGGTTTTGGCAAATCATCAAAACAGGTTAATAGTGGTTTTATTATTGTTCTTTTGGAAGACTGGTCAAAAAGAAAAAGACATGGTGTTAAAATATTAAGAGAATCTTTTGCCAAAATTGGCCGTGTACCTGGTGTGCTTGCGTTTTCTGTTATGCCACAAGGTATTAGGACAGGTGGAATTGAAAGTCCTGTTCAATTTGTAGTACTTGGAAATACCTATGATCAATTAATAGAATGGAAAAAAATAATTAAGAGAGAGGCTAGAAAAAACCCAGGATTATCCTCTATTCAAGACGATTTTGACCTGAACAAACCACAATTAAACGTAAAAATTAATCAGAAAAAAGCTGCAGATTTAGGCGTTTCTACGGAAGATATAGGAAGAACAATAGAAACTATTTTTGGCTCAAAGACAGTTACAAAATTTACTCAAGATGGAAAGGAATATTCTATTGTACTCCAAGGAGACATTAAAGACAGACAGGACCCGGAAAGTATAAGCAAAGTATTTGTAAGATCAAAAAATAATGGAAAATTAATATCAGTTTCTAATTTAGTTGAATATAGCGAAGAAGGTAAGTCACCATTTTTAGCAAGATACAATAGGCAAAAAGCTGTAACTATCTCTGCAAGATTAGTTGGCGACTATTCTTTAGACGAAGCATTAAAATTTTTAGTAGGTGTTGTAGAGACGAATACTCCTCAAGCTAAAATTGCTTATAAAGGTGAGAGTGAAGAATATAAGAAAACAAATAATGAGCTTTATGTAATTTTTGCTTTAGCTTTGATAACTGCTTATTTGGCTATGTGTGCTCAGTTTGAAAGCTGGAGACATCCTTTCACTATTATGCTTACTGTACCTCTCGCAATACTTGGTGGTCTCTTAGGAATACTTGTAGTTGGTTCGTCCTTAAATGTTTATAGCCAAATTGCCTTAATTATTTTAATTGGTTTAGCTGCAAAAAATGGAATTTTAATTGTAGAATTTACCAATCAATTAAGAAAGGAAGGAAAAAAATTAGAAGAGGCGATAGTAGAAGCTTCAACGATTAGACTCAGACCAATACTTATGACAAGTCTTTCTACCATATTTGGTGTAATTCCATTAATAGTTGGTTCTGGCCCAGGTGCTGCGAGTAGACTAACGGTTGGTATAACTATCTTTGGTGGAATGCTATTTTCAACTTTTTTTACACTTTATGTAATTCCGACAATTTATTCTATCATAGGAAAGAATGAAAAAAATATTGATGCTATTGAAGTTGAGTTAAATAAACAGCTTAAAAAATAAAATACTTATTTTTATTTAAATTTTTCTGACACATCGTTAATTGTTTTTTATACTTATTCGCAAGAACTCTAACTGACGAAGCATAAATAATTGCTTTCTTGTCCTTTTTATAATTTTTATAGTCACCCCATCCTTTATAATAAGCAAGATACTGTCTGTAAGCGTCTTTCTTAGATATTTTTAATATTTTTGAAGTTTTATTAATATACCACCCAATAAAATCTACTGAATCTTTAAACCTGACGCGTGTGGCGTATTTATTATTAGTTTCTCTTTTATATTGTTCCCAAGTTCCAACTACTGCTTGGGAATAACCAAAAGAACTCGAGGGTCTTTTGAATGGTATTACTTTAAATAACTTTTTTCTTGGTGGTTTTGCTAGCCAATTAAAATCACTTTCTTTCTTAACAAACGCAAGCTGCAAGTGAATAGGAGCACCCCATTTTTCATAAGACGCTTTGGTATGTTTGTACCAAAGGTATCTTTCTTCGAAGATATCACAACTATTTTTGGTATTTTTAGGTACTGAAGAGCAAGATGTAAATATAAAAAAAATTATTAGATAAAATTTAAATTTTTTAAAATGAATCATCTCTTACTTTATATAAGAATTTAATTAAGCTTTCTCCATTTTTCTGGATTTAAAAAAACCCCAGACCACAACCCAAGCTTATTTTTTTTGGCAGAATCTTCATCTAAAATATAGTCTTTCGAATAACGTCTGTATGCGACTGCATAACCATTTCTTACCATCCATTTGTTTAAATTTTCCTGACCAACAAAACAAACTCCAATAAATCTATTATATCTATCTTTATTTTTTTGAGTCAAACATTTGACAACATTTTTACTAATTTTATTAATTAACGCCTCGGTTGCTACTATTCCACAATTATATTCTTTTGCATTCTTTGTGCAATTTTGTTTTTTTTCTGGTGCATCAATCCCATGCAATCTTATTTTGTTATTTGAAATTTTAATAGTGTCACCATCAGTAACAACTGCAAAACCAGAAATCTCACTAGCAATTATTTTTATGTTTAAATTTAAAAAAACTACTAAGACAAGTGCTAGAAGTTTCATAAGGTAAATTTTCTCATTAATTTAAATAAAAAAAATATAACTAAAACGCCCATGCTATTGGATAGAAGGTCATTTAATTCAAAAGCTCTATTAGGTATAAAAAAATGAAGTAATTCTAGAAAGATGGCAAGTACAAATAAAAATAAAAAACTTTTAATAAATTTTTTTTTACCTAGGTTACAAATTAGTACTAAAAAAGTTAAATAAGAAAAATAAAAAAAATGATTTATTGATGTACCTATTGGATTGCTAACAAGACTAGGTTGTTTGTTCATATCTCCGTATAAAAAATAACCAATTATACTTCCGGGAAATAAATAAATAATTAATAAAATAACTATAGACAGATAATATAAATACTTAATTAATTTTAAAATATTATTTTTCATTGTTATTCAAATATAGTACATGTTATCTAATAATAAAGTTTTATGGGTAAATTAATTTTAACTAGACATGGCCAAAGCATTTGGAACGCTGAAAACAAATTTACCGGATGGGTAGATGTTGGTTTATCAGAACAAGGCATTTTAGAAGCCAAGAATTCAGGAAAATTAATAAAAAATCTTAATATAAATATAGATATAACCTATACATCATTTTTAAAAAGAGCCATTAAAACTCTAACAGTTATACTTGAAGAAAATAATTTAAAACTTGAGTTAAATACTTCTTGGGAACTTAATGAAAGACATTATGGTTCATTAACTGGTTTAAACAAAGAAGAAATTAAAAAACAAATTGGTGAAGAGCAGTTCAAAAAATATCGAAGGTCTTGGGATGTTTCTCCGCCTCCGATGAGTAAAAATGACAAAAATCAATCTTTGTTTAGCCCTTTAAACACTAGTATACCTCAAGGCTTGATACCTTTAACGGAGTCACTAAAAGATACATACAATAGGGTAATTCCTTTTTTTGAAAGTAAAATTAAACCTGAACTACAAAAAAATAAAAATATAATAATCACCGCACATGGAAATTCTTTGAGAGCTCTTTGTAAAAAGTTGTTTAACATATCAGATCAAAAAATTAATGAATTAGAAATACCAACAGGAAACCCACTAATTATAGAATTCGATCAAAACTTAAGTGTAAAAGATGTTCAGTACTTGGATAAATCTAGAGAAAAATCAATTATTACTAATCAATAAATTTTAGTTTATTCAGCTCTTCGTAAACTTTAATGTTGTTCACATGAAAAAAAGTTTGATTACTTTCTTGTCCTAGCAATCTTTTTTCTTTTACCATCTGGTCCCAGACTTCATTCATTGAAAAAGTCTTTTTTTTTATACCTTCAAAAATGGATCTATTAATAATCTGTGCACCTGTAAATATAAGTTGGTTGTTGGCACTTCTCGTAATGTGGTTATTTTCTGTAAAATTGAAATCGCCCTTAAAAGATTTATCGTGACTTTTAGTTTTATCAACTAATAGTAAAGTAGCTTTATTGTTTTCTAAATAATAGTTTTCAAGAATTTTTAGTTCTTCGTAGTAGTTTTTATTCCATATTGTGTCTGGATTTAAAACAAAGAAAGGATTGTTTTCGAATTTTTTAGTTGCATTTAAAATACCACCTCCTGTATCTAACAATTCTTTTTCCATTGTAAGAATAATAGAAATTCCATAATTCTTGTTCTTTACGAAATTCTCAATTTCTTGAGATAAGTGATGTGTGTTTATAACTAATTCATCAATGCCCATTTTTATGAGTAACTCTATTGATCTTTCTAAAAGGTTTTTTGGGCCAACCTTTATTAACGGTTTTGGTATTTTTTTAGTTAATGGCAGCATCCGTTTACCAAAACCAGCTGCTAGGATCATGGCTCTTTTAATTGTCATTAAAATTTATTTTTTTCCTATTTCTTCTATTGATAGCTTTATTTAATAAATACCTCAAATTAATGAAAATTGGATTCTTAAGTCTTAACTCTAATAATTTCCAAATATATGGCAAATATTTTAGGTAGATTGATTTACGGTCTCTTTTGCAAAGTCTAATAAAGATGCCTAATATTTTCAAATTTCTTTGTACTGATAAAATATCAAAATCATTTTTAGCTAATAATTTTTCTTTATTATTTTTAATTTTTGTTGTTTTAGAAAGATAATAATTAAAAAGTAAAGATTTTAGTTTTGCAGGAAGTTTAATTCTAACATCGTCAATAAGTGACGCTACGTCATAAAGTAAATTTCCACTTATAGCATCTTGCGAATCGATTAAACCGAACCTTTTGTTTTTAATCATTATATTAGAAGCGTGAAAATCCTTGTGTACAAAACACATTTCCTGAAAATAAAGTTTTTTATAAAGAATATTTAGTTCCTTTTTTATTATATTTTTATTTTTTTTAAATTCTTTTTTTTTCCCATTATTTTTCAAATACCAGTCAAAAAATAAATCAGAATCTTTATGTAATTCAGAAATATTGAATTTTTTAATTCTAATTTTATAATTTTTGAATTTAATATTCTTTTTGAACTTTATTTTTTGCAATTTAACAATTAATTCAATTAGTTTTTTATAATCATTAAATTTATTTTTTTTATTTTTCACATGCTCTAAAAAAGAATAATTTCCTAAATCTTCTATCTCCATCATATTGATAGAAAAATACTCTTGGATTAGTTTCGGTGCGTTAATTTTATTTTTGATTAAAAGTTCGTTTACTGCCGCATAAATAATTAGATTTCTGAATTTATCTTTATTAGCTCTTACTAATATTGTTGATTTTAAATTTTTTTCTATTTTATAAAATTCACGAAAAGAAGCATCACCTGAAATTTTTTCAATTCTATATTGCATTAAATTCCTTCCACTTCCCGAATCCTTCAAAATCTATTTTTCTCATTTCTTGTTTTTTCTCATAAGAGATTTTAATTTCAAGTCTATCATCTGGTTTGTCTTTAATTATTTCAGCCCATTCTATAACTTTTATACTTTTCGTGCTTTGGTTAAAAATTCCAAGTTGTTGGACATCTTTTTCAGTTTTTAATCTATAAAGATCGTAGTGCATGATTTTTAATTCACTAATTTCATATTCATAAACAATATTAAAAGTAGGACTTAATACTTCTGTTTCGGCTTGTTTGTTTTGATTTTGAAGATTGTTTATTAAGGCTCTTGTTAATGTAGTTTTGCCAGTTCCTATTTCTCCAAATAATAAGATGCAGTCTTCTTCATAGATTTTTTTAATAATCTCTAATGCAACTTGATTTAAGTGATCTAAAGATTTTATGATCATTAGCTACTAAATTAGTAGCGGTAAGTATCTGGTTTAAATGGTCCGGATGGTTTAACGCTAATGTAATCAGCTTGTTCTTTTGACATTTTAGTTAGTTTTGCTCCAACTTTTTCTAGGTGTAAAGTAGCTACTTTCTCATCTAAATGTTTGGGCAATACATAAACTTTATTTTCATATTTATCAGAATTATTCCATAATTCAATTTGTGCTATTACTTGATTTGTAAACGATGCACTCATAACAAAACTTGGATGTCCAGTTGCGCAGCCAAGATTAACCAGCCTGCCTTCTGCTAACAATATAATTCTTTTTTTACTTGGTAGTTCTATTTCGTGAACTTGAGGTTTTATTTCATCCCATTTATAATTTTTTAATGCCTCTACTTGAATTTCATTGTCAAAGTGACCAATGTTACATAGAATTGCTCTGTCTTTCATGTCTCTCATATGATCTGCTGTAACAATATCTTTGTTTCCAGTGGCTGTAACTACTATGTCGGCTCTCTTAATTGCTTCATCCATTAGAACAACTTCATAACCTTCCATGGAAGCCTGTAGTGCGCAGATAGGATCAACTTCTGTAACCATTACTCTTGCACCTGCCTGTCTTAGGGATGCTGCACTTCCTTTTCCAACGTCACCAAACCCAGCTACAATCGCTACTTTACCTGACATCATTACATCAGTAGCTCTTTTTATTCCATCTACTAAACTTTCACGACAGCCATATAAATTATCAAATTTAGATTTTGTAACTGAATCATTAACGTTGATTGCTGGTATCATTAAAGATTTATCTTTTTCCATCTTATTTAATGCTTTAATTCCTGTTGTTGTTTCCTCTGAAACACCTTTTATTTCTTTTAATAAATCTTTATAATCGTTATGCATCATTGCAGTTAGGTCACCGCCATCATCTAATAACATGTTTGCTTTCCAATCTTTTTTTCCTTCAATTGTTTGCCTTATGCACCATATAGCTTCCTCTTCGGTTTCACCTTTCCAGGCAAAAACAGGTGTTCCCGCTTTTGCTATTGCTGCTGCTGCATGATCTTGAGTTGAAAATATATTACACGATGACCATCTTACTTCTGCACCCAAATCTACAAGTGTTTCAATTAGAACTGCTGTTTGTATTGTCATATGTAGGCAACCTAGAATTTTTGCTCCTTTTAGAGGAAATTTATTTTTATATTCTTTTCTTAGTGCCATTAAACCTGGCATTTCTGTTTCAGCTAAAGAAATTTCTTTTCTACCAAAGTCGGCTAAGTTGATGTCTTTTACTTTATAATCACTCATAATCTGCGCGTGTTTTAACAATATAATTTATTCTTAGCAAGCAACAATACTAACTATATTTGGGTAATATAACTTCTATTTGTGCTCCCTTGATGTCTGTTCTGTTTGTTGCTTTGATTTTACCCTTGTGAAGTTTAATGATATTTTTTACTATATTAAGGCCTAAACCTGAGTGTTCGCCAAAATTTTTGGGTCTATTGCTGTAAAATCTTTTAAATATATTTTCTATATTTTTTTCACTAAAACCTGGACCTTCATCTTTGAAAGTTATTAAAAAATCATCTTTTGTCTCATTCATTTCAACTAAAATTTTGCTATTAATTTGGCTAAAAGAGATTGCATTGTCTAAAAGATTTGCAACAACTTGTTCTATTCTGTTTTCAATTCCTAAAATGTAAAAAAAATTTTGCTTACCTTCATTATTAATTATTTTAATGTCAATTTTCTTATTTAAACTTTCAATATCTTGTTTAAAATCTTCTATAACATTTCTAATAATTAAATTTAAATCAACTTTGAGCATTTTTTCTCTTGAAAGTGATGCTTCATCTTTTAACATCTGTGTATAATCAGTAATAAGACGCTCTATTCTTTCTGCGTCATGATTAATAATATTTAATAATTTTTCTCGATCTTTTTTTTCTATTGTTTTATCTAATAATTCGGATGCCCCTTTTAAAGACGCCAGCGGATTTCTAATTTCATGAGCGAGATCTGTAGAAAAGGTTTCGGCACGATTTGTCCTCTCCTGAAGATCCAGAGTCATTTCCTGAATAGATTGAGTTAATTTACCTACTTCATCTCTTCTTATAAAAAAATTATCTATATTAATAGGTTGATTGGATTTTGTTTTTATTGACTCCGTATATTTAACTAAAAAACTTATTGGTTTTAAAATATATTTATTAAGAAAAATTGAAAAAATAAGAATAACTAAAGCAACTGCTAAAACAGTTCTTGTAATAAAATTTTTTCTTTCATCAACAGCTACTAGTATTTCATTAGATTGTTCACTAACAAGAATATAACCAACTTTTTCTTCTTCTATTAAAACTTTATCTAAAGTCTGTACTAAAAAATCTTTTTTAATTTCGCTCTCTATAACAAAAGGTTTATTTTCTAGTTTGTTTAAAATCGTATTTTTAATTTCTTTATAGTAATCAAGTTCATTATTGATAGTACTAATATTACTATTTAATGTTTGATTAATATTGGTATTATTTATTGCTTGTTCAATAATTAAATCAGATCTAGAAAAAACATTTTGGTCTAAATCTAACATGTTGGTATCACCAACTAAATTACCTTCCAAATTGAAAAATTGAACTCTGTCTAAGCTTTGAAATAAAAATCTAGCAGATAATAAAAATGTACTTAAGCCCTTTTCGTCAAAATTTATTTTTAGTCTTTGTAAGTGATCGGTAGTATTTTTGATTATAGTTAAATGGCTTATAGATTTGGTTTTTACTAAGCTAGGTTGAATTGCCTGCAAGTAAATAAATGTGAATAATCCTAATACAGAAAAAACTAATAAATTAAATAATAAAAATTTTCTTAATATAGATGTTGATTTTTTTTGCTTCATTAACTAACATTCCATCTATACCCGCTTCCATACCTTGTTTCAATTGCTGAAAATTTTTCATCAACCTTTTTGAATTTTTTTCTAATTCGTTTTATGTGGCTATCAATAGTCCTATCTTCTATTTCTGTGTTCTCTTTATAGGCTATATCCATTAAATGAGCTCTTTCTTTTATCACACCTGGTCTTTTTGCAAGTTCTTTGACTATTAAGAATTCGGTTGTTGTTAGCTTGTCTGGTAAGGATTTTCCATTCCACTCACACTCTAACTGGGCGGGATCTAACTTCAATTTCCCATGGGTAATTAGATTTTTAGAATCATCGACAACTTCAGTTTTTTTTCTAAGTTGAATTTTTATTCTTTCGACTAAAACTTTTATAGAAAAACCTCCTGATTTTTTTACAAAATCATCAGCACCTAACTTGAGTCCTAGCAATTCATCAACCTCATCATCTTTAGATGTTAAAAAAATAATAGGAATAGACATTTTTTTTCTTAAACGAGTTAAGAGTTCCTCTCCATCCATCCGTGGCATTTTAATATCAACAACTGCAAGATCGGGTGGATTCCTAGTCAAACCATTAAGGGCTGTTTCTCCGTCAATATAAGTTTGAACTTTAAATCCTTCTCTCTCTAAGGCTATACTAATGCCAGTTAAAAGATTTCTATCATCGTCTACAAGTGCAATTGTTTGCGTCATATGACTTAACTTTTACAACTAAATTGTCAAAATTTAGGCACTATTCAATCAAATTAATGAGCTTCGTCCCAATTAAGACCGGAATTAATACTAACATTTAAAGGTATAGAAAACATATGGTAATCTGAACTTGAAACAGAAGTCATAACATCCTTAATAACTTTCTGTACATAATGTGTATCATCTTGAGAACACTCAAAAATAAGTTCATCATGAATCTGTAGGAGCATTTTTGTTTTAAATTTTTTATCAGTTTCAATTAATTGATCTAACTTAATCATAGCTAACCTAATGATATCAGCTGCTGATCCTTGTATAGGTGCATTTATGGCTGCTCGTTCTTGAAAACTTCTAACGCTAAAGTTCTTATCATTAATCCCCCTGAGGTGAATTCGTCTGCCAAAAATATTATTGACATACCCTCTCGTTCTACAGAATTTAATTGTTGAATTCATATAATCTTTAATTTCAGGAAATTTTTTAAAGTATGCGTTTATAAAGTCTAGCGCTTCTTGATTTGAAACAGCAATTTGTTTTGCTAATCCATATTGTGTTATTCCATAGATAATTCCAAAATTAATTGCTTTTGCTTTTCTCCTTAAGTCTTCATTGATTTTATTTAGGGGAACATTAAAAACCTGACTTGCTGTTAAACTGTGAATATCTTCATTGTTCTTAAATGCTTCTTTTAATTCTTTGACATCAGCCATATCTGCAAGAATTCTCATTTCAATTTGATTGTAGTCTGCAGAAATTAAGACATTGCCTTTGTCTGCAACAAAAGCTTTTCTGATTTCTCGTCCTTCTTCTGTTTTGATTGGAATATTTTGCAAGTTAGGATCGCTTGATGCTAATCTTCCTGTGTTGGTGGCAGCTAATAAAAATGAGGTATGCACTCTTTTATTTCTTGAACTAATATGTTCTTGTAGTGCGTCGGTGTATGTATTTTTTAATTTAGAAATATGTCTCCACTTTAAAATCAGATTTGGAAACTTATGACCCGTCAATGCTAAATCTTCCAAAATGTTGGCGTTAGTTGCTAAACTGCCTTTTTTAGTTTTTTTAAGCTTAGCAATCTTAAGTTCATTATAAATTATTTCACCAAGCTGTTTGGGAGAACCAATATTAAACTCTCTGCCAGCAGTAGCAAAAATATCTTTTTCTATTTTTTTTAATTTTTTTTCAAATTGTGCTGATAGTTTTTTAAGGTAATTAGCGTCAACTTTAATTCCATTAAACTCTAATTTTGCTAATAGTTTTACCATTGGTTTTTCAAAATATTCATAAATTTTATTTAGTTTTTCTTCATCCATTCTTTCTTTTAAAATTTCGTATAACCTTAGTGTTACATCTGCATCTTCAGCGGCATATTCTGTTGCCTTAGCTAGTTCTATATCAGCAAAATTTAACTTATTTTTTCCTGAACCAACTAGTTCTTTAAAAGTTATTGTCTTATGACCCAGGTGAATTTCAGACAAAGTATCCATGTTATGACGATTAATACCTGCGTCTAAAGTGTAAGAAATCAACATGGTGTCTTCGATAGAATTAATTTCTATGCCATTCTGTTTTAGAACAATAAAATCAAATTTTATATTTTGACCAACTTTTTTAATACTTGGGTCTTCTAAAAGCCCCTTGATTTTTTTTAAAACTATTTCTTTTTTTAAGCTCTTCTCTTTGTGAGCCAGAGGTATGTAGCATGCTTTATTAGGTGCGTAACTGAAAGATATTCCAACCAATTCTGCTTCTAATGGGTTTAAAGAAGAAGTTTCAGTATCTACTGCAATAACTGCTTTCTCTCCTAGAATTTTTATCCATTTGTCTAAATTTTTTTCATCTAAAATACATTCATAGTCTTTGGTAATTATATTTTTTTCTTTTGATTTCTTTGTTTCTTTGGATTGATTGAATGCTAAACTTTGACTTTCTCCATAAAAACTAATTGCTTGGCTTAATAACCTATTAAACTCCATTTCTCGAAGAAAATTAAAAAGTTTTTCTTTGTCTACGTTTTTCATAATAAAGCTTTCAGGTTCCTCTGTGACGGGAACGTCATCTTTTAGTGTAACTAATTTTTTACTAAGTATTGCTTTATCTTTATTTTCTAAAAGTGTTTCTCTTCTCTTATTTTGTGTAATTTCTTTAATATTTTTTAATAATATATCTAAGGTTTTGTATCTATTAATAAGTTCGGCAGCTGTTTTTACTCCTATGCCGGGCACACCGGGTATATTATCAGAAGAGTCTCCTGCTAAAGATTGAACATCAATTACTTGGTTGGGTTTAACACCAAATTTCTCAAAAACTTCCTTCTCTCCTAGAACTTTATTTTTCATAGGGTCATAGAGTCTTATTTTTTCTGATACAAGCTGCATTAAATCTTTGTCTGAAGAAATCACAGTTACTCTTGCCCCGGCGTCTACGATTTTTTTTGCATATGTTGCTAGGAGATCGTCAGCTTCATAATTAATTAATTCGATTGAAGGTAAACTAAATGCTTTTACTGCTTTTCTAATGTATTCAAATTGGGGTATTAAATCTTCCGGTGTTTCGGTTCTGTTGGCTTTGTATTCACTATAAATATCATTTCTAAAAGTTTTTTTAGCTGAGTCAAAAATTACTGCAAAATGTGTTGGTTTTTGTATTGAGTCATCAGATCTAGAATCTTCTAAAAGTTTAAAGAGCATAGAACAAAAGCCACTGACCGCACCTGTTGGGAGACCATCACTTTTTCTTGAAAGTGGAGGCAATGCATAATAGGCTCTGAAGATATAGCCCGAACCATCTATTAAATAAAAATGATCTGTTTTTTTTAAGGTACTCATAATTTTAATACTTATAATACCTTATTTATTTCGTGATATAATTAAATAAACTATGAAAAAAATTGCTTTAAGTGTTGAAAACTTAACTAAGATTTATTCAAAAAATAAAAAGATAGGTATTGCACATAAAGCACTTAGCAATCTAAGTTTTGAAGTTAGACAAGGTGAGGTGTTTGGTTTATTGGGCCCTAATGGAGCAGGTAAAACTACTTTTCTAAGTATACTTGCTGGTACTGTCACCAAAACAGAGGGACGTGTAAATGTTTGGGGATTTGATTCCGATTTAAATCCAAGACAAGTTAGGGCATCAATAGGGATAGTTCCGCAAGAGGTAAATCTAGATGCCTTTTTTAGCCCTAGAAAATTACTAGAATTGCAAGCAGGACTATACGGTGTCCCAAGAAAAGATAGAATTACAGATATTATTTTAAAGATGGTCTCTTTAGAAAAACAAGCAGATTCCTACGCTCGGAGTCTTTCCGGTGGCATGAAAAGAAGGTTGCTAATTGCAAAAGCTATGGTCCATCAACCACCGATACTTGTTTTGGACGAACCTACAGCTGGAGTTGATGTGGAATTGAGAAAAAAACTTTGGGAAAATGTCAAATCTTTAAACAAAGAAGGAGTAACAATTATTTTAACTACACATTATCTTTTTGAAGCTCAAGAAATGTGTGATCGTATAGCAATTATTGATAGGGGTAATTTAGTTGCTTTAGACACAACACAAAAATTATTGGACAGAATACAAACCAAAAAAATTACTTTTAAAGTTTCTAAAGTGCCAAATGACAGAAATTTAACTTTACCGGGTGTCCAATTTAATTGGGAATCAGCTAATACTCTAACAGCTATATATGAAAAAAATTCTTATAAATTTGACGATATTGTAAGCGTGTTAAAGAAAAACAACATTGAAATTTTAGATATATCTACGGAAGATGGTGATTTGGAAGATGTTTTTGAGCAATTAACAAATAACTAGATTTTAGTTAAAAAAAAAGTAAATATGCGATTATGGAATTAATAAGAGAAGTAAAACAATCTAAAATTATAAAGAGTGTATTTATTGCATTAATAGGCACTATTCTTTTAGCAATCTCATCAAAGATAAAAATTCCTTTTTACCCAGTTCCCATGACTATGCAAACACTGGTGGTTCTTTTCTTGGGTGTTGCTCTTGGATGGAAGTTGGGAGTAGCGACTGTATCACTCTATTTATTTGAAGGAATTATTGGTTTACCTGTGTTTTCTGGTTCGCCCGAAAAGGGAGTTGGAATTCTTTATTTCAGTGGCCCTACAATGGGTTATTTAATTGGTTTTCTATTTACTGTTTTCTTCGCAGGTTTTTTTAAATTTAATAAAAATTTACTGGTAAATTTTATTCTATTAATATTTTCAGTCAGCTTTATATATATTTTTGGAATTTTTTGGTTGGGAAGTTTAATTGGATGGGAAAAACCTTTGTTTCAACTAGGTGTGCAACCATTTTTACTAGCAGAACTTTTTAAAATTTTAATTGTTTTATTTAGCTTGTCTAAACTAAAAAAAATTAATCAATACTTAAAATAATTATTTAGGAGATCGTTTCGAAAGAATACGTTGTAATGTTCTTCGATGCATTTTAAGCCTTCTGGCTGTCTCGGACACATTACGGTTACATAATTCAAATACTCTGTGGATATGTTCCCATTTAACCCTATCTGCTGACATTGGATTTTCTGGTGGTTTAGCCTTTGATTCGGCCGATGCTAACAAAGCTGCCTCAACATCGTCTGCATCTACTGGTTTAGCGATATAATCTATTGCACCTGCTTTAACAGCTGCTACAGCTGTAGGTAGATTACCGTAGCCTGTCAGCATAACTATTCTGCTGTCTTTTTTTAATTTGTGTAGAGTCTTTACTACTTCCAAGCCACTACCATCTTCAAGCCTGAGGTCTATAACAGCAAAACCTGTGGGCGCGTTTTGTGCAATTTTAAGGCCTTCTTCCACATTTTTAGCTTCTTTTACGACAAATCCCTTCTTCTCCATTGCTCTTGCCAACCTACTTCTAAAAGGATCGTCATCGTCAAGTATCAAGAGACTCTTGTCGCTAAAATCGTTTAAGTTTAAATTAAGTAATTCCGTGTTTGTATTTTTCATTGTGAGACTTATATGGTGATAAAATAAAAATTATCAACTAATATTTTTTATATTATTTTCTTTACATTAATTAAAAAAACCTTAAATAACGAATTAACAGGTTTTTTTATAAAATTTTTTTAAAAACCTTTTGTGTAAATATAAAAGAGGACACATGAGATGCAAAAATTTAAAGACGTTAACGAGTTAGTTAACAAACTAAAACCAGATTATCCGGTTTATTGCATACGCCCAGATTCTATAAAAACATCAGTTCAATTTTTTAAAAATAATTTTCCTGGAAAAGTTTTATACGCAGTAAAGACTAATCCTAATAGAGATGTCTTAAAACACATTATTGACAATGGAGTAGAAAATTTTGATACCGCTTCAATAAATGAAATTTTATTAATAAAAAATTTAAAACCTGATGCACATATTTATTTTATGCACACAGTAAAAAGTAGAAACGATATTTCAGAAGCTTATTTTAACTTAGGTATTAAAGATTTTGCACTTGATACAAAGGATGAGTTAATCAAAATTCTTGAGGCAACAAATCATGCAAAAGATTTAACTCTGTATATAAGAATTGCTATTTCAAATGAACATGCTGAAATTGATTTGTCTAGAAAATTTGGAGCGCCATCAAGTGAAGCGCTTGGTTTAGTTAGGCTATGTAAAGAACATGCAAATAAAATTGGAATTAGTTTTCACGTAGGATCTCAATGTATGCACAAGGTTTCTTTTACTAAAGCAATTAGTGAAGTTGGTAATATAATAAGAAAAACTAAAATTACACCTGATATTATTAATGTTGGTGGTGGCTTCCCTTCTGTCTACCCAGACTTGAATCCTGAACCACTTGAAAATTATTTAAATGAAATAAAGAATTCTATCACAAAACTAAATTTGCCAACTACACCTGAGTTAATTTGCGAGCCTGGAAGAGCAATAGTAGCTGAAAGTGGTTCAACTATAGTCAAAGTTAACCTTAGAAAAAAACAAAAGCTTTATATTAATGATGGAACATACGGTACTTTATTTGATGCCGGAGTTCCTAATTTCATTTTACCATCTAGAATGATTTCAAATGGAAGAGTTCAATCTAAAAAATTAACAGCGTTTAATTTTTTTGGCCCCACTTGCGATAGTATGGATTATATGAAAGGACCTTTCATGTTACCTAACAATATTAAAGAAGGTGACTATATTGAATTAGGACAGTTAGGTGCCTACGGATTAACATTTAGAACTAAATTTAATGGTTTCTACTCTAATAAAATATTTGAAACAGCAGATCAACCAATCATGAGTTTGTATGATGCTTCGAGTAAAGTTAAATACTTGGTTGCTTAATGGACAAAAAAAACAATCCTAATAACATTGGACATAATAAAAAATCTCTCCTTAGTAATCCTGTAGAGCACATTGATATTAAATCATTCGATGCTAGAAAAATTATTGACGGGATGGGAAAAATGTCATTCACGTCTAGAGACACAGCTAGAGCCGCTGGTATTTACAACGAAATGCTAGCTGATAAAGATTGTTCAATTTTTTTAACATTAGCTGGATCTACATCTGCAGGTGGGTGTATGGATTTATATGCAGATCTAGTAAAAAATAACATGATTGATGCTATTGTTGCTACTGGTGCTTCTATAGTTGATATGGATTTTTTTGAAGCTTTAGGCTTCAAACACTATCAAGGTTCCCAGTTTCAAGATGATACTGTTCTTAGAGGTAACTATATTGATAGAATTTACGATACTTACATTGATGAAAAGGAGCTTCAAGTATGTGATAAAGCCATATGTGAAATAGCTAATACCTTAGAACCACGATCTTATACATCTAGAGAGTTTATTAAGGAACTTGGCAAGTACTTGAAAACTAATGGGGAAAAAAAAGGTTCATTGATTGAAGCTGCTTATGACAACGATGTTCCAATTTTTTGTCCAGCTTTTACTGATAGTTCAGCAGGTTTTGGCTTAGTAATGCATCAAGAGCAAAATCCAAAAAAACATATGACTATAGATTCTATTCGTGAATTTAGAGAACTAACTGAAATTAAACTTCAATCTAAACAATCTGGTTTATTGATGATAGGAGGCGGGGTTCCAAAGAATTTTGTTCAAGATACTGTCGTATGTGCAGAGTTATTGGGGAAAAAAGTAGACATGCATAAATATGCCATTCAAATTACTGTTGCTGATACTCGTGATGGGGCTTGTAGTAGTTCCACATTAAAAGAAGCAAGTTCATGGGGTAAAGTTGACGTAACAAAAGAACAAATGGTATTTGCTGAAGCAACAAGCGTATTACCTTTAATTGCAAGTGATGCATACCATCGTGAACATTGGAAAAAAAGAGATAGAAAAAAATTTTCAAAAATATTCAAATAAAAATATTTAAAAATGGAATATCTTTCAAATAAAAATGGCTTTCTAGGAATTGATAATAAGATCGATTTTAAAGAGAAGGTTGTGGTTGTTCCCTTTGGACTTGAAAAAACAGTTAGCTACGGTGGTGGTACCAGAAATGGACCTAAAGAAATTATTAAGGCCTCTCACCAAGTAGAGTTATATGATGAAGAGTTACATTGTGAGCCGTACAAAAAAATTGGAATTAAAACGTTAAAGCCATTCAAGATTGATAAAGATATTAAAAAAGCTCTAAAAAAAATGTCAGTTATAAATGAGGAAATTTTGAATAAAAAACTTTTCCCTATTACTTTTGGTGGTGAACACTCAATTACTCCTGGATGTATTGTCCCATTTGTAAAAAAACATAAAAAAATTTGCTTATTACACTTTGATGCCCATGCAGACTTAAGAGAAAGTTATAATGGTGAAAAATTTTCACATGCATCTGCTATCAAAAGGTGTCTAGATTATAAAAATGTGTCTATTATTTCTTTTGGTATTAGAAATATCTCTGAAAGTGAAATACCTTTTTTAAAAAAAAATAAGGCAAGAATTAATATTTTTTGGGCTAAAGATAAATTAAAGTGGGACTTAAAGAAATTTAAAAAAATGATAAAAAATAAAACTGTTTACCTAACGTTTGATGTCGATGGGTTAGATTCAAGCATTATGCCAGCAACTGGAACTCCTGAGCCAGGTGGATTACTATGGGATGAAACTTTAAATATTATTAAAATTGCTGCAAAAAATTCAAATATTGTTGGCGCAGACATTAATGAATTATCGCCAATTAAAGGATTTAACTCTTATAATTTCTTGGTAGCAAAGTTAGCCTATAAAATTCTTTCTTACACTTTTGAATATAAGCGATAGTAAGAGCTTTTGGACCCCAGCCATTCTAATTTAATATGCAGTTTAGTTACTATATAGCGCATGAATTATCAAAACGTGCTTTAAATTAATCTTTAATATCTAATATGGACCAAGTTATTTTAACTGCAGCACCCTTTAAATCTTCTCTATTAAAAAAAGTTAATTGGGCCTTTTTTCTTTCTAGGAGTGTTTTACCTAAAAAAATACCCAACCCAAGACCGGCTTTATTAGTTATTCGTTTTGATCTTGATTTTAAATATGGCTCACCAATAAGCTTAATAATATCTTCTGCAAAACCTGGTCCATCATCATTTACTATCAATACAAGGTTGTGTTCATCACTTATCAATTTTATACGTACTTCTCTGTCTGCAAACTTAATCGCGTTCCCGATAAAGTTTCTTAGTCCGAAAACAATTTCTGGAGATCTTTTAATATTTATCTTATTTTTATCTCCATTTTCTAATAAGGTAATTTTTTTATCTGAAGTTTCTTTAAAAGAAATAATAATTTCTTCTAAAAGACTCTCTACTTTTATTAAGTTAATGAATTGATCGTCACTAATTTCTTTTTTTGAAATTTTTTTCAAAATATCACTACACCTTTTAGACTGACTAATTAACAGGTCTAAATCTTTTGAATATTTTGATCTATCTCCAATTTCTTTTTTTAATTCTTTAGCGACTACTGAGATGGTAGCTAGTGGTGTGCCTAAGGAATGTGCTGCTGCTGCAGCCTGTCCATCAAGTGAATCAAGTTCATACTCTTTTGCCATTACTTGTTGAAGTTTATCAAGTGCTTCAGATCTTTTTTTCGTTTCACCTGAGAATCTTATTCCAAAATAACTTAAAAAAACTAATCCAATAATTATAGAAACTAAAGCTCCAGCTAAATAATATTCGGGGAAATTAAAATTATATATATCTAAACCAGGAAGTATCTTGTGATATTCTTTTAAAATAAATAATAGACCTATGGTTAATGTTCCTAAAATTATTGTTGTGCCCATGCTTAAAAATGTTGAAGAAACTATAGTTGGAATAATTATAAGTAGCGCGAATGGATTAAAAATTCCCCCCGTTAAGTATAGTAAGGTGCTTAATTGCAACAAATCATAAACAAGAAAAAGGGAAGATGAGAAATCTTTTAACTGATTTGTTCTTATGTTAAATTGAAGAACTATATTTGTTATCAATCCAATAAAAATAATAATATGTGTTTCAATATAAGGAAGATCTAACTTTAAATAAAAATGGACAAAATTAATTGCAATTATCTGACCAATAATGGCAATCCATCTTAGGTTTACTAGTGTTTTTTTGTCTAAGTGAAGGTTCTCTTCTAATCTAAATAGAGTAGAAAAATTCATTTTAACAACTAAATATCTAAATTAGCTACTTCTAAAGCGTTACTAGTAATAAATTCTTTTCTAGGCGCAACATCATCACCCATCAAAATGTCGATAATTTTTTGGTCGTCTTTAGATTTTTCTTTTGTTTCCTTTGAATACTGCACACGTAATAGAGTCCTGTTTTCTGGATTTAGAGTAGTCTGCCAAAGTTCTTCAGGGTTCATTTCTCCTAATCCTTTAAATCTTTGAATTGACAATTTTTGTCTTTGTTCTTCCATAAACTTATTAAATTCTGAAGATCCTTTCTTCATTTTTCCAGTTTTTTCAGAGATTTTTAAAATGTGCTCTTCTAGACTTTTTTCATCTTTTATATAGACACTTTTTGTTCCTTTGGTGACTTTAAACAAAGGTGGTTGAGCTAAATATAAGTGACCATTCTCTATTAGTTTGTTGAAAGGAAAATTGTTAAAAAAAGTTAGTAATAAAGTCCTAATATGAGAACCATCTACATCGGCATCGGTCATAATTATAATCTTATCGTACCTTAAATTCTCTATATTAAAATCTTTAGATCCTGTACCTAGTGCATTAATTAAAGTTACCACTTCATTAGACGACATCATTTTTGCAAGTGCCTTTGTTGCGTAATCATTGCTTATTCCGTTAGGTTTAGTTTTGTTGTTTACATAGGTATTTAATATTTTTCCTCTTAATGGCAAAACAGCTTGATATTCTCTAGATCTTCCTTGTTTAGCTGAGCCTCCGGCTGAGTCTCCCTCAACTATATAAAGCTCTGTCCCTTCTCTTTTTGAAATTTGACAGTCTGCAAGCTTTCCAGGTAAACCAGACAGTTCAAATGTACCTTTTCTTCTTACGCTATCTCTAGCTTTTCTTGCTACGTCTCTTGCAATTGCTGCTTGTAAAATTTTCTCCAAAATATTCTTAGTGACAGAAGGATTTTGATCAAACCATGTAGCGACTCTTTCATTTACTATACTTTCAACTATTAATCTTACTTCCGAAGAAACAAGTTTATCTTTTGTTTGAGAAGAAAATTTTGGATCAGGCATTTTAATAGATAGCACTGCAACTAGTCCTTCTTTAATATCATCGCCTGAAATAGTAACTTTATTTTTTTTACCTAAATTTTTATCATTTGCATATTTATTAATTACTCTCGTTAAAGCACTTCTAAATCCAAGAAGATGGGTTCCTCCATCTTTCTGATGAATATTATTAGTAAATGCTAAAACATCTTCTGAATATCCTGCGTTCCATTCAAATGAACATTCTACAGCTATTTTATTTTTTTCCGCTGTTACAAATATTGGTTTTTTAAATATTGCTATTTCATTTTTATTAATTAGTTGGGGTTTTTTTTGATTAATATATTTAACAAATTCTACTATACCGCCTTCATATTTATTTATATATTCTTTAGGTTTTGCGGTAGTACTGTCTGTTAAGACGATGCTTATGCCTTTGTTTAAAAAAGCGAGTTCACGCATCCTTTTTTGTAAAATTGCCGAGCTAAATTTTGTTGAAGTAAAAATTCCTTTCGATGGCAGAAAGTTTATTTTTGTCCCTTTTTTTTTAGTTTTACCTATTTCTTTTAGAGGCTTTACAGAGTTTCCATCTTTAAAAGCTATTAAGTATTCTTTTCCATCCCTGAAAATATTTAATTCTAGTCTTTCGGAAAGAGCATTAACAACTGATACACCTACCCCATGCAATCCACCTGAAACTTTATAAGAATCATGATCAAACTTACCACCTGCATGCAACTGTGTCATGATAACTTCTGCTGCAGACATTTTTTCCCCTTTGTGCATATCCACAGGAATTCCTCTACCATCGTCTTCCACTGTAATAGAGTTATCTTTATTCATGCTCACCGAAATATTTTGACAATGTCCAGCTAAAGCTTCGTCAATCGCATTATCTACGACTTCGAAAACCATGTGGTGAAGACCAGAACCATCGTCTGTATCACCAATATACATGCCAGGTCTTTTTCTAACAGCATCTAAGCCTTTTAAAACTTTAATAGAGTCAGCGCTGTATGACTGCGTGGGAATTTTTTCAGAAATTTTAGACATTTATTATTGATTTGTAATGGCAACTTGTATCATTTTTTTGGTTTTATATGAAATGAACTTTAGAATGAACCTTAAATTCTTCATTAACAGCAACAGTTTTAGGTCAAATATTAAAAAAATTACGTGAAACTAATTAATTAGATTTTCATAGGCATTACGACATAATAACTATTTTTATCTGACATATCTTCAATTAGTACTGGGGACATTGGATCTTTTAGGCTAATTTTTAAATTTTTATCCTCTACCTCGGAAGCAATATCGGTCAGATATTTTGAGTTAAAACTAACTGTCATTTCTTCTCCTGTGAAATTTGATTTGATAACTTCGCTGCCCTCTCCAGAATTGGTGCTATTAACTGAAAACTTAATGTTATTTTTACTTAATATTAACTTCACACCTTCTTTTTTATCTAAAGAAACTGTAGTAACTCTTTCAATCGCTTGGACGAAATCAGATGAAATAACTGTTAAAGTTTTATCATTGTCCACAGGTACAACTTTTCTATAATCAGGAAATTTTCCATCTATTACTTTTGAAATTAATTTTGTTTTTCCAATTTTAAATTGAATTTTACTCTCACTAGTCTGTACTAAAACTTTCTCATTAGTATCTAATATTAAATTGCATAATTGAAAGACAGTTTTTTTTGGTAAAATTATTGAATGAAAAGATTTACCAGTATCTATTTCTATGCTACTTGAAGATAGTCTATGACTATCTGTAGCAACACCGGTTAAATATGTTCTATCTTCAGCCTCTGTGAGATGTAGATATATACCATTTAAATAATGTCTAGTATCGTCACTCGAGATAGATATTTTTGTTTTGTTCAAAAGTGTAAGAAGTTTTGATTTATTAAATGAAATTTCATTGCCTTCAAAATTGTCTGCAAAATTAGGAAAATTGTCAGTTGGTAAGCATAGAAGATTAAAATCAGAATTATCAGTTATTAAATTTAATTTATTTTCATTTTTTAAATCAAATTTTATATCTGAGTTATCTGATATTTTTCTTAAAATGTCATACAAAATTGTTGCTGATGTAGTTGTAGCTCCATCTTTGTTAATTTGAATTTCACTAATTTCATCATAAAATACTAGGTCTAGATCAGTTGCAATTATTGATAATTTTCCATCTTTTGCATCTAGCAAAACATTGGACAAGATAGGAAGTGTATTTTTTTTTTCTATAATGCCTTGAACAAGTGTTAATGATTTTAATAATGCGTCTCTTTTAATTACAAATTGCATATATTTTATTCTTCTAATAATAGACTTCGAAGTTGTTCAATATTTTTTTTCATTTCATCATCTTTTTCTGAGAGTCTTGTAATTGTTTTGACCGCATGGATTACTGTCGTGTGATCTCTGTTAGCAAAACGTCTGCCAATTTCCGGTAAAGATCTGGTGGTCATTTTTTTTGCTAGATACATTGCGATTTGTCTTGGTCTAGCTAATGGCCTAGATCTTCTTTGAGACAACATTTCAGCTAGCGGTATATTAAAAAAATTCGCTACTGTATTCTGTATTTTGTCCACCGTAATGATTTTAGTATGGTTAAAAACATCTTTAAGGATATTCTTACAATCACTAGTCGTTAGGACTTTTTTATGTATTCTGCTGAAAGTAACTACTCTGTTTAAAACACCTATCAACTCTCTCACATTTGTCTTGCTTTCTGTTGCTATGAAATTAATAACTTCTTCGCTTATATTACTGTTTTCTTTAAATTGATTCTGAATATCCTCTAAACGTTTTTTTATAATTTTAACTTTTAAGTCTATATCTGGGTTGTCGATGTCAACTACTAGACCTCCCGCTAATCGAGACTTAATTCTTTCTTGAACTCTGTCTAGTTTCATGGGTGGTCTATCAGCTGAAATAATTACCTGGGAACTTTTATCAATAAGACTATCAAATGTGTGAAAAAACTCTTCCTGCAAACCTTCTTTACCTCTAATAAATTGAATATCATCAATAATAAATACTGACGATTTTCTGAAAAAATCTTTAAAATTAACCATGTCATTTTTTTTTATTGATTTAATGAAGTGATACATAAATCTCTCAGCAGAAATAAACATAACGTTAGTTTTTTTCTCTAGCTCTAAACCAATGGCATTTAAAAGGTGTGTTTTACCTAGTCCAACTCCTCCATATATATAAAGGGGATTATACCTAGAGGCTTGTTCGCAAACTTTTTTTGAAGATGATAGAGCGATTTCATTACTTGACCCAGAAACAAAATTATCAAAATTTAAATTAGGATTCAGTCTGTTATAATTTAGTATTGAGTCTTTAATCTCTGTAACTTTATTAAAATCATCAACTTTAAATGCATCAATAGAATTAATTTTATGTTCTTCTGATATTTTAAATTCAACTCTATTAATACTATTTTTGAATGTTTTTATTTGAGCTAATATTTTATCTAAATATCTGGAAACTATCCAATCTCTGAAAAATCTAGTGGGCACACCTAAAACAAGATAGTCGTTATACTCTGTTAATAGTGAAATATTTTTCAGCCAGCTTGTATATACTTCTGTGCCAAAATTTTTTTCAAACGAACTTTGTACGTCGCTCCATACTAAATATTTTTCTTCTTCTGATGTAAAATTTTCTTGAGTGTTTATAGATTTTTTTTCCATATGATTTTTAAAAAGAAACTATTATTTATTTTTTCTAATAACTAATTACAAGAAGTTTATTTAAAGATTTAAAAATAATTCAACTCAGGTTGTATTTTTTTGTTTGAATAGAAATAAAAAATATTTTTATTAAAAAGATTCTACAACTTAAAATTTAATACTCTACATCTAGAAATTTTTACCTAAACAAACTAAATATAGTAAAAATTTTACTTATAGTTTAGCGGAGAAACAACTAGGAAGTGTTACAATTTTTGATTTAATTTGAAATTTTTTTTGAAATTTTTGAAATTTTTCTTGACGCAGTTTTCTTGTTTATTGTCCCTGTTTTAGCTACCTGCATTAGAATAGATTGAAAATTAGCGAAAAAAGCTTTTATTTTTTCTTTTTCACCACTTTTTATTAAATCATCCATTTTTTTAACTGCAGCTCTATATTTACTTTTTCTAATACGGTTAACAGCAGTTTGTTTAACTACTCTTCTTACTCTTCTAATGGCTGAGGCTGTATTAGGCATATTTTGATGATATATATCCCTTTAAAATATAGCGGTCAACTTCAATTATTTTTGGCATTTAGGGCAAAAGAATGATGAACGGCCAGAAGTGAAGATTTTTTTTATAATACCTGGACATTTTTTTGTTTTGCATTTTTTTTTTAACCTATTGTAGACATTAAATATTTTTTGGAAATTTCCCTTTTCTCCTTCGGAGCTAGTAAAATCTTTTATTGATGATCCTCCCCGAGATATTGAATCTTTTAAGATTTTTTTTGTAAATTTTATTATATCGATTAATTCTTGTTCGCTGATTTTTTTAACAATTCTGAGAGGGTTTATCTTACATAAAAATAATATTTCATTACAGTATATATTACCTAAACCTGCAATAAATTTTTGATTCATCAATAAATCTTTTATTTTTGTTTTTTTATTTAAAAAATAATTACTAATATATTTTATATTAAAGTTTTTAGATAAAGGCTCTGGACCTAAAGATTTAAGGTGTTCAGACTCGTAGATATTTTGACTCTGTAATAATTTTATAAAACCAAACTTTCTTATATCGTTATAAACTACTTTAATTCCCTTGTTCAAAAAAATAGTAAGGTGGTCATGTTTAGAGTCATTTTTTTTTAAATGATAATAAAAACTTGTTTTATACTTTTTATTTTTATCAAAAATGAAAAATTTTCCTGTCATTCCAAGATGAGCTAAAATTGTTAAATTATTATTTAAATTTATGAGTAAATACTTAGCTCTTCTTTTAACTGAAATAATTTTAAAATCTTTAAGTTTATGAAATGATTTATTATCTATTCTATATCTTAGTTTGTTATTATTAATAAAAACTCTTTTTATTGTTAAATTTTTAAGTTTGTGCTCTAGTGACTTTTTAACAACTTCAACTTCGGGTAATTCTGGCATATAATTTAATTATGAATATCTATAATCAAGATAAAACTAAACTAGTCAACTCCGTATTTAGTAAAGTTCATAAGAATTACGATCTAATGAATGATCTTATGTCTTTAGGAGTCCATAGACTTTGGAAAAGAAACTTGATTAGCTGGATGAACCCACAACGTGGAGATAAAATAATTGATGTAGCCGCTGGTACAGGTGATCTAGCGAAAATGGTTTCTAAAAAAAATAACAATAATAATATTTTCTGTTGTGTAGAACCAAATAAAGAAATGTTTGAGACGGGCAAAAAAAAATTAAAATTACTCACTAATATTAAATGGTATTTAAGTTCAGCAGAGAAATTACCTTTCAAAGAGAATACTTTTGATTTTTATACAATAAGCTACGGCATAAGAAATGTTACGGATATAAATTTGTGCTTAAGAGAGGCATATCGCGTATTAAAACCTGGTGGTCGTTTTTTTTGTCTAGAATTTTCTACCGTTGAGAATGAGATCTTAAATTTATTGTATCAGAGGTATTCTAAACTAATTCCATTAATTGGTAAAATTGTAGTCGGCAGTAAACACCCATATGAGTATTTAATTAGCAGTATAGACAAATTTTATAACCAAAAAGAGCTTGTTAATTTATTGGAAAAAAATAAATTTTCGAATGTAGAATTTAGAAATTTATCTAATGGTATTTCTGCTATACACTCTGGTTGGAAAATCTAATTATGTTCAAAAGTATTTTTCAATTATTCAAAATAGCACGAAAGCTTGCTTTATCAGGGGCTGTTGATGCAGTTAATGAAATTTACAAAATACCTTTCATCATAAAGTTATTTTTTGATCTTCTCTCGATTGGATCAATAAAAAAATCAACAAATAAAAAAAAACCTGGTGAAAAAATGTGTGATGCTTTGGAAGGGATGGGTACTACTTTCATCAAACTTGGTCAATTTTTAGCTACCAGACCTGATATCATAGGAGAAGCTTTAGCTGATGATTTGGTTAAATTACAAGACAAATTACCCCCCTTTGAACTCTACGAATCTAAGAAAATTTTAAAAAAAGAAATAGGCGAAAATTTGTATCAAAATATAATTACTTTAAGTGAACCTATAGCGGCAGCTTCTATTGCCCAAGTACATATAGCAAAAATAAAAATTGATAACGAACAAATAGAGGTTGCTGTAAAAATTTTAAGACCTGAAATAGAGAAAAAGTTTAATGAGGAACTCGATGCATTAATGTTGTTTGCTTACATTGTAGAAAGTTTATTTTCAAAAACAAAAAGACTTAAATTAATAGAGGTTGTTCATTTGTTGAGAGAGATTACCAATATTGAAATGGATTTAAGATTTGAAGCTGCCGCTGCTAATGAATTATATGAAAATACAAAGTATGATAAAGGATTTAATGTCCCTAAAATTTATTGGAACTATACTTCTAGAAAAGTTCTAACTTTAGATAAAGTTAATGGCATTTCAATAAGAGAACATGAGGTATTAAAGAAATCTGGTGTAGATTTGAAAAAACTTTCAGAAGATTTAATTCAACACTTTCTTAAACAAGCAGTGAGAGATGGTTTCTTCCATGGAGATATGCATCAAGGGAATTTATTTGTAGACCAAACAGGTAATATTATTCCTGTAGATTTTGGAATTATGGGTAGATTAGATAAAAATAACAGAAAATATTTAGCAGAAATTTTGTACGGGTTTATTAAAAGAGACTATACAAAAGTTGCAGAAGTTCATTTTGAGGCAGGTTTAATACCGCAGAATGCTTCTAAAGAAGAATTTGCACAAGCATTAAGGTCTGTTGGAGAACCAATTTTTGGTCAATCTATAAAAGATATTTCAGGTGGAAACTTATTAGCGCAACTTTTTGAGATTACAGAAAAATTTAATATGCCAACGCAAACACCTCTTTTATTATTGCAGAAAACTATGGTAACTGTAGAGGGTGTCGCGAGAAAACTCTACCCCGAAACGAACATCTGGGAAATTTCTAGACCAGTATTGGAGGATTGGATTAAAAGTGTTAAAAGTCCTAAAGCGACTTTAGATTCAGCCATAAATACTTCTTCTGAAATTTTAAAAAGAATACCTGATTTTCCCAATTTTATGGACAAAGCAAACTATGCTCTCCAGCTATTAGCTGAAGGTAAATTAAATCTAAGCCTAAAGAATAATAGAGGTTTAGAAATTGAAGGGATGAAGTTGAAAAACTTAAGAAACAATATCATCATTAGTTTTTTAGGTATTGTAATTGCTGTTTTATTAGTATTTTAATTGTCACAATGTCAATTCAAAATAAAAAAGTTCTATTAGTAATTGGTGGTGGAATATCTGCTTACAAAGCATTGGACCTTATTCGACTGTTAGTCAAAAACAATGTGGAGGTAAAAACAATTCTTACAAAGAGTGGTAAAGAATTTGTCACTTCTTTATCCATAACATCTTTATCGAACAATAAAGTTTTTGAAAATATTTTTGATGTAAATAGTGAAAAAGAAATTGACCATATTTCTTTATCTCGTTGGGCAGATATAATTTTAGTTCTACCCACAACAGCAAACATGATGACGAAATTAACCGCTGGTAAAGCGGAAGATCTAGCAACTACTGTTATTCTTGCGTCTAATAAAGATATTATTTTGGTACCAGCAATGAATGTTAGAATGTGGCTACACAAGGCTACACAAAATAATTTAAAAAAGTTACTTGACTATGGATATAAGTTTATTGGACCAATAAATGGTGAAATGGCATGCGGTGAATATGGAGAAGGTAAAATGTCAAGTCCGCGGCAAATTTTTTCTTATTTAAAAGAATATTTTGAGAATAGAGATTTAATAAAAGCAAAAAAAATTAGTGCATTAGTTACTACGGGTCCAACACGAGAATATATTGATCCTGTTAGATATATTTCTAATGAGTCGAGCGGCAAACAAGGATATGAAATTGCTTTGGCGTTATCTAAATTAGGGGTGAAAACTACTTTAGTGGCTGGTCCTACTTCTTTAAGCTATTCAAAAGACATTACAGTAAAGAGAATAAATAGTGGTGAAGAAATGATGAGTGCTGTGCAAAAACTTTTACCAGTAGACATAGCTGTCTGTGCAGCTGCAGTATCTGATTTTAAACCCATATCTAAAAGCAATCAAAAAATAAAAAAAAATACCAAATCTTTTAAAAACTTAAGTTTAGAAAGAAATAAAGATATTTTGGAATATCTTGGAAAAAATAATAAATTAAAGCCAAAAATACTTGTTGGTTTTTCTGCTGAGACGGAAAAATTAATTGAAAATTCTATAGAAAAATTAAACCACAAATACTGTGATCTAATTATTGCTAACGATGTTTCAAGAAAAGATACGGGCTTTAATGTTGACTATAACAAAGTTTCAATAATAGAGAAAAATGGAAAAATTGAAAATTTACCTAAAAATAAAAAAAGTTACATTGCTTCAAAAATTGCAAAAAAATTAATAGATAAGTTTTTAATTAATGACAAAAATACAAATTAAAAAATTATCAGATTCTGTATTAATTCCAAAATATGAAACTCCTGGTTCTTCGGGTATGGATATTGCTGCAAATACAATTAAAAAAATAATAATCAACCCTGGAGAAAAAGCTATCGTGCCAACAGGTTTTTCATTGGCTATTCCCAAAGGGTACGAAGTTCAAATAAGACCTAGGTCTGGTCTTGCTGCAAAAAAAAATATTACAGTTTTAAATACACCTGGAACTATCGATGCTGACTACAGGGGTGAAATAAAAGTCATTTTAATTAATCTTGGTAAAGAAAAATTTATTATTGAAAATGGAGAAAGAATAGCTCAAATGGTTGTGTGTCCTGTGGTTCAAGTTAATTTAGAGGAGGTTAATGAGTTGTCTTGCACGGAACGTGGTTCAGGTGGATTTGGCTCTACTGGCACGTAGTAAAGCCAATTATGAGAATAAATAATAACGATCTTTTACGATACTCGAAACAAATAATTCTCAAGCAAGTTGGTGTCTTAGGGCAAAAAAAAATTTCTTCTTCGAGGGTTCTGATAGTGGGTATGGGTGGTTTAGGTTGCCCTGTGGCTTTGTACTTAAGTAACTTAGGAATTAAAAATATTGGTATCGTTGATCATGATAAAGTTGATTATTCTAACTTAAATAGACAAATACTATTTAACACAAAAGACATAGGAAAATTTAAAGTTATCCAAGGAAAAAAAGTTCTTCAAAAAATAGATAAAATAATTAAAATTAAAGCTTATAACGTAAAAATTATAAAAAAAAATATTCAAAATATTTTAAATAGTTATGATATTATTTGTGACTGTTCAGATAATTTTACAACAAGATATTTACTCAATGATTTTTGCTTAAAGAATAAGAAAATATTAATTTCTGCTGCTATAAATAAATTCGAAGCCCATATATTTAACTTTAACTTTTCTAAAAATATTCCTTGCTATAGATGTTTTATGCCAGAAATACCTGAGCAAGAAAACAAATGTGATGCTGAAGGAATCTTGCCGACCGTTGCTGGCATTGCGGGTACACTTCAGGCTAACGAAGTAGTTAAATCTATTTTAGATAAGAAAAATGAATTGGTCGGAAAAATGATAGTTTTTAACACGCTTAAATTGGATTTTAGAAAAATTAAACTCACTAGAAACAGTGAATGTGTTAAGGCGTGCAATAAAAGATGATTAAACTATTAATTTTTACTTTAATACTATTTTATACTTCGATTAATTTTTTGATAGCTGAAGAATACTTCTTAACTTTACGAAATGATACTACTAATCTGCGGCAAGGACCTTCATTTGATTATCCTATAAAAATCTTTTATAAAAAAAAAAATCTTCCTGTTTTAATTTTAGATACTTCTGATAATTTTAGAAAAATTAAAGACCATGAAAATAATACTGGTTGGATTCACATCTCACAACTATCAAAAAAAAAAGCAGCATTAGCCTATGGTAATCAAGTTATAATGTTTAAAAATTCTACTATTTTTTCAACTCCTTTAGCCGTGTTAGAAAAAGGTAGACTCTGTTTAATATCTAAATGTAGAGGTAACTGGTGTAAAATTAAATCTTATAAATATTCAGGTTGGGTAAAAAAAGAAAATCTTTGGGGGAGTTTTAATTAAATCGGTCTTCTAGCATACAGGCAACTAGATGAATACGATCCTGTTCTCCACCATTGAAAAAGTTATGGTACTTTGTGTTATTAGTTATCGTAACTGATCCGTCTGCAGGTAAATGTTTTGCAATATTTTCTATTACCATCATACAGCCTGGATTTGTAATTATTGGAATATGCAATCTTGGTTCTGGATCTCGATGCCAACTCAAACTTGATCTTGGTTGTTTTACTAAAAGTCTAATTCTTCCAATCTTAAATTTTTTTTTTAAATTTTCATAAACTTCTTCAAAATAAGTGTTTTCAAATTCTGGTACTAGTTGTGTGTATTTTGATTCATCAATACCAACATCTCTTGATACCTCTTTTCCAGTTTCATCTGGCTTAGTCCAATAAACTCCTCTGATATTATGGCCCTTAATAGAATCTTCGTCATTTGGAATTTGATTTAAGGATATGGCTCCAAAGTTTGAAACTCCTGGTGTGTCAAATTTTTTTTTCTTTAATACTACTTCCAGATCTTTCCTTAGTCTTAATACGTCAAAATTAAGTTCAGGTACTTTGTAAAAATCTTTAAAGTTAATATTACCCATATATTTACAACTATTTACACTAATTATTATCTAAATAACTGTGATTTTTTGTCTCTCGATTGCTTTATTATTATATAATTAATATGTATATCAAGTAAATATTATCAAAATATGCAGAAAAATAGTTATAATTATAATGAATTAATAGACTGTGGAAACGGTAAACTTTTTGGTGCCGGTAACGCTAAATTACCTCTACCTCCAATGCTAATGTTTGATCGTATATCTGAAATTTCTACTAATGGGGGTCCTTATAAAAAAGGTAACATAAAAGCAGAATTAGACGTTAAAAAAGATATGTGGTTTTTTAATTGTCATTTTAAAGATGATCCAGTTATGCCTGGATGTTTGGGACTTGATGCTATGTGGCAGTTAGTTGGGTTTTATTTAGGATGGTTGGGTGATCCAGGTAAAGGGAGAGCCTTGGGAGTAAATGAAGTTAAATTTACAGGTGAAGTTTTAAATACGGTAAAGCTTGCCACTTACGAGATTAATATGAAACGGATTTTAAGAAAAGAAGGTACTGCAGTTGGGCTAGCAGATGGAACTTTAAGTGCAGACGGTATAATAATTTATAAAGCCTCAAATTTAAAAGTAGGAGTGTTTAAATAATGAAACGAGTAGTTGTTACAGGAGTTGGGATTGTTTCTTGCCTTGGGAATAATCAAAGTGAAGTATACGATTCATTGTTAAACACAAGGTCAGGAATAGGTTTTTCTGAAGAATATAAAAAATATAATTTTAAAAGTCAGGTATGTGGAGTTCCCAAAATTAAAGTAGAAGACCATATCGATAGAAAAATAATTAGATTTATGGGAGAAGGATCAGCCTATACCTATATAGCAATGAAGGAAGCTATAACTGATTCCGGTTTAGAGGAAAAAGATGTTAGTAACGTATCAACTGGAATTATAATGGGTTCGGGAGGACCCTCCGTTAAAAATGTAGTCCATGCAGTTGATTCTACCCGTGATGTCGGTCCAAAAAAAATGGGACCGTTCGTTGTTCCTCGTACAATGGCAAGCACAGTTTCTGCTACATTAGCTGTACCATTTAAAATTAAAGGAGTTAACTATTCGATAAGTTCTGCGTGCGCAACTAGTGGACACTGTATCGGTAATGGAATGGAACTAATTCAATCGGGAAAACAAAAAATCATTTTTGCTGGCGGTGGAGAAGAAATTCATTGGGCCATGTCTGCTATGTTTGATGCTATGACAGCTCTGTCTTCAAAATATAATGAGTTCCCTGAAAATGCTTCTAGGCCTTATGACAAAACTAGAGATGGATTTGTAATTGCAGGTGGAGCGGGAGTTTTAGTTCTGGAGGAATTAGAACATGCAAAAGCAAGAGGTGCTAAAATTTATGCTGAATTGACAGGCTATGGAGCCACTTCTGATGGCTATGACATGGTAGCTCCTTCAGGTGAAGGTGCGGTCAGATGTATGAAAATGTCCCTTAAAACCGCAAGAAATAAAATTGACTACATAAACACTCATGGAACTTCAACTCCCGTCGGAGACATTACTGAGTTAAGAGCGGTAAAAGAAACATTTGGAGATGGAATTCCAAAAATAAGTTCAACAAAATCTTTGACTGGTCATCCTCTTGGTGCGGCTTCTGTTCACGAAGCAATTTATTGTTTAATTATGATGAAAAATAATTTTATTGCAGCATCTGCAAATATTACTGAAATGGATGATGAAGCAAAAAAATTTCCTATTGTTACTAAAGTTGAAAAAAATGTAACGCTAAATTCTGTTATGTCTAATAGCTTTGGTTTTGGTGGTACCAATGCAACTTTAATTTTTGAAAAAATTTAATTTATGAGTTTAATGAAAGGTAAAAAAGGATTGATTATGGGGGTGGCGAATGACAGATCGATCGCCTGGGGAATCTCTCAAAAATTAGCCAGCGCTGGTGCAGAATTAGCTTTTACATATTTAGGTGATGCTTTAAAAAAAAGAGTTATACCGCTTGCTAATTCGTTAAACTCAGACATCACGCTTAGTTGTAATGTTGAAAATAAGGATGAAATAGTAAAACTTTTCGAAGATATTAAAACGAAGTGGGGAGAGATAGATTTTGTAGTTCATGCCGTTGCGTTTTCAGATAAATCTGAATTATCAGGAGAATTTTTAAATACATCAAGAGAAAATTTTTTAAAGAGTATGCTAATTTCATGTTTTTCTTTTACAGAAGTGGCAAAAGAAGCTTCAAAAATAATGAAAGAAGGTGGAAGTATGCTGACTTTAACTTATGAATCTACAAAAGCTATTCCAAACTATAATGTCATGGGTGTTTGTAAATCAGCTCTTGAAGCAAGTGTAAAGTATTTAGCTAGAGATCTTGGTGCTAAAAGTATCAGAGTTAATGCAATTAGTGCAGGGCCTATTAAAACGCTTGCGGCTTCTGCGATTGGAGATGCAAAATTTCTTTACAAATGGAATGCGGACCATTCATTTTTAAAAAGAAATGTTGATATTAACGATGTTGGAAATTCTGCTTTATATCTAATGAGTGACCTTGCAGCGGGGGTTACAGGTGAAATACACTACGTAGATGCTGGATATAATAAAGTTGGAATGCCGGATCCAAAAAATATTACCTAAAGTATTGTTAAATCTAATTTGAACTATTCAGTTGTTGCTTGTTTAATAGAAAGTTTGACCTTACCTCTGTCAAAACCTAATACTTTTACTGATACTTCGTCTCCCTCTTTTACAACGTCTCCAACCTTTTCAACTCTTTTTGCTGCCAGTTCAGAAATGTGAACTAGTCCGTCTTGTTTGCCTAAAAAATTAACAAAAGCTCCAAATTCCATTACTTTGACAACCTTGCCCTTATAAATTTTTCCTACTTCAGCTTTTGCCACTAAACTTTTAATAATATCGATAGCTATTTTTCTAGATTCCTCATCTGGCGCCGCTACTGTTACTTCTCCAGTATCTTTTACATCTACTTTGGCCCCTGATTTTTCTACTATCTCTCTAATAGTTGCTCCACCTTTTCCAATAACAGTTGCTATGTCTTTTTTATCTACTGTAACAATTTCCATTTTTGGTGTGTGTTTAGAAAATTCTGTTCTTGATACTTTTAAAGCTTTATCCATTTCGCCCAAAATATGTTCTCTTCCGCCTTTTGCTTGGTCTAAGGCTTTCTCCATAATTTCAAACGTTATACCCTCAATTTTAATGTCCATCTGAAGAGACGTTATTCCGCTTTTAGTTCCTGCCACTTTAAAATCCATGTCTCCTAAGTGATCTTCATCTCCAAGAATATCTGACAATACTGAAAAATTTTTTCCTTCTTTGATTAAACCCATCGCTATACCTGCTACTGGTTCTTTCATAGGTACTCCAGCGTCCATAAGAGCTAGCGACGTTCCACATACTGTTGCCATTGATGATGATCCATTTGATTCTGTAATCTCAGATACGACTCTTAAGGTATAAGGAAAATTTTCTTGCTTTGGTAAAGATGAGTTTATTGCTCTCCAAGCTAATTTTCCATGACCCACTTCTCTTCGGCCTGTTCCAATTCTTCCACACTCTCCAACAGAAAAAGGAGGAAAGTTGTAATGAAGCATAAACCTATTTCTTTGCATACCATTTAGACTTTCTACTCTCTGTTCATCATCTGACATTCCTAGAGTGGTCACTACTAAAGCTTGGGTTTCACCTCTGGTAAATAAAGCTGACCCATGTGTTCTGGGTAATACACCAACCTCACATTTAATTTGCCTAACATCAGCTAAACCTCTTCCGTCAATTCTTTTTTTATCTTTAAGAATTGCAGTGCGAACAATATCTTTCTCAAGTGATTTTAATTGAGCCATTGCTTGGTTTTCGCTAATATTTTCATCTTCAGCAAACATTTCTTTACATTTTGTCTCTGCTTCTGAGATTGCAGTGGATCTTTTCTTTTTATCTATTTCTTTGAACGCTATTCTAAGATCTGCTTCTAAAGCTTTAGCAATTTTAGCTTTAACTGCAGTATGATCTGGAGCCTCAATTTTCCACTTGGGCTTACCCGCTTTTTTAGCTAATTTTTCTATAGCTTCAATTATTGGCACAAAATTTTCATGTCCAAACTTAACTGCGTCTAGCATTACTTTTTCTGTTAGCCCTGAAGTCTCTGACTCAACCATTAAAACTGCATCTTTTGTTCCAGCAACAACTAGATCTAATTCTGATTCTTCTAATTCTTTTGGTGATGGGTTTAATAAATATTTACCATCTTTAAATCCAACTCTGCTTGCAGCAATAGGACCGCCAAAGGGTAATCCCGAAATAGCTAATGCAGCCGAAGATGCGATAATCGAAAGTACGTCTGCTTGATTTTCTCCGTCGTAAGATAAAACAGTTGGTAGCAGCTGAACTTCATTCATGAAACTTGAAGGAAACAAAGGTCGAATTGGTCTGTCTATTAATCTCGAAATCAATTGTTCAGATTCAGTCGGTCTTGCCTCTCTTTTAAAATATCCACCTGGAATTTTTCCAGCAGCATAATATTTTTCTTGGTAATTTACCGATAATGGAAAAAAATCTTGTCCATCTCTGAGTTTTTTTGCGCCAACTACTGTTGCTATAACTACTGTTTCACCACACGTTGCTATTATGGCTCCATCAGCTTGTCTTGCTATTTTACCTGTTTCTAATGTAATCTTTTTTCCATTAGTTTCTATCTCTTCTTTATGTATTTTGAACATTATTTCCTTAAATTTAATTGTTTAATTACTTTATTGTAAGAATCTGGATTTGTTTTTTTTAAATAGGCCAGAAGTTTTTTTCTTCTATTAACTGATTTTGTTAAACCCATTGTAGAATGTTTGTCTTTTTTAAATTTTTTAAAGTGATCTGATAATCTTGTTATTTTATCAGTTAATAATCCAACTTGCACTTCTGACGAACCCACATCTTTTGCGTGAATAGATAGCGATTTAATTGTTTCTTTTTTTTTCTGCGTCATTTTTTTTATTTATATTAATTAATCTTTCTATCTTTTCAGCATATTCGAAAGAATTATCTTCTACAAATGCAAGCCTAGGAAGAAACTTCATATCAAGTTTTTTTGATAGTGCCCTTCTAACAAGATGTGAGAACTCCGTCAAGATACTTACTATTTTTTTAGCTTCTTTCCCACCCAAAGGTATTATGTACACTCTTGCGGATTTAAGGTCCGGAGTCATTTTTACCTCTGTTACTGTTACTAAGCTGGTATTTAGGGCTAAAATTTTAGCTTCATTTCTAATAAATATTTCACCTATATTTTGTTTAATCAATTCTCCAACACGAAGTTGTCTTTGAGAGTATGTTGGCGATTTTTTGCCTTTTCCCATTTTTATATTTGTCTATCTATTTTTTCAGAAAGATATGCCTCTATTACGTCTTTTTCTTTAAGATCTATAAAGTCTTTTAGACTTATTCCACACTCTAAACCACTTTTTACTTCTTTCACTTGATTTTTTTCTCTAAAAATACTCGAAATTTCACCAGTGTATACAACGGCACCATCTCGTATCAGTCTGGCTTTTGCTTTATTTTTTATTTCACCTTCTGTTACTTTTGATCCTGCTATTTTTCCAGCATCAGAAACTTTAAAAACCTTAAGAATCTCTGCAGATCCAATTATAGTTTCTTTTGTTTCTGGCTCTAATAAACCTGAAAGTCCTTTTTCAACAAGTTCTAGTACTTCATAAATAATATTAAAATATTTAATTTCTACGTGCTGCTGTTCGGCTAATTTTTTAGCTTGGTTATTTGGCTTTACATTGAAGCCAATCAAAAGAGCATTTGAAGCTTTAGCTAGAGAAACATCTGATTCATTAATCATTCCTATGTCAGCTAAAATAATATTGGCTTTTACTTCAGGATGCTCAATTTTATTTATAGCATTTTTGAGTGCTTCGCTTGATCCTTGAACATCTGACTTGATAATTATATCTAATTCTTCTTTTGTGTTCTGGTTTTCAAATATTGAAGTCTTGTCTACAATAACTGGTTTTACTGGAATAGATCCACTTTTATAAAATTCTGCAATCTCTTTGGCTTTATTTTCGTTTTCTGTAACTACAAATTCTGCTCCTGCGAATACTGACTCGTTCATTCCAAGAATTTCAACAGGCATGGACGGGGAAGCTTCATTTATTAGTTTACCTTCATAGTTAATCATTGCTCTGATTTTTCCATAAGTGTTTCCACAGACAAAATAGTCTGCTTTTTTTAAAATACCATTAGTTATTAATATTGTTGAAACAGGGCCTTTTCCTTTGTCTATTTTAGATTCTATTACAATACCTGTTGCTGGTCCGCTGAAAGATGCTGACAAATCTAATATTTCAGATTGTAGCGAAATACTCTCTTTTAATTTATCTAGATTAGTTTTTTGAGTAGCAGAAACTTCTACAAATAAAGTCTCTCCACTGAAATCTTCAGCAATCAGCTCATACTTCATTAAATCATTTTTAATTTTTGTTATATTTTTATCTGGCAAATCACATTTGTTTATAGCAACTATAATTGGAACCTTAGCTGCTTTAGAATGTTGTATTGCTTCAATTGTTTGAGGCATTATGCCGTCGTTAGCCGCAACAACAAGAACAACAATATCTGTAATTTTAGAACCACGTGCTCTCATTTCTGTAAATGCAGCATGTCCGGGTGTGTCAATAAAAGTTATAGTTTCTTTTTTGTCAGTCTTAACTTGATATGCCCCAATGTGTTGAGTAATTCCTCCATGCTCACCGGAAACTACATTGGAATCTCTTAAAGCGTCAAGTAAAGATGTTTTTCCATGATCTACATGGCCCATTATTGTTACTACAGGTGGTCTTTTTTCTATTTTTCCCTGTAACTGATTTTTTTTCTTTTTTATCTCTAGTCCTGGTGCTGCTTCAACAATTGGATTGTGTCCAAATTCTTTAACAATGTATTCTGCAGTGTCTTTATCAATAATATGATTTATTGTCGCAACAACTTTCATGTTAAATAAAAATTTAATAACATCCGAAGATCTTTCTGCCATGCGATTTGAAAGTTCTTGAATTGTAATTTGATCAGGAACGTTTACATCCTTTATTACTTTTGTTGTTTCTCTTTTTTCATCTGAATTATCTGATTTTTTTTCTTTTAATCTCGCTCTTTTTACAGATGCTAAGCTTCTTTGTTTAATTTCGACCTCTTCTACATTCATGGCTCGTGAAACAGTAAGTTTAAAATCTCGTTTAGAAGATAATGGGTCAAGTTTTAATTTTGTTTTGGGAGGTACTTTTTCTCCTTTTTTAATAAAATTCTTTGTTGCTTGCTGTTCAATAAATTTTCTTACGATCGTTTTCTTTGCGGGATCTGTTTTTTTTGAAATTCCAGATTTAACATTTGATTTATTATCTCTTGAAGATTTAAAAGGAGTTTTTTTCTCTATAGAGAAAGTTTTTTTTCCATCACTTGAAAGAGATGAAAGATCAATCTTTTTTGATGTATTGGTTGAAATAGTTAAAGTTTTTTTTTTGTTCTTTTGATCTACCATGAATATTTTATTTAAATACTATCTCCCTTGCAGCCATAATCAATTGATCAGCCTCTTCTCTTGAAAGAGAGAATTCCTCCAAATATCCTTCTATTCTTATTTTTTTTCCCTTTATTTCGTCAAAGCCACCGATCAATTCATCGGAAGAAAGGTCAGCAAAATCACTTAACTTTTTAATATTTCTTTGTCCAAGTAAAACTAACATTCCTTGAGTAATGCCTTTTAAATTAGCTAAGGCATCTTCCATACCTAACTCTTTTAGTCTTTTTGAAATTTCTGCTTTTTCTTTTATCAAGTTTTCTTTCGATCTGTTAATTAGTTCGCTTGCTGTGCCTTCGTCTATACCCTCGATTTTTGTGATATCATCTGGGTTTGCTTGAGCTATCTCTTCAATACTTTGCATGCCTTCAGATACTAAAAGCTGACCCAACGTTTCATCAACTTCTAAACTTTTAACTAAATTTTCTGTTCTATCTTTAAACTCTGTCTGTCTTCGTTCAGAGTCTTCTTGGTCTGTCAAAATATCTATTTCATAATTAGTTAATTTGGATGCAAGTCTAACGTTTTGACCTCTCCTACCAATAGCTTTACTTAAATTTTCTTCGGTCAAAATTACATCAATTCTTTTATTGTCTTTATCAATTAATACTTTTTGAATTTCTGCTGGAGATAAAGATTCTGAAATTAATGTCGGCAAATCATCTGTCCATTTTATTATATCAATTTTTTCACCATGTAGTTCATTGACTATAGTTTGAACTCGACTTCCTCTCATTCCAACGCATGCTCCTACAGGATCAATTGAGCTCTCCTTTGATAAAACACAAATTTTTGCTCTACTACCTGGATCTCTAGCTACAGCTTTAATTTCTATCATACCTTCGTAAATTTCAGGAACTTCTTGGAAAAATAATTTAGCTAAAAATTGTGGGTGAGCTCTTGATAAAAATATTTGGTGGCCTTTAAGGTCTTTTTTTACTTCATAACAATAGGCTTTTACTCTGTCACCAGTTTTTAGTATTTCCCTAGGAATAAGTTCGTCTTTTTTTATTACACCTTCGGCTTTACCAAGATCTATAATAACATTTCCATACTCTAATCTTTTTATAATTCCACTCAAAATTTGATCTTGTTTTTCAACAAAATCTTCGTACTGTCTATTTTTTTCAGCCTCTTTAACCCTTGAACTAATAACCTGTTTAGCACTCTGTGCGGCAATTCTTCCGAAGTCTATTTGAGGTAAATCTTCAAATATTTGATCTCCTATTTTAAGATCTTTGTTTTCTTTCTCTAAAGATTTCGCATCATTTAAAACTATTTGTTTGCTTGTATCTTCAACTTCATCAACTATATCTAAAACTTTTTGAATTTTAATTTCACCACTTACCCGGTCTATAATAACTCGAATATTATTTTCAGTTCCGAATTTTGTTAGAGCAGCTTTTTGTATAGCGCTTTCCATTGACTCTAGGACTATTTCTTTGTCTATAGATTTTTCGTTTGCAACAGCTTCTACTATTCTTAATAGCTCAACTTTATCTAATCCTCTATTTAACATTTTTTTCCTTTTTAGTTTGCTCCAAAAAAAAATGGGCTTAAGCCCATTACGTAAATATATAATTTTATTTATGTTTAATGAAAGTTTAAGGCTTTTTCAAGGTTACATTTTAAAAATGCTTGCTTTGTCTGTCTTTTCCCATGAAAATTCACCTTTATTTGTGGGCTTTCTTCCAAAATGTCCATAAGCAGCTGTGGCTTCGTAAATAGCTTTATTTAAACCTAGTAATTCTCTAATTCCTCTTGGAGATAAATCAAAATTTTTTTCAATTTTATTTTTTATATCTTGATTTTTTTCTTCATCTTTTTCTGCTAACTTTACATAAATAGAAAGTGGTTTCGAAACACCAATTGCATAAGCAAGCTGGATTAAACATTTTTCTGAAACTCCTGCTGCCACAATATTTTTTGCTAAATATCTGGAAACATAAGCAGCTGATCTGTCAACTTTCGTCGGATCTTTACCAGAAAATGCTCCACCACCATGTGGTGCTGCTCCTCCATAAGTGTCAACAATAATTTTTCTTCCCGTCAAACCTGTATCACCATCAGGTCCACCAATAATAAACTGGCCAGTAGGATTTATATAAATTTCTTTATCATCCAAATCTTTTAATAAATTTTCAGGTATAGATTTTTTAATATATGGATAAATAAGATTTCTAACTTGCTCTTGTTTTAGGTCTTTTGAATGTTGTGTTGAGATCACAACAGAAGTAATTTTTGTTGGTTTTTCATTTTCATAACTCATAGTGATTTGACTCTTTGAATCAGGCTCAATACCCTTTAAAAAACCTTTTTTTCTATCTTCGGCCATTAGTCTTAATATTTTGTGGGAGTAATGAATTGGTGCTGGCATTAAATCTTCTGTTTCGTTACATGCGTACCCAAACATAATACCTTGGTCTCCCGCTCCTTCTTCTTTATTGTCTTTTGAGTCTACACCCATCGCTATATCCGATGACTGGGCGTGTAAATAAGAATCGATGCTAGTCTGTTCTTTCCAACTAAAACCATCTTGATCGTAGCCTATGTCTTTAATGCAATCTCTTACTTTTTGAATCAATTCTTCTTTTTTAATTTCGGGGCCTCGTATCTCTCCTGCTAAAACTACTTTATTTGTTGTTGTAAGAGTTTCACAAGCAACTCTTGAAAAAGGATCTTTTGACAAATAAGAGTCAACAACAATATCTGAAATTCTATCACAAACTTTATCTGGATGACCTTCAGAAACTGACTCACTTGTAAATAAATAATTATTTTTTTTCATTTTTTTTTATTTTTTTTAAAACACTAAAAGTAAAAACACATGTAAATAAAAGAACAAAAAATATCAAATCAATTCTATGTCTTTTTGGAGCATTGTTTATAATTGGTTGATTAAACTCAATAACTCCTACTTCGTTTGGCTTTAAAACTTTTTTAACGACTCCTTTGTTGTCTACAAAAGCACTGAAACCCTTATTAGCTGATCTTGCTAAGTAAACATTGTTTTCTATTGCTCTAAAAATAGCCTTCGCGAAGTGTTGCTCAGGTCCAATGGTATTGCCAAACCACGCATCTTCTGAAATATTTACAATCAGGTTTTTTTGATTTTGACTTAATTCAGGAAAAATAATTTCATAACAAATTAGCGGCAATATTCTTAACCCTTCAAGTGTGAAAATATTGTTGTTAACACCTCTTGAAAACGAACCATAGCCTTCTGTAATTTTTTTTAATCCAAAAATGCTTAAAAAATTTTCAAAGGGCAAGAATTCCCCAAAAGGAACTAATTTAATTTTATTGTATTGGAATATAATATCGAGCTTGTTATTAACAATTATTAAACTATTAAAAATTTCATTTTTGTTTGTATTTTCATAAATTGTGTTGGATCCAAAAATTATTAAATGACTCTCTGAGAATGCTTCTTTAAATAGTGCTCTATATTCTTTAATTTCCTCAAAGTTGAAACCAGTAAAAACTCCTTCAGGCCAAATAAAAAGTGTTTTTTTTTTTTTATCAGGTTCGCTATACTTTATTAAATTTGATATATTTTTTTTTAAATCAGAATTAGATAGATTGTATTTTAAATCAAAATTAGGTGAAATTATTTTTGTATAAATTGAATTATCTGAATTTAATTCTAATTGAGATATATTTTCGTCATTTTTTTTTATTACTGAAGAACCATAAATATAATTACCAAAAAAAACTAATCCTAATAAAAAAAATAATATGTAATTTATTTTTTTTTTAAAAATTAATAAAAGTGGTGAACAATAAATAATGATACAGAATAAGTTAAAAGAAAAAAACCCAACGTAAAATAATGATTGTAATATTTCTGGTTTCCAAGACCAACTGTAAGCCCAAAGATTCCAAGGGAACCCAGATAGTATTTTTGCTCGCATATAGTCCATGAAAGCTAAAGAACTTGAAAACAATAGAACAGATGAGAAGTTATTTTGTAAAAAGGGCCCAACTATTAAATTTCCTATTCCAAAAAAAATTCCAAGAAACAAAGGTAAGCCTATTATAGAAATAGGAATTAAAAATTTAAAGTTTTCATCGAATGTAAGTGCATTTGATATCCAATATGTACCTGTTAAAAAAAAACCAATACCAAATAAATACCCAATAAAAAATAAATTTAATAAATAAGGTTTTTTCCTAAATGTATTTTTAGATCTTTTTTGCACATAGGTTGTTAGCAAGAAAAAAATGGGAATAATTGCAAAATTTATATAGTTTAAATTAAATGGTTGAAAACCAAAAACTGTTAATGTTCCTAGAATAAATGGAAACAAAAAAACTAAAAAAAACCTACTGCTAAAAAATTCTAAAATCATATTATTTTGAGAATTTAACTAGTTTATTTTCTACTTTTGTCATTATAGCAAAATCACGATTTAATTTATGGCGATGTCCCAATAAATGAACCAGCCCATGAATCCAGATTTTATCAAAATTTAGAAGAAAATCTTTATTTTTAATTTTCGATACCATTTTATTCAAATTAATTATTATATCACCTAGGTATATTTGAGTTTTTTTTTTTTTCAGTATTATATTTAGATTTTTTTTATCGTAAAAAGGAAAAGACAAAATATCTGTCGTTTTGTTTTTTTTTCTGAATTTATTATTTAATTTTTTAACTTCATTGTCTCCAGAAAGTAAAATTGTAAAACTAAAATTATTTTGCTTAAATAGACTTAATTTTTTATTTATTTTTTTAAGTTTTTTATTTATATAAAAACTAGGGGTTTTAATGTGTTTCTTCCAATTTTTATTGGCAATTAATACATCAGCTTTTATCATCAGCTTTTTTTTGATAAGCTTTAATGATTTTTGATACAAGTGGATGTCTCACAACATCCTGATGATCAAATTCGATAATTTTTATTTCTTCGATGTTATTTAAAATATTTTTAGATTTCGTTAAACCTGAATGAGCTTTATTGATTAGGTCTATTTGAGTGGGGTCCCCATTAACAACTAGTTTTGAATTTTCTCCTATTCTAGTCAAAAACATTTTTATTTGTGTTTCAGTAGCATTTTGCGCTTCATCTAGAATTGCAAAACAATTTTTTAATGTTCTGCCTCTCATAAACGCTAATGGTGCAATTTCAATTTCTCCTGTTTCAATTTTTTTATCAATTTTTTCAAAACCAAATAACTCATACAACGCGTCATAAAGTGGTCTTAGATATGGGTCGACTTTATCTTTCATGTCACCT
>Ga0308013_10000097_pt1 | contig 51704 bp, 52 predicted proteins | sample Neamet181_FD_203131 | JGI IMG/M metagenome (GOLD analysis project Ga0308013, IMG submission 203131) | Marine microbial communities from water near the shore, Antarctic Ocean - #181 | ecosystem: Environmental > Aquatic > Marine > Unclassified | place: Southern Ocean | collected 2014-07-25
AAAAATGTAACTCCAGCAGAAGTATATTTTGGAACAGCCGAAAGAAAATTAAGAAAACGAAAAATGACAAAAAACAGAACTTTGAAAGCTAGAAAAAAACAGTATCAAAATTTTAAACTAAATTAGCCGAAACCTCTCTTAAATTTTGAGTGAAAAAGTTCAAGTTTATTTGACTACATACACTGATCTCTAGCGTTTCTATTTCTTTCTTTTTTTCATCTGAAAGATTGAAAGGATCATTTTTCTCTATTTCCCAATTTGTTTGAATTTTTTTTCTTGTATCTGTTGAAAAATAATATCCAGATCTATCTTATTATATTTAATTCCCCTGTGTTTTATATAAAAGTCAGAAGCAAATTCATAATATGTTTGAAATTTCGTCATAACTGTTTATTTTTTAAATCCTTAGCCTTTTTTATAATTTAATCAATACTTTTTCTATTCTATCATTATAAAGTTCAAACAGCAATGGATATTTATTAATAAATTTTTTCAGTTTTAAAAGCTCATCAACGTTTTTTTCTTTTTTATTGTGTGAAATTAAAAAACCCAAAGGTTTAAAACTTTTCAATTTTATATCAGTAATAGGTTCAAAGTAGTTTAATAATATCTTACAAGTATATATTCTTATTTCATTATCAAATTTTGCTGAATTAAATATTGAAATTTGATTAAACTTTTGATTGGACGCTATTTTAATATTTATATCATCATAAAAAGTCTTTACATATGATTTAGTATAATGACCAAGAACTTTATTTTTTACGGCATTATCTAAATATTCTTTTTTTGCATCATAATAAATAGATATTCCTGCCTCAATTTGTTTGATAGTATTTTTAATTTCCGGATAATTAAGTTTAAGTAAATTTCTCTCTACTCTCCCATTTATCATATGGAGTTTCGTATAAAATGAATTAGTTGATTTCTGTAAATCTCTTCTATTTTTAATCTCCTTTTCTTTTTTAATTATTTCTTTCTGTTTTTCATTTAATTTTTTTGGTGGGTTATTGATTAATTTTAACTCAATTCTTCTTTTTTTCTTTCTTAGTTTTTCTTGTAACACAGAAATAGTGTTAAATGTAAATGGGAAATCTTCATTTTTTTTTGGTTTAAACGGAAAGTTAACAGCTTCTAATCTGTAAAGATTATCATTTGCAATTTCATTATCACTATATAACGTCCTTTGTTCTTTAACCCAACTTTCAGTTTCATCACATAATCCAGTCTTCCTATACATCAGATAAGACTTCTCCCATTCATCTTCTCTAGGATTCCAAACCATCCCTAGTTTGTTAAGAGAGTCTATTTTATATTGATCTAGTTTCCCTTTTTTTCTTAAAGTTCTTTGTTGAGACTTCCAAGTACTTGCTTTTAATTTGATCTTCCAATTTGTTATTTCTTTTAATTTTTCATCTGACAACTCTTCTTTTGAGTCAAATATAATATCAGCAGAATGATTATTTTTTGGAACATAATTTTCACATAATATATTACGTAATACATCAAGATCTTCTTCACTATAAATTTCACCTTTATATGAAATGGTAACTATATCTTCCATATTTTTTTTAGGTTTCATTCTATTGTCATAATCCTCTGGATTTTCATCAGTCCTAGCCCAAAATGTTTTTTGTCCGGAATATTTATAGCTATAGCTCCACACTCCATATTCCCCTCCTTTACTGGCGTTTTCATTATAGTATTTTTTTCCAGAGTAAATCCTTAGTTTTTGTTCCATAACATTTATGTTATTTTAAATAAAATCTTTAAACTCCTCAAGGTTTTCCTCAAATGTTTTTCTCTTTTTACTGAGAGTTCCAAAAATAAATGCATTTCTTAATTTTTCAGTAAAGTTTATAAAATCAAGTCTTTCAAAATCGGCTAACTTAATGTGGTCAATTGGTTTATTTTCTCCTCTTTCAGCTTTGCCTTCAGTGATGCCTTGAACATATGCTCTAACTCTATGATCTACTTCACTAACGGAAGAAATTAATTGATATAAACTCTTGAAAGATGATTCATTAATTTTTTCATTTGGATCTCCAACAGTATAAACTGGTACAACAATAGTTGCAATTTTATTTGGATTATTAGGATCTAACCTCAAAGCACGACCGATTGCTTGTATAATTGATATCGTACTTGTTTTTGGTGAAGAAAAGAAAATAGAATCAACTTTTTTAATATCAATTCCCTCTTGTAAGGCAAAAGCATTAGTCAGAACTGCCCTAGATTTCTTTTTGAATCTTTCAAAAGCTTTTTCTCTATTATTTGTACTCATAGTACCCTTGACTGCCTCCGAAAAGATATCTGCTTTTTTTAATTCATCTGAAGTCATTTCTGCAAGTTTTAATCTTGAGTGAAAAGAAATCATATGTGTACAATCTACCTTCTTAAATACTTCTTGAATAGCTATTGCTGCTGCAGCTTCATCTGCTGAAATACCTTTAGCTACATAGGTTCTATTATTGAGATGCTCTGCGACTTCCTCATCATTAACTCCAATTGCTAGTATTCTAAAATCACATAACATTTTCTTTTCTATAGCTTCCCCAAGAGTCATTTCGTATACGATCCTACCATATAAACTTTCATTGTTCATATCAAAAGAAAAAACATCCGATTCAGATTCTACAATGTCTAATAAATCATCTTTAAACACCTTTGGAGTAGCAGTCTGAAACAATCTAAATTTTGATTTTAAATCTTTACTATGAACTAAATTAAAGAGTCCTAAATTATTTTTACTAACTCCAGCCGTACGATGTGCTTCATCAGCGATAATAATATCGAATTCTATTCCAGAATTTATAACAGAAGGTAATGATTGGTAAGTTGAGAAAAATACTTTTTTACCAGTTGTAAATCTCATAAAACCATCTATTTCACTTGGATCTGTTGAGACCATACCTCCACTCATTTCTTTTGCAGTATCCCTATCTTCAATGTCTGTAGCAGAGCAGCAAGCTAACCATAAGAAATCTTCATTACATTGATCAATCCAAGCATCTTTTGTTTGTCTTATAAGCTGCAAACTAGGGGCTAAAAATAGTACCGTATTAGCTTTCAAAGATTCGGTTATCCATAGAGATGTTAAAGTTTTACCACTACCAGTTGGCATTACTATAGATCCTTTATCATTTATTTTAGTTTCTTTTAAAACTGCATTTATAGCATCTTTTTGATGGGGTCTTGGTAAATATTTGACAGAAGGAGGTAAAGGATTTTCTTTTAGCCTTAAGAATCTATGAATTTCAGCATAAGCTTCTGCATAAGATACTTTAATCCATTCCTTTTGGTTTTCAAAAGTATTATGCATATGTTTTTCTAGCTCTCTGTAGTAAGCGGTTTTAATACGATACAGTATTTCATACCTTTCTCTTACTGAAGCAACATTTCCTTCTTTAACTCTCTGTATAGAATTTCTTGTAGTCATTCCACACTTAATCCAACCTCTATTTTTTTCAGACTCTGTTGTAGCCAAATATACTTCTCCAATATTCATTTCTTTCACAAACAATTATATCTCAAATATACAGATTTGAATTTATAAAACATACTTCTTGCACCTTAACAATATTCATTCTATGTCAAACACTTAAACAATAACAGTTAGTGCTTAAGAGGTTTAGAAGTCCCTGAATTAGGGGAAGAAGATATGAAATAGCATATATCAAGAGACAAAGGGTTAGCCCTGCACGAAGTTTTACAAGCCTAAACAAAACATAGGCAAGACATAATGCTTCATCTCTTGTATATATAGAGTTAACAAGGTTTTTAGTAGGTAACAAGTATATTAGGGTGTTTCTGAGGTTCAGATGCAAAGAACCTTAGGGTTATAACTCATCTTACGAAGACTCCCCCTCAAAAGAAAACCGATATATTTAAGAACATAAGCTTAGAAATTAAATAATTTTCTCGGATTTTTTCAGGTTTTTATTAGCAGCTACTTTTTATTTGGCTCTATAGCTCTAATAGTTCTTGATTATAATATAGCATGCAAATAGATCATTAACAAGAACGGAAACTGCTCCTTTCATAATAATAATGTACGAAATGCACGGAATGAAGCCTAAAAAAACAACTTTATTTTTTACGTTACTTTTTATTGAACAGTAACTTAAAATTTATCCACAATACAGAAACCATACATTTTTTAAAATAAAAAAACCTCAACTCACTGATTATCAGTTTATTGAGGTTTTTTAGAGAGGTGTCTAGCGGATTCGAACCGCTGTACATGGTTTTGCAAACCATTGCCTAGCCACTCGGCCAAGACACCTTTTATTTTAAAATATTTTTTCTAAAAATTGAAATCCTACTTTAATAAGTGCAAATTTAACTAAATTTACAAGTACTGCAAGTAATGAAAGTCTTTTTTTCTATTATCTCTTTTTAGAGAGAATAATTACGACTTCTTCCACATTGCCGCCAATTGGAGGATTGATTTTGGCAACAGAAACCGTTGCCTTTTTAACTTTCCTTAATTCTCTAAAAGTCCTATTTAAAATGCGTTGAGCAACTTCTTCTAATAATTTAGAACGCACAGCCATTTCTTCTTTTACAATCTCATTTAAATGCACATAATCTACAGTATCTGACAATTCATCTGTTTTTGCAGATTTTTTTAAATCAGCTTTTATGGCTATATCTACTCGATACTCTGAACCAATTTTTGCCTCCTCGTCTAAACAGCCATGATATGCATGCAGTTTAATATTATTTACTAAAATAGATCCCATTTTATGTTGTTGGTGTTGTTGAAGCCGATGCTAGTTTTTCCCACATTTTGTCTGTGTTCAATCGAAAAGACCCTAAATGATGAAAACTGCATTGTTCTGGTGCAATAATAGATAAAAAAGACTCTTCTTTTCTATTATTATACAAATGATATACTTCACCAATATTAGGCTCAAAGTTAAATTTAGAATTATAAACTAAATCATTGTATTGAAACTTCTGCATTAGCTCCTCATATTCTTTTCGAACCTCATCAAACTTAGACTTAAATTGTTTATTAACACGCTGCACGCCATCATTACGCCAAGTAGCTGTATTTAATGGCTTAATTACTGGCGAACTTGCAGAGGTTCCGTAAGGTTTTAACGCAGCGTCATACTGCTGTGTTTCTTCATTAAAGACCACTAAATCTGGTTTTTTATCTCCGGCTTTATTCATACTGCAAAATTACGGAAAATAATAAATACTAGATTGAGTTTTTTAAAATTTTAGTCAGAATATATGCCTTTTTCTAATTCGTAAAAAAGTCGAAAACATTGCTAATTGCACTAGTTTTAGTTTTATAAAACTCTGTATATGTGCACTGCAAACAAGTAACACTGGTAAATTTCTGATTTTGGATATCAAAAATCTTTGATAACGTTCCGCCAGTTGCACGCATTTCACCTACTTTGTATTCTTTAGAATTGCATTTCGGACACGTATAATTTCTAATTTTATCGCTCATAATAAATGGTGTTTTCTAATTAGAGTCTAAATTTACAATTTTGTTACAAAACTCTGAATGCCAATGCAGTTATTTTATGTAATTTTGCTAAGGATTTTAGTTTTTGAATACCATAAACAAACAACTAAATCGATAAAAAACGAAACTTAATGTCTGAAGAGAAAAAACCGCTCAATTTTTTAGAGCATATTATAGAAGAGGATTTAGCAAACGGAATGCCGAAAGAAAATTTACGCTTTCGTTTTCCACCAGAGCCAAATGGATATTTACACATTGGACATACCAAAGCAATAGGTATAAGTTTTGGTTTAGGTGAAACTTATAATGCACCTGTAAATTTACGTTTTGATGATACAAATCCTGCAAAGGAAGAGCAAGAATATGTAGATGCTATTAAAAAAGACATTACTTGGTTAGGATATTCTTGGGCAAATGAATGTTATTCTTCAGACTATTTTCAACAATTATATGATTGGGCAATTTTGTTAATTAAGGATGGCAAAGCCTATGTAGATTCTCAATCGTCAGAAGATATGAGAGCTCAAAAAGGAACACCAACTTCTATAGGTACAGATAGCCCTTTTAGAGACAGATCTGTAACAGAAAACCTTGTGTTATTTCAAGGAATGAAAGATGGAGAATTTAAGGAAGGTGAACATACGTTGCGTGCAAAAATAGATATGAAGAACCCTAACATGCTGTTGCGTGACCCTTTAATGTATAGAGTTATGTTTAAAGAGCATCATAGAACTGGCAACGATTGGTGCATATACCCTATGTACGATTGGACGCATGGTGAAAGCGATTATATTGAACAAATTTCGCATTCTTTATGTTCTTTAGAGTTTAAACCTCACAGAGAATTGTATAATTGGTTTCGTGATAATATTTATGAATTTAGCAAGACTAAATATCCAAACCCACCAAAGCAACGCGAATTTTCTCGTTTGAATTTGAGTTATACAATTATGAGTAAACGTAAATTGTTAACTTTAGTTGAAAACGGAATTGTTACTGGCTGGGACGACCCAAGAATGCCAACAATTTCTGGTTTAAGAAGACGTGGTTATACGCCAGCATCTATTAAAAATTTCATAGAAACCGTTGGGGTTTCTAAACGTGAAAATGTAATTGATGTAGCGCTCTTAGAATTTAAAATTAGAGAAGATTTAAATAAATCTGCCAATAGAGTAATGGCTGTTTTAGACCCTGTAAAAGTGGTTATTACAAATTACCCTGAAGGACAAGAGGAATTTTTAACAGCAGAAAACAACCAAGAAGATGAAAGTGCTGGCTTTAGAGAGGTTCCTTTTTCTAGAGAAATATATATCGAAAAAGAAGATTTTAGAGAGGAAGCAAATAAGAAGTTTTTCCGTTTGAAGTTAGGAAAAGAGGTTCGTTTAAAAAACGCCTATTTTATTACTGCAAATAGCTGTACAAAAGATGAAGATGGAAACGTCATAGAGATTCAATGTACATATGACCCATTAACTAAATCTGGTAGCGGAACTGAAGAGAGCATGCGTAAAGTAAAAGGTACTTTGCATTGGGTTTCTATAAAACATGCCGTTAAAGCAGAAGTAAGAGCTTATGATCGATTGTTTTTAGACGAAGCTCCAGATTCTCATAAAGAGAAAGATTATATGGAGTTTGTAAATCCAGATTCTTTAGAAGTAATTACTGCTTTTTTAGAGCCAAGTTTACAAACCGCTAAAATTGGCGAACGTTTTCAATTTCAACGTTTAGGGTATTTTAACGTTGATGATGATGCAACTGCAGACAATTTAGTATTTAATAAAATTGTTGGTCTGCGTGATAGTTGGGCTAAGTAAACGTTTTTTAGCTGTGGGTTTAAAACAGTAAATGTTATAGATTTCAGCGAAAAACAAAAATTAAAATAATTCTAATTCGAAAATTTATAATTATGAAAAAAATACTTTTATTATCATTTTTTATAATCGCTATTTCTTGCTCAAACAAAAACGAAGTAAAACAAGTTGCAGAAATTTCTTGTGGCCAATGCAAGTTTGAATTAGATAGTGAAAATGGTTGCGACTTAGCAGTTAGAATAGACAATAAAGCCTATTTTGTAGATGGCTTTAATATTGATGCTTTTGGAGACGCACATGACGAGCATACTGGCTTTTGCGAGGTAATTAGAACAGCAGAAGTTACGGGCACTGTTGAAAACGGCCGCTTTAAAGCAAGTTCTATAAAGTTAGTTGATGATTTAAAATAGCGTTGTAATTCTCTAATAGTTTATCATAGATTCTTGCCTACGCAAGAATAACAAAATATAAAAATCCGAAGTAAAAGAATTACTTCGGATTTTTTTATACTAAAAACTAGGTACCTATTTAAGGTGCAGGATTTGGGATTGCTGCATGAACAGCTTCAATTTCTTTTAAAGTTTCTTCAGATAAATGAATATGAATACTACCAATGTTCTCTTTTAACTGACTCATTTTTGTTGCGCCAATAATGTTACTAGTTACAAATGGTAATTGATTTATAAAAGCCAACGATAATTCGGTTAATGTAATGCCGTTTTTGTTAGCTATAGCATTATATCTTTTTACAGCTTCCAAAGAACCGTCTCCCATATAACGCGCAATAAATCTTGGAAATAAATTACCTCTAGAACCTTCCGGACTGTTTCCGTCTAAATACTTACCAGATAAAACTCCTTGTGCCAAAGGAGAATAGGCTAACAAGCCAATATCTTCTCTCATAGAAACTTCAGACATGCCATATTCATAAGCTCTATGAATCATAGAATAAGAATTCTGAATTGTAACAGGTCTTGCAAAATTATTAGCTTTTGCAACTTCTAAATACTTCATGGTACCCCAAGGTGTTTCATTTGAAAGTCCAATTGCTTTAATTGTTCCATCTTTTACAAAACCATTTAACGTTTCTAAAATTTCTAAATGATTTTCTGCTTCTTTGGTAGCGGTCTTAAACGGATAATCTCTTACTCCAAAAGCATTTACACCACGATCTGGCCAATGCAATTGGTATAAGTCTAAATACTCCGTTTGCAAACGCTTTAAACTTGCTTCTACAGCTTCGGTAATATTTTTTCTACTGAATTTACCTGTTCTAATATGTTTTGTATAATCTCCACCACCTGCTATTTTACTAGCTAAAACTACTTTTTCTCTATTACCAGATTTTTTAAACCAGTTTCCTATAATTCTTTCTGTATCTGCGTACGTTTCTGGAGTTGCAGGAACAGGATATAATTCTGCCGTATCAAAAAAGTTTACACCTTGTTCTAAGGCATAATCCATTTGCTCAAAAGCATCGTCTTGTGTATTCTGATTTCCCCAAGTCATGGTCCCTAAACATATTTTAGAAACCTTAATATCTGTATTTGGTAATTTTGTGTATATCATAAAATTGTGTAAACGTGTAATTATTGAAAATCAAACAACAAAAATAAACCTTATATTCTATAAAAACAATAAGCGTATAATTTTTAAAAATTATACGCTTATTTAACATGAAATTTAGCAAATTATTTATCTTTCGAAAACGAATTAAAAGTATCTACTTTTATTCAATAATTAAAAAAAAAACTAAACCGTTCTGTTCTTATTTTAAAATTGCATCAATACCTGGCAATGTTTTTCCTTCTAACATTTCTAACATAGCGCCACCTCCTGTAGAAACATAACTTACTTTTTCTGCAAAACCAAATTGTTTAACTGCGGCAACAGAATCTCCACCACCAACTAAAGAAAATGCACCGTTCTTGGTGGCTTTATCAATAGAATGACCTAATGCTATAGTTCCGCCAGCAAAAGATTCCATTTCAAAAACACCTAAAGGTCCATTCCATAAAATAGTTTTACATTGGTTTACAACAGCATCAAAGTTTTCTCTAGATTTTGGTCCAGCATCAACCCCTTCCCAACCGTCAGGAATTGCATCGATATTACAAATTTGTGTATTTGCATCATTAGAAAAATCGTCTGCAGCAATCACATCTACAGGAATATGGATTTGTACATTTTTAGCCTTTGCTTGCTTTAAGATATCCAATGCCAATTCCATTTTATCGTCTTCGCAAATAGAATTTCCAATTTTTCCACCTTGGGCCTTAATGAAGGTAAAACTCATACCACCACCAATAATTAAATGATCTACTTTATCTAAGATGTTTTCAATTACCGTAATTTTAGAGGATACTTTTGCACCTCCTAATATTGCTAAAACAGGTCTTTCAGAATTATTTAAAACCTTGTCTATACTTTCTATTTCTCTTGCTAATAAGTTTCCGAAGCATTTATTATCTTCAAAAAACTGTGCAATAATTGTAGTAGAGGCATGCGCTCTGTGTGCAGTACCAAAAGCGTCGTTTACATAGATATCACCAAATTTTGATAATTTTTCTGCAAAAGCAACAGCTCCCTTTTTTTCTTCTTCATAAAAACGAAGATTTTCTAATAGCAAAATCTCACCAGCTTGTAAATTAGCAACTGCCTCTTCAACTTTACTACCAATACAATCTTCTACAAATTTTACATTACAACCAATAACATCTACTACAGATTTTACAATATGTCTTAAAGAAAATTCTTCTTGAAATCCTTTTGGACGCCCTAAATGAGACATTAAAACACAGCTACCACCTTGTTCTAAAATATCTATAATAGTAGATTTTGCAGCTTGTATTCTTGTAGCATCTGTTACTTCTAGTTTTTCATTTAGAGGCACATTAAAATCTACACGAATAATTGCTTTTTTATTTTTAAAATTAAAATCTTTTAGTGTTTTCATTATAGGTTGTTTTGCACAAAAATACCGAATTGTTTAGATTTAATAGAATTGAAACTTGAAAAATTAAGATAACGTTTGCGTTAAAACTTGTTGCTTTCTAATGTGTTTCAATAAACATAAAAACTAAAACGAAGATTGCTTTCTAAAATTGATGAATTTATGGGGAACTAATTTTATATTTGTAAATGCTTTTCAACCAAATAATAGGTCAAGAACACATAAAAAACCATTTGCAGGTTTCTGCAGAGAATGGCAGAATACCGCATGCACAACTGTTTATTGGAAAAGAGGGCAGTGGCACCTTACCAATGGCAATTGCCTATGCACAATTTTTGTTATGTAATTCTTCTGAGAGTGCAGATGCTTGTAATTTAAAATGCGAAAAACTACAACATCCAGATTTACATTTTGCTTTTCCAGTAACAACAAATGATGCTGTAAAAAAACACCCAGTAAGTAATTTATTTTTAGAAGATTGGCGAGAATTTATAAAAGAGCAACCTTATGGAAGCTTATTTAATTGGCTACAACATATTGGGGTAGAGAATAAGCAAGGAAATATTGGCGTTGATGAAGCAGAAACCGTTGTTAAAAGATTGCAGTTAAAATCTTATGAAGGCGGTTTTAAAGTAATGATTATCTGGATGGCAGAAAAAATGAATATTGCGGCTGCCAACAAATTATTAAAACTTATTGAAGAACCACCAAGTAAAACAGTTTTCATTTTAATTACAAAAAATGAAGAGCAGATTATTAACACAATAAAATCTCGCTGCCAAGCATTGCATTTCCCTGTTTTAAGCGAACAAGATATTTCGAAAACACTAGTTAAAAGAGAAAATTGTTCTGATAATGAAGCTGCTAAAATTGCACAACAAGCAGAAGGAAACTATAATAAAGCAGTGCAATTATTAAACAATAATGGGGCTGATTTGGTTTTTGAAGAATGGTTTATTACCTGGGTTAGAACTGCATTTAAAGCCAAAGGAAATGCTTCTGTAGTGCAACAATTAATTGAATGGTCTGAAACCATTGCAAAATCTGGAAGAGAAACGCAAAAACGTTTTTTAGAGTATTGTTTGCAGTTTTTTAGACAGGCTCTATTACTAAATTATAAAAGTAATGACTTGGTTTTTATGGAAAGCCAAACAGGTTTTGATCTTTCTAAATTTGCGCCTTTTGTACATTCTGGAAATATTCTAGATATAGAAAAAGAACTAAATGATGCCATGTATCATATAGAAAGGAATGGAAATGCTAAGATTATTTTGTTAGATCTCTCGATGAAGCTAACGCGCTTTTTACATAAGAAAGAGGAGACTGTTTAATCTGAATCATAAAAAATTTGGAATCTTAAAAACAGTATATCTTAATAATAATTATACACTTACTTAAAAAAGAATAATGATATTAAATATTATTCTCCTTTTTCAATTCTTTTAGCCGCATACAATGCTGCAATAGTTGGGTTTTCTGGACATGATTTTATTTGAATAAATGCATCACCAACTTTTACATTTCCGGTTTGCAATACTTTAAAGTACACACCACAAAAGGTTGTATTCCAGAAGTGTTTTATAATTTTCATATCATTAAAACGAATGCCTAACTTGTAACACGGGTTTCTTTGCACTGTTGCTTCTAAAATAGCTTCACCAACCTTAAAAGTATCACCAGAATGAATTGTAGTCTCATCTAAATCATCTAAAGTTAAATTTTCACCAAACATACCAAACTGCCAATCTAACTTAGGATATGCGGGCTTAAAGAAACTATAATGTTTTATAGAATAACCATAAATAGCTTGCAATGTACCACCATGATTTTCTCTATCAGAAATCTCATCACCTTTTACATCATTGCTATCTAAAAAAATAGGTTTGTCTACAGAGAACTTAAAACTACCTGTGGTCACTAACTCGCCTTTCCAATCTATAACTCTGCGATGGCCAATATTTGTTGAAACTATTTTCATTTCTAAAATTGTAATGCTATTTTTTAAACTTCTCTAATGCTTTTTTTGTGAATTCAGATAAAACCAACTCTCCAGAAATAACAGCTCTTTTCACTAATAATTCACTCCAATTTTCGGTGCCTTGCCACAATGCTTTTTTCATTTCGCCCAAAGCAATTGGATTGTAAGATGCTAGTTTTTCTGATAGAATTTCTACTTCTTTATCTAACTCATTTATCGTTTCAAATACCTTTGCATACAAACCTTTTTCTTTTGCCCAATAAGCATTTTTCCAATTGGTTGCGTCTAAGGTTAATTCTGAAGTTCCAGAAATACCAATTTTTCTTGTTACTGCAGGTTCAATTACAAAAGGTCCTATGCCGATAGTAAATTCAGATAATTTTATGGCTGCATTTACTGTTGCAAATGCATAATCACAAGCTGCAATTAAACCAACACCGCCACCAACTGTTTTCCCTTGAATTCTTCCAATAATTAATTTTCCGCAAGTTCTCATTGCGTTTATTACGTTTGCGAAACCAGCAAAAAATTGTTGTCCGTCTTTTATGTTAGAAATGGCTACCAATTCATCAAAAGAAGCACCCGCACAAAAAGCTTTTTCTCCTTCAGATTTTAATATAATTACAGTAACATCTGCATTATTACCAATGGCAATTAATTCTTTGGCTAGTCTTTCTAATAACTCACTTGGTAAAGAATTACTAGCCGGATGTCCAAATTCTATAGTTGCAATATGGTCTTTAATACTGGTATACAAACTTCCGTTTTGTCTTGTTGTGATCATAAACTGAATTTAAAGTAAAAGTAAGATTTAATTCTTAAAAATTAGCTCCCTAATTTTTGGACTTAAAAAACCAGGTTTTTTTAAAAATGAGCATCTCTTTTTATTGATTTTCTGCTAAGGGTATAAACTTCTTTCTAAATTTAAAAACCAAAGGTAAACCTCGTGCAATAATCCAACATGCAAAGGCAATCCAAATGGCAATTAGCTTATATTCTAAATAATCAAAAATTAAGAGTGTGGGCACAAAAACCAAACCCGTTGCTAAGATTAAGAGGTTTCTTAAATATTTCATTTCTCCCATTCCTTTAAACATTCCGTCAAAAATAAAAGTAATAGAATTTATTGGTTGTGTAATTAAAACAATCCAAAAAATGGTATAAAATTGTTCTAAAACAAGGGCTTCATTGGTAAATATTCTTCCAATTGCATTGTAAAAAACAAAACCTAGAATAGCTATTATAGTTCCTATTACAAGGCCATATTTAAAAAGTTTATCACTTAAAATAATTAAAGATTTATACTCTTTTGCACCTAATAATTTTCCTGATAAAATATTACCAGCGCTCGAATACCCATCTATCATAAACGCACCTAAAAGCCAGATATTAATACTTATCGTATACGCTGCAATATATTCTTTACCATAATCTGTTGCGTAAGATGTAGCTAAATATAATGCTACATTTAATGCAATTGTTCTTATAAATAAGTTGCCAATCATATTTAACAACCGAGGTACTTCTGGATGCACTTTAAGACTTAATTTTAAAGAAATAGGTGTTTTTTTTAACAATAAAACCAATGAAATTATAGCCATTACTACTTGTGCAATTACACTTGCGTACGCAGCACCTTCTACGTGCATTGCAGGAATATAACCCTGAATGCCATAAACTAAAATAATATCTAGCACAATATTTAAAGAAGCGCCAATAATGGCAATTATCATTGGATAAAAAGTGTTTTGTAAGCCTCTAAATGTACCAAAAATAGCAAACACAAAAAGTGCGAACGGAAAACCAAAAATTCGAATATTGAAGTAAGCAATACAATATTCTAAAATCTGATCTGAGGCATTATAAAATTGAAAAATTTGTCTAGAAAACGGGTATGATATCGCTAGAACTAGCAAACTACCTGCAACAATCATTGCAATTGCTTGGGCTGGTAATTCTTTAATTTCAGCTAACTTATTTGCACCAACATACTGAGAAATAATGGATGAAATAGCACTTCTTACTTGCCCAAAAACCCATATTAACATAGAAATAAATGCTCCTACAATACCAACTGCCGCTAAACTTTCTGTTGCATTTGTATCTATATGACCAATTATAGCAGTGTCTGTAATGGATAAAATAGGTTCTGCAATACCCGCAATTAATGCTGGTATTGCTAGTTTATTAATACTCTTAAAACTAATAATTGTATTCAAAAAAAATATTTTTACAAATGTACATATCTAAAAAATGTAAAAAGAAAAGATTCCCCCTTAAAATTACTTAACTTTGCGGAGTTAAAAATTACCATTATGAAACATATATTAGTACCAATAGGATCTACAGAAAACGCTAAAAACACCTTACAATATGCCATTGATTTTGCAGCAGAAATTAACGCGAAAATATTTGTTTTTAGGGCCTATAGCTCACTAACTAAGGCAGGAACAATGATAAATGTGGATGCCATTATAGAACGTGAAACCAATTTGTATCTAAGAACAATGGTAAATAGCTATGATACAAAAAATGTAGCAATTAAATTAATTTCTGCAAAAGGAAGTGTCTCTGACAGTGTAGTTGCCATAGATAATGAGTTGGGTATAGACTTGGTAATTGTTGGCGCAAAAAGTAACTCTATTAAAGAAAATTTATTTTTAGGAAGAACTGCGGGTAACTTAGTAAAGCAAACAAATTTAGCGATTTTAGCGGTACCTGAAGGATATAAATATGTAGCTATTTCTCGCGTTTTAATGGCGTTTAAATCTGGTATTGTAAAAAGTAAAACTGCTTTAAAACCTTTACAATTTATAATTGAAAAATTTAAAATTGAGGTAAACCTATTATTGGTAAAAACACCAAACTATAAAGAAGAAGATTTAATTTTACATACAGATTTAAAAAATATACAAAATACACTAACGGTAACAGAAAATGCAACTACATATCAAGGAGTTCTAGAACACATAAAATCACAAAACCCAGATATGTTGTGTGTTTTTAGACGTAAAAGAGGTTTCTTTAAAAAACTTTGGGAAAAGAATACTATTCTTAAAGAAGAGTTTTTCTCTAACGTACCTTTATTGGTTTTAAAGGGGAAATAAATTTTTAATACCTTAAATCTGCTGGCTCAATAAAACCAATTTCTGGATTGTAAATTTCCGTGATATACAATTTTAATTCTGCAATAAATTCTTCTAATTTCTCTGCAGTAATATTGGTTTCAGGCTTTTTTCTCGGCAATGAAAAATCAATAGGTAAAAAACCACTATTTAAATTTTTAAACGAATAAATACCGGCCTCTAAAGGTTGCTTAAAATTATAATTTTTACTTTTGGTAAATAGATATGCATACAGCAAAACTTGTATGGCTTTTAAGTGTTTCTCGTCTCGTAAATTCTCAAATTCGGGCACTTTTAAATTAAGCCCAGTTACCATACCTGTCTTATAGTCTATAATTCTTAAAACACCATTTAACTCGTCTACCCTATCTACTTGACCGTGTAATTTTATTGGAAAATCAATTCCTTTAATATCTATTTGTGCAGATAAGTTTTCTTCTGTTGCAATAATTTTTAGTTTGTTCTTCTCATCTTTTAGCAACGCTTTTTCTTTAGATAAAAAATTAGAGACAAATCTATTAGCAACTTCAAAAATTAAACGATTTTTTCCTGTAGTAAGATCTCCATTTTTAAACTGAATTTTAAAATGTTTTACGACTAAGTCTTTCGCTTCTTTCTCCATATTAGAAACCTTTTCTAAAGATAAAAACTTTCCTACAAAAGGGGTGTATAGTTCATCTAAAGTCTCATGTACAACCGTACCTAAAGTATTAAAAGCAACAGTTTCTTCCACATCATCAAACTCTTTAATTTTTAAAATTTTCTGTTTATAAAATGAAATAGGGTTGTGCAAATAATTGGTTAGTGCAGAAGGAGAAATTCCTTTTTCTGCCAATTCTCTTAAACGCTCTAAAGTAGCTCCATTTTTAGCAACTTCTTTTAATATCGTTTTACTAGGAATTACTTTTGGTGAGATATTTTTATAAACAATATCATCTCTCATCATTTCTAATTGTGTTACAAAACGGCTTTTTTCTCCGCTTCCAAAAACGTCATGTTCTGTATTATAAAGAATAAAAATATTCTTTGCTCTTTGTAATAATCTAAAAAAATGATATGAAAAAATAGCGTCTTTTTCCTTAAACGTTGGCAAACCAAATTCTATTTTTACATCAAAAGGAATAAAGGAATTTTGTTGCGAACTTGCAGGTAAAACGCCTTCATTAGTAGATGTTAAAATAATATTTTCAAAATCTAAAACACGCGTTTCTAACATGCCCATTAATTGCAAACCTCTCAAGGGTTCTCCCTGAAAAGACAAAGTTTCTGAAGTTATTAATTGCTTAAAAAACAGTGATAATGTTTTTAAATCTGTAAAATATTCATATGTTGTTTGCAGCGTTTTTAATTGGGTAAAAGCGGTATGAAACCTGAATAAATATTCTTTTTCTAAAGCCGGTACATCCTCTTTTAAAAGCGCTATTAAATTTAGAATTCTGTCTAAAAATTCGTTAATTGTTGTATACGAACTAAAGATAGAAGAAATAGCATCTTTTACAGGTACAGCTGCATCTTTTAAAATGTTTTCTATTTGTTTTTTACTGATGAAAATTAAATTTTCTTTACCTATTTCTTCCGTAAACTTATCTACAATAGCATTCTTATTTTCTGACAAAATTTTATAGACAGATTGATGTTTTAAAAAGCGAACAACGTCTTTATGATAAAATTCATTCACCAATGTTTTTTGTAATTTCTCTTGCGAAACAAACAACTGAAAAACAGAAAACAGCAAACTGGTAGTAGGAATATCTTTTAAAGGATACCCCATTGTAATATTTATAGCATTGATGTTTTTTGGCAAAGAGTTTAAAGTAATTGGCAACAACGTTTCGTCTGCTAAAATGAGTGCTGTATTTTTAAAGTCTGTAAATTTTTCTAAAATTTCTCCTGCATATTTAATCTGTGTCGTATTTTTAGAGGCACCAATTACTTGAATATTCTTTCGCTCAGAAAAAGAATTACTCAATGTTTGTAAAGGATTCTTTTCATAGTATTTCCATTCCTTTTTATACTTTCTAATAAAAGTTCCTGCTTGATGATTTGAATTAAAAAACGCCTCATCTAAATCCCAATAAATAGCAGCATTCTTACTTTCTAATACTTTTTGAAACAACAATTCTTCGGCCTTGTTTAAGGCATTAAAACCAAGAAAAAAGAACTTTTTATTTGCATTTTTCTCTATATAACCGTCAATATTATTACAGGCTTCTCTGTACATTAAACCCTGATATCCTATTTTTTTATCTAATAAGAATTGATATAACGGCGGATAAAAATTATTTAGCTTTTCTAGGAAAGAATAATGATCTTTCATAAACTCGGTTTCTGTAAACGTGCCCGTTACAGACCATTTTTTTAAACGCTCTATATCTTTTATATATTCAAAAATCTCATTTGTATCAACCAAATGCTGATCAATTTCATTAAAATCTTGCAGCACCGTAAAAGCCCAAGAAGAAAAGGTGTCAAAAGAATCTGGGTTTTTTTCTAAATTTTTATAAATAGTATAAAAATGAAATAATAATTGAATGCTATCTGCCTTTTCTATACCAGAAACTTGCTGCACAAATTGCTCTATATTTAAGGTTTGTGGCAAAAAACCAACAGAAATCTTATCTTTTAAAGTCTGTTTTAAAAACACTTTTGCTCTTTGAGACGGCAGTATAAAAATTACATTTTCAAAAGATTTAGTAGTTTTTAAAATAGAATCTAAGGTTTCTGAAATAAAGGATTGCATAGAATTTTTTGGTATTCAATTAGGATTTCTAAATTACAAAAACTTACTTTTATACTTGTTATATCTTTAAAATTAATTTTAATGCAAAACGATTTACATATAGTTGGTATTCAGACAGATTTAGTTTGGGAAAATGCACAACAAAATATTGCTTTTATTGAAGAGAAAATAAACACGCTAGCTACTGCTGTAGATTTAATTGTACTGCCAGAAATGTTTACAACAGGTTTTACAATACACCCAGAAAAGGTTGCTGAAAAAATGAATGGCTTTTCTGTTCTATGGATGCAAAAAATAGCCAAAGAAAAGCAAACTGCTATTTGCGGCAGTCTAGTTATCTCTGATAATAATGCATTTTACAACCGTTTAGTTTTTGTGCATCCTTCAGGAAGAATAGAGACCTACAACAAAAGGCATTCATTTACTTTAGTAGGTGAAGACAAAGTATATACTGCAGGTTCTAAAAAAATAATTATAGAATACAAAGGATGGAAAATTTGTCCGTTAATTTGTTATGATTTACGTTTTCCTGTTTGGGCTAGAAACACTGAAAATTACGATCTTTTAATTTTTATGGCTAATTGGCCAGTTGCGAGAGTAAAGGCTTGGAATACGCTTTTAAATGCGCGTGCAATTGAAAACATGAGTTATGTAATTGGGGTAAATATAACAGGGAAAGATGCAAATGATTATGTCTATTCTGGCAACTCTTTAATTATAGATTATTTAGGTGAAGAAATTTCTACTTTAAATAAAAATGAAGTTGGATTTGTAAGTGCCACTCTTAACAAAGACAAACAAAATACTATTCGTAAAAAATTGGGTTTTTTGAATGATATGGATTCTTTTAAAATTGAATTTTCTAAATACTAATTATGATTATTAAAAACGTTACCACTTTAGATATTGAAGAAGTATTTGCACTCTATAAGATTGCAGCTAATTATCAGAAAGAAAAAAAAACAGTTATTGTTTGGCCAGATTTTAATAAAGAAATGGTTGCAATTGAAATTGCAGAAAATAGACAATTTAAACTTTTAGTAAATAATGAAGTGGTTTGTATTTGGGCAATTACTTTTTCTGATGCACAAATTTGGGAGGATCGAAATAAAGATAATGCGCTATACATACACAGAATTGCTGTAAACCCTAATTTTAGAGGAAACAATTATATAGATACTATTGTAAACTGGGCTAAAGAATACGCACTAAAAAAAGATATTCAGTTTATTAGATTAGATACCTTAGGAGAAAATACAAAGCTTATAGCGCATTATAAGAATGCTGGCTTTCATTTTCTTGGCCTCTTTAATTTAAAAAACACCTCTAATCTACCAGATCATTATAAGCTTGCACCTGTGTGTCTCTTTGAAATAGATTTACATATAAAATAAAGAAAAACCCTTCAGGCTTTTAAATACTGAAGGGTCTATATCATTTATTTCTAAAAATAGAATGCTATGTCTAGCAAAAAGGCCTACTTCTAAATTATAGAAATCTATTAGCTTCTGTAAGTACGCAAACAAGCTTAGCCCTGATTGAGCGGCTTGTTTAAGCTCTTTTCTGTATTTTTTTACATAAAAAGCGAGTAGCGAAAGCAGGAAATGGCTTCTTATTAATTTAAGCTGGCAACATCCATTTAAAGTTAAATTTTGTGTCTGGAATTACAATTCTTTCTGTAATTCTATACATTCTGTCTGGTAACTTCATTAAGTAATCTCTTGCTTTTTCTGCCTCTGGGGTTAAATTTGTAATCTTATCAATTTCCCACATAGTATTTAATTTCTTCAAAATATCTACATAGTCAAAACCTGTATATACTCCTACTCTTTGGGCTACCGCAGAAAAATCATCAAAGGCTGTTCCTTTAGCTCCAAAAGATTCTCTTAAGTGCAATGCAGGCATTATAATTTTATGTTTCATCATGTGCTGAAAAGCCAACATCATTTCACTAGCGTCTATCTTAAAAATTTCTTTTACAAAATGAGAATATGCTTGGTGATGACGCATTTCATCTCCTGCAATAATTTTAGACATTTTAGCCAATGCTTTGTGTCCTTTTTTCTTTGCAATCTTAGCTACGTTATTATGCGAAACATAGGTTGCTAATTCTTGAAAGGTAGTATACACAAAGTTTTTGTAAGGATCTGTTGAGGTACCAATATCGAAACCATCTGCAATTAAATGTTGTGTAGAAATTTCTACTTCACGCATATTTACACGACCTGATAAATACAAGTACTTATTTAAAACATCTCCATGTCTGTTTTCTTCTGCCGTCCAAGTTCGTATCCATTTTGCCCAACCGTTGTCTGGGTCTTGGTTTATACCATCTAAATCTAACAACCAAGATTCATAGGTTGGTAAAGCTTCTTCTGTAATCGTATCTCCTACTAGAACCACCCAGAAATCGTCATGTAATTCTTTAGAAAGCTCTCTAATTTCTTCTACTTCTGTTATAAAAGAATCTTTCTGAGAATTTGGTAAAAAATCTGTTGGTTGCCAAATTTTTTCTGCAGGAATCAAATAGGTATCCATAAAGCTTTGCATACTTTTTTCTAAAGTTAGCATTACTTCTTTTCTTATGTTTTTTATAGACATTACTTTTATTTTATATGTTCTTTAATAATCGCTTCTGTTTTTTCTAATAATTCTTCAAATGGTAAAGTACTAATTTTTATTGGGGCATGCGTTGTAATGGTTATTGGGCTACCTATGCCCAACGGAAATTTACCATACTTAAAAACTTTCCAAGAATTGTTAATTGTTAAAGGTACAACATAACCATCTTTATTATACTTTGTAATTACTTTTAACCCGTTTGAAGCAAATTTTTTTGGTAAACCATCTCTGCTTCTTGTGCCTTCAGGGAAAATAACTGCTCCCCATTTTTTTTCTCTTATTCTTTTTGAAAAAGTAACCAGCTCGCCAATTGCTTGTTTTGGGTCTTTTCTATCGATAAGGGCAGCACCTCCTTTTTTTAAATTGAAAGAAACACTAGGGATGCCTTTTCCTAACTCTACTTTTGATACAAATTTAGGATAGTGTTTTCTGAAAAACCAACCCAAAGGTGCCACATCAACTGTAGATTGATGATTGGATACAAATATAATTGAGACCCCTTCTGGTAACTTGTGTTCATTTATTAAACGAATAGGAACCCCTATAATTAACATGGCTTTTACCAAACAAAAATTTAAGGCATCTACTACCTTGCTGTGCGCATTTTGTCCTATTAAATTATAGCTTAACCATTGTAATGGATGAAACATAACTAGAATTAAAAAAAATACCAATATAAAAATTGGGGATAATATATAGCTTAAAATCTTCATTTTAATTGAGTATTGGTTGATAGTACTAAAATTCTAGAACATGGTATAAATTTTATGCTAACCAATTACCCCAAGGAATTTTAGAGAGCATTAACAACAATCCTATTCCATAAAAAATTATAAATGTTTTAAACTTTAAACCATCGGTTGTTTTCTTTTTGTGCCTAGACCAACCAATTGTTATAAAAATAATAGCTAAAATCATCATTACTGGATGTTCTACTGCTAATAGTCTTACAGATTTGTCTTTCATAACTGAAGCCGCATCTGTAGTTAATGCCTCGAACCAAGGAGACATAAAATACCAAGCCAAACCTATTAATAATTGTATATGACAAACAATTAATGCAAACAAACCAATGCGTAAATCTTTGTCTGTAAATTGTTTTTTCTGTGCAAAACCAATAATCGCATTTATTACAGTAAATATTAAGATAGCAAGCACTAAATAAGCCCAATAAGAGTGAATATCTTTCATAAGAATTAGTTTTTAGATGCTGTAAAGTTACAAATTTTTATGCACAAAAAAACCACCTCGTTTGAGGTGGTTTTAGAAATTTTATTAAAAACAATAATAAATTATTGCTTTACGTATGCACTACCTTCTTTAATAACTGCAAGAGACCAAACTCCGTTTGCTCCGTTATAGATATTATAAGAAACAATATATTTTTGACCTTCTTCATCTGAAGGAAAGTTGTTTAATAAAATAGTGTTTACTTTATCTAAACGAACAGATTCTAACTCTTCGTCTTTACCAGCTCTTACATCAAAGTTACCATAGTTACCGTTTCCAACTAATTCATAATCAGCAGCAGTTAAAGTATATTTGATTGTATTATCTGGCACCCATGAAGTACCATCATGACCAAACTTAATTGTTTCATTTATAACATTGTTATATTTTGAAAAAGTACTACCATCTGAAATATAATTTGCAGTATAACTTTTTGTAACACCACCTCCTTTGTATAATTCATACATTGTTGAAACGATATCTCCTGCATTTTTAGGTGCAAATTTATAAATATCTAAAAGAGCAACAGGCGTTTTAGCTTCTGCTTCGTCATGGCTTGAAAAATTTGGATAAGATTCACCCATAGCATTATACTCTTCTTCAGTAAAACCAGTTATTTTTGTCCATTCATCATTTTCAAAAGCAAAACCGTCTGTTAATGTAGACTCTCCACCTGAGTAGAAACGGTATCTTAAAGAATAAAAATCTCCACGCTCTGCATCAGGATATGTTGCCTCTAAATAATTTGTAACGTGATAACTTTTATCAAAATTCCCATAAGTTTTACCTGTAATAGCGTTATGCTCGTCATCAGATAATTCATAGATATTTCTGCTATAAGTATTTACCCTATTGTATAACTTAAAGGTAACCGCTGCTAAAGATTCTGCTCCCCAAACTGGAAATTTATCTGTTAAAAAACCTGGAAGTGCCTCCTTAGCATCGTCCGTAGAACTAAAGTTCCCGTAATTTAACTCTAAAGTTTCATAGTCTGCGTCTGTCAAAGTAAATACTGCCTCACCAGAAATAACTGTTTCTGCACTGTCAATATCTGTATAAATTTCTTCCATTGGATTACATGAAGTAAACAACAAAGAAAGGATTGCGAAAGAATAAAATATTTTTTTCATTTTTAAAATTTTTAAAATTTAATTTTTGCACTTAAACTAAATGTTCTACCAAAACCAAAGAATACTAATGGATCTGAAGCATCAATTGCATCAGCTACATATTCTGTGTCAAGTAAATTATTTACACGAACTGTAACAGTAGTGTCAAACTCACCTAAGCTAAACCCATGACGTAAACTAGCATCAAAAGTACTATAACTTGGTGCTTCCCAAGAATTATCTGGTTTTGAAGTTGCACCAGCATAACTTAAAACATCTATTTTAGCATATAAATCTGTAAAATAGTTGTAGTCTAAAGTAATACTTGTCTTATCCCAAAACTTATACAACATTCCTAAAGCTGCTGTAGTTTGTGCAGCATCTGAAACTTTTAATCCTGCAATTGGAAGAGAAATAGTATCTACTTGATTTTGATCTTCATCAAAAACAGCAACATCTTCTAAATCATTTTCCCATGTCCAGTCTCCTAAAGATAACATTCCTGTAAAATTTAATTTATCTGATTGCTTGTAAGTAAAATCAAACTCTATACCCTGGTGTAATGCATTTACGCCTAATAAGTTTGCTGTATAATCTTCAGCTCCTGCAACTGTAGCTCTTACGGTTCTTGTAAATGTTCTATCTTTCCATTGTGTTCTGTATACATTTACATTCGCTGCAAACTTCTCTCCTCTTAAACCATACCCTAACTCCATACTGAAAACTTTTTCATTTTCTGCATCTCTGTTTACTTTGGTATTGTTGTATCCGTTAAAAACAGCATTAAATGTAGCTGGTCTTTCAAAGTAACCAATGTTTGCAAAAACATTTTGCACATCGTCTAACTTAAAGTTTGCACCACCTTTAATACTATATCCATTAAGATTTATCTTTTCAGAAGTTGCTAAATCCTTACCAGCCTCAGTACTTACATCGTATAAAAAATACTCTACTCTTTGGTAAGAAGTACTTTGAATAGAAGTAGAAACAAATGCATTAAAATTATCTGTTCCGTATTCTAATTGTCCAAAGAAACCTAACCAACCAACTTTCCCGTCGTTGTTATAGCCCATTTTATCTCCAACACGTAAGGCTGCATTTGGATTATTTACGTTGTTATTGTCTAAGTAATACTCACCTCCTAAAAGATCTGTAACTTCTCTAAAGTGTTTTCCTGTGTATGATCTCCAATCTACACCAGCAATTAGGTCTAAACCTTCTGCAAGTTCTGTTTTAAAAGTTGATAAAACACCAAACCATTCGTGATCATTTCTTGAAGCTCTTAAAATTGCTTCCGAACCTAAAGCTCCGTTAGCTCTGTTTATAGAAACGATATTATCTAAATCTACTGGTTGATCTGAACCACCTAATCTAACACCAAATAAATCTCTGTTAGTTCCTGCAGTTCCACCTCCACCACCTGAGCCGTAAGACACATATGCAGCAGTTGATAAAGAAGTTACATCATTAATAGTCCAATAGTGGTTTAAAGATGTTTGAGATTTGTGATAGAAGTTATCTTCAATGTGCGTAACCTGCCCATCTTTGTAACCCCAATCTGGATTAAAACGATTTCCTGCTTCTGCATTTCTATAAGTAGAAATTGTACTCATGTTTTGTCTTTGACCATGTCTTTGTGGCGCTCCAAAAGTTGTAAATGATAATTTATGATTGTCATTTAAGTTTTTTGTAAAGTTTACAAAGTAATTATATCCATCAAACTGTGTTCCATTTATATACCCTTCTCCTGAAGTTTTAGCAAAAGAAACAGTTGCAGCAATATCATTATCCATTAAACCTGTAGATAAAGTAAAACCATATTTTTGGTATCCATTATTTCCAGTAGAGGCAATTACATTACCACCTTTTTCCATGTCTGAAGTTTTAGACAAGATATTAATTGTTCCTCCAATAGAAGGTACAGCTACTTTAGAAGCTCCTAAACCTCTTTGTACTTGCATTGCAGCAGTAACATCTGACAAACCGGCCCAGTTAGACCAATATACTCTTCCGTTTTCCATATCATTAACAGGTACTCCGTTAATCATAACCGCAACGTTTTCAGAATTAAAACCACGTAAGTTAATACGACCGTCTCCAAAACCACCACCAGATTTGGTAGCATATACCCCTGGAGTAGATTTTAAAACTTCTGGAAATTCTTGAGATCCTAATTTTCTTTCAATGTCTGCTGCTCTAATTGTAGAAACTGCAACTGGCGTTTTTCTATCAATTGCGAAAGAAGTAGACATTACAATTATTTCGTCTAAAGAACCAGCGTCTGGTGCTAATTGAACTTTTAAATTGTTTTTTGAAGAAGAAAATGCAACTTCTTTTGCTTTGTAACCAATAAAAGAAACTACTAAATTACCAGCATTAGATTTTGCCTGTAAAGTAAATTTACCATTAAAATCGGTTGATGTTCCGTTTGTTGTTCCTTTTACAAGAACACTTGCACCTGGCAATGGTTGATTGGTTTCATCTACCACCGTACCGGTAATTTTAGTTTGCCCTAAAACTGCAGCTGTTATAAAAAACATAGCTACAAATAATAAGTTTTTAAAATTTTTCATTGTTTGAGTTTGAATTTAGTGTTATTAAATATTCTGCAAAAATCTTACTTTTACAGAGTTCTAGTGTTAATTTAACGTTAAGATTAACAAAAAATTAAGATTTTCAAATATACTTTAATTGGTTATTACATTATAAATAATGATGTTAATTATATTAACAAATTATTAACAAATTAAATAAAATAGATTAATTTATTGCGTTTTTAACTAATATTTATTGAAATTAATGGGTATTTAATAATTTTTTAGCGAGTTCTTTCCCTAATTCTACACCAAATTGATCATAACTATAAATATTCCATAAAATTCCTTGTGTATAAATTTTATGCTCATATAATGCAATCAGTTTACCTAAAGAATGCGGCGTAAGTTTGTCAAACATAATAGAATTACTGGGTCTATTTCCTTCAAAAACTTTAAATGGTAATAGTTGAGCAATTTTAGCTGCGTCTCCAGAAAACTTTAGCTCTAAATGCACCTCTTCTTTTGATTTACCAAAAGCCAAAGCTTCTATTTGGCCATGATAATTTGCCATTAACTTTTTATGATGGTCTGTTAAACCGTATAATGATTCTTTGTAACCAATAAAATCTGCAGGAATTAATTTTGTACCTTGATGTACCAATTGCATAAATGCATGTTGCATATTTGTACCTGTACTTCCCCAAACTATAGTGCCTGTTTGGTAGTCTACCACGTCACCATTTCTATCTACACCTTTTCCATTACTTTCCATAATAGCTTGTTGTAAATAATCTGGTAGCTTCTTTAAATATTGAGAGTAGGGCAAAACAGCCTCCGTTTCTGCTCCATAAAAATTATTATACCAAACACTTAACAAAGCTAAAATTACAGGAATATTGTCCTCAAAATCTGTGTTTTTATAGTGCAAATCCATTTCTTCTGCTCCATCTAACAATGCTCTATAGTTTTCATAGCCAACAGATAAACTAATAGACAAACCAACTGCAGACCACAAAGAAAAACGCCCACCAACCCAATTCCACATAGGAAAAACGTTTGCTTTATCAATTCCAAAATTGTCTACTGCTTCTAAATTTGTTGAAACCGCAACGAAGTGTTTTGGAATATCAAAAATAGTTGCAGACTTTAAAAACCAATTCTTTAAGGTTTCTGCATTTGTTATTGTTTCTTGAGTTGTAAATGTTTTTGATACAATTACAAATAAAGTAGTTTCTGGATTTAGTTTTTTCATAACCTCAGAAACATGGTCTCCATCTATATTAGATACAAAATGTGTGGTTAATTGGTTTTTATAATATTGAAGAGACTCTACAACCATGTCTGGTCCTAAATCAGATCCTCCAATACCAATATTTACAATATCTGTAATAGACTTGCCGGTATACCCTTTCCACTTTCCAGAGATAACTTTATTACTAAAGCTTCTAATTTTTCTTAATGCAGTTTGTATTTGCGGCTTAATATTTTTCCCATCAATTAAAACAGGTTCTTCAGAGTTACTTCTTAAAGCAGTGTGCAAAACCTCTCTGCCCTCGGTAACATTAATTACGGCTCCAGCATATTGTTTTTCAATAGCATCTTTTAAATCTACCTCTTTTGCCAATGCTACTAATAAAGAAATCGTTTCTTTAGTAATTCTATTTTTTGAAAAATCTACAGATAAATCTCCTAATTCTAAAGAGAAATCTGAAGTTCTATTAGTGTCTTTGCATAAATCTTTAATGTTACTATTTTTATTCTCATTAAAGTGATTTGTTAATTTCCCCCAAGCTTGGGTCTTAGTAGGATTGATATTTTTTAAAGCCATTTTTTAAATTTTAAGCAACTTATTTTGTAGTTACTATCGTTTCTTTTATTTGTGATTGATTTTGATCTATCTGAGATTTTAAGGGTTTTATGAAATCGAAAAACTTGGGTTTCATGCTTTTCTTCATAGGTTTTGCAGCGGGTAATTTTTCTCTTAAAGGATCTACCTGTCTGCCATATTTCCAAAAACGATAACAAACATGTGGGCCACCAGTATTTCCTGTCATACCAACCCAGCCAATAATAGCTCCTTGTTTTACGTACTGTCCTCTTTTAACTTTACGCCTTTTCATATGAAGGTATTGTGTAGAATACGTAGCATTGTGCTTTATTTTTACATAATTACCGTTACCTCCTTTTCTCTTAGATTCCAATACAGTACCGCTGGCTGTTGCAATAATAGGCGTGCCAACTCTTGCTGCAAAATCTGTACCTTTATGGGGTTTTATTCTATTACCATAATAGGCAATTCTTCTTTTTAAATTATACCTTGAAGAAATTCTATATTGAAATTTAATTGGAGATTTTAAAAATTGACTGCGCAGCATTTTTGCAGTATCGTCATAATATTCATGAATATTTAAAATAGAATCTGCAAGAAATCTAAAAGCATATAAATCTTGACCTTTGTGCTTAAAAACCGCCGATTTCACATCACCATAACCTGCAAAAACAGTATCATTTATAAATTTTTCTTCAAAAATAAGTTTAAAAGAATCTCCTTTTTGAAGCTTATAAAAATCTAGTGTCCACGCATAAATATCTGCAATTGTCCAGGTTAAATTAGGTGATAAATGCAAACTATCCATTGCATTAGAAAGGTTAGAATATATTTTTCCCTCTACAATTTTTTCAATTCTTTTTATAGATTGAAGATATGTATATGCTTTAAAAATAGAATCTTTAAAATCTACAACTGTTGCCTTTATTTTATCATTTTTATAAATAAAAACCTTTGCTTCTTCTAAAGAATCTTTACTAGACAAAATCATATAAGGCTTACCTGCTCTTACTCTTCTTACATCAAAAACATCTTTTATAGAACCTGCTATTTTACTAATTTTAGGATAGTCTACATGATGTCTATCTAAGATAGCACCAAAACTTTCTCCACTCTTTATTGTATCTAAAACAACTTTATAATCTGCTATTTTAAAACCGTATTTATAAACAGGTTTTGGTTTTAGTTTTAATTTTGAAGTTTTTTGTTTGTTTTCCTCGTTACTTTTACATGCCGAAAAAGCGAAAAACAGGATTAAGAGGTAGATGGTATTTTTCAAAAAAATGGGAGTCGTTAAATTAAACACCCAAAAGTACAACTAAAATTGATTTATTTTAAAACTTAACTAGGAAGTTAACTAAATGGTTTAATTTAAATTTAGTTACTTTTTTTAAAGTTGTTGGCCAAGCCCTTATATGCCTCTAATTCTGCTCTTAAAGAACCTACCGTTAAATCTGCTCTCATTTTAATTGGTATCTTATTAGCGTCATCAGTTATCCAGAGCATTACACTTTCTTGTGCTTTAAAAATTCTACCAGACTGCACTAACGGTATAAATACCAAACATTTTACGCTACCAAATTTTGTTTTTATTACTTCTCTTTTTAAAAACCGAAGTTTAAAAGGGTACACTTGAGAATCCATAAACATATCTATGGCTAATTCATCTCCTTTTTTTAGCTCTTTTGCATCCTGATTTCTTAAATAATAAAAAGAAGAAAGCATGTCTTGTACTTTAGAAAACACTATTGAAGTATCTTTCTGGTTTTTAAAATCTAAAACATGTGCCTTATTAGAAGTATAATCAAACTTTGTTATGCGATGTTTTTTATACCCACCTTCATCAATCTTTCTTTTAAAGAGATAAGGCTTAACAGCAACCTTATCAAAATAGCTTTCATAAACATCGTCTACTTTAAAAAACCATTTTATCAAGCCAGAAGTCCAACCAGTGCCTTTCGAATAAAAAACTTTTTTCCCGTTTAAACTTGTTTCTTCCACTTCTAAAATAGCAGTTCCGGCTCTTAAAAAACCACTATAACTCATTTTATAACGCAGCCACTCTCCGCCTTTAAAAGCCTCTTTCTTATCTTGCGAAAAAGTTGTAAAAGTTAAAAAAACTGCACATATAATTAGTTTGTATGTTTTCATAAGAATCAAACTTATAAAAAAGTATTGACAATTACCGTTCCAAAAAAGAAAAAGGTTGCATAATCCTATTGATAAATAACTTTTAACAATTAATTTAGAATATTATTTTTCTGTAAATAATTGTTTGTTGAAAATCTTAATAGACACATTTAAAAGTACATGGACTTAAAGTATACCCCAATTCCTTAGTTCTTCTTCGCTCCATAAATAAGGGTAAAAGATTCTACGTTGGTATTTTGGGTGCATATATTTACGCCAGCTACTTCCGCCAGTTGCTTCTAGATCTTTTTCTTTACCCCCTAAATACTTTCCTGCTGCGTTGTAATGCGCTAGTACCCATTTTACGTTAACCGTATAGTCATAACGACGCATCGCTTTTACTAAGGTTTCGTTTTCTTGAATATCCTTGGGTAATTCTTTAAACTTTTTAGAAAGATTGATGTCATTGTAATCCTCCATGAAGTCTATAAATTCTCCTAAATATTTTTTCTCGAATAGATTTAATAAAGTCGATTTTTGACCCGTTGTGTAATTTTTTCCTGCAGCTTGCCAATACAAATGATTGTATGCGTGCTTAAAAGAAGAATCTCTATCAATGTCATCTCTAAAACGAGCATCTATTAAATTAATTAGCTCTGTAGAAGCAAATTCAATTTTTCTGTATTGTGCAGATTGAAATCCGCTTGCAGGCGTTAAAGTGTTTCTAAACTTTAAATATTGTTCTTTTTCCATACCGTCTGCCATTACAGAAAAGGAACTAGATAACATATCAAAATACCTACTAATTCTGCCTAAATGCATTGTGAATTTATCTGCAGAGATCTCAATAGTTTTTGCTACTTGATCTATTTCCCATAAAACCATTTTAAACAACAACTCATTTACTTGATGATACATGATAAAAACCATTTCATCTGGCTGGGTGGTTCTTGCTGTTTGCAAACCTAAAAGCGCATCTGTCTGAATATAATCCCAATAGGTAATTGGGGTACTCCAAAGAAGACCTTCTAACATGGCATCTACAGGCACACCTAACTTGTCGTACTTTTCTTCTATTGCTTTTAAAATTTCTTCTCTTTGCATTTTCTTTTTAGATTCAAGATAATAAGAGTCAAGAAACAAGATAAAACCTGAATCTTAAACTTAAGTGGCAATTTAATATAAAAATTGAGATAACAAGTCTTTTAAACACGTCTCAGTTCTTCACTCTTATTTTTCCTATTTCTCTTTTTTACAAGGTTCCTCTTTTTGCCTGCTCTCTTTCAATAGATTCAAAAAGTGCCTTAAAATTTCCAGCCCCAAAACCTCTTGCACCCATTCTTTGAATCACTTCAAAAAACAACGTTGGTCTGTCTTCTATTGGTTTTGTGAAAATTTGTAATAAATACCCTTCTTCATCGGCATCTATCATAATACCTAAAGCCATTAGCTTTTCGATATCTTCTCCTAATTCGTGGCTAAACTCTTGTAATCTTGCAGGAACCGATTTATAATACGCTTCTGGTGGTGTTGATAAAAATTCTACTCCGTTTGCCTTTAATTGAGAAACCGTTTTAATAATATCGTCTGTAGCAACTGCTATATGCTGCACGCCAGAACCTTCATAAAAATCTAAATATTCTTCTATCTGAGAACGTTTTGCTGCTTTTGCTGGTTCATTAATTGGAAACTTAATTCTACCGTTTCCGTTAGACATTACCTTACTCATTAATGCAGAATATTCTGTATGTATTTGCTTATCATCAAAAGATAAAAAGTTTTCAAATCCCATGACATCTTCATACCATTTTACCCAGATATCCATTTGATTCCAACCTACATTACCAACCATGTGATCTATGTATTTTAAGCCTGCGCTTGGCGGATTGTAAGCTGACTCCCATTTTTGAAAACCTGGTAAAAATGCGCCGTTGTAATTCTTGCGTTCTACAAACATATGCACAGTTTCGCCATAGGTGTAGATTCCTGCTCTTACAACTTCACCATGTTCATCTGATTCGACAACGGGTTCCATATAAGATTTTGCACCTCTAGAAGTTGTCTCTTCATAGGCTTTTCTTGCGTCTTCTACCCAAAGTGCCACTACTTTTACACCATCACCATGTTTTACAATGTGGTCATTTATTTTAGATTTACTATTTAGCGGCGTTGTAAGCACTAACTTTATCTTGTCTTGTGTTAATACATAACTTACAGAGTCTTTAGAACCTGTTTCTAAGCCACGATATGCGTAAGATTGAAACCCGAATGCTGTTTTATAGAAGTGTGCGGCTTGCTTTGCGTTACCAACGTAAAACTCTACATAATCTGTTCCTAACAATGGAAGGAAATCTTGTGCGCCTTCAAATATTTTTTCTAAACCGTAGTCTACTGACTTTATTTCTTTTTTACTCATGTTTGTATTTTATAGACGGCAGCAGTTTTAAAAACCACTACCAGTTTTGTGTTTATAAATGAGCTATCTCTTTAATTAAAGCTGTGTTTTTTAAAACAAACTTAACCCCAATTGCAACCGTTCGAATAACTGTTGATATTCTTAATTTTTTTGTTTTTCACAAAAAGATATAGCGGAAAGCAGTAAATAGCTTCTAATAATTATTTTACTCTAACCAAGATTTATAATAATCTTCATCGGCAATTTTCATAGCTTCATCTGTAACCTGCAAGGGTTTAAAAGTGTCTACCATAACAGCCAATTCTTCTGTTTTTGTTTTTCCGATGCTCTTTTCTGCAGTTCCTGGGTGGGGACCATGAGGTATTCCTGAAGGGTGTAAAGAGATATGACCTTGATCGATATCATTTCTGCTCATAAAATCTCCGTCTACGTAATACAAAACCTCATCGGAATCTATGTTACTATGACTGTATGGTGCTGGAATTGAGTCTGGGTGATAATCATACATACGTGGCACAAAACTGCAAATTACAAATGCATTGGTTTCAAAGGTTTGGTGCACTGGTGGCGGTTGATGAATTCTACCCGTTATTGGTTCGAAATCGTGAATTGAAAATGCATACGGATAGTTATAACCGTCATACCCTATTACATCAAAAGGATGCGAAGCGTAAGTCATTTCTATAATTTCGCCTTGTTTTTTTACTTTAATTAAAAAGTCTCCTAATTCGTAATTTGTTTCTAATTCGTAGGGTCTTCTAATGTCTCGCTCGCAAAAAGGCGAATGCTCTAATAGTTGCCCAAAATAATTTCTATAGCGTTTTGGAGTGTAAACTGGCGAATAGGATTCTACGATAAAAAGTCTGTTGTTTTCATCATTAAAATCTAATTTATAAATAACACCACGCGGAATCACTAAATAATCTCCGTATTTAAAATCGAGATTTCCAAGATGTGTTCTTAGCTTACCGCTTCCTTTATGAATAAAAATTACCTCGTCTGCATCTGTATTTTTATAAAAATAATCTGTGGTAGATTTCTTTGGTGCCGATAAAATAATATTACAGTCTGTGTTTGTTAAAACAATTTTTCTACTTTCTAGATAATCGTCTTCTGGTGGAACTTGAAATCCGCGAAATCTGTAAGATTGAATATTATTGGCCTTAGCAATTTTTGGTTTAACTGAATATTGTTTTCCTATTTTCTTGACCATTGTTGGTCTGTACTCATGATATGAATTTGTAGACATTCCGTCGAAACCAATAGTACCAAACAATTGTTCATAATATAAACTTCCGTCTTTTTTACGAAATTGTGTGTGTCTTTTCGGTGGAATTTCTCCTAGTTTATGATAAAAAGGCATATTTTTTTTATTAAATGATTAAAATATTAAATGATTGAAATCTCATTTATTCCATCATTCTGGATTGCGCTTCATTAAAAACTTTAAGTGTGATAATAAATCTAAATACATCTCAATCGATTTCGTTATGCTAACAAAGGTAAGAAAAGTCTATAGAAGATTTAAGATTCTAAGAATTATTCGATTTTTTTAACAACTGCTTTTGGCGCTTCTTTTCTGGTACCATCAAAACCATCTACACCACCAACGGTTGTGTATTTCATAACATACTTTTTGTTAGGAAAAATACGTTTGTATGCACTTTGGCACATTAATGTTGCCTCGTGAAAACCACAAAGAATTAATTTTAATTTTCCTGGATAGGTGTTTACATCTCCAATAGCATAAATTCCTGGTATGTTGGTTTGATAATCTAAAGCGTTGTTTACTTTAATGGCATTTTTCTCAATTTCTAAGCCCCAATCTGCAATAGGACCTAGTTTTGGAGACAATCCAAAAAGCGGAATAAAATGGTCTGTATCAATGGTAAATTCTTCTCCTCCGTTTTGAATTACAGCAACCCCTGTTACTTTATCTGTGCCAACAATTCCTTTTACCTCTGCAGGTGTAATCATGGTAATTTTACCAGCATCTTTTAATTCTTGTACTTTATCTACAGAATCTAAAGCACCTCTAAATTCATTTCTTCTATGAATTAAAGTTACAGACGCGGCAATATCTGTTAAGAATATAGACCAATCTAAAGCAGAATCTCCACCACCCGAAATAACTACTTTTTTATCTCTATAAAATTCTGGATCTCTAATGATATACTCTACACCCTTGTCTTCAAAATCTGAAATATTAGGAATTGGTGGCTTTCTTGGCTCAAAAGAACCTAATCCGCCAGCAATAGCAACCACTTTAGCCTGGTGCTTTGTACCTTTATTTGTAGTAACAATAAAGGTTTCATCTTCTTGCTTTTCTATAGTTTCTGCGCGCTCTCCTAGCGTAAACCCCGGCTCAAATTGTTTAATTTGCTCCATTAATTTATCTGTTAAATCTCCTGCCAAGATTTCTGGATATGCAGGAATATCATAGATAGGTTTCTTAGGATAAATCTCTGAACATTGACCACCCGTTTGCGGCAATGCGTCTATTAAATGACAACGCAGTTTTAATAATCCTGCTTCAAAAACGGTAAACAGTCCTGTGGGTCCTGCACCAATAATTAAGATATCTGTTGTAATCATTCTTTATATTTTTCGTTAGTACGAGGAACAAATTAATCTCATTACATACAGAGATTACTTCATTCCTCGCAATGACGTTTTTTTTATCATTTTAATAAAATCTAATTTTTAAATAAGATTTTAAGCTACATTTATTACTTCTACTATCTGTGGTGCGTACTTTATAATAGTTGCCTCCACACCGTTTTTTAAGGTCATTTGATTTACAGAGCACCCAATGCATGCACCCTCTAATTGCACCCTTACAATATTCTCTTCAATAGACAAAAGCTTAATATTACCGCCATCACTCATTAAAAACGGACGAATTTCTTCGAGTGCTTTTTCTACATTGTTTAAGGTTTCTTGTGCCGTCATAATTTATTTTTTTACAGAACTACAGCCGCTCATTGTTGTAATTCTAACAACTTCTGTGGGGGGTAAGTTTTCGTTTCTTTTTAATAACTCTGCTACCATCTCTTTTGTAATCTCATTAAAAGATTTTTCTAAAACAGTACCATTTTGCATTGCTACAGGTCGCCCAACATCTCCAGACTCACGTATACTTTGCACTAAAGGAATTTCACCTAAAAATTTTGTTTTAATATCTTCTGCTAGATTCTTTGCGCCATCTTTACCAAAAATATAATACTTATTATCTGGCAATTCTTCTGGTGTAAAATACGCCATGTTTTCTATAATACCTAAAACAGGTACATTAATGTTTTCTTGTTGAAACATAGCAACCCCTTTTTTTGCGTCTGCCAATGCAATATTTTGTGGTGTACTTACTATAACTGCACCACTAATTGGTAAAGCTTGCACTATAGACAAATGTACATCTCCTGTTCCTGGTGGTAAATCAATTAATAAAAAATCTAATTCGCCCCAATCTGCATCAAAAATTAATTGATTTAATGCCTTCGAAGCCATAGGACCACGCCAAATTACGGCTTGCCCTGGATCTGTAAAAAACCCTAAAGACAATAATTTTACCCCATAACTTTCTACCGGTTTCATTTTAGAACGCCCATCTATATTTACAGAAAGTGGTTTTGCCTTCTCAACATCAAACATAATATGTTGGGATGGACCATAAACATCTGCATCTAAAACACCAACGTTAAAACCCATTTTTGCTAAAGAAATTGCAGTATTCGCTGTAATAGTAGATTTACCAACACCTCCTTTACCAGAGGCAATTGCAATGATGTTTTTTATATTAGGAATTGCTTTCCCACGAATTTGATTTGGATTTTCTTTTACCGCAGGCTTTTCTACTTTTAAATTGATTTTTACCTGAATAGCATCAGAAACATTCGCTTTAATTACCTTCGTAATCTCTGCTTCTATTTTCTTTTTTGCTTGTAAAGTAGGATTGCTAATGGTAACATCTAACTCTACCTCATTCCCAAAAACAACGATATTTTTTATGTTTTTATTTTCAACCAAACTCTTCCCTTCTCCGGGAGCAGTGATAGTTTCTAATGCTTTGTATATATCTTCTTTTTTAAAACTCACGTCTTATTTTTATTTAATCTTAATTGCAAAGGTACGTCTTACTCTTCAAAAAATAAAGCTTGTAGATTGTGATTATTTATGAATTGATAGAGACCTATTATAGGTGGTAATTTTAAGAATTAACGCAAAGGTGTTTTTGCAGTTTGTGTGCTATTAAAGTTGTAAATCTGTTGGGTTCCAAAAAACCTTATCAAAGTCTTGTATTTGATTTTCAATTACAACAATACCTTCATTTTCTAACAATTGCTGCATTAAATTTGTACCATCAAAATGGTGTTTTCCTGTAAGTAATCCTTTTCTATTTACAACTCTATGTGCTGGTACTTCTTCTGTCTGGTTGTGCGAGTTATTCATTGCCCAACCAACCATTCTAGCAGAACGCGCTGCACCTAAGTAGGTTGCTATTGCGCCATAACTAGTTACTCTACCAAAAGGAACTAAGCGTGCAGTTCTATAGACCTTATTGTAAAAATTATCAGTTTTTTTCACAACGTGAAGATATCAATTTTAATAGAAACTAGAACTTCAATCTAAATTGAATATAAGTAATAGGCTTGTCTACTTCTAAATACTGATTTTCGTAAAAGGTTTGTGTTTCTGTTACTTCTTTTGGGGCACCTTCGTTTTTATAAACTGTATGGTTTGCATATAAAACTTCGTGACCTGCGCCGTGCAATAAACCTAAAGTATACCCATGCATAAATTCGCTATCGGTTTTTAAGTTCATAATACCTTCTTCATTTAAGATGTGATGATATTTCTTCATAAAAGAAGTATTCGTCATTCTATGTTTTGTGCGCTGATATTTTATTTGTGGATCTGGAAAAGTAATCCAAATTTCAGAAACTTCATTCTCTGCAAAAATAAAATCTACCAATTCTATCTGCGTTCTTACAAAAGCAACGTTTGGTAAGTTTTCTTCAACTGCTGTTTTTGCTCCACGCCAAAAACGTGCACCTTTAATATCGATGCCTATATAGTTCTTGTTTGGGTTTTTTCTTGCTAAGGCAATTGTGTATTCACCCTTACCACAACCTAACTCTACAACTATAGGATTGTTGTTTTCAAAAAAAGAATGCCACTTACCTTTATGAGAAAAGTTAGTTACTACTTCTTCTCTTGTTGGCTGAATGACATTTTTAAACGTCTCATTTTCTTTGAAACGTTTTAGTTTGTTTTTGCTTCCCAATGTGTGTGTTTAAGCTCTATCTTCTGTTCCTTCTTTTGCAAAACGGCGCGATTCATTCATCCAATATCTGAATAGAAATAATAAAATCACTAAAAACATCCAGTTTACTGCATTAGAAATCCACCATCCAAAATCTTGAGTTGCCACACTTGTGCGAACCCAATTAAAAGGAAGAAATAAAAGATCTGTAAATAAACTACCAATCCATCTAAAAATATTGCCTGCTATCATAACTTAATTATCTTTACGTTGCAAAAATAACAAAAGAAACAATGCTAGCCAATTTTTTAGGGAAATCTAAACCAATCAATTTCATAATTCTTCTAGGAGTGTTTCTTTGTGTGTTTCTAAGAAGCACTTATACTCTTTTTGTTGATACGCCTTTTGAGTTCTTTTTCCTATTTAAAATTATAGGTTTTTTAGCTTTGTATTTATTTATTTTCTTCTTTTATAATTTTGTGGTTGGCAAAAATAATTTAACCAAAGACAACTCTTACGCTTTCTTAATTTTTACTATTTTAATAGGTCATTTTTTAGCGCTTTCAAATGATTTTAAAACACTGATATTCTTTATTTTATATGTTATATTTTTAAGAAAAATATATAGTTTAAAATCTAAAAAAAACACCTTACAAAAACTTTTTGATTGTGGATTTTGGTTAAGTATTCTTTTTATTATAGAACCTTTTTCTGCTATTTTTGTAGTCTTAATTTATGCTGGAATTTTCTTACATCAAAAATCTGTAAGTAATACTTTAATTGCTCCAATAGTAGGGTTTTTAACTCCTCTAATTATCTGTTTTACGTATTGCTTATGGGTTGATAAACTATACATTTTTACCAATCTTTTTTATTTTGACACCATTTTTAGCTTTAGTTTTAACTCAGAAAACACTTATCATTGGATACTAGTGCTAATTCTTACACTTTCTACAACGGCTATATTTTTGAAATCGCCTAAAGCATTTTCTGTAAATAATTCGTTTAGAAAAAGTTGGATTCTTCTAATCATAAACTTACTAGTGGCATTGCTTTTTGCTTTTTTTATTCCAATTAAAAACGATACAGAATTTTTGCTTTCACTATTTCCGGCAGCTATTATTATAGCAAATGGCATAGAAAGTGTAAGAAGTAATTTAATAAAAAATATAGTATTTGTTCTTTTCTTAGCTAGTGTAGTTTTATTGCCTTTTATGCTATAATTTATTACCAAAAGCCAAATCGCCAGCATCTCCCAAACCCGGAATAATATAGCCTTTATCATTTAAGTCTTTATCTATTGCAGCAATCCATAAATGAGTGTTTTCTGGAAAATGATCTTTAATAAAATCGATACCTTCTTTAGAGGCAATTACCGCAATAATATGCAATTCTTTAGGCATACCCTGTTTTTTTATTGCTTCATAAACCGCAACCAAACTTTGCCCTGTGGCCAACATTGGGTCTGCTAATAATAGTGTTTTATTCTCTAACACAGGTGCAGCAAAATATTCTACAACAATTTCAAATGTAGCATCATTATTTGGGTGATGTCTGTATGCAGAAATAAAAGCGTTTTCTGCATCGTCAAAATAATTTAATAAGCCTTGGTGCAAAGGCAAACCTGCTCTTAAAATAGAACATAATACAATGTCATTACTTACTTTGTCTATCGGTTTTACACCCAAAGGAGTTACAACATCTGCTGTTTTGTATGAAAGTTTTTTACTTAATTCGTACCCTAAGACCTCACCAATCCTCTCAATATTTCTTCGAAAACGCAAAGAATCTTTTTGAATGGTAACGTCTCTAATTTCTGCTATAAATTTGTTTAAAATAGAATTATTTTCTGAAATGTGGTGTATTTGCATATTGTGAAGATAAGTAAACAAATTTATTAAAAACATTTGAAATTTATTCTCAACTTTGCGCTTTAATTTTAAGAGGTATATTATCTAATGAATCAGAGAACATTTGCATTAATTGCAGTTTCAATAGCTACATTAATTTATGGTATAACTTACACTGTTGCCAAAGATGTAATGCCTAATTATATAAAACCTTATGGTTTTATATTGCTTAGAGTTTCTATTGCAACCCTAATTTTTTGGACCGCAGGTTTGTTTATAAAACAGCAAAAAATAGAAAAGTCTGATTATAAAAAAATCTTCATCGCCTCGTTATTCGGAATTACAATAAACATGCTTGCCTTTTTTAAAGGTTTAAACTTAACAAGCCCAATAAGTGCCTCTGTTATGATGGTTACTTCACCAATAATGGTTTTAATTTTTTCTAGTATTTTAATTCGGAAACCGATTGGAAAACAACGTATTATAGGCGTATTTATTGGTTTAGTTGGTGCCTTGCTTTTAATTACATTGGGTAGCTCTTCTACAAGTACATCTTCTAACAGTACTTTTGGAAATTTTTTGGTCTTTTTAAATGCCGCTTCTTATGGGTTGTATCTAGTTTTGGCAAAAGATTTGGTTAAAAAATACAATCCTATTGTGTTTATAAAATGGTTGTATTTATTTGGTTTAATTTTTGTAATTCCTTTTGGCTATAACGAACTAACTGACGTTGTTTGGCAAGAAATTCCTACAAATATCTACTGGAACATTGGGTTTGTTTTAATCTTTACAACCTGTATTACCTATCTTTTTAACCTTTATGGCCTTTCAAAATTAAAACCAACAACAGTAAGTGTTTTTATTTATTTACAACCTGTTATTGCTACTATTTATGCATTAATTGTAGGTAGCGATTCTTTAAATTTAGTAAAGGTTTGCGCTACTTTATTAATCTTTTTTGGTGTTTATTTAGTAACCAAACAAGTAGAAAAATCTAGCAAATAAAACTATCTTTGCAACTCATTTAAAATGATGATTTTATGATTCAATCTATGACTGGTTATGGAAAAGCAGTTTTACAATTGCCTACCAAAAAAGTAACTATAGAAATTAAATCTTTAAACAGTAAAAATTTAGATTTAAATGTTAGAATTCCTTCTTACTACAAAGAAAAGGAATTAGCTGTTCGTAAAAAATTAGCAAGTGCTTTAGTGCGCGGAAAAATAGATTTTTCTATTTATGTAGAAATGACTTCAGACGAAACTTCTACCAAAGTAAATAAAAGTGTTGTAAAGCAATATGTAGCACAATTAAGAAATACCCTTTTTATAGATTCTACAGATGATATAGAGCTTTTAAAAATGGCTATAAGAATGCCAGATGCACTGTCTACAGAAAGAGAGGAGTTAGATGAAAATGAGTGGACACTTATCAACAAAAACATAGACATTGCAATTACAGAAATTGTACAATATAGAATTGATGAAGCCGCTTCTTTAGAAATAGATTTTAGAGAAAGAATAGCAAATATAAACACCTATTTAGAAGAGGTAAAGGCTTTAGATAGTGACAGAGTAGAAAATGTAAAAACACGTTTAAAAAAGGCTATTGACGATTTAAAAGTAGATACCGATGAAAACCGTTTTGAACAAGAATTAATCTATTATCTAGAAAAATTAGATATCAATGAAGAGAAAGTTCGTTTGGCTAATCATCTAGATTATTTCTTACAAACGTTGGCTTCAGAAGATTCTAATGGTAAAAAGCTAGGTTTTATTGTACAAGAAATGGGGCGCGAAATAAACACAACAGGTTCTAAGGCAAATTATGCGCCCATGCAAAAAGCAGTTATTCAAATGAAAAACGAGCTTGAACAAATTAAAGAGCAAATTTTAAACGTTCTATAAATAAAGTATAAGACTGAATTTATTTCGGCTACTAATTACAAAATGCTAAACCTAGGTTTGCATGACAAATAATAAATTATATGTCAGATTTTAAAGGAAAATTATTTGTTTTTTCAGCGCCATCCGGCTCTGGTAAAACAACCATTGTTCGTCATTTATTAAAACAAGAGAAATTTAATTTAGAATTTTCTATTTCGGCAACTTCAAGAGACCCAAGGGGCTTTGAAAAAAACGGAGAAGATTATTATTTTATAGATCTTACAGATTTTAAAAATAAAATTAAAAGTGATGAATTTTTAGAATGGGAAGAAGTCTATAGAGATAATTTTTATGGAACTTTAAAAAGTGAAGTAGCGCGCATTTGGGCTCTAAAAAAACATGTTATTTTTGATATTGATGTTGTAGGAGGTTTAAGAATTAAGAAAAAATTTCCAAATGAAACACTCTCTGTATTTGTAAAACCACCAAGTGTAGACGAATTAAAAATACGTTTAAAGAAGCGTAAAACAGAAAGTGAAGAAAAAATAAACATGCGCATTGCTAAGGCATCCGTAGAATTAGCTACCGCACCTCAATTTGATAAAATTATTAAAAATTACGATTTAGAGGTAGCTTTAAAAGAAGCAGAAGAATTAATGAGTACTTATTTAGGGATAGACAAATAACTAAAAACATTTTCATGAAAATCGGTTTATACTTTGGCACCTTTAACCCCATTCATGTTGGCCATTTAATGATAGCCAATTACATGGTAGAAAATTCAGATTTAAATGAAATCTGGATGGTTGTAACCCCCCATAATCCGTTTAAAAAGAAAAGCTCTTTGCTAGATAACAATCATCGTTTAGAGCTTGTTTATAAAGCAACAGAAGAATATCCAAAGATAAAACCTTCTGATATTGAGTTTAAATTGCCACAACCAAACTACACAGTATATACCTTAGCACATGTATCTGAACTTTATAAAGACAAAGAATTTTGTTTAATTATGGGAGAAGATAATTTGAAAAGTTTTCATAAATGGAAAAATTTTGAAACTATTTTAGAGCACCATGAAATCTATGTATACCCAAGAATTTCTGAAGGAAAAACAGCAACACAATTTGATGCACATCCTAAAATTCATAAAATAGCAGCACCTATTGTACAGGTTTCTTCTACGATGATAAGAAACGGAATTAAAGATGGTAAAAACATAAAACCTATGTTAACCAAAGAAGTTTGGAATTATATAGACGAAATGAATTTTTACAGAAAATAGTTTCAGCAATTTTTCGTTGTATATTTGTAAATCGACAAACAATTATTTTGGCTAGAAAGAATACAAAAAAAAGTAAATTCAAACAAAAACTAACTGACAAGTACAGGCTGGTTGTTTTAAATGAAAATACGTTTGAAGAACGTTTTTCTTTAAAACTATCTCGTTTAAATGTATTTGTTTTAGGTGGCTTTTTTTCGATCTTACTAGTCATCTTAACTATTATTTTTATAGCCTTTACACCAATTAAAGAATACATTCCTGGATATGAATCTTCTCAATTAAAAGCAGAAGCCGTAAAGCTTACCTTTGATGCAGAAGCTTTAAAACAAAAATTAACAATCCTAGAAAATTATACCATTGCGTTACAACCTGTATTAACGGGTAAAATATCTTCGGAAGAAATAGACTCTCTACAAATACAAGCAAGACAATTTGTAATAGATGAAAGCCAATTAGACGCTTCAAAAGAAGATTCTTTGTTTAGAGAAAAGGTAGACAGAGAAACTCGTTTTACACTTTTAAAAAACACTAAAAGCAGCATAAAAATTGTATTTTTCGCACCTTTAAAAGGAAATATCTCACAAGAATTTGATGCTAATTCTAAACACTTTGCAATAGACATTGCTTCTAAAAAGGGCAACCCAATTAAGGCTGCGGCAGATGGTACTGTAATTTTTTCTGGTTGGAGCGTAGACACCGGTTATGTAATTATATTAAAACATAATAAAGACTTTATTTCTGTATACAAACACAATGGTAATTTACTAAAACAACAAGGAGATTTTGTAAAGTCTGGTGAAGTAATTGCAAGTGTAGGTTCTACAGGAGAACTTACCACAGGGCCACATTTACATTTCGAACTTTGGAAAGGTGGTTATGCCATAAACCCAACAAATTTTATAGATTTTAAATAATGAGTATCAAATCTTTCTTTGCAATTCCGTTTGCTAAATTTGCCACTAAAAAAGTCTATAAATGGGCCAATAAACCTCATAAAACGCAAGAAAAAGTTTTTAAAAATTTAATAGCTAAAGGAAGTAAAACAGCTTTTGGAAAAGATCATAATTTTACTGAAATTATGAATTATGAAGATTTTAAAAAACAAGTTAAAGTTACCGATTACGAAGGTTTAAGGAAATATGCCGATAGAGTAGTTGCGGGAGAATCTGACGTTTTATGGCCAGGAAAGCCCCTTTATTTTGCCAAAACTTCTGGCACCACATCTGGTGCAAAATACATACCAATTACCAAAGACTCTATGCCAACGCATATTACAGCGGCCAAGAATGCCATGCTGTTTTATATCGTAGAAAAAAAAGATGCTAGTTTTGTAAATGGAAAAATGATCTTCTTGCAAGGTAGTCCTGTTTTAGCAGATAAAAACGGCGTTAAATTGGGTAGGCTAAGCGGTATTGCCGCACATTATGTTCCTAATTATTTACTAAAAAACCGTTTACCATCTTGGGAAACAAACTGTATAGAAGATTGGGATACCAAAGTAAATGCGGTTGTAGAAGAAACGGTAAACCAAGATATGTCTGTAATTAGTGGCATCCCTTCTTGGGTACAAATGTATTTTGAAAAATTAATTGAAAAAACAGGAAAACCAATTTCAGAAATCTTTCCTAATTTTAATTTCTTTATTTATGGTGGCGTAAATTTTGAGCCTTATAAAAATAAATTTGAAAGTCTTATTGGAAAAAAAGTAGACTATATAGAATTATACCCGGCTTCAGAAGGGTTTATTGCATATCAAGATTCGCAAACCGAAAAAGGGATGCTTTTACAATTAGATTCTGGTATTTTTTATGAGTTTATTCCAGCTTCAGAATTTTACAATGAACACCCAACTAGAATCTCTCTAAAGGATGTTAAAATTGGGGTAAACTACGTTATTATTTTAAACACCACAGCAGGTCTTTGGGGTTATAATATTGGCGACACTGTAGAATTTACAAATACAAAACCGTATCGAATTAAAGTTACTGGTAGAATTAAACATTTTATTTCTGCCTTTGGCGAACATGTTATTGGTAAAGAAGTAGAAAAAGCATTAAATGACGCTATTAAAGAAACTACTATAAATGTTAGTGAGTTTACAGTTGCACCGCAAGTAAACGCAGCAGATAGCTTGCCTTATCATGAATGGTTTATAGAATTTGAAAATGAACCTGAAAACCTAGAAGACTTTGCTCATAAAATAGATGCATCTATGCAAGCGCAAAACATTTATTACTTAGATCTAATTAAAGGGAAAATTTTACGTCCTTTAATTATAAGAAAAGTAAAAAAAGGCGGATTTCATGAATACATGAAATCTATTGGTAAATTTGGCGGACAAAACAAAATACCGCAATTGTCTGATAATAGAAAAATAGCAGATGTTTTAGACAATTTTTTAATTAAAGAGTAATAAAATAAAAACAAAATGGGAGATTATTTATTTTTTGGATTAGCAATAATGTTAGTGATGGTGTATTTTTACAATAAATATAGAAATAAAAGACGCTAAAAATTTCACTAAATAATACCGTACAATTAGCCAAAAAACAGGCTTCACATAGAAATACCAATACAATAGAAATGAGTACAATTAGAATTACAAAAAAGTTCAATTTTGAAACAGGGCACGCTTTATATGGCTACGATGGAAAATGTAAAAATGTTCACGGACATTCTTACAAACTTTCTGTTACAGTTTCTGGAAAACCAATTTCAGATAATACAAACGTAAAATTTGGAATGGTCATTGATTTTGGCGATCTTAAAAAAATTGTTAATGAAGAAATTGTAGATATTTTTGATCATGCTACTGTTTTTAACAAAAACACACCACATGTAGAATTGGCAAAAGAATTAATGGCAAGAGACCATCATGTTTTATTGGTAGACTACCAGCCAACTAGTGAAATGATGGTGATAGATTTTGCACAAAAAATTAAAAGTAGACTGCCAGAAAACATCAAATTGCACGCTATAAAACTACAAGAAACAGAGTCTAGTTTTGCAGAATGGTTTGCTAGCGAAAACTAATTTGACTAAAAATTAGCGTTAATATTTAATGCTTTATTTTGAAAAAGTTATATTTAAATTAAAAATTAAGCTTATGAAATTAATTAAATTTATCATCATTTTATGCGTTACATTGTCAATTACTAGTTGTAATGACGATGATAATACCATACTGTATAGTTTATCAAATGAAAATATAGTAGGAACCTATAATATTGGTACTCTTAATGTAGACACAAAAGTAACATCTGTAACAGATGTATCTGGTGTTTCTATACCGTTTACGGTAGCTACATCAACAAGTACTGGAGATACTTTTCAATTTATTTTTATTCTAAACACAGATGGCACGTATAGCGCCTCTGGCCAATACAGAACTACCGCTACTGTAACACCTGTAACAGGAAATGAGGTTACAAGTTCTGCAATTATAAGTAAAACAAATTCTGGTACATTTACCTTAAATATAGAAGAAGCTAAAATTACCTTTACCTCTTCTGAAGGAAATTTCTTAATGGGTACTTATAATATTCTTGTTTTTAACGAAACTACCCTTAGCCTAAATCAAGAAAAAGAAGAGTCTGCAGGTGCTATTACAAATGAAATTGAAACGAATATTAGCTTTATTAGATAGAAAGTTATTATAAAATAAAAAAGGCTGTCCATAAAATGGACAGCCTTTTTTATTTTATATAACGGCTACTTTTACAACCTTATTTACTTGCCATTAAATTCATTCATGGTATTTGATAACCCAGCTGTACCAAAAGATATTATTATATTGGCAGATGTTGGCAAACGCTCTATTAATTGGCTAGTTTCCTCTTTACTCCATTGCCCAAGTACAAAATCTGCTTGCCTTCCTTTATCGTAATTTGCACCCACACCAAATCTAAAACGAGGATATTGTTGGGTATTTAATTTTTCTTGAATGTCTTTTAAACCATTATGGCCACCTGCAGAACCTTTTACTTTTATACGAATGGTACCAAAGTCTATATGCACATCATCTGTAACTACTAAAATATTCTCTATTGAAATATTTTCTTTATCCATCCAATATTTTACAGCCTTGCCGCTTAAATTCATATAAGTACTTGGCTTTAAAAGAATAAAAGTTCTTCCTTTTAATCTAAAGGTAGCAATGTCTCCTAACTTTTCGGTTTCAAAAGTTGTTTTGAATGCTTCGGCAACCTCATCAACAATTTTAAAACCAATATTATGACGCGTATTTTCATATTCTGCACCAATATTACCCAAACCAACAATTAAAAATTTCTTCATCAACCCTTCTTTCGTTTCTATATTAAGACTAAAATATTTTTTTAAAAAAGCCACTATCTTTATACTTCAAAAATACTAAGAAATAAAATAACATTGCCATTAAAAAAATAAGCATAAAAAAAAGCGTTACAACTATTGTAACGCTTTCATATAATATATAAGTTGCTAAATTATTCTGCAGCTGGTGCAGCAGCTTCTGAAGCTTCTGCTTCTTCCTCTTCTTCTTCTTCTGCAGTTGCATTTCTAGAAGTTCTAACTTGTACAACAACCGTATTATCTGGGTGCATAAAAGTATAACCATCATTAGCTAATGCAGCTACTACTAATTTACTTCCAATTTTTAACCCTGAAATATCAGCAGTTACAAAATCTGGTAAGTTAGCTGGCAATGCTTTTACTCTTAATTTACGGTTTGTAAAACGTAAAGAACCACCATTTAATACTCCAGGAGAAGTACCCGTTAATTGCACTGGTATCTTCATTGTAATTTCTTTATCATCAAATAACTGATAAAAATCTGCATGTATGATTTTATCTGATACTGGGTGAAACTGAATGTCTTTTAAAATAGCAGGTATTTTTTGTCCATCAACATCAATAATTGCAGTGTAAACGTTTGGTGTGTAAACCAAATTTTTAAATGCTAATTCTTGCGCTGAAAAATGAATAGATGTTTCTCCTCCGTATATAACGCAAGGAACCATACCAGCATTACGTAAGGCTTTAGTTGCTACTTTACCTACGCTTTCTCTTTTTGATCCTTTAATTGTAATTGATTTCATTACTTTTTTTATTAATTTATTTTACATTAAAAATTGTCCACTAATTGAAGTATTGTCTTGCACTTTGTGCATAACATCAGCAAATAATGGCGCGCAAGATACCACTTTTATTTTAGAAGTCTCCTTCTTTAAAGGAATAGTATCTGAAACTATTAATTCTGTTAAACCAGAGTTTTCTATCTTATCGTATGCCCCACCAGATAATATTGGATGTGTACAAATTGCACGAACACTTATAGCGCCTCTTTCCATCATTAAATCTGCAGCATGTGCTAAAGTTCCGCCTGTATCTATCATGTCATCTACCAGAATAACATTCTTTCCTTTTACGTCTCCAATCAATTCCATATGAGAAATTACATTAGCTTTTTTACGCTGCTTGTAACAAATTACTACATCACAATGTAAGTGTTTAGAGTACGCATAAGCCCTTTTAGAACCTCCCATATCTGGAGATGCTATTGTTAAGTTGTCTAAATTTAAGCTCTTTACATATGGCATAAAAATAGTAGACGCATATAAATGATCTACTGGCTTTTCGAAAAAACCTTGAATTTGATCTGCATGCAAATCCATTGTCATAATTCTTGTTGCACCGGCAGATTGTAATAAGTTGGCTACTAATTTTGCCCCAATGGCAACTCTAGGCTGGTCTTTTCTATCTTGTCTTGCCCAACCAAAATAAGGCATTACTGCTGTAATGTGTCTTGCAGAAGCTCTTTTTGCAGCATCTAACATCAAAAGCATTTCCATTAAATTATCTGCACTAGGAAATGTAGAACCAATAATAAAAACACGTCTACCTCTTACAGATTCTTGAAAAGCGGGCTGAAATTCGCCATCACTAAAATGAGTAGTTTTAACTTTCCCTAAGGTTGTGTTGTATTCTTTTGCAATTTTCTCTGCCAAAATTGTGCTTTGTCTGCAGGCAAAAAGTTTTGGTGCTAGTTGATTTTTAGGCATTTAGTTGGTGTTTTTTAGTTAGTTGTTGTAAGGAAACAAAAGTAGAATTAATTTATTTAGTTTGGAATTAATTTAATGACTTTAAAATAAAATAATTTAATACATTTGCAGTGCTATTAAAAATTGCTCAAGTGGCGGAATTGGTAGACGCGCTGGATTCAAAATCCAGTTTTTTCGGAAGTGCGGGTTCGATTCCCGCCTTGAGTACAAATAAAAACCTCAACTATTTGATTATAAATAGATTGAGGTTTTTTAATATTTATACTTGTACGGTAAATGTACGGTAAAATTTCATTAACTCAGAAAAACCTCAAAAATTCCAAAGTAATCCCATTTATAAGGACCCCGGGTATCTTTTAAAATATCACTTTCTCTTTTAGGCAATCTCTGTCAAATGTCTATATAGCCTAAACAATCTCTATGAGTGGTTTCTTAAAAAAGTTAAAAAACCTTGAACCACCTCTTTCGTTTTGTTGTAATCACTGGATTTATTATTAGTGTCACCTTCTAGGTAGAGTGCTCTGTTTACCTCTAGCATAATTGATATCACCCGCTTGTCTTTCTGATAATATTCCATAGGTACAATAGAACCACTATAAGGCCAATCAATACCAACGGTATATCCAAGTGCTCTAAAGTAATCTTCAGATTTTTTAACTAAATCTAAAGGTGTGTGAAACTTATCAGTTCCAATATTAAAATCTGGCCTATTTTTCCGCTGATTTAAACCTTTAAATATTGGTGTTTTAGGGAACGAATGGCAATCAATAATCAAACAATTGTCTTGCTCTTTTAATTGCTTTAAAACAGCTCTTTCGAAACTCTGATGGTGTGGCCAGTAGTATTTGTCTAAAATTTCGTTCCTCAAGTCTGTAGTTACAATCCTAGATAATGTATTATCATCACATCTTGTGTATAAAGCTCCCATACCAAGCTTAAACATTTCTTCTTGACTATCGTCTGAGAAACGCTCTACGTCACAAAATACTCTAGAAAAGGGGGCGATAACTTGCGTGTCTACTTCAGAATAAAACAGATCACCAGTGAACCAATCGGTGAGTTTTAGAATTTCTTCTTTAATTTTTGTGTCATCTATAACAAAGCCTTTCTTGAAAGGAATGTTTTCAGAAGCGTGTGGAATGTGTAAAATTAAGTGCTGCATACAAATAGTTTTTATTTGCATTTCGATATTAGTTTATTTTTGACCTTAAGCCCGTATTGTTTTGCCACCGTGGTGTCTTTCACTCGGTTGGTATTCATATTGAATTCGAAATACAGTGTAAAAGTAATACTTATTTATATTTTATACTTTTTATTTTTTAACAGGCCAAATTGAGGATTTTGTCTTTGTAGAATATTTATAATCGGTAATGTATTTAGTTCTCGTATTTTGTTTCTCTTCTTTTAGACAATCTAAGAATTCAAATTTATACTCTTTTTGAAACTCAATATCCTCAAAATATAATTTTAATAGTTCAGCAGTAAAAGTATTTGAAAATGAAAACACGCCATTTAATCCTGTTGCTTTTTCTATTTCTTTTTTTAAAAACAAAATATGCAACATAAATTCCCTAAGGTATATAACAGAGTACTTATAAATATTTATATTCCTTTTCGAAGTTTTATCATAATTATAATACCCAGTTTTTGAATGTTTACTTATAATAGAGTATGTGATTAGTGACAAAATAGAAGCTATTTTAAGTTCATTATTCCCTTTGTTTTTGTTAATTTTATTTTGAAGTGCTTCAGATCTACCTATTTTTTCATCAATACAATTTTCTGTTAAAATATTGTTTTTTCACTTTCTAGCGATGATTTCCTGGTTGTAATATTTTTTAATATCCTCAAGAGCGTTCATGATATATAGTATTTCATCTAATTTATCATAGTGGATTTTTTTCAATGTTAAATATAAAATAAAAATTTGTGTTGTTAAATTTATTGGTTTGTAATAATAACTTGAATACATGTTTACTAAGTAGTTCATCATGTATGTGTCATAATTATATTATGATTAATTAAAACATAAAATTGCTATTTATAAACTAATAATTTATTACAATATCTTGGAATGGTTCTCTCGCATCTGACTATTTTGTTGCTTTTATTTATCAAAAGTGGAATCAACTAAATATATAAAATACTGATTTTCAATTTAATATTTGGATTTTATCAGTTGAAATCGGTTAAATTTGATAGATGCGGCAGAACTATAATTTCAGTGTCTAAGATTTTTTTTTAAAGAAAGTACAATTTTTTGTTCTCTAAAAAATGAGATTAAACCTAAATCACTTAATTTAATGAGGTAATTTATCCTTCAACAGTCCGTATAAAAATGTACCCAAAATAGAAGAAACTATTACTACAATTATAGCAGCAAAACCTGCACCAACTAATGTAAACATTGGCCCTGGACATGCACCAGCTAAAGCCCAACCTAAACCAAAGATAATTCCGCCAAACATATAGCGACTAAAGCTTTTAGCCTTTGGATTAAAGTGTATGTTTTCACCATAGAAAGATTTAATTTTAAATCTCTTGATTGATTGCACTACTATGATACCTATGACTAGTGCCGAGCCTATTATTCCGTACATATGAAAGGATTCAAATTTGAACATTTCATAAATACGAAACCAAGAAGCGGCTTCAGATTTAAACATTGTAATTCCGAAAAGGATTCCGATAAATAAATATATAAGTGTTCTCATTTTTTAGAATATTAAAGGGAAAAGAAAGTGAATCATTGTTAGACCTCCTATAAAAAAGCCTATCACAGCAATTAAAGATGGTAATTGTAGATCGCTTAATCCTGATATCGCGTGCCCAGAAGTACATCCACCAGCATATCTTGCTCCAAAACCTACAAGAAGACCACCTATAGAAAGAATTAGAATGTTTTTAATACTCAACAACGAATTAATGTCAAAAAGCTCTGTTGGTAAGTAAGATTTACCTGCACTTTCAAATCCAAGGGAATTTAAGTTTGCAATGGTATCAGGATTTATTGCAACTGAAATATCATCAGATAAAAAATGTGAACCTATGTAACCACCAATTATAGATCCGATTACAACAACTAAATTCCATTTTTGAGATCTCCAATCGAATTTAAAAAAGTCTGCTTTGTTACCAGCACCACAAATAGTACACATTGTTCTTAGGTTAGCAGACATACCAAAGTTTTTGCCTACCATGAGTAGTAAAAACATAATAAAAGCAATCATTGGGCCTGATACATACCAAGGCCAAGGTTCATAAATCCAGTTCATTTAGTTTGATTTTTGGCAAAGTAATAAAATTAAATAATGGAAGTTGGTAACATAGGTTACAGATATTAAAAATTCAATAAAAAAGTAGTCGTATTATTAAAGAGTGCTTTTTTATTTCTGCTTTCGCGAAAGCATAAGGT
>Ga0308013_10000098_pt1 | contig 51554 bp, 55 predicted proteins | sample Neamet181_FD_203131 | JGI IMG/M metagenome (GOLD analysis project Ga0308013, IMG submission 203131) | Marine microbial communities from water near the shore, Antarctic Ocean - #181 | ecosystem: Environmental > Aquatic > Marine > Unclassified | place: Southern Ocean | collected 2014-07-25
TTAGCATTGTCTTCATTTAAATCCTCAGGCTTAAAGGTTGGGTTGTGTGCAAGAATTGAATCAAACACGCTAATACGATTAAACGACTTCGAGAAATCAAAATCATCGCCTTGATAATGAATTGTGTCACTGCCACAAACATCCACAGCAATACCGCGAAAGAGTTTTTCAGTCAAATCCATAAGATCATGATAGGTAGCATAAGCTTGATAAAACTCAATCATGGTGAATTCTGGATTATGGCGTGTTGATAAACCTTCATTTCTAAAATTACGATTAATTTCAAACACTCGATCCATGCCACCAACCACCAAACGCTTTAAATAAAGCTCAGGGGCGATACGCAAAAACATCGGCATATCCAATGCATTGTGATGTGTTTCAAACGGCTTAGCAGTAGCTCCACCAGGAATAGTTTGCAACATAGGGGTTTCCACTTCCATGAAATCCGCTTGATTGAAGAAATTACGAATATAAGTCACAATCGCGCTTCGGCGCTTAAAAGTATTGCGTGCTTGCTCATTGGTAATTAAATCTACATAACGCTGGCGATATCTAGTTTCTTGATCAGACAGGCCGTGGAATTTTTCAGGCAATGGTCTTAATGATTTAGTCAGTAGCTTAATACTATCAACACGAACTGAAAGCTCACCCACATTAGTTTTAAACAAGGTGCCTGTTGCTGCCAAGATGTCACCAATATCCCATTTTTTAAACTGCTCGTTGTAAAAGCCTTCGGGCAATTCATCGCGGGTGGCAAATATTTGAATTTTTCCGCTTGAATCTTGAATAGAAGCGAAACTTGCTTTACCCATGACACGCTTGAGCATCATGCGGCCTGCAATCGAAACTTTGATAGATTTCCCTTCTAGATCTTCTTTAGAAAATTGATTGTACTCATCAGCCAGGTTTTGCGCCAAATGTTCAGGTTTAAAATCATTGACAAATGGATTGCCTGATTTTCTTAATAGATCCAGTTTTGATTTTCTTTCAGAAATTAACTTGTTATCGTCTTGATTGCTCATAAGGTTTATTGGGGTGTTTTTTGCTCTAATTCTTGTTGTGCAAGTGATTTGGCTTTGGTTAAGTCTTGCTCTGCTTGGGTCGTCTTGCCCATGCGCTTTAGTAAAGTGCCACGATTATAATAGGCTTGATAAAAATTTGTATCCAATTCAATGGCTTTATTTAAGTCTTGCAACGCTAAATCATCTTTAGCAGTTTTAATATAGGCATTTCCACGATTATAAATAGCTGCTATATAATCTGCATCTAAACTAATTGCCTGTGAATAAGCGTTAATGGCTTTATCACTTTGCTCTAGACGATCATAACAATTACCTAGATTATTAAATGCACCGCTGTCGGTTTTTTTGAGTGCAATAGCTTGTTCAAAATATTCAACTGCAGAGCTAAAATTTTCTTTTTCTTGCTCTAAATAGGCCAAGCAGAAATAAGCCTCGGCACTGTTTGGATTAGCTTTAATAGCATTTGACATGCTTTCAACTGCTAAATCATTATTACCCTGTAATTGATGAAGATTTCCCAAACTAAGGTGTGCGTTAGCTTTAAGGGCTTCATCTGCATCTACATGATTAACCAGTCCATTCCATGCTTGAATAGCCAATGAAAGATCACCATTTTTCTGATGTGTATAGGCACTAACCATTAAGTCACTTAGTTGTGTTTCTGTATTCATATTAAGCTAATAATTAGTTTTCTAATGTTGTTTCCAGTTCGATGCTCATACAAATACAAGCCTTGAAATTTGCCCAAGGCAAGCGATCCTTGAACAATAGGAATGGTTTTTTGCTCACCTGTAAATATAGAGCGAATATGGCCAGACATATCAAAATCGCCTTCATTACAATGGCGATAATCTGGATTCGCATCAGGAATATATTGTTGAAAATAATCTTCAATATCTAGTAACAAATTAGCATCTTCATTACCCGTGATCATTAACGATGCTGATGTATGAGCAACAAATACATGACACAATTGGGCTTTAGTGGCATTAATTATCTCATTTATCTGAGTGGTAATATCAATAGCGCCACGACCATTGGTCGTCACAATTAACTCATGTTGGCTCACTTTAATAAATCCTTAGCTTTTTGCGTATCAACTACTTCAAGATCCTTAGAAGGTTTTTTACCCAGAGTCTTAATAAAGAAAAACATTCCAAGTATTAAAAACACAAATGGTGCATACCATAAAAGGTACGTATTTTTATTCATCGGCGGCTTAAAAACCACAAAATCACCATAGCGATCTGTCATATATTTGCGAATATCGTCATCTGTTTGATTATTAACAATTAGTTCGCGTACTTTTTTACGCAAGTCTTTGGCGAGGCCAGCATTTGAGCCACCAATACTTTGCCCCTGGCAAACTGGACAGCGGATCTCGTCAACTAAACTACTATACCTTTGTTGATGCTTCTCATTTGTAAAGCTATTTGCTTCGATACTTTCAGCGTAAACAGGCTGAAATGCCAACAACATAATACATAGGCTAACTCTTTTAAATAGAGCTGTTGTTTGGGTAAAATTTCGCATACGCTATTCATGAACGATAAAACCTAGATTTTACACTTCCCAAGGAACATAAAAGAAGACCCATGCCATTAATTACACTTGACAATATTTCTTTAAGTTTTTCAGATAAGCCTATTCTTAACGAGGTAAGTTCCACGATTCTTAAAGGTGACAAAATCGCGCTAATTGGTCGAAATGGCGAAGGAAAATCTACCTTTATGCGTATCTTGGCTAGCACTATTGAGCCAGATGATGGCAAGCTTAAAATTAAAAATGGCATAAAAATAAGCTATTTAGAACAAACACCGCCTGAAGATAACGATAAAACTCTTTTCAATATTGTATCTGAAGGCTTAGGGGAAGTTGGCGATACGATTGCCAAATATCAACATTTAATTAATTTGGGTGAGTTGGATAAAGCAAGTGAATTTCAGGAAAAAATAGACCAGCTTGATGGCTGGCAGTATCTTCACAAAATTGAAACCATTCTAAATCGATTCTCTTTAAATGCACAAACTTCATTGTCAACTTTATCAGGTGGCTGGAGACGTCGAGTGATGTTGGCGCGCGCCTTGATTCAAGAGCCAGATGTATTGTTATTAGATGAACCAACCAACCATATGGACATTACTGCCATCCTGGATTTAGAGCGCATGCTTAAGGAATACCATGGAACGCTGGTAATTATTAGCCATGATCGTTCGTTTATTGCCGGCATTGTTAATAAAGTGTTTGATCTAGATCGTGGTCATTTAAGTGTCTTTGAGTGTGGCTATAAAGCTTATGTGAAGCGTAAAAATGAACAGCTTCATGCAGAGGAAATTGCGAATGCCCGTTTTGACAAAAAAATGGCTCAAGAAGAAGTTTGGATCAGACAAGGTATTAAAGCACGTCGTACCAGAAACGAAGGTCGAGTAAGGTCTTTAGAGTCTATGCGAAAATCTTTTACTGATCGTCGCGCCAAAAAAGGTAATGTCAAAATTCATGCTTTAGAAGATGAAAATAGAGCCTCTAAAGTTGTATTTGAGGTGAAAAAAATCTCATATGAGATATCTGATTTAGTGCTGATTGAAGACTTTTCAATGCTGGTTCTCAAAGGTGAAAAAATTGGCATTATTGGTGGTAATGGTAGTGGTAAATCAACATTTATCAAATTACTACTTGATGAGCTTCAGCCAACCAAAGGCTCAATACGCCGCTCTAAAACTATTCAACTTGCCTATTTTGATCAAATGCGTGATAACCTTGATCCAAATATGAAAGCCATGGACTTTGTCTCTGGTGGTCGTGAGCATATTGATTTTGGTGGTAAGAGTAAACATATTATTGGCTATTTACGTCAATTTTTGTTCACTGGAAAACAAGCGATGGCACCTATTAGAATGTTTTCTGGTGGTGAAAAAAATCGACTCATGCTTGCCAAAATTTTGTCTCAGCCCGCTAACCTACTAGTACTTGATGAGCCTACAAACGATTTGGATGTGGAAACTTTAGAGCTTTTAGAAGAGATGTTGGTTGATTACAACGGCACTTTAATTTTAATCTCTCATGATAGAACTTTTTTAAACAATGTAGTTGGTTCAACGGTTGTTTTAGATGGTGATGGTGTCATTAACCAATATGCAGGTGGCTATGATGATTATCTTAGTCAAAAACAAGATAAGATAGAAGCACAAAAAACTAAGTCCAGTCCTAAGTCAAAACCAACTTATGAAAAAACAGTTGACACTAATGCCAAAAAACTGACTTATAAGCAACAGCAAGAGCTTAAAAAATTACCTGGAAAAATTGAAAAAGCTGAAATAGAAATTGGCGAGATCCAAATGCAGCTTTCAGATCCAGAATTTTTCCAAACAGATGAATCACAAGATGCGCTGATTCGTTTAGCCAGATTAGAAGCTGATTTAGCCCGTTATTTTGAAAAATGGGGTGAGCTTGAATGAGTAAAGATATACCGCTTATTGTTGATTTAGATCACACGCTAATCAACACTGACTTACTTTTTGAATCCTCCAAGGGTGTTCTTAAACAGCAACCTTGGCTAATTTTATTGTATCCATTTTGGTTTTTTCAAGGTAAGGGTTATTTAAAAGACCAGCTGGTAAGACGCTTTACAATAGACGTCTCTGCCTTGCCTTATATTCAAGTCACGATTGATTATATTAATGAGCGCAAAAAACAAGGCTCAACCATCATTCTTGCAACCGCCTCTCACAAAGATTATGCATTTGCTGTTGCTAATTATATTGACTTATTTGACGATGTTATGGCAAGTAATGCTGATTTCAACCTATCTTCGCACAATAAAGCAGACAAACTGGTAGAGAGATTTGGCCATAAAGGATTTGATTATATGGGTGATCATATGCGTGATATGCCTGTTTGGGAATCATCAAATTTGTCAATTTTAGTGAATGTTACCGATAAGATTATTAATCGTACTGCCCACTTAAATACGCTACTTATTTCCAAGAAAGAATCATGATACAAGCCTGGATATTTTTAATATTAGCCATCGCCTTAGAGGTTGCCGGCACGACTGCTATGAAATTCTCAGATGGCTTTAGTAAGCTACTACCCTCAGTGTTGATCTTTGTTTGCTACACTTTATCTTTTATTGCCCTAACTTTTGCCTTGAAAAAATTTGAGATGGGGATTGCTTATGCAATTTGGGCGGGGCTTGGAACGGTACTAATTACTGTTATTGGTATTATGTATTTCGAAGAATCTTCTAATTTACTAAAATTTTTCAGTATTCTTTTGATTATGATCGGTGTTATTGGCCTGCACTTAAGTAGCAATAACCCTTAGCAAGAACTAGCTTTCTAGTACGTAAGACAAGCTACCTAATAATAAATAAATCACAGTGGTCACCACAAGAGTTGCAGCGATTACTCGCGCCATCTTTAGATTTTTTCCCAAGACTTTATTACTAACAAACCACACACAGTAACCAATAACAAAAGCAATAATTAAAAGACGAATTAGAAACATGAGATCTACCTAGATGAATTAAGTGTTTCGACTATTTTAGTCGCTAATGCTAAGTTAATGCCATTGACTTTCTGAATTTCATTAACCGAGGCTTGTTTTATTTCCTCAAGTCCGCCAAAATAATTAAGCAATGCGGAGCGTCTAAGCTTACCAACCCCTTTAATAGACTCTAGAGGGGAAGTGGTTCGATTTTTGGAGCGCTTAAGGCGATGATTTTTAATCGCAAAACGATGTGATTCATCTCGAATATGATTAACCAACATGAGAGCTGGATCTTGAGGTGCTAAGTTAATCTTATTTACCTGGCCATTATCAACCATGATTAGGGTTTCCAATCCTGCTTTGCGGTTTTCACCCTTAGCAACACCCACTAGCTGAATCTCATCAATACCGATAGAATCCATCACCATAATCGCTTGGTTAAGCTGACCTAGGCCGCCGTCAATAAACACCAAATCAGGTAAAGGCTGATTATCTTTTAACAATTTTGAATAACGCCTATAAACCACTTGATTCATTGCGGCGTAATCATCGCCTGGGGTAATATTTTTAATATCAAATTGACGATATTTACTTACCTTTGGCACGCCCTTTTCAAACACAACACATGATGCTGTAGTTGCCTCGCCCATCATATGACTAATATCAAAACACTCCATATATTCGGGTAATTTTTTTAAATTTAAAACACTTTGTAAATGAACCAAAGTTGATTTTTTTCTAAATCTAGCTAATAAGTTCTGATTAAGATTTTCTTTAACTGTCAAATTAGCAATTGATAAATAGTGCTTTTTATCTTTACTTGGTGTGTCAATAATATGTGTATTAAGTGCGGTTGAAATTATCTTCTTGTCTAATAATTTATGGCTAACGAGTAATTGTTTTGGCGTATCTTTACCCACATAATACAAAGGTAAAAAAGCACATAAAACCACTTCAACTGATTGATGATTTGAATTTTTAGGCAGAATAAACTCTTGTCCTACTTGCTTACCTGAACGAATAAATAGCACCTCAATAGCGTTGACGCCATCTTGCTGAAAAGCAGAAATTACATCCATATCAGCCGTAGAACTTGAAGAATGCTGCTCTTGAATTTTTCTTAAATCAATGAGTTGGTCGCGCAGGCGAGCGGCTAGCTCAAATTCTTGATTAATCGATGCCGTTTGCATTTTTTTCGAAATTTTTTCTAAGGTTTGCTTGCCCTTTCCCCCTAGAAATAAAGACATCATCTTGACATCTTGCTGATAATCATCATCATTAATATGTCCAACACAAGGTGCACTACACAAGCCAATTTGATACTCTAAGCAAGCTCTTGATCTAGATCGATAAGTGGCGTTAGTGCATTGTCTAACCTTGAATATTTTCTTTAATAGATTTAAAGAATCTCGTACTACATGAGCCGATGGATACGGTCCAAAATACTGGTGTTTTTCTTGTTTGGTGCCTCTAAAAAAACTTACTCTTGGATGTTTGTCGTTGCTAATGGCAATATAAGGATAGCTCTTTGAATCTTTTAGCAGGATGTTGTATCTTGGCATGTGCTGTTTAATAAGTTCTGCTTCGAGTAACAACGCCTGGGTTTCGGTTTGGGTTACTATTACCTCAAAAGTGCTAATATTAGTCACAAGAGCTCTAGTTTTACCACTTTCATGCTGTTTAACAAAATAGCTGGAAACCCGATTTTTAAGGTTTTTAGCCTTGCCGATATAGATCACCAGGCCTTGTTTATCTAGCATTTGATAAACACCAGAATTTTGCGTTAGATTGTCAAGTTTTTCTTTAATAGTCATGAGTGAAAAAGGTAAAATAAAAACGAAATTTCTTCTCTTTAAAAATACAATGTTGAAAATAGCCCTTATTATATTATCTATCCTGCAAATGAACTTTGCTTTTGCACAATCAGAAACACCTTTGGTTCCAATTGATAAAAAAGACGTTATAGAAATGCTTGATCCACCAGGAGCGGCAGCGCTTAACATTATGCTTGGTGCACTTTCTTCTTTTAAAGTATTAAGAAAATCTGAGCAGGCTTCAATAGCAAACACCACAAGCCTGGTTAAGATAAAGGTTTTACCTTTTATTGCTTTAAAAGAAAGCACACGGATTGCTCTTGAAGATCACTGGGATCAATTAAATCCTTCGCAAAGACAACTGTTTGTTGACTATATCGAACACTCATTAATCAAAGACTATGTCGGTATGCTGTATTCTTATAAAGAGATGGATTATGTTGAAATTGCACTACAGAAAAACGTATTAAGAAAAGACAATAAAGCTTTAGTAAAGCTAGAAATTAAGCCAAATGCTGGTGCTAAACCTTCTGTAGTTACCTTGAAAATGATTCGAAATGATCGTTGGAAGATATATGATGTTGTATTTTCTGGCGTTAGTGTTGTGAAAAATTACAGTGCACAATTTAACTCACACATTAAACGCAAAGGCTTGGATAGTTTGATTGAAAGAACTATTAAAAGACTGAATAAAAAATAATGTACAAACTGGTTATTAAAGGTGGCACAACTCTTAACGGTATCGTTAAGATTGCCGGTTCTAAAAATGCTGCTTTGCCAATCTTGTTTGCTTCAATTTTAGCAGATGCCCCAATAAATCTTAATAATACTCCACACTTAAGCGACGTTTCAACCACGCTTAGATTGTTAATGGACATGGGTGCAGAGTTTATTCTCGAATCTGATAATTCTCTATCTATAGATTCTTCAAAACTGACCAAGCTTACTGGTGAATATGATCTAGTTAAAACTATGCGTGCTTCAATCTTAGCACTTGGGCCTATGTTGGCAAAATACAAAGAAGCTAAAATCTCTTTACCAGGTGGTTGTGCTATCGGCACCCGACCGGTCAACCTTCATTTAAAAGCTCTAGAAGAGCTAGGTGCTAAAATTGATGTCAAGAATGGTTATATCTATGCAACCACGGATCAGCTTATTGGTACTGATATACATTTTGAACAAGTCAGTGTAACTGCCACTGAAAACATTCTAATGGCGGCGACCTTAGCAAAAGGTTTAACCACTATTCATAACGCTGCTCAAGAGCCAGAAATTATTGACCTAGTCAAATGTTTAATTAAGATGGGCGCCAAAATTACTGGTGCAGGTACCTCTATTATTTCCATTGAAGGCGTTTCTAGCTTATCTGGAGCTAGATATAGTGTTTGCCCTGATCGTATCGAAGCAGGAACATACCTTATTGCAGCCGCTATTACTGGTGGTAAAGTGACGCTCAAAAATGTTCGCTACCAATCCATGCAGTCTGTACTTGATAAACTGAAAGAAACAGGTGCTGAAATTGATTATAACGACAACACAATTACCCTGGATATGAAGGGAAAAACCCCTAAAGCCGTTAACATTAAAACCAGTGTTTACCCAAATTTCCCAACTGATATGCAGGCGCAGTTTTGTGCGCTTAATTGTATTGCAGACGGTCAGTCGGCTATCACTGAAACTATTTTTGAGAATCGCTTTATGCATATTCCAGAGCTATCTCGTATGGGCGCGGACCTCACTTTAGAAGGTAACACGGTTATTTGTAAAGGTGTAAAATCGCTCACGGGTGCAAATTTGATGGCAACCGACCTGCGAGCTTCAGCTTCTTTAGTACTCGCAGGATTGGCAGCAACAGGCACAACCACAATCGAACGTGTTTATCATCTAGATCGCGGCTATGAAACTATTGAAGAAAAATTAAAATTATTAGGCGCTCAAATTGAGCGCATACAAGATTAGAGAAAAATACCATGTTAACCATTGCACTATCTAAAGGCAGAATTTTAGAACAAACCTTACCTTTATTAAAAAAAGCCGGATTAGAAATCGCTGCCGAAGAGTTAAACTCTCGTAAGCTAATTCTAGACACCAATCTTGATGATGTTAAAGTCGTTATTATCCGCGGCACCGATGTACCTGTTTTTGTGCAACATGGTGCTGCTGATATGGGTATTACCGGCAAAGATGTTCTGCTTGAACATGGTGCTAATGGATTATTTGAAATGCTAGATTTAGGTATTGCTAAATGTAGACTTATGGTGGCTGCCAAATCTGAAAACTACCAACAAGGTAATATTTTAAAAGTAGCAACCAAGTATGTTAAATCTGCAAAAAAATATTTTGAACAAAAAGGCCAGCCTTGTGAAATCATTAAACTTTATGGTGCAATGGAATTAGCACCTGTGGTTGGTTTGTCGCACTGTATTGTGGATATCGTCGATACAGGCAACACGCTTAAAGCTAATGGCCTTATTCCACTGGATCATATTGAAGATATCAGTTCACGACTGGTGGTTAATAGTGCTTCGTTTAAAACTAAAAATACAGCAATCAAATCTTGGGTTAATGCTATTGAGAAAAACCTATGATCACTAAGCTTTCATCAGCTCAATCAGATTTTCAAGATAACTTAAGTGAGCTTCTTTCTTGGGAAAGTGTATCTAACAATAACGTTGCCAAAACTGTGGATGATATTATTGCTAATATTCGTACTCATGGCGACAAGGCCTTAGTTGACTACACCAATCAGTTTGACAGAATGAATGTTAGCGACATGGGTGAGCTGACCATCAAAGTATCGACGTTAAAAGAGGCGTTTGACACACTTGATGACAAGCAAAAAACCGCACTAAAAACAGCTGCTGATCGCGTTAATAGTTATCATCAAAAGCAAAAACAAGCCACTTGGACTTACACCGAAGATGACGGCACTATGTTGGGCCAAAAAATAACGCCACTTGATCGTGTTGGGCTTTATGTTCCTGGTGGAAAAGCTGCTTATCCCTCTTCAGTACTTATGAATGCTATTCCTGCCAAAGTGGCTGGCGTTGAAGAACTTATTATGGTGGTTCCAACTCCAGATGGCGTTGTTAACCAATTAGTACTCGCTGCTGCTTATATTTCAGGTGTGGATACTGTCTTTACCGTTGGCGGTGCACAAGCTGTTGCAGCCCTTGCCTATGGTACGAAAACCATTCCTAAGGTTGATAAGATTGTTGGTCCGGGCAATATTTATGTCGCCACGGCTAAGCGTGCAGTATTTGGCCAAGTTGGTATCGATATGATCGCTGGACCGAGTGAAATTTTGATTATTTGTGATGGAAAAACTAACCCTGATTGGATCGCCATGGATTTGTTTTCTCAAGCTGAGCATGATGAAGATGCACAATCTATCTTGTTATGCCCAGATGCAGATTTTATCGACCAAGTTCAAGCGAGTATCGCTAAACTATTACCAACTATGGAGCGTAAGGCTATTATTGCAACTGCCTTAAAAGACCGTGGCGCCCTTATACTAACCAAAAATATGGATGAGGCAGTTGAGATTTCTAATCAAATCGCTCCTGAGCATTTAGAGTTGTCGGTTGAAGATCCACAAGGCATGCTTGATGGTATTAAACATGCAGGTGCTATCTTTATGGGTCGCCACACATGTGAATCGTTAGGTGACTATTGCGCAGGTCCAAATCATGTTTTACCCACATCTGGTACAGCGCGTTTTTCATCACCCCTAGGTGTTTATGATTTCCAAAAGAAATCAAGCTTAATTATGGTATCTGATGAAGGTGCTAATGTTTTAGGCGAAATTGCTGCAACACTCGCTGATGGTGAAGGGCTACAGGCTCACGCCCAATCAGCACGCTACCGAATAAAATAACTGCGTCTTTTTCCCTTCTGTTTTGTTAGATTTTTAAAATTTTCAATCACATAGATTGACTATGCTTAATCAAATTTAATAAAATCTGCCTTACATAAGAAAAAAATACTTGTTATTCGAATAAAACTGAATAAATTTACTCATTTCGATTATTTCCGAAATTTTAGTCATTGCCCTATAAATTGTTGCTATAACAGTAATATTCCAAATAAAAACCACTAAAAAGTGCCTTTTTTGACTTTAAATTAGTCTTTTTAAGGGTTATTAGGTGCTTTTGAATCTAGAAATATCGCGATTCGCATTATTTGAGAAATTTTTAACAGTGATCTCTAAAAGGGAAATTTATTTCCACCACCCATACCAGGTAATTTCATCTTAGATAGATCTGGCATACCCGTAGGCATTTCTCCACCTTGAGCACCAGCCATTTTCGCCATCATTTTTTGCATTTTTCCGCCACCCATTTTCTTCATTTGTTTTTGCATTTTTTCAAACTGCTTTAACAACTTATTAACGTCTTGTGGTCCGGTACCAGAACCTTTGGCAATACGATTTTTGCGAGAGCCTTTAATGAGTTTGGTATGTGAGCGCTCTTTAGGTGTCATAGAGTTAATAATGGCCACCATTCTTTTGGTGTCTACCCCACCCATCATTTGGTTTTTAACACTTTGAGGAATTTGTCCCATACCTGGCATTTTATCCATCAAGGCTTCCATACCGCCCATTTGCTCCATTTGTAAAAGCTGATCGCGCATATCGGATAAATCAAATTGGCCTTTAGCCATTTTTTGAACTGATTTTTCTGCTTTTTTATGATCGACCTTGCGAGAAATTTCTTCAACCAAAGATAATACATCGCCCATGCCCAATAGTCGTGAAACAATACGCTCTGGATGAAATGGCTCTAGTGCATCAATCTTTTCACCAACACCTAAAAACTTAATTGGCTTACCAGTAATATGGCGCACAGACAGTGCAGCACCACCTCGCGCATCACCATCAGTTTTAGTTAGAATCACACCCGTTAATGGCAATGCATCTGCAAAAGCTTTAGCTGTATGCGCTGCATCCTGGCCAGTCATTGAGTCAACTACAAATAAGGTTTCAATAGGATTGACTTGCTTTTGCAAGGCTTGGATTTCATCCATCATCTCACTATCTACATGCAAACGGCCAGCGGTATCAACTAACAACACATCATGAAATTGTTTTTGCGCGTGTCTTTTCGCATCAGCGACTATTTTTTCTGGCTTTTGATCAATATTAGATGGAAAGAAATCTATTCCAACCTGTTTGGCTAATACCTCTAACTGCTCAATAGCAGCTGGACGATAAACATCCGCACTAACGACCAATACTTTTTTGTTTTCACGTTCTTTTAGATAGTGCGCTAACTTAGCGATAGAGGTTGTTTTACCTGCACCTTGAAGACCTGCCACCATAACCACTGCTGGCGGTTGAGTTTTAAGATCTAGGGTTTTGTTTTCACCACCGATAATATCGGTTAATTCAGTCTCAACTAGCTTGATAAAAGCTTGAGAAGGGCTAAGCCCCTCGCCAACTTTTAAGCCTAATGCTTTTTCTTGTACACGGTCCAAAAAGGTCTTGATAACCTCAAGCGCAACATCGGCCTCTAATAAAGCTCGACGAACTTCGCGAATTGCCTCTTTGATATTAGACTGGGAAAGTTTACTTTTACCCTGAAGGGTTTTAAAACTATTGGATAGACGCTCGGTTAAATTATCAAACATTATTACAATTATTGAATCAAAGTATCGTATTATAGTAGCTTGTATTAATCCAACAAGTTAAATATGTTTTTATCTTATTTCGCAATATCGGCCTATCTTGCTGCAGCCCTTTTGCTGATGCGTTTTTTTAGCCAGAATGAACTTAAGCATCCTCGTCAACAAACTACCTCATTACTTATTAGTTTTGCTATTATTGCTCAAACACTTACCTTTACTAATTTTTGGACGCCTGATGGTGTTGTATTTGGACTAGCAAATAGCACGTCTTTCGTTGGTTGGTTGGTGGCTATTTTGCTATTCCTTTCTTCTATTTCTAAACCTGTACATGCGCTGGGAATTTTGGTTTATCCATTAGCAGCTTTGTCATTAATGTTTGGTATTTTATTTCCAGATACTGGCAATAATCTCATTCCTTTAAGTATCGCTTCACATGTTTTTTTATCAATAACAGCCTACGCCCTATTAGCATTAGCTGTATGTCAATCAATCTTATTAAAAATTCAAGAGCGCCATCTTCATGATCGCAGTATTAATGCTTTTATTAATAAGTTGCCACCTCTGCAAACCATGGAAAGATTACTGTTCCAAAATTTAAGAATTGGTTTTTATCTGCTGACTTTATCTTTAATTAGTGGCTTTATTTTTATTGATAATTTCTTTGCACAGCAGCTGATGCATAAGACTATTTTATCGATCATTGCTTGGGGTATTTTTGCAACACTGGTGATTGGACGAAGTTCTTTTGGCTGGCGTGGTAAACAAGCGATTACCGCTACTCAAATTGGATTTGGATTGTTAGTTGTTGCTTATTTTGGCTCTAAATTTGTCATAGAGCGCTTATTGTCTTAAGCTGGTAAAGCTTTTAGTCGATATGAAGCACCGCTAAGAATGCCTCTTGAGGGATATCCACTCGACCCACACTACGCATACGTTTTTTACCTTTTTTCTGCTTATCGAGCAATTTACGCTTACGTGAAACATCACCACCATAACACTTAGCTGTGACATTTTTCCTAAGCGCTTTAACATTCGCACGAGAAATAATTTTCACGCCAATACAAGCCTGGATAGCAACATCAAACATTTGACGTGGAATTAATTCTTTCATTTTCTCGGCCAACTCTCTACCTTTACGTACAGAATCATCACGGTGAATAATAAGTGCTAAAGCATCTACAGGCTCTTGATTAATCATAATATCTAGGCGAATAAGATCCGATTCTTGATAACGTGTAAATTGATAATCCATAGAAGCAAAACCACGTGACACAGACTTAAGCCGATCAAAGAAATCAAGCACAACTTCGTTAAGTGGTAGCTCATAGATCAACTGCACTTGTCTACCCATGTAAGTAATGGATTTTTGCATGCCGCGTTTTTCAACACACAAACTAATAACCGCACCTACATACTCGTCTGTTACTAAAATATTAGCAGTAATAATCGGCTCTCTAAACTCTGCAATCGCTTGATTATCAGGCATTTTAGAAGGACTATCAACATGATGAATGTTGCCTTTAGTGTCTAAAATTTCGTAAATAACAGTTGGTGCCGTAGTAATAAGATCAAGATCATACTCACGCTCAAGACGCTCCTGCACAATCTCCATATGCAGCAAGCCCAAAAATCCGATTCTAAAGCCAAACCCTAAGGCATCAGAGCTTTCAGGCTCATATTGTAAAGCGGCGTCATTAAGACGTAATTTTGCTAATGCATCACGGAATTTTTCATAGTCTTCACCAGAGATAGGAAATATTCCTGCGAATACTCTAGGCTGTACTGGCTTAAAACCTTTTAACGCTTCAGTTACCGAATTTTTAGCACTCGTAATGGTGTCACCCACTGGCGCACCATCAATGTTTTTAATGTTGGCAATTAAAAATCCAACTTCACCTGCTTTTAAACTATCAGTCTTAACACGTTTAGGCGTGAATACACCAACTTCATCGACTGAATGCTCGTCGCCATTTGAGAAAATCTTGATCTTCGTTTTGGCTTTAATTTCACCATCAATCACACGAATTAACGATACAACACCTAAGTAGTTATCAAACCATGAGTCAATGATAAGGGCTTTAATAGGGGCTTCAATTTCACCTTCAGGTGCAGGTATTTTTTCAACAATTTGTTCAAGAATATCTTGGATTCCAATACCAGATTTGGCACTAGCATGCACCGCATCAGTCGCTTCAATACCAATAACATCTTCAATTTCTTCAATCACACGTTCTGGCTCTGCCGCAGGAAGATCAATCTTATTCAAAACAGCAACTACTTCCAAACCTTGCTCAAGAGCGGTATAACAATTAGCCACTGTTTGAGCTTCGACGCCTTGTGAGGCGTCAACAATTAATAAAGCACCTTCACAAGCAGACAATGAGCGAGAAACTTCATAGGAAAAATCAACGTGACCCGGAGTGTCAATAAAGTTCAGCTGGTAAATTTCACCATTATTTGCCTTATAGTCTAGTGTCACACTTTGAGACTTGATAGTAATACCGCGCTCTTTCTCAATATCCATTGAATCAAGCACCTGCTCAGACATTTCACGGTCGCTCAGACCGCCACAAAACTGGATAAAACGATCAGCAATAGTAGATTTACCATGATCAATATGGGCAATAATTGAAAAATTACGGATATTCTTCATAAGGGTGATAAAATCAAGGTTTTAAACAGCTCATTATACAAGCAATGAATAAAGTTCAATCCATTACCTGCTCTGCAACTAGTAATTTAGACGTTAACATTCCTGACCCACAAGGGCGCAATATTATTTTGTACTTCTACCCCAAAGATGCCACCCCAGGCTGCACCACTGAAGGTCAAGATTTTAGGGATAATCATCAAGCCTTTATCGACGCGAATGCCGTCATTTATGGTGTATCAAAAGACACTTTAGCGAAGCATGAGAAATTTAAAGCCAAGCAAGTATTTCCATTTGAGCTAATTTCTGATGAAGAAGGTGAGTTATGCGAGGCGTTCAAAGTATGGCAGTTAAAAAAATTCATGGGCAGAGAGTATATGGGGATCGTGCGCTCCACCTTTATTATCAATCCTAAAGGCGATATCCTTAAATCTTGGGATAAGGTTAGAGTTAAAGGTCATGTTAATGAGGTCTTGGAAGCGCTTGAGTCTCTATGATAAAATAAGCTTTTATTAATTTAAGTATCAACTATTATGAGCAAAGTTCAAACAATCAACTGCAAGGCAACCAGTAATTTAGATATTAGTATTCCTGATGCAAAAGGACGCAACATTGTATTGTATTTCTATCCTAAAGATGCTACTTCAGGCTGTACGCTTGAAGGCCAAGATTTTAGGGATAACCATCAAGCTTTTGTCGATGCAAATTGCGTGATCTATGGTGTGTCAAAAGATAGTATGACTAGCCATGAAAAATTCAAAAAAAATCAATCATTTCCATTTGAACTAATTGCTGATGAAGATGGCACACTATGTGAGGCATTAGGCGCTTGGCAGTTAAAGTCTGGAAATGGCGAACAAAAAATGGGTATTGTGCGCTCAACTTTTATCATTAATGCAAATGGTGACATCTTAAAATCTTGGGATAAGGTTGCAGTAGGCGGTCATGTCGAAGCAGTATTAACAGAGGTTCAATCACTATGAGTAATGTAGATTTTAACGAAGTTGATAAGTTTGCCGCGCTAGCCTCTCGCTGGTGGGACAAAAATTCAGAATTTAAACCACTTCATGACATTAACCCTTTGCGCCTTAATTATATTAAAGAGCATTGCAACAACTCTCTAGAGAACTTAAATATTCTAGATGTGGGTTGTGGTGGTGGCATTCTTACTGAAGCTATGAGCGAGCAAGGTGCAAAAGTAACCGGCATTGATATGGCAGAAGCTGGTCTCGAAGTGGCCAAGTTGCACTTATTAGAATCTAGATTAGAAGTTGATTATCAAAAGATTCCAGTAGAAGAATTAGCCAAAACCCATGCTGGACAGTTTGACATAGTGACTTGTTTAGAAATGCTGGAACACGTTCCTGATCCAAGCTCTATTATTCAGGCTTGTGCTACTTTGGTTAAACCAGGTGGCCAGGTATTCTTATCAACCCTTAATCGTAACGCCAAGTCGTACTTGTTTGCGATCATTGGCGCTGAGTATGTTTTAAAACTTTTACCTCAGGGCACGCATGACTGGGATAAGTTCATTAAACCAAGTGAAATGGATGAATGGTCAAGACAAGCTGATATGTCATTAAAGGGCATGATTGGAATGACTTACAACCCATTTACTAAAGTCTACAAACTAGAAGATGATGTCAGTGTTAATTACCTGTGTCATTATTCAAAATAACCCAATAAATCTTTAATTTTCTTAAAGAAAAGTAGTAAACTTTAGGTCATTACCTCCTAAAATTTACTGCGATTTATGAAGAAAATAATCACCTTAATTTTATTAACTCTAAACATTAATTCACACGCTATTACGCCCAATGAAATGTTTGTGGTAATTGGTGCGGTGAAATACTACAATGAAAACTGTGGTGGATTAACTCGCCAAGGCATGAAAAAAATGAATAAATCTCTAAAACATTTCGATATGGATAAAACACCTATTGGTATTTTAGAAAGAAATTCAATGGCTGTTTCCGGCTATCAAACTGCCCAAAAATTTGGTTGTAAGGGTACCAAGCAGCAAGCTCAAGAATCAGGTTACGGGAAGTATATCAACTAAAACGTAGTATTATATTCGCCCTTCTCTAGCGCCTCTGGCGCACCAAGCTCCAAGACAACGAAAGCCACCGCATTAAACTTTTCATCAGATAAGCTTAAATGCGCCTGTTTAATATTCTTACCGACTAAATATAGGCGTAATTTCTCACTTGGAATAAAATAAGGCTTGCCATTATCGTTATTACGAATGGTTAAATCTTGAAAGCTTACAATTTTGCCAATTCCTGTACCTAATGCTTTAGCAAAAGCTTCTTTGGCGGCAAATCGTTTGGCACAATACGAAGCACTATCGCCTTTGTTGGCAAATAATGACTGCTCATGATCCGACAATACTCGCCTAACAAAGCCATCTTTATTTTTACTTAAGATGTGTTCAACACGCTCAATATTAATAATATCTGTACCAACTCCATAAATCATCGCCTTACTCCGAGTAGTAACTCTTTCATTTCACGAGTAGCTTGCTCAAGACCAACAAATATAGCTCTTGCAATAATCGAATGGCCAATATTTAGCTCTACAATTTCAGGCAGTTCAGCAATTGCTGTGGTATTTTCTAAAGTAAGCCCGTGTCCAGCATTTACTTGTAAGCCAATTGAGTGAGCATAAGTTGCCATTGCTTTAATACGCTCAAACTCTTGTTTTTGCTCGTCACCTGTTGCGTTTGCATAATGACCTGTATGAAGCTCAATAACTGGTGCACCGCACTCTTTTGCGGCATCAATCTGGTCTTTTTGAGCATCAATAAACAATGAAACAATAATGCTGGCTTCGGCTAATTGAGCGCAAACCTGTGTCATTCTTGGAATTTGACTAGCTACTTCAAGCCCACCTTCTGTTGTAAGCTCTTCGCGCTTTTCTGGCACCAAGCAACAGTCTTCAGGCTTAATTTTAGTAGCAATGGCAATCATCTCATCAGTCGTTGCCATTTCTAAATTCATCTTCGTCGTTAGCTTATCTCGCAAAATTTCTACGTCAGAATCTTGAATATGGCGCCTATCTTCTCGTAAATGCAGAGTAATGCTATCAGCACCAAATTTTTCGCACAGTAAGGCCCCTTCAATTGGACAAGGATAGTTGGTGCCACGCGCTTGCCTAAGAGTGGCAATGTGGTCAATGTTAACGCCTAAATAAATATTCATAATGTGTTATTTACTAAAAAATAATGATCGACTTTGTAAGGGCTTATCGCCCAACAAAGGTTTTAATCGCATGCGATTTAAATCTCTACATACTTTTAGTTGCTGAATATCTGGCATGTTATTAATATCATTAATCAACAACTGGTTAATAGATTTACCTAATATTTTACCTGCAACACTTCTCACAAATCCACCTTGATGTTGATAATCATAACCAGCGTTTAAATCAATTGGCTCACCCGTTATATCTTGAGAAAAATCAACACCATAACCCAACTCTTGTAATAGGTTGTGCTCAAATAAGCGCAGCAACCAATGGCTAGATAAGGGGTTGATTGTTGCTAAATTTTCAACAAAGCTTTTGTAAATTTCAAACAATTCAAAATGAGGATCTTGATCATGTAAAAGTCTTGAGATAAGCTCATTGACATACATGCCTAGAATAAGATTATCACCCTTAAGTTGTCTAGGTGTGTCATCGGCCTCCCAATTGGTTAAGCTCTTTAAATCTCCCTTACCACTATAAGAAATTTTTAGATGTTGAAACACCTGGATTTGAGTTTTTGAGTTGCGCAAGCCTCGACCTACTAATCTAATTCTGCCATGCTCAAGGGTTAGAAAATCTAGCAATAAAGAGGTATCTTTAAAGGTTCTTCGATGTATCAAAAAAGCTGGGGTTAAATCCACTTTTGCCATGGCTATTCATTCCCAAACATATTGTCTGCATTAAAATTCATAGAATTCCTAGAGGGTAATACTGCCACCCACTGATCATTTATAAGTTCAGCAATGATAAAACTAAAAGATGGATTTATAATACTGCCCATTCTAAAATCTTTCAATATTAATTTATCATCAACCACTTCTAGGTTATAAAAACCGCTTGAAAAATTAGCATATTTATCAACTACTTGTTGATTAATACTTTGTAGATAATGTCGATTTTCAACTTTAATTTCAACACCCTTGCCTTTAAAAATATTAACAAAATATTGTTTAATAAAGTCATCTTCAACAACGACAACTCTCCACACCACACTGTTAAATGGTGTTGGAGTCGCATAAGCCTTTCCACTTGGCAGTATTGATTGCTGGACGATAAATGTAAACAATAAATAAACTTGCGAAAATATAAGCGCTATTGTATTAAACGAAAAATTATTAATCATCAATACTTTCTTCTTAATGAAAATATAGCCAATGCTAATACTTAGCGGAATTGTATAAATTGGATCGATGATGAAAATCGACCCAATCATAATTTTAAAATCACTAAAAGGTAGTAGTAAAGAGGTGCCGTAGCTGGTAAAGCTATCCAAGATTGGATGAGTTGTTAAAACCAGAAAAACCAAAATTAACCAACGGAAATAGCTAATTAGATCAAAAAATTTGTACAATAAACCTGCGATTAATGGCGAAATTAGAGCTAGATAAAACAAAGAGTGTGAAAAACCTCTGTGCTGAATGGTACTTGTCAAAGCATCTGGATAACTAAGCAAAATATCTAGATCTGGTATGGTCGCCACAAGCCCTGAAATCAGAGCAACTTTTGGTGTTTTCTTGGGTGAAACGGCTATTCCAATGACAGCACCCAGACTAAATTGAGTAATCGAGTCCATTAATAATAACTAGTCGTAACCCAATGATGCCAGTGAGCGCTTAGAATCTGACCAACCTGTTGATACCTTAACCCAAAGCTTTAAAAATACTTTGCGCTCTAAGAATCCTTCAATACTTTGACGTGCTTCGGTACCGATGATTTTTAGCATCTCACCTTTACTACCAATCACTATATTTTTTTGAGATTCTTTTTCAACAAAAATACGCGCAGCGATACGCTGCATATTGCCGTCTAGTTCGTATTGCTCAATTTCTACCGTTAATTCATAAGGTAGTTCTTCTTCTAAATGGCGCATTAACTTTTCACGAATAAATTCTGCAACGACAAATTTTTCTGATCTGTCAGTTACGAAGTCTGCATCAAAAATCATGTCTTGCTCGGGCAGATGCTTTAAAACAAGTTCTCTTAATGCTTTGGTGTCTTTTTTCTGAAAAGCGGACAAAGGGAATATGTCGGTAGCCTGGTATATTTGGCCAATTTTTTCTAAAAATGGTAGTACAGCTTGAGTAGATGACAATTTGTCGATTTTGTTAATACACATAATAACTGGTACATCAACTTGTGACACATGCTCCAAAACGCGGGCATCTTCTTTGGTCCACTTGCCAACTTCCACCAGCCACAAAATCATGTCTACATCTTTAATACTCGAGCTCGCTGCACGGTTCATATAAGCATTGATGGCTTTTTTGTTGCCAATATGGACACCGGGCGTATCCACAAATACCATTTGATAATCATCAGTCGTGTCAATCGCATGAATACGGTGGCGTGTTGTTTGCGGGCGATGAGAGGTAATAGAAAGCTTTTGCCCAATTAACTCATTAACTAATGTAGATTTTCCAACATTAGGTCGGCCAACCACGGCAATAAATCCTGCTTGAAATCCCATTATTTGCTCTCCTTTAATTTTTCTAATAACACTTGTGCACAAGACTGCTCTGCGCGCTTGAGACTTTTGGCATTTTGACTGGTTTGAATATTCTGATCTTGCAAAAGGCAGTTCACCGTAAAAACAGCATTATGATCCTTACCCACTGTTTTGGTTAACTCGTACTTCGGCAGTGCATTATTACGCTTTTGCAAATATTCCTGAAGCTGAGTCTTGGGATCTTTAAGGGAATCATTTGGATCAATCGCATTTAAACGCTCCTGATACAAATCCAAAATAACAGTGTTAATCGTTTCTAAATCAGAATCAAGCAAAATAGCGCCAAAGATCGCTTCAACCGCATCTGCCTGAATAGATTCACGACGATAACCACCACTTTTTAACTCACCAGAGCCTAAAATTAGCACGTCAGCTAACTCTAAAGCAAGGCCAAATTTGGCCAGCGTTTGACCTCTAACTAAGTGTGACCTCAAACGAGACAACTTACCCTCTTCAATCTGCTTAAAACGCTTGTACAGTTCTCTTGAAATTACCAAGCCTAAAATACTATCGCCCAAGAACTCAAGGCGCTCGTTATTCTTTTTACCCATGCTACGATGAGTTAATGCAAGCTCAAGTAAAGATAAGTCTTTAAATTGATAGTTCAGTTTTTGTTGTAATTTTTCCATCTATAATGACGCAATATTCATTTAACAATTATTTTGTATGTTTTGGCAAGAAGACACCAATGAAGAACATTTTACGCTTCCTGAGAGTATTCAAGAGGTTAGCTTTAAAATCCAATCGAAAATATTACCAATGGATCATGGCTTTTTACTCGCGCAAGCATTGCTCGAATATCTACCTTGGTTAAGCGAGTCTAACGCCGGCATTCATACGATCGGTATAGCAGATGGCAATGGATGGGAGCAAAGCAAAGAAGGTGGTTTTTACTACCCTTCTAAGCGTTCTAAGTTAACGATTCGCATCCAGTACGAACATTTAGATAGTGTAAAGACAATTGTTGGGAAGACCTTAGATCTTGGTGAATACAAAATCAAGGTTGTTAAATTTATTAATAATAAAGTATTAAGTGAGATGCCTGTTTTGTTTGCTAAACAAGTAGCTTGTGATCAAAGTATTAGCGAGGCTGTTTTTTTGCAACAGTGCTTTGACCAATTAACTGATTTAGGTATTAAAGTCAATAAAATGATGGCTGGTCTTGAACATACCATTCAAACAGATAATGGCGCCATCCATACTCGCTCTTTAATGCTGGCTGATCTGAAAAAAAATGAGTCCATCTTATTACAAGAAAAAGGTCTGGGTGATCATCGCTTACTAGGCTGTGGGCTTTTCATTGCACAAAAAGGCATCGAAACCCTAGAGAGTTAGTTACTTGCATTTACGCCACTTTCGGTCTACAATCTTTAGTATCTATCACAACTCTGGGAGAGATTATGCGCACTTTAATTCTAATATTTTCACTACTGATCTTTCAGCCATCTCTGGCTGTTGAGCCTACAAAAGAAGCTGAATTTTTAGGAAGCCAAGTAGTTGATGAATTACCAAATTGGTTTAAAGCCAGTTTTATGGATTTTTCTGAGGACTTAGAAGAAGCTGATGACGAAGGCAAGCATATCATGATTTATTTTCATCAAGATGGCTGTCCTTATTGTGCCAAACTGGTTCAGGAAAATTTTCATGATGACGCTCTAGTTGCTAAATTACAAAAAGATTTTGATACAATTGAAACCAATATGTGGGGCGATCGAGAGCTTACCGATTGGCAAGGTAATGATTACATAGAAAAAGAATTTTCAGCCAAAATGAAAATTCAATTTACCCCCACTCTTGTCTTTTTAAACGAAAAAGGTGAAAGTGTTCTTAGGGTAAATGGCTACCAATCGATTGATAAAATGCAGGCCACGCTTGATTATGTTTCTAATAAAACCTACCTAAATCAATCATACGCAAGCTATCTTAACGGCCTAAAAAAAGACAGCTCTGGTACGCTTAATGCTAATGCCATTTTTGAATCTGGCCCACACTTACTCGCTCGTAGTAAAACTCTGCCAGCCAATAAATACTTAGCGGTATTTTTTGAGGAGCCAAATTGCACGGAATGTGATTTTTTCCATAAAAATTTATTATCGCTTGATCAAACTCAAAGCTATTTAAAACAGATGCAAGTTGTGCGTTTTAATGCACTATCCGATGACAAACTCATCACTCCATCTGGCGAGCGAACCACGGCCAAAGCATGGTACGACAAACTAAAACTGACCTATAAGCCCGCTATTGTTTTTTTTGACAAAGAAGGTGTTGAGGTCATTCGTAAAGATGCCTACTTTAAAGAATATCACTTACACGGCATCATGACTTATACACTCTCAGGTGAATACAAGCATCAGCCAAACTTCCAACGCTACCTTGAAGACAAATCAGACAAGCTTAGAGCTAAAGGTATTACAGTTGATATTTGGAAGTAGGATAAAGTCTTAAACTAATCGACTTTATTAAGACAATCCAAGCATTATCAAAATTTCTTAAATTTTTCTAAGAATGCTTAAAAAATATTATTTTTTCATAATATTGGCCATTTAAATCCCTATAAACAAAGTTAATAGTCTTAAAAAAGGGTTTTTATAGCAATAAAGGGGATTAATTTAGATTTTTTGCAAAAAAAATCATCCTTTTAGGGTGATTTACAAAATTTTCTAAATTTTTAGAGTGATTAAACTTTTTTCACAAATTCTGATTTAAGTTTCATCGCACCATGGCCGGGGACTTTGCAATCAATATTGTGGTCACCTTCGCACAAACGAATGCCTTTAACTTTTGTACCCACTTTAACCGCGTTAGAAGTGCCTTTGATTTTTAGATCCTTGATGACTGTTACTGTATCACCATCATTAAGAATATTACCATTAGCATCTTTAACGATAGTTTCTTGATCAATTAGATCATCAGCTGAGAACTCGTATGCGCACTCAGGGCAAACTAATAGATTGCCGTCTTCATACACATATTCAGATTTACATTTTGGGCAGCTTGGCAGACTCATGGTTTTTTCCTATACGGTAAATGGATATTTAACAGGGGCATGATGCTCATAATCAACCAATTCAAAATCATCCATAGTTACCCAAGTTTCTAGGTCGGCCAGGGTTTTGATATTTGGATTAATTTTTAGTTTTGGTAAAGCCAGTGGCTCACGATTTACCTGTTCATTTTTAAAAATATCTACTTGATTTTCATACAAGTGAACATTAGATAAATGATGGCGCATTTTTTTAGCTTTTTTGCCAGTAATTTGTGCGGTAATAAGCAGTAAAAATGCCACTTGGAAATGATTAAATGGCTGGCCTAGGGCAAAGTCGCTGCTACGCTGATAGCTTTCTATATACAAATCATCACCCAGTAAATTAAAATGATGGGTGTGCATACAGGCTGGCAAACAGGCTCTATGAATAAGATTTGGGTGATTAAAAGTCATGATTTCACGTCTATCGTCAATACCTTGGGATAAATCAGTAACGATTTTTTGGTATTGGTCTAGTGGCTCATCATCTTCAATGCCTGGAAATGCACGCCCAATTACGCCGTAGCACATACCCATATCATCTTCACCTTTGCGATGCGGGTTATCAAGCCAGGCTTGGTTATCGTTGGCATTGGCATTCCAAGTATTACAGCCAATGGCTCTAAATTGAGCCGCACTGCTATAGCCACGAATATAGCCCAACATCTCAGCAATGGCTGATTTCCAAAAAAGTTTTTTGGTGGTAACGACTGGCACAGTTCCATCACTAAGATCATGCTCGAAAGTGGCGCCAACAATGGCCAATGTTTTTTGACCAGTACGTGCATTTTCCAACCATACACCTTCATCTAAAATTCGTTTTCCAATATCTATATATGCCTTCATGCTGGTTTTTTGTTTGCCTTTTGGAGTAGGTAAATTCCTAATATTATCATTGGAAGGCTTAACAATTGCCCCATGGTTAGCCATTCAAACGCCAAGTAACCTAACTGCACATCAGGCACCCTAACAAACTCAATTATAAATCTAAAGGCGCCATAAAAAATTAAAAATAATGCCGAAATAGACATTAAAGGGCGAGGTTTATTACTATACAGCCAAAGAATAATAAATAGCACTAAGCCTTCTAAAATAGCTTCATACAATTGCGATGGATAGCGACTAACCCCTTGTTCTTGGATATACATACCTAAAGGGCTGGTGGTAACTTTACCCCAAAGCTCACCATTGATAAAATTACCTATTCGACCAAAGCCAAGCCCGAGTGGCACGAGTGGTGCGACAAAATCCATGGTGGAGAAAAAGCTTTTGTTGTATTTTCGGTTGAATATAACCATGGCCAATAACACACCCAAAAATCCACCATGAAAAGACATGCCGCCACCTTGAATGGCAAAGATTGAGAGTGGATCAGATAAAAAGTTAGGTAAGTTGTAAAACAACATATAACCCAAACGACCGCCAATAATAACGCCAATGGCACCATAAAAAATCAGGTCTTCGATTTGCTGTGGATTCCAATTATCAGCCTGTTTGGCACGATAATTAGCTAAAAAATAAGCTGCTAAAAAAGCCGCAAGATACATTAATCCATACCAATAAATTTGAGCAAAACCTAAGTCTAATGCAATGGGGTTAATGTTGGGGTAAGTCATAGGTAATTAAGATGGTGTGCTCGAGGTGATTCGAACACCCGACATTTGGCTTCGGAGGCCAACACTCTATCCAGCTGAGCTACGAGCACAATAAGGGGATTGCTTTAGCAAAGTCTTTTATATCAAGGCATTCTAAAGCTTTCATTAATTCGTTTTCAATAATTATTACTCTACAATTATATGCACAAAGCAGCTATTAATGCACGAAATATGTACTAAAAATCTCTACTAAGGGTTTATTCAATATGTGACTACCTTGGGAGTATTTGAGCACTATCTTGGGACTCATTACTTTTAGAACTAACTAGTTTTCCATCGTAATAACATACTAGCATTTGATCAATTTTATTCCAACGAACACTGTACATGTCATCAGCATAAATGTAGGTATCTAATGGCTGATTTCTGTTGATTGGTTCAGAATCAACTAAAACACCTTTTTTCATGACATTTATGCATTTATTCAGAGTGGGTTGAGTATTTTCAAAATTACTCTTATCAAGAATCCAGCTGTTAGAAAACACAGAAGTTGAGATGCAAAGAGTAGCTACAGACAAACTCACTTTAAAATTATTAATTACCATAACTAGCCTTTCTTTACATCAACTACATTCATTTTAAAGTACCTGACTTTGGTCGTATTTTTATAATCACTTTTATCGACAGTATACATTCGACATGCTCTTTATTTTTAGTAAAGATTAAACAGTTGCTTCATCTGTTTAAAATTATTTATTAATTAATCTTGTACAAAAATAAATAAATTGTATAACAATGATGAAAAACTCAGGTATATTCAATAGTAGAAATTTAATTATCAAATTTAAAATTTGTTAAATAATTAAATATTTATGTATGAAGAATGATCGAATGAAAAAAAAAATCGGGAAAGCGGCACTATTCTTAGCATTATTATCAGTAATTTGGCTTTTGCTAGGAATGGCTAACGTTGCCCCGCTTTTAATAGAGTTGCCTAATGAATCGAGTGTAAGAGCACATGCTTCGATAGCAGTAATTTTCTTACTAATAGGTTCTTGGGCTTTTTGGAATGAAGAATAACTTTTAAAAAGGATGTAATTATGATTAAAACGTCAGATGTACTTATTTTAATAGCCGTAGCAGTTGCTTTTATGACAACCGCTTTTCTTTGGTTCCAAGGTGCTGATACAAAGCAAGAGGCTTTGTTTACTGCAACTTGGATTCCATCAATTTTAACTTTTGCTATTTATTTTAAAATAATAGCAAGGAAGGATTAATTATGGATAACTCGATGATATTTTATGCTGGTTTCTTTTGCTTTTCACTAACAATACTTGCTGCTGTTTTGACCGCTCAAGAATTTAAAAAAATAGAGCTAGAAGAAAAAAAATAGCTATAAGGAGTGTGATTATGATTAAGACCTCGGATGTGCTTATTTTGATAGCTGTTGCAGTTGCTTTTATGACAACCGCTTTTCTTTGGTTCCAAGGCGCTGATACAAAGCAAGAAGCTTTGTTTACTGCAACTTGGATACCATCAATTTTAACTTTTGCTATTTATTTTAAAATAATAACACGGAGAAATTAGCTATGAATGATATAGATTCAGTAGTATTTTTCTTTGGTTTATTTTGCTTTACACTTACTATCATAGCTGTAATAATTACTTTTAAAGAAGTAAAAAATAGCCAATAATTCAGGGTTACACGGATATCTCAGACTATATTACCACTTTAAAGTGGTAATTAATTATTAGCTTTGAAATAGGTACTTAAAAAAACCACCGTAAGGTGGTTTTTTTAAACTTGATCTATTTTAAAAAATTAAACTAGTCAACTTCAGCTGAACAAAACACTGCTTGCATATTAGCCACTAATTTAAGAATTTTTGCATCTTTTACTTTACACAAAATCTTGTTGCCATCACGTCTTGACTCAACAATACCTTTAGTTCTAAGGATATCAATATGTTGCGAGATATTTGATTGTGAAGAACCTACCTGTTTTACAATTTCTAATACTGGTAGCTCATCATTTTTAAGGGCACATAAAATCTTTAGGCGCAATGGGTGTGCCATCGCTTTTAAAGCTTTAGTAGCCTTTTCAATATCTTCATCTTTTTCTAATAGTGTCATATCACTCATACTCCTCCCAGGATTGTTGAATGGTAAATTTAAAGTCGACCTAGCATACCGTATACGCCATATCTTCTCAATTTAATTAAGACCATTTTTTGATAATAATTAACCAAACTATCATTGTTTAATACGATATCAGAGATTTTCCAAGCTTGACTGGCGGTTTGATGGAAAATTATATCTAGGAACATACCATACGAATAATAACCGTTAACTTTAAGTTTAACAGCAATTGAACCGCCAATAACTGGTCGTGCTGAAATAAATTGGAACGATGTAGATCGCGTTTGAGTCAATCTTGATAATAATGAAGTAATAATATTTTTCTTAATTTTATTAGAAAAATATAGCTGCTCATCAGCGCCTAAATTTAAATTACTTACTAGTAAGATCTCACTAGCAATATGATCAAAATCAAATAATGGCGCCACTTGAGTTTTGATTAAGGTGTTTGCAAGTTGTGGAGAGTAATTAGCAACTGTTGTTAATTGGTTCAGTTTAACAATAGCAGTTTGAATAGTTTTAACGGGGCCAGCGGGTTTTTGAGATTCTGAAACTGATGCCTCAGCAATGTTTTCATTTTGGTTATTTACTGTGTCTTGATTATTTTCCGAAGCTTCTTGTGCAAAGCTAAATGCGGATAAAGACAATAATAGGGTTAATAATACGACATTTAATCTTCTCATTTTTTTTCCATTTGATAAAAACAAGCAAAAAATTAAAAAATGTATCTCGTTTTCACAGTATTATATTTAAACTTCTTATAAATAAATAACTATATTATGATTTTATTAAGTTTTTCTAAATTTTCTCTACTGTTTGCACTTCTTTCTGTGCTAATTTCTGCACCTGCTTTAAGTGCTAAAACTGCTGAAGAAGAACAAAGGCTTGAAGCTTTTTTCTCTGACCTCGAAGCCTTTACTGTGGTTTTTAGTGATATCAAACAACTGTATGTTGATGACGTCGAGAACAAAGAGTTGTTTAATAACGCTATTAAAGGCATGGTTAGTGGTCTTGATCCTCATTCTGTATATCTAGAACCTAAAGAACAAAAAAGTTTAATGGAAAGTGCTTCAGGAAAGTTTGGCGGCCTAGGTATTGTTATTAGCAAAAAAGACGATGGTATTCAAGTTATCTCTCCTATTGATGATACTCCCGCCTATAAGGCTGGCATTCAGGCTGGTGATTTAATTATTAAAATTGGTGATAAGCCAGTTCGTGGTATGAGCTTGGAAGATGGCGTAGATCTAATGCGTGGCAAGCCTGGTACTGATATTAAAATTACAATTTTGCGTACAAATCAAAAACCTTTTGTCGTTGAAATTACTCGTGAAATTATCACCATTGTGAGTGTCAAAGGTTATTTACTTGAAAAGGATATTGGCTATGTGCGCGTGTCTAGCTTCCAAGGGCCTACTGCAAATCTACTTAAGGAAACAGTTGCTGATTTGGTAGATAAGAATGATGGCTACCTTAAGTCGTTAATTCTTGATTTGCGTAACAATCCAGGTGGCGTTTTAGATGGTGCCGTTGATGTTTCTAACTTATTCATTGATGAAGTTGGCTTAGTGGTCTACACCAAAGGCAGGATTCCTAGCTCCAACTTAAAGTTTAAAACTGAGCGTGGTGATATTATGCTTGGCTCTCCGATTGTTGTTTTGATTAACGAAGGCTCGGCTTCTGCATCAGAAATCGTTGCTGGTGCTTTGCAAGATCACAAGCGTGCTATTATTATGGGTAAAACCTCTTTTGGCAAGGGCTCAGTACAAACTATTATTGAACTAGATAAGGGTTATGGACTTAAAGTTACCACTGCTCGATACTACACACCTAACGGTCGATCAATCCAAGCTAAAGGCATTGAGCCGGATATTAAACTAAAAAATATCAGCTTAGAAAATGAAAAAGAAGAGTCGGTTCTTGATATTAAAGAAAATGATCTAAATGGTCACTTAGAGCAAGAAGACCCAAGCAAAATGTCTGAGTCTGAGATTGTTGAGTCGCAAGAAAAAAATCAAGCGACTATAGATAAAGAAACTATTGAAAAATTAAAGAAAGATTATTTTGTGCATGAGGCTAGTAATTTGCTTAAAGCACTGACGGTTTTAGGTAAGTAATTAATGGCGATAACGCTTGCAATTGCAAATCAAAAAGGTGGTGTTGGTAAAACGACAACGGCTGTTAATTTGAGTGCTGCATTAAAAGCGGTTAAAAAACGAGTTTTATTAATTGACATCGATCCACAAGGCAATGCCACAATGGGTTGTGGCGTGGACAAATACACACTTGAGAATACTGTTTGTGAATTGCTTTTAGATGAATGCAGTATTAACAAAGCCATTGTTCATGTTGATGAATCAGGCATTGATGTATTGGGCTCAAATACAGATTTGATTGCTGCAGAAATTGCCCTATTGCGTGGAAAAAATTCTGAATATAAGCTTAAAAATGCTATCAATTCAGTGGCCAGTCAATATGACTATGTAATTATCGATTGTCCGCCTTCTTTGAATATGCTAACCATTAATGCCTTTACTGCATCTGATGGGATTATTATCCCTATGCAGTGTGAATATTACGCATTAGAAGGTTTGAGTGCTCTAATACAAACCATTGACAAGATTAAAGCTACCACTAATCCAGATCTTGAGATTACTGGACTGGTGAGGACCATGTATGACAACCGAAATAATCTCTCTAATGAGGTGTCTTTACAACTACAACAATATTTCTCACACAAAGTATTTAAAACCATTGTTCCTAGAAATGTAAAATTAGCAGAAGCGCCTAGTTTTGGTCAAGATGCAATTAGCTACGCTAGATCATCTAAGGGTGCAATTTCCTATATATCTTTAGCCAGTGAAGTGCTAAGAAAAACATCAATGAATTAACTATTATGGCAAAAATCTCAAAACTAGGTCGCGGACTAGATATTTTATTAGGACAAGTTGGCACCAACACTGAAAATTCACAAACTAATAACAGTATGAGAATGCTGAGTGTTAATAGTCTTCAGCGTGGTAAATTTCAGCCTAGAGATGACATAGACACAGAAACACTCAATGAGCTAGCTGCATCAATAACTTCTCAAGGTGTTATTCAGCCATTGGTTGTTAGAAAGGTCACTTACGATAAGTACGAAATTATTGCAGGTGAGCGTCGTTGGCATGCTGCTCAAATTGCAGGGCTAGAAGAAGTACCTGTTATTGTGCGTGAAATTAACGACCAGGTAGCTCTTGCTATTGGTCTGATTGAAAATATCCAGCGTGAATCGTTAACACCGCTTGAAGAGGCAAAAGCTTTACAGCAACTGATTGAAGATTTTAAGATGACGCATGAAGAGATTTCTAATGTGGTGGGTCGCTCACGTTCTAGTGTGAGTAATCTTATTCGCTTATTGCAACTTGGTGAAGAATCAAAAAAACTTCTTGGCCAAGGCAAAATTGAAATGGGGCATGCTCGTGCACTGCTACCTTTAACTCAAGACGACCAGCTAATGGTGGCTAACCAAGTCATAGCAAAATCTTTATCTGTGCGCCAAACTGAGGAGCTAGTTAAGCGTGTTTTAAATCCAAAAACAAAAGCCACTACAACTGTTGAGCCTCATATATCTGAATTAATGAGTGCTTTGTCAAAAACACTGAACTCTAAAACTGAGATTAAGGCTACGGGCGATAAAGGCAAGATTGTTATCCATTATCAATCAGAAGAGGAGCTAAGTAACATCTTAAAACATATCAATTAGTTCTTTAAACCTTAGTCTTACCTTAATCAGTCTTAATCAAAACCGCCAACTCTATCTAGCTTAAGTGAATCATCATAGTGCATCCAAATGCCGAACGCTTTACCGATAATGTATTTTTCTGGCACAAAGCCCCAAAAGCGAGAGTCACTACTACGAGATCGGTTGTCACCCATGACAAAATAATGCCCTTTTGGAACAACTGCCTTCACGCCACGAGAATTTTGATTTGGGTCTAGCAAGATATCATGAGGGTTATTACCTAACAACTCTCGCTTATGTTTAAACCCTGTCATCTCTGAGCCAGATTCAACGCCCTGATAATCTTCAAAATTTTCATAAGCCATCTTTTTGCCATTAATTGATAAGCGATCAGCATGGTGAACAACAGTATCACCGGGAATACCAACAATTCTTTTAATAAAATCAGCACCCTGATACTTATCATTTTTCTCATAATTAGGATATCTGAAAACAATCACATCTCCTCTTTCGGGTTTTTTGAACTCTATAAGCTTTTTGTTTAGCACTGGAATGCTAACGCCATAATCAAACTTAGAAACCAAAATAAAATCTCCCGTTAATAAAGTTGGCATCATGGAATTAGATGGAATTCTAAAAGGTTCCACAATAAAACCACGTAATGCAAATACTAAAAGCAACACTGGGAAAAATTCTGCAGACCATTGAACGATTTTTGGACGGTTGGCGTATTTCTCATTTTTATTAAACCGCAAAAATAAAATAAAATAAACCAACTTTGAAAATCCTGTTTTATCAGATGTTGGGAGCTCTGTATTTGGGGTCTTATTAAAAAATAAGTGATCTAAACTAACCACTACAAAGGCTACAATTAAAAATAAAGCTAAATACGATGAAACATCCCATGCAAAGAAAGGTGATGCGTTTTCAAGTGTCATAATAATATCCGTACAAAAAAAAGGTAAAGCAAAACGTTGTTATTATATAATAACTTCTTTTTATAGTTTTCATATTGGAGGAAATACAATGGCATTATCAGATTTAGAAAGAGACGCTCACGGTTACTTAGTTGATCTTAACACTTGGAACGAAGACATTGCTCATGAAATTGCAGCAGAAGAAGGTGTCGCATTAACCGAAGACAGTTTTAAATTGATTAATTTCCTGCGTAATGAATATATCAACAACAACGCCAACCAGCCTAACGAACGCAACATGGTTAAAGGTTTGAAAGATGATTGGGATGGTAAATTAGGTACTAAAGAGTTGTATAGCTTATTCCCTAAAGGTCCTGCTAAACAAGCGGGCAAAGTTGCTGGTCTTCCAGAAACAAGACGTAAAGGTGGTTACTAAGCATTAAGCTTTTTAACTTAATAAAAAAGGCGCTCATTGAGCGCCTTTTTTATTGGTTTAAATATTTACTTAAACTTCAGTAATATCCATGCCTGCTGAATTAGCTAAATCAACAAAATTAGGAAAAGAAGTCATAACATTATCTACCCCATTAATTTCAATAGGATAAGCACACCTTAAAGAGGCGACCGCAAATGACATGGAAATACGATGATCATGATGAGATTCAATGATTGATGTTGGCTCTTTAAATTCACCACCTTGAATTTTAATGCCGTCGTCTAGAACTTCGTTTTTAACACCTAAAATATCTAAGCCATCAGCCATTACCTGTATACGGTCTGATTCCTTAACTCTGAGCTCTTTAGCATCTGTTAGGATGGTTTCACCTTGGGCGCAACTAGCAGCAATAAATACTGCTGGAAATTCATCAATTGCTAACGGCACTAAAGCTTTAGGGATTTGAATACCTTTTAACTCTGATGATTTAATACGAATATCTGCTAATAATTCACCACCGATTTCGCGCCCATTAGAAAGTGTAAGATTTGCACCCATTAACTTTAGAATGTCAATCACACCAGTTCGAGTTGGATTAATATTAACACCCATTAGTGTGATGTCTGATTTTGGTGCAATACAAGCTGCCACCATGAAAAATGCAGCAGAAGAAATATCACTCGGAACTTGTATTGCAGTTGCACTAAGCTTGCCGCCACCTGTAAGGCACATCTGATTATCATTAACGCGAACATCATAGCCTAAGCCTTTTAACATACGCTCTGTATGATCGCGAGTTGGTGCTGGCTCAGTAACACAAGTATCGCCATCGGCGTACAAACCAGCTAGCAGAACACAAGATTTAACCTGGGCTGATGCTACTGGTAAATCATAATGAATACCTTTTAAGGCTTGTCCACCAGTAATCTTAAGCGGTGGCTTGCCGTCGTTACTTTGAATGACTGCGCCCATATCTTTTAACGGGTTTATCACTCTACCCATCGGTCTTTTAGAAAGCGACTCATCGCCGACTAATTCACTATCAAACGCTTGAGCGGCTAGAATGCCAGACATTAAGCGTATAGAGGTACCTGAGTTTCCCAAATCTAGTGGTTTTTCCGGCTTTTTTAAGCCATGAATACCAACACCATGAATAGTAACATTATCATCTTCACGCTCAATTTTAACCCCCATAGCTTGAAAAGCCTTAAGGGTTGACAGTGCATCCTCACCTTCTAAAAATCCTGAAACTTTTGTCACGCCTTCGCTTAAAGAACCGAGCATGATAGATCGATGAGAGATAGACTTATCACCTGGAATTTTTAACTGACCCGACAAGGTTGTTGCCGGTTTTGCAATAAACTTACTCATAATATTTAGTCTTTTAACCAGCTATCTCTTGCAGATTTTGCATCAAAGAATAGTTTTTCTAGTTCTTTTGGTTGTTGATTTTTAATTAAATTAGCAACTTTATCTAGGCTTTTTTGATAACCTTCAATGTGCTTAACTATTTGATCTGGGTTATTGATGCAGATATCTCGCCACATAACCGAATCACTTGAAGCGATACGAGAGAAGTCCTTAAATCCGCCTGCCGCATATTTACATGCTTCTGGATTGCTTGATATTAAATAATCCATGAGTGAAAAGGCTAACATATGAGGTAGATGTGAGGTCATGGCTAATAAGTCATCGTGTTTAATTTCATTCATAATTTCTATTTTTGCGCCCACACTTTCCCATAAATCACTCACTGTAACAACAGATTGAGTATTGGCATTTTTTGCTGGAGTAATAATAACACGCCTATGATTAAATAAAGTGGCATCAGCAGCTTCAACGCCACTGCGCTCTTTGCCGGCAATCGGATGTGCAGGAATAAAATTTTCAGGCATATGTCCAAATACTTGCTTAGCAATTTGAACAACACTTGCTTTAGTGCTACCCACATCAGTAATAATCATTTTTTCGTTAACATGTGGCTTGATCATTTCTAATATTGCTTTAAAACTATTAACTGGGGTGGCAATCAGCACCAAATCTGCGCCTTCAAGTGCTTTAGCGATGTCAAGTGTGTACTCGTCAATAACGTTTAGCTCTTTTGCTTTAGCTAAGTTATTCTCATCCCTGCCAAAGCCGACAATACTGATGGCCTTGTTAGCTTTTTTTAAGCCTGCAGCAAATGAGCCACCAATCAGCCCGACACCGATAATACAAATCTTATTCATAATAATGATTTTAAAGCATCTAGAAAATCTGAAATTTCTCTTGAAGTGCCTATTGACACTCGCAAATAGTTTTTCATTTCAACTGGACGGACAATAAATCCGAGTTCTAATAATTGCTGATAAAGCTTAGCTGCATCATCAACTTTAACGGCAATAAAATTGGCTGATGAGGGGATATAAGCTAATCCCAATTTGTCAAATCCTTGCTCCAATTGCTTAAGTCCGTTATTATTAGCTATCACTGAACGTACTAAATGAGATTGATCACCCAAGGCTGCAACAGCCGCTACTTGAGCAATATGATTAACATTAAAAGGTTGGCGAATGCGATTAAGATAGTCTGCAATTTTTTCACTTGAAATACAATAACCCACTCTTAAACCTGCCAAGCCATAAGCCTTAGAGAATGTACGGGTGATAATTAAATTTTCAAATTCTGCAAGCCAGCCAATAGCCCTATCAGCATGATCAAGATATTCAAAATATGCCTGGTCTAATACAACTGTAATAGAATTTGGAACGCGTGATAAAAATCCGTGGAGTGCTTCATCAGAGAGTAAAGTGCCTGTTGGATTATTAGGGTTAGCAATAAAGATAAGCTTAGTTTTATCAGTAATTGCTAACAGCATAGCTTCTAGATCATGGCCAAAATCTTTGGATTTCGTAACGACAGCAGTTGCACCTAAAGCTTGAGTAGCTAGTGGATAAACAACAAAAGCATACTCTGAAAAAATAACCTCATCAGTTGAAGAGCAAACATAAGATTTTGCGACCAACTCCAAAATATCATTTGAGCCATTGCCTAATGTAATCATGTCTGCCGACACATCAAGATGATCGCTAATTGCTCGTTTTAGCTCAAAGCCACTTCCATCTGGATAGCGATCCACTTCGCTCACGGCTTTTTGCATTGCCTCAAGGGTTTTTTGACCAACGCCCAGCGGGTTTTCGTTACTAGCTAACTTGACAACATGCTTAAGCCCGTATTCCCGTTGTAATTCACTAATTGGCTTGCCGCCTTGGTAAGGCTTTAAGCCTTTAACTACCTCACAAACACTCATAATACAGCAATAGGATATGAACCTAAAACACTCACTTTAAGTACTCTTTTTTCAACTTCAGCTAAGGCAATTTTCACTTTATCATCGTCTTGATGACCTTCAATATCGATCAAAAATAAGTACTCCCACTTCACACCAGGAATTGGGTGACGTGCTAGCTGCATCATATTAATGCCTTGTTCTTTAAAAGGCTCAAGCAAATCAAATAACGCGCCAGATTCATGTTTAGTAACAACCAAAATAGAGGTTTTATCTTTGCCTGAAGGTTCTATAGATTCTTTACTAAGTATCAAAAATCGAGTTGTATTACCAGCTTTATCCTCAATATTTTTAGCCACCCTCTCTAGCTCATACAAACTTAAAGCGGCTTCTGAGGCAATAGCAGCAGCGCCCACTTCGTCTTTAACCATTCGAGCAGCTAAAGCATTAGAAGCGACCGCTTTTAATTGAGCATTGGGATAATGGTTTGCTAACCATCGCTGACATTGATCAAGCGCTTGTTGATGTGCGTAAATCGTTTTAATTTCAATTGATTGATCAGCACTCATGAGCTGATGCTGAATAGAAATTTCTACTTCACCACAAATCTTAAGATCTTGTGAATAAAGCATATCTACCGTACCACCAATAACGCCATTTGATGAATTTTCAATCGGCACCACACCATAATGTGCATTGCCCTTTTCAACTTGGTGAAAAATCTCATCAATACTAGCACAATCAAGTGTGGAGACAGCATGGCCAAAATGTTTTAAAGCGGCTTCTTGGGTGAAGGTTCCTTCAGGGCCTAAATAAGCAATATTAAGAGGCTGTTCTAGAGCAAGACAGGCTGACATAATTTCACGAAAAATATGCGCCATATCCTTATCTTTTAATTGGCTTTTGTTGCGCTCAATGATAGAGCGTAGCACTTGAGCCTCTCGCTCAGGTCGATAGAACACGCTATTAATATCATCTGCTCTTTTAACTGTTGCAACTTCGCCCGCCAAATCAGCTCGCTCGCCGATAAGCGCTTGCACCTGTTGATCAAGTGCATCAATTTCAACTCGTAACTCTGCTAATGTTTTCTTACCCATGTTGCCTTTCAAAATCAGTCATAAATTCAATTAGTGCATCCACCCCACTTTCAGGCATGGCATTGTAAATACTGGCACGCATTCCGCCCACAGACTTGTGACCCTTTAGTGCTAATAAGTTAGCATTATAAGACTTTTCTAAGAATAGTTTATTAAGACTGTCGTCTGCCAACATAAATGGTACATTCATCCATGAGCGATATTTAGGATTAACAGGGTTTGAATAAAAATCAGAGCTGTCAATTGCTTGGTATAGCTTGCTAGCCTTACGATCATTAATTTGTGCCATGGCTTTAATTCCGCCCTGAGCCTTTAGCCACTCAAACACTAGCCCAGCTGTATACCAGGCAAAGGTGGTTGGTGTGTTAAACATAGAATCATTATCAGCTTGTGTAGCATAGTCAAACAATATGGGCTGTTTAGTCACAACATCGCCAATTAAGTCTTCTCGTACGATAACAACGGTTGCACCTGCTACGCCAATATTTTTTTGTGCGCCTGCATAAATAACACCAAACTTTGATACATCAATCTTGCGTGATAATATCGATGATGACATATCTGCCACAACGGGCATATCCACTTCTGGAACAAAATCAAATTCCAAGCCAGCAATAGTTTCATTGGGCGTGTAGTGTAAGTACGCAGCGGATTCATCAATATTCCAGTTTGAATAGTCTTCAATATCAGTAAATTTATTGGCACGACTGTCTGTGCAGATATTTACATCGCAATAACGCTGTGCCTCGGCAATGGCTTTAACTGACCAGTGTCCCGTATTTGCATAATTTGCTTTAGTTTTACCGCGCAGTAAATTGATCGGCACCATGGAGAATTGAGCCGATGCGCCGCCTTGTAAAAATAAGACTTTGTAATTACTGGGAATATTCATCAAATCGCGTAAATTTTGTTCAGCTTTTTGAGCTACTTGCATAAAATCAACCCCGCGATGAGATATCTCCATCACCGAGGCTTTAGCATTACCATACTCCAATAATTCTTCTTGAATCTGGCGTAATACTGATTTAGGAAGTGCTGCCGGACCAGCACTAAAATTATAGATTTCACTCATTGACATTATTTCCCAAATAATTCTGTAATAAATTAGCTCTTATTTTACGTCAATATTAGCTAAATTTTTCAAGGATACAACCTCAATAATCTGTTCTAGATCAATCATAGCTAACACATGGTTTTTATTAATTTTAAATCATATTAATAATAGTCTATAATCTCGCTCACTTGATTATGGAAGTGGGTGCCAATCCCACGCTGTCCTCGCAACGGTATTTTTCTTTACGAAATCAGTCCGATACATAATCTTTTTTAATCTCACGAAGGATGACTATCATGAAATTTACACAACTCTGTCTGGCTACTGCAGTTTCAGCACTAACTTTTTCTACCGCATCGAATGCAATATTAGGCCCTATCCCTATTTATCTAAATACTGAATATCGAACTGAAAATCCAGTTATTGAATCCATTGCATCGACACTTAGCTTTAATACTGATGATATTAAAGCAACAGGTGCTAATTCATTCATAGAATTCTTAGGAACCGTTCCAAGTGTTGAGATGTGGACAGGAAATGTCCCAACTATTTTTATGCGTGGTGGACCCTCAAATCATACTTTGGTTATCGTTGATGGCGCCAGAATGAATCCACCAAATTCTACAAATGGTGCAGTTGAATATGGGCTGACAGATATCATACTGAATGATATTGAAAAAATAGAAATTGTTAAAGGTTCGGGTTCTGTTTTATATGGCTCTTCTGCAACATCAGGTGTTATTGCTATTACTACTAAAAAAGGTGCAGAAGGAAAACATACAACAGTGAGTACTAAATTTGGCACAAATAATGCTAAAACTTATGCGCTATCAGCAAGTAGTGGCAGTAAAAATGGCTTTGTTAGATTTACTCATAATAACCATTCAACAGATGGTATTAACGCCCGTTCAGATGATTCTACTAACGAAAAAGATGCTAGTAGTAGCCACTCCACACAAATTAAATTTGGTACTAAAAAGTTTGATATCAGTTACTCAAAGAATGGAAATAGAATTGAATACGACGATCAATTTGGTGGCTCAAATGATCAGTACCTTACTAGAGACTCATCCAAAATATCAATCAACGCTCAGAAAACGAATAGTGATACCTGGAAAACAAAGTTTCATTTCTCGCAAATAGATGCAGTGAGAAAAGCGTATAAAGATGGTATTTTTGCTTGGGGTGGTGATGGTGACGATTTTAGAAATACAACTGTAACTGCTATTAATGATATTAACATTGGTAACGCCTTATTAAATATTGGCTTATCCCAATCTGAAGATAAAAATATCAAATCTAGTTCAAAGATTACTAGTAAAGATTTATATGCAAATTGGCAGCAAACTTTTAATAACATTAATATTAACACAGGCGTTCGCTATATTAACCATAGCAAAGCTGGCAATGAAATAATTTACAATTTAGGAGCCTCTAAGCACTTTGAAAATACCCTTAAACTAACTGGTATTTATGGAACATCCTTTAACACTCCAACTTTAGGCCAATTAGCTGGTAATTCTAATCTTAGACCAGAAACATCAAAAAATATCGAGTTAGGTTTAGAAAAGCAGCATACTTGGGGATTCTCTAGCATTAAAATTTACAATAACTCAAGTAATAACGCATTTCGTAGTGATGGCACAACAAACTGGGTCTATGAAAATGTAGGAAAATTGAAAACAAAAGGCATTGAGTTATCTCTAAACACCAACATTGCTGGCTATGATATCGACTTTGGTCATAACTACAATATAAGTAAAGAGAATGACAGAGTTTTACAAAGCATTAGAAGACCAAAAAATACTACACACCTGACAATTGGTAAGCAGTATGGTAAATTTAACTCAAAAACTCAGGTTATTAAAAAATCATCTAGCTTGGATAATGGTGATATTAGATTAGATGGCTATACATTGATTAATTTATCAACTAATTATGACATTAGTGATAGGGCTAAAGTAGCACTGAGAATTAAGAATGCAGCTAACAAAAATTATTCAGTTGCAAATAAATACAATCAACTTGGCAGGACGATTGAATTGGGACTAGACTATAACTTCTAAACAAGCACTTTGGCACTAGAGCTTTACCGATTGACAGTAAGATTGACTATAATAAAAAAAACACTAATCAAAAATTAACAGGAAATAAAATGACTGATCAAATCAACAAAACTAGAACGCTTTTTGCTGTGTTTATCATGGTGCTTTTAATGATTGCTACTCGTGGCCATGCTAATTGGTTATCAAGCATTATTCATTTGCCGGACTTTACTATCCCTGCACTATTTATCGCCGGTATCTACTTGCGACAATTTTGGGTGGCTTTTTTAATTATTATCAGTGCCATTGCAATTGATAACTACGCCATTGTTTATGAAGGTGTTAGTGCTAACTGTATTACCCCTGCTTATAGCGTGTTGCCATTTACTTACTACGCAATTTTCTGGGCTGGTAAGTATATGAAGAGTTTGAATATAGATACCAGCATAGTTAAAAATGCATTGATTATTATTGCAGCAACGAGTGCTCAATGGCTAGTAGCAACATCAAGCTATTATTTCTTTACTGCCACTTATGCAAAAACTGGTTGGACCAACTTCCCTGCCTACTTAGCACAATGGTCGACAGCTGAAATTCTGCCTGCTTTATATTGGATGGTGGCGATTTCTATTGTGTTTACACTTAACCATCGCTACTCATTCATTCCATATTTCTCTTCACAGAAAAGCTAGATAACAATTTATGTCTGAAGACCAGTCTAAAGATGCCTCTTATAAAAAACGCATGCAGCGCAAAAAGGCGCATATTGATGCCCGCATAGATGATGCCAATATCGATAAGGGCATTATCGTACTATTAACAGGTAATGGCAAAGGTAAGTCCTCTTCAGCACTAGGTATGATTTGTCGTGCACTTGGTTATGATATGAAAATTGGCATTGCCAAGTTTTTAAAAGGTGATCAAGATACAGGGGAAGATATCTTTCTTGCTAAGCAACCAAATGTGCAAATATCTCGCATGAAAACTGGCTTTACTTGGGATACTCAAGATAAGGCCTATGATATAGCCATGGCGGCTGAAACTTGGTCTGAAGCTCAGGTATATCTAAAAGATGAATCAATTGATTTGGTGGTATTAGACGAGCTCACCTATATGATCAGCTATAAGTACTTAGACGAATCAGTAATTCTTGATGCACTTAATAACCGACCAAAAGATCAACATGTTGTTATTACGGGGCGAGCTGCATCAGCAAGCCTAATCAAAATTGCTGACACCGTCAGTGAAGTTAAAGACATTAAGCATGCCTTTAGAGCAAACATCAAAGCACAAAAAGGTATTGATCTTTAAATTTCAATCAAGAGAAAAGAAAGTATAGGATTTCTATAAATTTGTTTGTTTTTACAACCTTAAGGGTTAGCTACTGGCTTTCATAAATACTGAATGCCTCTTTAGCGCTCAAACGCCCATATTTTAACTTGCAAGAGTCATATTTCTTATCTCTCATCTCAACCATACCCGGGATAACTGCTTTAAGGTTAAGCATCTCAGCAGATAAAGACTCTACAGCATAAAAAGTTAAAGGGATCAAGTTGTCGCTACAGTGTTTTGATGTTCTTATTATGTCAACACCTTTTTTGTCTTTCTTGCCAGTATTCACAACCTTGGTATTGCAATTCTCGACAATACGATAACCTTTGGTCAGCAATGATTCAATATTATTGAGCCTATCTCTTGAGTTACGAATCTTAATATCATAAGATGATACAACAGAACTCCCTTTACATAGTTTAACAGCCCGTTGATCTTTATTCATCTTTTGAAAGTCCTTAACAGTGGCACAAGAGGCAATAAAAGAAATAAGAAACATGATAGATATTAATTTAATAAAAGAGATTTTCATTTTTTATAATTCATATTTTTTTTGATATTCAGAATATACCTTGAGACTTGGTAATATTTCATGTTTTTTATAAAAATAGATGACTCACCTAGCTACAAATTCCAAGACAGTCGCATTAATACAATACCTTGGGTTTCCATTAGGTCCATCGTTAAATACATGTCCCAAATGAATGTCTGAGCTTTTCGAGCGAATTTCTGTTCGCTTCATGCCAAAGCTGTTATCGGCTTTTTCATACACTTCACCCTCTACTGGCTTGGTAAAAGACAGCCATCCAGATTTTGAATTAAAACGATCACGTGTGTCAAATAAAGGTCTGCCAGATAATTTATCAATAAACATGCCATCAGGTGTATTTTTAAAAATCTCATATTGCTTACAAAAACGCCCATCTGTTGCATCGTCAAACGCGACGTTAAAAGCCTCAGAGTCTTTGCCTAATTTAAACTCGCCTAAAGCCTTATAAAATTCACTAGGCGTCATATAGCCTTGTTTAGCCCAAACCTCTTTTGCATTTTTAATAAAGAAAATGGTTGGTGTTGCCCAGGTTGGCGTTTTTAAATCAAAGTCTTTTAAAGCCGATGTTGGTGCGCTTCTAAGTGGAATACTGCCTTTATATTTTGACGTGACTTCTTTTTCAAATTGCAGACAATATAAACACGAGCCTTTGTCTTCTGCTTCGATCACTAAAATTTCCATCCCACCAAGTGGCTCAATTAATTTATGCACCACTGGCTTTTTCATAGTTTGGTCAAATTTAACTCCAGTTGAATGATTAGGACAGTATCCATTTGGATTTTTTAATAAGTAGTCTTGATGATAGTTTTCTGCAGGCCAGAACTTATCCAGCTTTTTAATTTCTGTCACAATTTTGCCGTAACCTTTAGCGTTTAATAGCTTTTGAAATTTTTGCCCAGTACTTAAAGCGATTGCTTCTTGGTCTTTTGTTGTCCAGTAAAGTGCTGATCGGTAATTATCGCCAATATCATTACCCTGGCCATTGACTTGAGTTGGGTCGTGTATTTCCCAAAAATTATTAATCAATTTTTCTGTAGAAACAATATCAGAATTGTAGGAAACCTTGACAACTTCAGTGTGATTAATTAACCCCTGCTCTGGCGTTAATTCATCATCATTAGTAATGCCAATATTTTTTAAAAAACTTGTAAAGCCTGAGCTTTTTAGATTTTTGTTTTTTAAAACTTCATCATAGGTCGGGTTGTCATAATTACCTCCAGCATAGCCAGAAACTACTTGAGTAACACCATCGATCCTTTCAAAGTTTTGCTCTACACCCCAAAAACACCCTGCTGCAAATACAATTTCCAATATCATTCTCGCTCTCTTTAATAATAAATAACTTTAATTATTATATTACGGATCAAGTTAGTAATAAATATCAAATGCTTACAATTAAACTACGTGTTTTTATTTATATAATATAGAGCTTAATACGAACATTTCATGAGTAGTATTTGCTAGATAAATCACTCTTAAACTTTAAGTCATCTAGAATATAAAAACAGAATAAAATTAGCATTTATGATTTTATTTATACGCTTCTTTGTACTGCTAATTTTATTTTACTTACCAGCCCATGTAAGTGCTGAAGTAAAAAATCGAGTATTGTTTTTAGGAGATTCTCTAACTGAAGGATTTGGACTTAACCCTAGTCAGTCATATCCACAGTTATTGCAAAAAAAATTACAAGAAAATGGCTTTTCAATTAAAGTTATTAACTCAGGCGTTAGTGGCTCTACCTCGGCCAGCGCAGTTTCTAGACTGCGATGGCTGTTACAAACAAAACCTACTCATTTGGTTTTAGCCTTAGGGGCTAATGATGGCTTACGTGGACAGCCTGTCAAAGCTTTGCGTGAAAACTTAAAGAAGGCTATTGTTTTGGCAAAATCACAAGAATTAAAGGTGCTATTACTAGGCATGCGCGTACCTCCAAATTATGGATTAAAGTATTCTAAAGACTTTTTTGATAGCTATCAAATAGTTGCAGATTTAACAGATGTCACTCTATTACCCTTCTTACTGAAAAACATTGCGGGCAAGTCCGATTTAAACTTGGCAGATGGTATTCATCCTAATGCAAAAGGACACAGTATTATGGCGGAAAATATTTATCCATTTCTTAAAGTACAATTACTAAATTAAATGATTACAGTTAACCAGTTGTTTAAAACTTACCAGTTACCATCAGGCGATGACTTACCTGTATTACGTAACGTCAACTTTACTATTGAAACAGGTCAATCAGTAGCTATTACAGGAACTTCAGGAAGTGGTAAAACAACATTGTTGTCTTTATTGGCCGGGATTGATAACGTTTCTTCGGGTAATATTGTAATTGATGCAGAAGAGATAACCTGTATGAGTGAAAATCAGTTGACAAAATTTCGCTCCAAAAAACTTGGATTTATTTTTCAAAGTTTTTATTTACTGCCTCACTTAAATGTATTAGAAAATGTTGCCTTGCCGCTTGATATTGTTGCAAAGGATGATGCTAATGATAAAGCTAAAGAACTCTTAAAACTAGTGGGGTTGTCTAGCCGACAAGATGCTTTACCTAATAAACTGAGCGGTGGAGAAAAGCAACGAGTAGCGATCGCTAGAGCTTTAATCAACGAGCCTAAAGTTATTTTTGCAGATGAGCCTACTGGTAATTTAGATTTAGAAACAGGGCAAATTATTACAAACCTGCTGTTTAATTTGGTGCAATCAAAAAGCTTGACCTTGCTTCTTGTAACACATGATTTGGCGTTGGCTAATCGTTGCGACAGAGAATTAAAACTAACAAATGGTCAATTAGATGACGTTTAACCGTCTTTCTTTTTTAAGTCGTTACGCTCTAAAAGAATTATTCAATAATCGATTTTTTTCGATTTTTTTTGCCGTTAACCTTTGGCTCGGACTAGTAGGCTTTGTTTTTATTGGAAATATTGGCGTAGGCGTTGATAAATACTTCAATCATAATTTAAAAAAAATTCTCAATGGTGATTTGCAAATTTCTAGCCGTCAAGCGTTACCGCAAGATCTTTCTAAAAAAGTAGAAAATTTCTTATCCAAAAATAACTCTAATTTTGAAATAACGCAAACCATTAGCCTTTTCTCTATGGTTAACAGTACCAAACAAACGGCTTTATTCAATGTTCGGGGTATTGATAAAAAATTCAACTTATACAGTGATTTTGCCATTCAAAATGGTGAAGTTAATAGTACATCTATTGGTGATAGTTTATTAAAAAAGCAAGGTGTTTGGCTTGATAAAGAGAGTATGCAATTATTACAGGTCAAAGTTGGTGATAAGCTCAAAATTGGAAATACTTCATTTACTATTAATCAAATAATTAGTCGCTTACCTCAAATGGGGAGCGCTTTTAGTGCTTTTGTTCCTACTGTATACATCCATCGCCAATATATTAAAGATACTGGTTTATTAATGCTGGGAAGTAGGGTGTCTTCTAGTATTAACATTAAGTTACCAAATGTGCAATCAATTGATAGTTTAAAGCAAGAACTCATTTCATTAATCTATCAGTATTATCCAAATGCTGACGATCTCCGCGTACGTAGTTTAAAAGATGCCAGTGAACGACTAGATGTATTATTAGAATACATTGCTGGTTTTTTAAATTTAGTTTCCTTGGTTGCCTTATTTTTATCTGGCATTGGTACAGCTTTTTTATTTAGAAATTATGCTTTAAAGCGTCTTAAAAGTTCAGCTATTGCAGTTTGTTTAGGCTTGTCTAGCAAGCAATCTAACATTATTATGTTAATACAATTATTACTATTAGCGTCAGTTGCTGGTATTTTGGCTGTAATCTTTGGCGGATTGTTAAGCTATATCTTTAGTATTTACTTTTCAGATTTTATTGGTGATTTTCAATTTGTCTTATTCGATTTCACCACTGCATTAGCTGGACTTTTAATCGCTATTTTTTCGGCCATATTGTTTTCTTTGCCTACCTGGCTACAAGTTAGAAATATTAAGCCCATTATCTTACTCAAAAGCGAAGGCGTTCCAGTAGTTAGTCAAAATAAAAGACAGTGGCTTTTTTACTTGCCTGGGTTGATTTTTTTCTGGTTAGTGGCAGCTTATTTAACAAACTGGATACAAGGTAGTTTTTTTATATTGGTATTTTGCTTTGTTCTATTAATTTTGATTGGCTGTGTGTCACTTATTTGTCATTTTTCAATGTGGCTTAGCAAAAGACACAAAGGCACTTACAAAATGGCATTACGACAAATTGCACGACATAGAAATGCTACTATTTCATCCGCTACAGCAATAGCTTTAGGTGTATTTCTAATGGCAATGATCCCACAAATATCTATGGGTATCAGTGATGAAATAAAGCAACCAAAAGGTGCATTATTGCCTAATTACTTCCTCATTGACATTCAAGAAGATCAGCTTAAAGGCTTGGAAAAGCTAATCGTGGAATATGGATTAAGGTTAGATCATGTTTCACCATTAGTTCGTGGCCGATTAACACATGTTAATGATGAGTCTGTTGGACAGCGCTATGAAAATCCTGAACAAAAAAAACAAGGACTCTTGCGAGCTTTTAATCTTAGTTACCGTCAAAAGCTACTCCCTTCTGAGAAAATTGTTACTGGCAAGTCTTTTGATGAATACACCCTGGAATCTCCTGCGCAAGTATCAATTGAAGAAAAATTTGCTAAACGTAACGGTCTAAAAATTGGTGATCGTTTAATTTTTGATATTCAGGGTATTGCTCTAGAAGGTGTCATCCAAAATTTACGCAGTGTTAAATGGAATAGTTTTCAGCCTAATTTTTTTGTTTTATTTCAAACTCAGGCATTGATATTGGCACCAAAAACCTATATTGCTAATATCCCTAGTATCAAAGATGAAAATAAGTTTCAGTTTAGAAAAGCATTGGTAGAAGCATACCCAAATATTTCAGCAATTGATATTCAAAAGCTAATTGACTCCACTTTAAGTATTGGTGCAAAAGCTTTAGAGTTGATTCTATTTTTAGCAACCATTACTTTCCTATCTGGAATGATGGTGGTTTTTTCAATTTCTATTATGCGCGCTTATGAGAAAAAAACAGAATTATCACTACTGAAAACCCTTGGTATGTCTTCCTTATCTTTGCAAAAACTTGTGTTAATTGAGTTTTCTTTACCCGCAATTATTGCACTGTTTATTGGAATAATACTAAGTATCTTAGTTTCGTTTGCATTCTCATACTTAACATTTGAACGAATTTTTGAAGTTCATTTCGATGCGCTTGCGATTGTTTTGTTGTTAGCCACCCTCTTGATTATGATTTTGGCTTGGCTAGTTGGTGGCTATGTATCTAGAATCAAACCTTTGCAAAATTTACGTGATGACCAATCTTGAATTAAGATTACTTTTAAAAATTACGTATTCTCACTCATGTATTGCAGAGCTTGGTATAGATATTCCACAGGAACGATTTTTAAGCCTTTAGGGGCTTTTTTAGGTAAATTACCCTTTGGTATGATGGCTACCTTGAAGCCGTGTTTTTGAGCCTCTGACAAGCGTTCAATCGCATTATAAACAGGACGAACCTCGCCCGTTAAGCCTACTTCGCCAAAAGCGATCCAATCATTCGGAATTACCTTATCTCTAAGGCTCGACATAATAGCTAGCATGACCACTAGATCAGATGCTGTTTCATTCACTTTAATACCGCCTACTACATTTACAAATACATCTTGGTCATGGGTGGCAACACCACCATGTTTATGTAGCACAGCGAGCTGTAAAGCTAGACGGTTTTGCTCTAATCCTACGCAGATACGCTTTGGATTGCCACTTGCCTGATCAACCAAAGCTTGTACTTCAATCATTAGCGGGCGAGTGGCTTCGCGCGTTACCATCACCATAGATCCTGGTGATGGCTTAGCTTGATTAGATAAAAAGATAGCTGATGGGTTTTCTACTTGTTTTAGGCCTGTTTCGCCCATAGCGAACACGCTGATTTCATTAACGGCACCAAAGCGATTTTTTACCGCACGGATAATACGATAGCGCCCGCCAGCATCACCCTCAAAATAAAGCACCGTATCTACCATATGCTCAAGTATTCTTGGGCCTGCTAAAGCACCACCCTTGGTTACGTGGCCAATCATGAGTAATATTGTGTTGGTTTGCTTGGCATATTGGGTTAGTTGCGCTGCACAATCACGCACTTGAGTAACGGAACCTGGTGCAGAAGATGAACCATCAGTGACCATGGTTTGGATTGAATCAATCACAATAACTTTAGGTCGCACTTCTCTAGCCAGCTTAATAATTTTTTCTAAATGAGTTTCACTTAAAAGTAAGATATCCTCTTTAATACTCAGTCGAATTGCTCGATCACCAATTTGCTCAGCTGACTCTTCACCACTGACATACAAAGTAGTATCAGTTTTGTTAATAGCCGCCATTACTTGCAAAATTAATGTAGATTTACCAATCCCAGGATCGCCACCAATTAACACCACAGAGCCATCTACTAAACCGCCACCCAAAGTGCGATCAAGTTCACTAAGCCCAGAGCTAAGTCTGGTTCTATTTTCAGATTTAATGGCTGATAGGTTTTGAACTTTTGAAGGTGGAAGGTCTTTTAAACTTTCAGGTTTCGAGGATGTTGCTTGAGATAAAACAACTTCTTCTAAAGAATTCCAAGCTTTACAATCCAGACATTGACCAGCCCATTGATGGTGCGAAGCGCCACATTCTCGACAAACGAATTCAATTTTTGTTTTTGCCATTTTTATACTAGCGTTATTTATTCATGAGTTTATCAATCTCATTTTTAAAAGCTTCAATATCTTGGAATTGTCGATAAACCGAAGCAAAACGAATATAAGCCACTTCGTCAAGCTCCTTAAGTTCTTCCATTACCCATTCACCAATCTTTTTAGAAGGCACTTCACGTTCTGATTGGGTCATGAGCTTGCGCTCAATACGTTGAATTGAAGTTTCGATTTGTGAGGTTTTAACAGGACGTTTTTCTAGCGCTTTTAATAAGCCAGAACGTAGCTTCTCTTCACTAAAAGACTCTCTAGATTCATCACTTTTAATTAAGCGTGGAAGATTAAGATCTACCGTTTCACGGGTTGAATAACGCTCACCACAAGACGTACATTCGCGACGACGACGCACTTGCGAGCCGTCATCAATTAAACGTGTGTCTAATACTTTGGTATCGTCAGACTGGCAAAATGGACAGCGCATTCTCCCCCTTGATATTAACTATTTGCACCCATTAAGTGGGTACTAAAAAGAGTAAACCGGATGCTTAGCGCAAACTTCGGCAACCTTCACCTTAACTTCATCAATCACTGATTCATTACCAAGGTCATCACAAATATCACAAATCCACATTGCAAGATCACGACACTCCTGTTCGCCAAATCCACGAGTTGTAACTGCAGGTGTACCAACGCGAATACCACTGGTCACAAATGGAGACTGAGGGTCATTTGGTACTGCATTCATATTCACTGTAATATGTGCACTGCCTAGTGCTGCATCAACTGCCTTACCCGTTAAACCTTGATCAATAAAACTGACTAGAAATAAATGATCATCTGTGCCGCCAGAAACAACATCAAAACCTCGTTCAATAAATGTATTCGCCATTGCTTGTGCATTAACTTTAACTTGCTTTTGGTAAACTTTATATTCAGCGCTCATTGCTTCTTTAAAGCACACCGCTTTAGCAGCAATAACGTGCATCAAAGGTCCGCCCTGAATACCTGGGAAAATTGCTGAATTTAATTTTTTCTCAATTTCAGGATTAGATTTAGCAAGAATCAAGCCACCACGAGGACCACGAAGTGTTTTATGCGTTGTAGTGGTGGTTACATCTGCAATACCAACTGGAGATGGATACTCACCCGCTGCAACTAAACCGGCAACATGCGCCATATCTACTAATAAATAAGCACCGATCGAATCAGCAATATCTCTAAAGCGCTGCCAATCGACAACGCGTGAATAAGCTGAAAAACCTGCGATAACCATTTTTGGCTTATGCTCTTTTGCTAAAGCTTCAACTTGGTCATAATCAATCTCGCCTGTCTCTTCAACTAAGCCATATTGGATAGCGTTAAAATTTTTGCCAGAAAAAGAAGGTTTTGCACCGTGGGTTAAATGTCCGCCGTGTGCAAGACTCATGCCTAAGATAGTATCACCCGGTACTAATAGCGCCTGGAAAACAGCTGCATTTGCTTGCGAGCCTGAGTGAGGCTGAACGTTAACATAATCTGCATTAAATAATGCCTTAGCACGATCAATAGCTAATTGCTCAACCACGTCTACATGCTCACAACCACCATAGTAACGCTTTCCAGGATAACCTTCAGCATACTTATTGGTCAACTGCGAGCCTTGCACTTCCATCACTGCAGGTGATGTGTAGTTTTCACTGGCAATAAGCTCAATATGCGCCTCTTGACGAGCCGTCTCTGCAATAACTGCATCAGAAATTTCAGAATCAACAATGGCTAAAGTTTGGGATTTATTGAACATAGGTCTCTCCTTTTTTAATATTTTTCTTGGTTTTTAATTTAATAATTTTAACTCATAATTATAAATATAACGACCAAAGTAAACACCTATGTTGTAAAAATAAGGGAATTATGAAAATCAATCAAAATAAGCACTTTTAAAGCTTAAATTTGCCTAAATAATGCATATAAAGTGCCATTTTTAAACATTAAATGCTGTTTTAGAGCTAAAAATAGCCACTTAAGAGCAATATGTTAAAAAATTTAAGAAATTTAAGAATTGAATGCTAAAGCACCTAAACATAAAAAAGCCGCAAACTAAATACTTAGTTTGCGGCTTTTGTAACAATAATTTATTTAAAAATTATGGCTTCTTAGGTGTTTGGTATGGCACTTCAGTTTGCACAGAATCCCATTCAGTTGTGTAACCAACGTGAAAACCTGCAGGTACTTCACCGTCTACTGTTTTTTGTGTTGTTGTAACTCGGAAGCCTTTTTTACCTGTTACACCAGTTGGAACCTTAGGTCTTT
>Ga0308013_10000122_pt1 | contig 46963 bp, 43 predicted proteins | sample Neamet181_FD_203131 | JGI IMG/M metagenome (GOLD analysis project Ga0308013, IMG submission 203131) | Marine microbial communities from water near the shore, Antarctic Ocean - #181 | ecosystem: Environmental > Aquatic > Marine > Unclassified | place: Southern Ocean | collected 2014-07-25
TAGCTCATCTAAAATTGCATTATTATTTACGACTTCAGGGTTTTCAAAATAAATTTGCTTTTTAACACCTTCATCATTTTGTAAAATCATTGCAAATTCATCTGGTGCTGTTGGCGCATCCTGAATTCTTACAATTTCAGATTCTTTGCTTAAAAAGTTCACAGAAATATAAGCATCCTTTTGAAAAAAGCGTGTTTTACGCATGTTTTTCATCGAAATTCTACTTGCAGTTAAATTAGCAACACAACCATTTTCAAACTCAATTCTTGCGTTTGCAATATCCGGAGTTTCAGAAATCACAGAGATTCCACTTGCATGTACATTTTTAACTTTAGATTTTACTACAGAAAGGATAATATCGATATCGTGAATCATTAAATCTAAAACCACAGGTACATCTGTTCCTCTTGGATTAAATTCTGCTAATCTGTGAGTTTCGATAAACATTGGGTTGTTAATCATTTCTTTCGCTGCAATAAATGCAGGATTGAATCTTTCTACATGTCCAACTTGCCCTTTTACTTGGTGCTCTTTTGCTAAATTTCGAATCGTTTCAGCTTCTAAAACAGTCTTTGCAATTGGTTTTTCAACAAATATATGACGTCCTTTTTTGACGGCTTTTTCAGCACAATCAAAATGGGATAAAGTGGGAGTGACAATGTCTACAACTTGTACAGCATCAATCAATTCATCAATAGAATCAAACAATTTATAGCCAAATTCAGCAGCTACTTTTTGTGCATTTTCTGTATATGGATCAAAAAAACCAATTAATTCATATTTTTCAGATTCTTGTAATAAACGAAGATGAATTTTTCCTAGGTGACCTGCACCTAAAACCCCAACTTTTAGCATAAATGTATTTTTTTTGTCATTTAAGAATAAAATGAAGTAATTTTATAAAAGTGAGATTACTTCGATAATCTTAATTGTAGAGACGTTAATTTCGTGTTTTCCAATTTTAAAAATTAGACGAAACAAAGATACAATTTTATAAGAATCTATTTAGATTTATTAGTATTTTTAGACTTTAGAAACCGACCACGAATTGAAAGACACAGCAAAACATCAAGGACTTAGAAATCAATTAGCTACTGTATTAAAAGCAAAAGGAATTACTGATGAAAAAGTATTAAAAGCAATTAAAAATATTCCTCGTCATTTGTTTATTGACTCTAGTTTTGAATCTCACGCTTATCAAGACAAAGCTTTTCCTATTGCAGCAGAGCAAACCATTTCTATGCCTTATACGGTTGCCTTTCAATCTCAAACTTTAGCGATAAAAAGCGGAGATAAAGTTTTAGAAATCGGAACAGGTTCTGGGTATCAAACAGCTGTTTTATTAGAGCTAAAGGCCGAAGTTTATTCCATAGAAAGACAACATGAACTATTTAAAAGAACGTCTTTATTTTTGCCGAAATTAGGATATAAACCAAAGAAATTTATTTTTGGTGACGGTTATAAAGGTTTGGCAGAACAAGCCCCTTTTGATAAGATTATAGTAACTGCAGGCGCGCCATTTGTGCCAAAACCGTTGTTAGGACAATTAAAAGTAGGAGGAATGCTGTTAATTCCTGTGGGAGACGCAACTCAAATTATGACGCTATTTATCAGAAAATCTGCAAAGGAATTTGAAAAACACGAATTAGGTGATTTTGCTTTTGTACCAATGTTAGAAGAGAAAAATTAATTTTTTTAGTTTCAAAGTTTCAAAGTTTCAAAGTCTCAAAGGTTTGTCATTCTGACGAAGTATGAGGAAGAATCTTATTTTTGCTAAAAACTAAAAACTACTCAGCTCTTTCCCAATAAGCCGTTTTACCAAATAAAGCAAGGCCAATGTAACCTCTTATTTTTAATTTATTTGATTTTACTAATTTGATATAGCAGTTATAAACTTTACCATTTCTTGGATCTAAAATGCTACCTCCAGACCACTCTTCTCCATCTTTTTCTAAACCAGTAAGTATATTTAAACCTAAGATCGGTTTGTTTTTGTTTTCATCTTCACATTGCACACAAAGAGCCTTTCTTCTTTCAGAACCTTTAATATCAATTACTTTTGCAAAAGCTTTCCCGTCTTTTTCATAAACCTCTATTATAGAATCAATATTTCCTGTTTCTTCATTTTTAGAATTCCATTTTCCAAAGATGGTTTGTGCATTTATTGTAATTGATAAAACAAACAATAACGCTGTAAAAAAAACTTTTTTCATGTTTCTAAAATTAGGGAGTAAAGAATTATTTGATTTTTCTTAATCGCTATAAAAGCTAATTTCGAAACGACATTTATGTATAAGGTTGAAATTTGTAATGAATCAAGAGTTAAACATGATTTCTAATCATATTTTGCATTAAAATTATTGTCCCATTTTCCTTGAACTCGTAAAATTTGCTCAATAACATCTCTAACACAGCCTTCGCCGCCTTTTTTGTTAGAAATATATTTAGAGATTCCTTGTATTTCTTGAACGGCATCATTAGGGCAGCAAGGCAATCCTACTAATTTCATTACTGGAAAATCAGGAATATCATCACCCATATACAATACGTTTTCAGGTTGTAAATTGTATTTACGAACTAATTCATTGTATTGCTTTATCTTGTCATGAGCGCCTAAAAAAATGTCTTTAATACCTAAGTTTGCTAAACGTGTTCTTACGCCTTCATTATTTCCGCCAGAAATAATACAAACATTAAAACCTTTATCTACAGCAGTTTTTAGAGCATATCCATCTTTAATATTCATGTGTCTTACCAACTCACCATCTGGCATTATAGTAACCATTCCGTTTGTAAGAACGCCATCTACATCAAAAATTAAAGTATTTATATTGGGTAATAATTGTTTATAGCTTATCTCCATTTTGGATTGATTTTGTAAAGATTTTATAAATTTCTTGTTGATTTTTATCGAGCAAATTTAAGTGATTTTTTATTGTTTTTTTATCATTTCTTATTGCTGGACCTGTTTGTGCTTTTTCTGGTGATAAAGTTTCAATTTTTGAAGCTGTTTCTTTAATTAATGATTGTAAAATTTCAAAAGGAACCTCATTTTCTTTGCAAATATCATTTCCGATTTTATACAAATGATTCGTGAAGTTATTTACAAAAACAGCAGCTACATGTAGTGTATTACGTTGTTCTGAACTTATAGGGTATATTTTTTTCCCTATAGCTTTTGCTACTATTTCTAGTGTTTTATAATCATTTGCGTTCTCAGCTTCTAGGCAAAAAGGGATTTCAGAAAAATCAACTTTTTTATCTTTTGAAAAAGTTTGCAACATATAAAAAACACCTTTTTTAGAACCGTTTTTTAAATCATTCATAGAAACACTACCAGAAGTATGCACCACAAAATCATTTTTAATTTTTGAGGAAACTTCAGCAATAGCATCATCCGAAACAGCAATGATTGTTACACCCGCTTGCGGAATATTTTCTAATTTTCTAGAACTGATTTGAGTAACGGTAATTTCATCAGCATTTAAAAACGCTTTGTATAAATGCGACCCTACATTTCCTTCTCCAACAAGTAAAACTGATATCATAAAACGAAGATATTGTTTTTTTGTAGAAACTAATCAATCGATTTTCTTAAATTAGCTGATATAATTTTTTTGAAATGAATAAAACCCAAAAACTAGGAATAAATACAATTTGTACTCACATCGGTGAAGTGAAAGACGAGCAATTTAAAGGAGCCATTTCACCAATTTTTATGTCAACTTCGTATGCTTTTGATGGCGTAGATGTAAAACGGTATCCACGTTATTTAAACACACCAAATCAAGCAGCATTAGTGAAAAAAATAGCCGCTTTAGAAAAAACTGAAAATGCGTTAATTTTTGGTTCTGGTATGGCAGCTGTTAGTACAACATTATTGGCTTTTTTACACAAAGGAGATCATATTGTTTTACAGCAAAGTTTATATGGAGGAACGTATAATTTTGTGGTAGAAGAATTTGATAAATTCGGAATTGAATATTCATTTACAGAAGGTTTATCAATCGAAGATTTTGAGGAAAAAATTCAAGAGAATACCAAGGTTTTATATATTGAAACACCTTCAAATCCGTTATTAACCATCACCGATATGAAAGCGGTTTCTAAATTGGCAACATCAAAAAATATTGTAACGATGATAGACAATACGTTTGCAACGCCAATAAATCAAACTCCGATAGATTTCGGAATTGATATTATGATTCATTCTGCTTCAAAATATATGGGTGGACATTCAGATATTTTAGCGGGAGCAGTTGCTGCTTCAAATGAACATATTGATAAAATTTGGAATATGGCCAAAAATCTTGGTGGAAGCTTAAGTGATTTTACCGTTTGGATGTTAGAACGTAGTTTAAAGACGATGAATTTACGTGTAAAACGTCAGAGTAAAAACGCGTTAAAAATGGCAAAATATTTGGCTAAAAATGAAGCTATTGAGTGTGTTTATTATCCTGGATTAAAAACACATAAAGAGCATGATTTAGCAAAAAAACAAATGAAACTTTTTGGAGGAATGTTGTCTTTCGAATTAAAAGAAGGCATTGATGCAATGGAGTTTCAGAATAGTTTAGAATTGATAAAACCATCCATGAGTTTGGCAGGAGTAGAGAGCACTATGTTAAGCCCAGCACAAACTTCGCACGGATTATTATCTCCAGAAGAAAGAGTAAACCAAGGAATAAAAGACGGGTTAATTCGTTTTTCGGTAGGAATTGAAGAAACAAAAGATTTAATTGCAGATATTGAACAAGCAATTGCCAAAGTAAAAAAATAATCGTCATTCGGTATTCGTAATGACTAAATAGGTATAAATGAAACTAGATATATTAGCGTTTGGTGCGCACCCAGATGATGTAGAATTAGGCTGTGGAGCAACGATTGCCAAAGAGATTTCTTTAGGAAAAAAAGTAGGAATTGTAGATTTAACACGTGGAGAATTAGGAACGCGCGGTTCTGCAGACTTGCGAGATCAAGAAGCTGCAAATGCTGCAAAAATATTGGGAGTTTCAGTTCGTGAAAATTTACGTTTTGCAGATGGTTTTTTTGTTAATGACAAAGAACATCAATTAGAAATCATAAAAATGATTCGTAAATATCAGCCAGAAATTGTGTTATGTAATGCTATTGACGATAGACATATTGATCATTCTAAAGGGAGTAAATTAGTTTCTGATGCTTGTTTTTTAAGCGGATTGGAAAAAATAGAAACAGCAATAGAAGGCGAACAACAAGGTAAATGGAGACCAAAACAAGTATATCATTATATTCAATGGAAAAACATTGAACCTGATTTTGTCGTGGATGTTACTGGCTTTGTTGATAAAAAAACAGCTTCAGTATTAGCCTATTCATCTCAGTTTTACGATCCTAAGAGTAAAGAACCAGAAACACCAATAACAAGTAAGAACTTTATTGACAGTATTAATTATAGAGCAAAAGATTTAGGTAGATTAATTGGTGTAGAATACGCAGAAGGCTTTACCACAGAACGTTATGCAGCGGTAGAAAATTTAAGTAAATTAATTTGATATTTTCTTTCTTAGGAAAAGAAAAAACAATTATATTTGCACCCGCAATTATATGGTGGTTGTAGCTCAGTTGGTTAGAGTATCGGTTTGTGGTACCGAGGGTCGCGGGTTCGAATCCCGTCTTCCACCCAAAAGACAAAGCTTCTCAGAAATGAGAAGCTTTTTTTGTTTCTATAAAATAGAATTATTTAAAGCTTCAATTACCTCGTTTCTTTTTCTTACTGAAACAGGAATATTACTTTTATCCTTTAAAATAAGATAACCGCCATCAGATTTTATAAACTCCTTAATATATTTTGTATTGATTAAATGACTTTGATGAACCCTCAAAAATTCATGCTCTTTTAGCATATCGGCATAATATTTTAAAGTTTTAGAAACCAATATTTTTTGCCCACTTTCTAAATGGAAAGTAGTGTAGTTATTGTCTGACTTGCATCGTATGATTTCTGAAAGTTGCACCACAATAATTTTTTCTGAAGTATGCAACGATATTTTTTGTGAAATTCTGTTTGGATTCCTGATAGATTCCTGCAAAACAGATAGTTGTTCTTTGTTTGGTTGAATGTGTTCTTTCGCTTTTTGAATTGAAATGGCTAAATCTTCATTCGAATATGGTTTTAAAATATAATCGATTGCAGCAAATTTAAAAGCTTTAATTGCATATTCATCACTAGCCGTTACAAATATTATTTTTGATTGTAAATTGGGTACAATCTCCAAAATATCAAAAGCTGTTCCGTCTCCTAACATAATATCTAGAAACAAAATATCTGGATGTTTTGTTTGTAATAATTTAGCAGCTTCAATTACACTCGCTGCTTTTCCTATAATTTCAATTTCTGGATGATTTTTTTCAATATCATTAGACAACATGTTTAATGATTCAGGAATATCATCTACTATAATTGATGTGATTTTTTTCATTAGTAATCTGTTTTTAACGGAATTTTAAACCAAACTTTGGTTCCTTTAATCACGGAATCTTCAATAACTTCATCAATAGAAAAGGAGTTTTTGGTTGCTATATTTTCTATTCTTTCTTTGGATACTTTTAACGCTACTGAATTATGATTCGAATTTTCTTTTCTTTTTTTAGATTGATGAATTCCGATTCCATTGTCAATAATAGTACAATGTAAGAAGCTGTTTTTTACTTCAAAAGAAATCGTTATTTCCCCTTTTTTAGTTACTTGAAAACCATGTTGAATTGCGTTTTCGATGAAAGGTTGAATTAACATTGTCGGAATCAAAATTTCATCAGCATCAACAGCATTTAAGCTTGTGCTAAAAGAGTATTCAAAGTTTTTAGAACTCATTCCTTGCTCCAATTCTATATAGTTTTTCAGCGATTCAATTTCTTCTTTTAAGCTGACTTCTTCTTTTCTAGAATTGTTTAAAATACTTCTTAATAAAACTGAAAATTGAGATATTGTTGTATTTAACTCGGCTGTTTTCCCTGAATTACCTAAAGCTTTAATTCCGTTTAAAACATTAAAAATAAAATGTGGATTCATTTGCAATTGCAACGCTTTCTGCTCTAAAGAAAGTAAATGATTTTCTAATTTTAGTGTGTCTATTTTTTCTTTGTTTTTTTGGTTGATGCTTTTAATATAGATGTCTAAAAATAAATAACCAGCTAATAAAAACAGAATAATAGCACTTAAGATAAATCCGGATTTCTTATAAAAAGGAGTATCAATTATAAATGAAAATGATTTTATTTCACTGAATCTATCATCAATTTTTGATTGGATTTCAAAGGTGTATTTACCAGCATTTAAGTTTGCAAATTGCACGGAATTATTTGTAGACCATGAAGAAAATGCATCACCTAATTTATATCGATACTTTATCTTTTTAGGATTTAATAAGTCAACAGTTTTAAAATAGATTGAAATATTATTTTCTGAAGGTGAGAAGGTTGTTGTTTTCTTACCGCTTAATAATGAATCTGTATTTTGATTATTAACGAATAGATTTTCAAAATAGATTACTGGTTTTTCACTGTTTGAATGATCAGAAACAACTGTTTTTAATTGATACAATCCATTGTTTGAAGCAATCCAAACTGTGTTTTGGTTATCTTTGAAAACAGTATTTATCTTATTGGTTTCTAGGGAATTGTATTTGTTTATTTTTTGTTTAAAAGAAAAGGAGGGAAGCGTAAAAACTTCAATTCCGTTTTTATCTGAAGTCACCCAAATTTCATTTTTCAGTTTTTGAACTGAGGTTACACTTTGTTGCGTTGTAATCGTTTTTTCAATGGAATTGTTATCAATTATTTTCAATCCATTTTGAAATGTTGCCGCAATAATTTTATGTTGAAATGTTAAAAGTGAGGTTACATGATCCTTTAAAATTAGTTGAACTTCTTTTGGTTTATTTAAACTGTTGAGTTTCCATAAACCTTTGTTGGTGGCAACATAAAAAGAATTGTTTTCAAAAATTAAATCGTTTATAATAGAAAAATCTACGTCTGTATTTATTTGAAGTGGTTTTAAATAACCTTTTTCTAATTGATAGATTCCTTGAGTTGTACCAACAAAAATATCGTTTTTAAAAGAGAAAATATGGACTATTTTTTTAGATGCTAAAAACTGTTCTTGATTGCTGTTTTTGATCAAAAGTCCGTTTTCTAAACCTGCATAAACTGTATTCTTTTGTGACAATACAGTAGTTGTTTTTTGTTTGATAATTTGCGTGAAATCATCCCCATCAAACTTTACGAGTCCTTTGTTTGTGGCAATCCATAAATAACCAATTTCATCTTGAGTGATGTCAAAAATAATATTGCTTGACAAGCCATCATTAATCGTAAATTTTTGAATACTATTTTGCTGTGCTTGTAAAGTTGAAAGCACAAGGAATAGAAGAATGATACTAATTTTTTTTAGAAACAACATAAAACAAACTTACTAATTAAAACGTCATTATAAAGTGTTTTTATAATGACGTTTGTAAAATTACATTTCCTTTTTCACTTAATTCATGGCATATAAACGCTTATTATTTGTGTCTGGCGCTATGTGCTGTAACTCTCCATATGGTTTAATTAAAGGTTTTAAAACAACTAAACCTGTAGTTTTCCCAGTAATGGTCAACTTGCTATTTTTAACAACATACATCCATCTAAATTTTTCTAACGGAATTTCTAATTTTTCAATTTCTAAATATAGTTCCTGTTCTATAAAGTCCATAACTTCCTCTTGATTTTCAAAATTGGGTACTTCTTCATCAGAATTATGATAATCTAATACAAACTTCACCGGAATTGTAAATTGAGTTGTGTACGCTTCCCCAACAAATCTCTCTTCTTCATTATTTAACGCCTCAAACCAGTCGATGTCTTTTTCTCCAGGATATTTTTTTGCAATTTCTTTTGATAAATCTGTTTTTCCAGGAGAATTTGCTGTAGGATAGAATACATAATGTGGTTTTGCTAAATAGTGTTTTGTAAACTCGCCATCAAAAATTGAAAAGTAAGGAGAGGCAATTACATTTGGCAATTCATCTGCACAAAAAGCATCTTTAAAAGTGTTCATTAATTCGGTGTTTTCACCTAATCCATTTGCGTGAAAAATTATTTTAGAATTTTCATTTACACTTTCGTTTAAAGTTGGTAAAGTCCCTTTTGTAATATTTCTTCTTAAGGATTCTGCGGTAACTTTTTCACCTTTAATTGTAGTTTCTAAAGTCATTCCTTTATAAGGATTGCTTTTGTTTACAATATGAATTTCTCCATAAGGATTCTCTTCTTCATTCTTGTTAAGCCAGTTGATTACTTCTTCTAAAGAATATTTGTCTTCTACAATTTGAAACTGTTGTTCTTTAAAATAGGCTCTTGCATTGTTATAAAAAGTTTCATTTCCTTTATCATAACCTGTGATAAAAACTACTGGTTTTCTTGCCGTAATTTCTTCTTTAACGCTATGGTCTAAATTGTCGACTAACCCTAAAGTTGCAACTTCATTTTTTTTAATTGTTGCTGTGTTATCACAATTTATAAAAACGGTTGATGTTAAAATGATCACTGCTGCAACTACTGTTTGTTTAAATACTTTGTTCATGATTTCTGCTTTTTAAATGTTAATACACTGTAAAAGTAGATATGAACTTGACTTAAATTTTGGCTGTTTTAGAATTCGTACAGAATGAATTAGAATTCGTTAAATAATAGAAATGAAACCTATTATTTCTTTCAAGATATGGTCATCGTTAGAAATTATTATGACTAAAAATTGGCAATAAGTTAGTTTGTATTTTATGTTGGTTATAAACTAGCAAACAAGTTTAGCCCTGATTGAACCTTTCGTCAGGCTCAAGAAAAGCTAATTGTTTGAGCTCTTTTTTACCCGAATTTTCGGGATGAAAAAAGCGAGTAATGAAAGCAGGAAACCCGCCTGCGGCTGGCAGGTAGCTTCTAAAAAAAAACTTATACTAAATATCTAATTTCTCTGCCAAATACTTTGCTGTATAAGACTTTTCATTTCGAGCTAAACCTTCGGGAGTTCCTTGAAAAATAAGGTTTCCACCATTTTTACCACCTTCTAAACCTAAGTCAATAATATAATCGGCACATTTAATGAGTTCAATATTATGTTCAATTACAATGATTGAATGCCCTTTGTCGATTAACGCATTAAAAGAAGCTAGTAGTTTTTTAATATCGTGAAAATGCAAGCCTGTTGTAGGTTCGTCAAAAATAAATAACGCTTTGTCTTTGGTGTTTCCCTTAACTAAAAAGGATGCTAATTTTATTCTTTGTGCTTCACCACCAGAAAGTGTAGAAGAAGATTGCCCTAATTTCACATATCCTAAACCAACATCTTGCAAAGGTTTTAATTTACTGGCAATTTTAGTTACTAAATTTTCATAGAAAAACTCTACAGCGTCATCAATGGTTAAATTTAAAATATCATCAATCGATTTTCCATCAAATTTTACTTCTAAAACCTCTTTCTTAAAACGCTTTCCATTACAAACATCACATTCTAAATGCACATCTGCCATAAATTGCATTTCAATGGTCACTTCACCTTCACCTTTACAAACTTCACAACGTCCGCCTTCAACATTAAAAGAAAAATGTTTGGGTTTATAGTTTCTAATACTTGATAATTTCTGATTAGAATATAACATTCTAATATCATCATAAGCTTTAATATACGTAACGGGATTTGAACGTGAAGATCGCCCAATAGGATTTTGATCTATAAATTCTACGTGTTTTAAATTTTCGAAATCTCCTTTTATTTCTGTGTGTTGCCCAACTTTATCTCCATAACCAATCAGCTTTTTTTGCATTGATGGGTATAAAATGTTTTTCACTAATGTGCTTTTCCCAGAACCCGAAACTCCTGTAATTACTGTTAAACAATTTAGCGGAAATGTAACATCTATATTTTGTAAATTATGTTCTCTTGCGCCAACAATTTGGATATTATTTTTTGAAGTTCTACGTTTTTCTGGGACTTCAATTTTTAACTCTTCATTTAAATATTTTGCGGTCAAAGAATCTGATTTTAAGATTTCTTCAAAATTTCCTTCGGCAACTACATGTCCTCCAAAAGTTCCTGCTTCTGGACCAATATCGATAATATAATCAGCCTCTTTCATGATATCTTCATCATGTTCTACTACAATAACGGTGTTGCCTAAATCGCGTAAATCTTTTAAAACGCCAATTAAACGTTCTGTATCTTTTGGATGTAAACCAATACTAGGTTCATCTAAAATATACATAGACCCAACTAAAGAACTGCCTAAAGAAGTTGCTAAATTGATACGTTGACTTTCACCACCAGAAAGGGTGTTGGAAGTTCTGTTGATTGTTAAATATGACAAACCAACATCCGTTAAAAACTGTAAACGATTGTTGATTTCTGTAAGCAAACGCTTACCAATTTTTGCGTCGTATTTGTCTAGTTTGATATTATTAAAAAAGACCGTTAATTCATCCAAAGGAAGTGTCACTAAATCAGAAATTGTTTTCTCATTTATTTTGATGAAATCGGTTTCTTTACGCAGACGTTTTCCATTACAAGAAGAACATTTTGTTTTTCCACGATAGCGAGAAAGCATGACTCTATTCTGAATTTTATAGCTTTTTTCTTCTAAAATAGTAAAGAAATGATGGATTCCGTTGAAAGATTTGTTTCCATTCCAAACCATTTCTTTTTGTATTTCTGAAAGTTCAAACCAAGGTTTATGAATAGGAATATCAAATTGATAAGCGACTGCAATTAAATCGTCTTTATAATGCCTGAAAGTATCAGTTTTAAAAGGAAAAATACAATCTTCCATAATTGATAATCCTGTATTCGGAATCACTAATTCTTCATCAATTCCAACGACAGTTCCGTAACCTTCACAAGTTGGGCAAGCCCCATAAGGATTGTTAAAACTAAATAAATGTGTATTCGGTTCTAAGAAAGACATTCCGTCTAAATCGAACTTATTACTAAATTCAGCAACGTTGTTGTCTTCTAAGTTCTCAATAAAACAAATTCCTTTTCCTTCAAAAAAAGCAGTCTGAATTGCATCTGCTAATCGATTGTAAAAATCTTCATCCTCTTTTGTAATTACCCGATCAACGACTAAAAATAGTTTTTCATTTTTAAACTCTCCTTGCGGAAAATCAGCAATCCGATATACTTTATCATTCCATTTTAAACGCGCATATCCTTGTTGTTCTAAAACCTGTAAAACAGTTTTTAAATCTCGGTTTTCATCTATAATGATCGGCGCTAATAAGAGTAGTTTTGTTTTTTCTTTAAACTCTTTTACAAACTTCACAACATCAGAAACGGTATCTTTTTTTACTTCTTTACCAGAAATAGGAGAGATGGTTCTACCAATTCTTGCGTATAAAAGTTTTATATAATCGTAAATTTCAGTTGATGTTCCAACTGTAGAACGTGGATTTGTAGAGTTTACTTTTTGCTCAATGGCAATTGCAGGTGCAATACCTTTTATATAATCTACTTTCGGTTTGTGTAGTTTTCCTAAAAACTGACGTGCATAAGAACTCAAACTCTCTACATAACGTCTTTGTCCTTCAGCATACAGGGTGTCAAAAGCTAAAGAAGACTTACCAGAACCCGAAAGACCTGTAATTACCACCAATTTTTTTCTTGGAATAACAACATCAATATTTTTTAAATTATGCAGTCTTGCACCTTTAATTATGATGTTTTCTTTAGGATTTACGGTAGAAATATCAGTCTTCATTTTATATAAAAATAGGCCATAAAAATACCACTATTTTTATAGAATTTAAAAAAAGAATGACATTCAATTTATGAAAACATTTGTTGGATGAAAAAAATATTCTATATTTGAATACTTAACAATCACAAAACAAGACGCATATAGTTAAAAATTACTTTTAAATTATTAATAAATTAATAAAAATAAGAGAGACACTTTTCTTTCTTTAAAAGTAATTATGGTGCGTAATAAAAAAGAAACAGACAGCAGTTTAGTAAAGAGTTACATTGAAGGTAATGAACATTCTTTAGGGATTTTAATTAAAAGACATCAGCAAAGGCTGTATAGCTTTATATATAGTAAAATTCAAGATAGAGATCTTACTGAAGATGTATTTCAGGATACTTTTATTAAGGTAATTAGAACTCTTAAAAAAGGGAATTATAATGAAGAAGGTAAATTTTTACCTTGGGTTATGCGTATTTCTCATAATTTAATTATAGATCATTTTCGAAAATCGAATAGAATGCCAACATTTAAAAATACGGATGAATTTGATATTTTTTCTGTTTTAGGTGATGGAAACCTAAATGCTGAAAAAAAGATTATACAAGAGCAAATTTTTAGCGATGTTCGAGATTTGGTAGAAGAGTTGCCAGAAGAACAAAAAGAAGTTTTAATAATGCGCATGTATAAAGACATGAGTTTTAAAGAAATAAGCGAAAATACGGGTGTTAGTATTAATACAGCATTAGGTAGAATGCGTTATGCTTTAATAAATATGAGAAAATTAATAGATAAAAATAAAATTATTTTGGTCAACTAATAATAAAAGTAAAAAAGAAGCGTTAGTATTTTATAACCAGTTGATTAAATAAAATATATGATGCAACTTTACTCTAAAAAGTCGTCTGATTTACAGATGCAACCTACACAAGAAACAGTTCAATTTTTGATTAATTTTTCCAAATCGCTAACTTTTGTAAAAACAAAATCAAATGATTTCATTGAATTGAATTTGAATTAAGAGTGGAAAAAGCTTCAACAAATGTTGAGGCTTTTTTTATGATTTTATTTTTTTATAATAAGTATCTAAAACAGTTTTTCTACCAATTGTTTTTGTGATAATGTCGTTGTCTAAATTCCAACCACGAGCAGGAGAGTATTCTCTTCCATACCAAATAATTTGTAGATGTAAATCATTCCACAATTCTCTTGGAAACAAACGTTTTGCATCTTTTTCTGTTTGCACAACATTTTTGCCGTTGGTTAAATTCCAGCGAAATAGTAATCGATGAATATGAGTATCTACCGGAAATGCAGGAACTCCAAAAGCCTGACTCATCACAACACTTGCCGTTTTATGACCAACAGCTGGTAATTCTTCTAAACCTTCAAAACTCTGCGGAACTTCACCATTATATTTATCAATCAATATTTTTGACAAACCATAAATTCCTTTCGATTTCATCGGTGATAATCCACAAGGACGAATAATTGCCTTGATTTCTTCTACCGTCATTTTTATCATATCAAAAGGATTATCCGCTTTAGCGAACAATAAAGGAGTAATTTTATTGACTCGAACATCGGTGCATTGTGCAGACAATAAAACAGCAATCAACAACGTATATGGATCTTTATGATCTAAAGGAATCGGTATTTCCGGATACTTTTCTTCAAGTGTATCAATTACAAATTGCACTTTTTCTTGCTTATTCATTCTTTAGAGTTACAAAGTTTCAAAGTCTGCAAGTTACAAAGTTCTAATTGAAACCGTATTTGTTTTTATCGGTTAACTTCTTGAAAATAAAAAAAAACACTTCGACAAGCTCAGTGTGACAATAAAAATTTTAATTTAATAAACGTTTGCCAGTCTGAGCTTGTCGAAGACACATTTACTTTTTTATTGTATCTTCTTAAGAGATTAAAAACACCTTGTTACTTTGTACCTTTGTGACTAAAGTAAAAATATGACATCACTAAAAATAGGAGATAGCGCTCCACAATTTGAAGCAAAAGACAACGCCGGAAATTCGATAAAACTTACAGATTATTCTGGTAAAAAACTCGTATTGTTCTTTTATCCAAAAGCAAGTACACCAGGTTGTACAAATGAAGCGTGTGATTTACGTGACAATTATCATACTTTTTTAGCAAAAGGATATGATGTTTTAGGTGTAAGTGCAGATTCAGCAAAAAGACAACAAAATTGGATTGATAAACACGAATTACCTTTTCCGCTTTTAGCGGATGAAGACAAAGCTGTAATAGAAGCTTTTAATGTTTGGGGACCAAAGAAATTTATGGGTAAAGAATATGACGGAATTCACAGAACGACCTTTGTAATTGATGAAAACGGAGTTATAGAAAACATCATTTTAAAAGTAAAAACAAAAGCACATGTTGCTCAGATATTGTAGTTTTTTTGAGATTTGCTAACGTGTTTGTGAATGTTGTCGTAGCTTTTTTAGCTCTGATTAATAATCTTCCAAGGCTTTCCTTAGTAGAGGGACTATTTGACGTTCATCGGTAGTTTCAATAATATTAATATCTTCACCTTGATGTTTTTGTACCAAATTTCGATATTCTGCAAGCCCCCAACCTTTTGTTTGTGAACGGCTACCTGGAATGGGTAATTTTGTCGCATCATATCTACATGCTCCAGGTGCAAAGAAAATAACTGACCATTTTTTTCTCTGTAATTCTGTGATGAAATCATCATCGTTTGTAACCGAAACCATTTCAGGGTTACCCAATACTGGGGGTAATAACTTAATTGCACGTCTACCCATTTCAGGGTCGCAACCTCTTGCAAGAATACTCTTGTTTGAGTTATCACCTATTTGCGTAGTATCAATGCCATCGTTAATATTTCCTATTAATATATCTCTTGAATCCATTGTTATATTTGTTTAATTACAGACAACTTATTAAGAATACGGTCTTGTTTTAATACTGAATCAAGTTCAGCACAAGTGAACTATATTCAGAGTTAGTGAAAGGTAGTTAAATATAGATTTCGAACAACCCAAATTGTTCTTTAAAACTGCATTCCAACTTTAAAATTTAAAACTCTACCCGTCATAAAATTAGGAATTCCGAATTGCGTTTTAGAATACACATCTCTTACCCAAGTGTTGGTAATAGAATTCTGAATATCAAACATATTAAAAAGTTCTAAACCTGCACTTAATTCTTTAAATTTAGATAACCAACCTGAAGAGTAGCGTTTATTCGCATCCACAAAAATATAAGAAACACCTAAATCTGCACGTTTGTAATCTCTTAAACGTTTTTGAAATTGATACACATCTGAATAAGCAGGAGCGCCTCCAGGAACACCAGTGTTATATACTAAATTTAAATACGCTTTTAAGTCAGGTAAATTCGGAACATAATCTTGAAATAAAATTCCGAATTTTACACGTTGATCAGAAGGTCTCGCAATAGAACCTCTATTATCAATATTTTCTTCAGTTTTTAAATACCCTAAACTTACCCAACTTTCACTTCCAGGAACGAACTCTCCGTTTAGGCGAATATCAATTCCGTTTGCAAAAGCAGTTGTCGCATTATCTGCTCTGTAACGTATTCTAACGTTGTCAATTGAATATGCATTTACATCAGATAGATCTTTGTAATAAACCTCAGTAGTAAGCTTAAAAGGTCTGTCCCACATTTCAAAACTGTAATCCATTGCTGCTACATAATGAATCGATTTTTGTGCTTTTACATCCACATTTAAATCACCATCAAAGTTTCTTAATTCTCTGTAAGAAGGTGGTTGTGCGTACAATCCTCCAGAAACTCTGAACAACATATCTTTTTTCCAATTTGGTTTGATGGCAAATTGTGCTCTCGGACTAATAATAGTCTGACTTTTAGACTTCATTCCATTTCCTGTAACAGACCAGTTATGAGCTCTAACTCCTAAGTTGTACCAGATTTCATGATTATTTAAAAACGCACGTTGATTGAATTGTAAAAACCCAGAAACTCTGTTTATAGCAACATTATTGTCTTTTCTGATGTTTTGATAAGGCGTAATTTCTCCTTCAAAAGGTTCATAAGGTTGGTTGTTTGATGAGTGATAAGGAGGTCTAATAGAGAATCCTAAAGAGTCAATTACTTCCCATTCTCTAATTCTATCTTTAATATCTTCTTTTTGATATTTAGCACCAAAATTCCATTGAGATTTTCCGTTTTTAATAGTTCCTCTAATTTGAATATTAGAAATTAAAGCATCTAAATCATTACGTGCATGATTTAATTGTGAGCCAATTCCTTGAGAAAAACTTACTTCACCAAAGCTTTCTGAACCAATATTGGCATCTACTTCACCTAAATTATAGGAAGCTGCAATATCAAAATGTTCTTCTTCTTGCGTGTTGTATCTAGAAGCTGTCGTTGTTAGCGTAAAATTTTCAGTTATTTTATAATCCGCAGATAAAGCACCAAATAGTGTTAAATATTTGTCTTGTTCTTGTCCAGAATAAAAAACAATTAACTCTAAAGGATTTGCGATGGTTCCAAAACGTGTTCTTCTTGATACGGGTTGATAATTATAATTGTTCAAAGAAAAATTACCTAAGAAATTAAGTGAAAATTTTTTGGAGAACTCATAAGATAAAAAGGTTTGTACGTCTGTGAATTTTGGTTTAAAGTTGGTTTCAATTTGTTTGCTATTTACAAACAAACTATTATCTCGATATCTTACACCTGTAATTGTACTTAGTTTTTTATTTAAAAACTGACCTTCAAAAGTTGCACTTGCGCCTAACAAACTAGACTCTATTGTTACAGCAGCTTCCTTCGGTTTTCTATACGTAATGTCTAAAACAGATGATAATTTATCGCCATATTTTGCTTGAAATCCACCCGCAGAAAAATTAATGTTTTGCACCATATTCGAATTGATAAAGCTCAATCCTTCTTGCTGACCAGATCTAATTAAAAAGGGTCTGTAGATCTCAATTCCGTTTACATACACAAGATTTTCATCGAAATTACCACCTCTTACATTGTATTGTGTACTTAATTCATTGTTGTTACTAACGCCTGGTAAAGTCATTAAAACGTTCTCGACACCTGCATTTGGACCGATAATGTTCTTCGCTTTTTTAACATCTATATGTGTGATTCCTTCAGCTCTTTTTCTGTTGTCTTTAATAACAACTTCATCTAATTGTTCTGTTTTTAAAGTTAAGGTAGGAGAGAAGCGAACTGTATTTCTACTATTTGCAGTAAATTTTTTTGTGAAAGTCCGATAAGAAACATGACTAAAAATTAAATTAATTTCTTTTTTAAAAGGGATTCTTATTTGATAGTTTCCACCTTTATCAGTTACAGTTCCAGTATTTCCAAACTTTATAGATACATTTTCTATAGGTTCTTTCTGACTGTTTTTAACAGTACCTTTTAAGATAGTGGTTTTTTGAGCTACTAGAAAACTAGGTAACAGTAACAGAAAGAAGAATATTTTTTTCACAAAAGTTAGTTTATTTGTTTCTTAAAGAACGCTGCAGAAAGCGCATTCGTATTTCCAACATGGTCTGCGACTACAATTTTAAAGATATGTTTGCTACCAACCAATTTTTTATCGCTAAAATTATACGTTAAAATTCTTTTTTTATGATTGTATTGCATTAAAACCCATTTTCCATCAATAGTTGCTCTGTAGGTTTTAATACCAGAATCCATATCGGCAATTTTTACTTTTAGCGTTTTAGAATTCGAAATCCATTGTTGATCTTTAAAGTATAATAACTTTATGGTCGGTTTTATACTGTCGCTAAGTAAGGTGTAATTACCTAAAATTTTTGTTGTAATAAAAAAGGTGCTGTCTTTTTTTCTTGTAGATATATATCTTGGGTATTTTGGATGTTCAATGTTAGCAATATATAAGAATTGTTTTTCAAATTCAGAATACTTAGAAACATTAAAAGTTAGTGTAAAACTTTTGTTTAAAGGAATTGTTGGTGTATGAATTTTAGCGATTTCGTTATCAACTTTAAAATCTAAATACACATCTTCATAAAATGTCTTTTTAGGAAATGCCACCGTTACATTTTGTTGTTTAAACTTATTAAAATTGGTCGCAATTACTTTATATGCTGTTGTATCTTTTTGTTCCGTAAAGATAGCATTGCTCTCTTTTCCGGCAACAGGAATTTTCAATGAGCTTCTATTTCCTTCAAAATCTTTTGCAATAATTTCTATTGTGTAATTTAAGTTATTTTGAATGTTAATTTTTCCATTATTGATTAAGTCTTCATAAGTAGATAATTTATTTGAAGTTACTTTATATGTTTTTTGATACCGTCTTTTATATTTTTTATAATGCTCATAATCGATATGTAAATTTAAAAATTTACTTTCTGAAAACGAAAAAGTTTCTACATCATGATAATAAAAACGTTGCCCATTTACCAACATTTCTAAACTGTAAATACCGTTTTTGTTGGGTGCTTTGTTAAATCGATCAAAAACATTCACTCCAAAACCAATCTCGCTACTTGCAGTAATTCTATCAGCAATATATGTACCGGTACCAATATTTTTAATTGGTATTTGAAAACTTTTTCTTTGTTGATTAATCCTCGCGTCAGAACTTAAAGCATACACTTTTAAAGCTCGAAAAGTTGGCGCTTTAGTGTCTTCAGCCTTTACCCCAAATAAAAGTGGATTTATAACGTGCTCTGTGTCTGTGTCTCTAATTTCATAATGTAAATGCGGACCTCCAGATCCACCGGTGTCACCAGAATAAGCAATTGTTTCTCCTTTTTTTACTGGGAATTTATCTTTTTTAAAGTATAAGTTTCCAGTAGCATATTTTTCTTTTTTATATTGAATCGATTTTACATATTTTTCAATTTTATCAGCATATTTACTTAGATGTCCATAGACCGTTGTAAATCCATTTGGATGCGTAATATAAATTGCTTTTCCATACCCAAATTGTTGCACTTTTATTCTAGAAACATAACCATCTGCAGTTGCAAAAACGCTCAAACCTTCTTTTCCTTGCGTTTTAATATCGATACCTGCATGAAAGTGATTGCTGCGTAATTCGCCAAAAGAACCAGACAAAAGAATAGGAATGTCTAAAGGTTCTATAAAATAATCTTTAGGATATTTTTCTTGAGAAAAACATAAAAAAGGAAGTAATAAGATTGAGAATACTAATAGTTTTTTCAAATTGCAATTATTATTTCGGTAAAAATAGTGAAAATCATTGTTTTTGTAATTTGTTTATTTTCAGCGAATTAGTAAATAAGTGATAAAATGTTGTAAGGTTTAAAACAGAATGTTAACTTTGTAGAGATAGTTTATTCTAAAATGTAAGATGAGTAATACACTAGAAGTAATTCATTTGCTGGAAGATAAGTTGAAAACTCTTCTTTCTAATTATGATTTTTTGAAAAATGAAAATCAAATATTGCTTCAAAATAATACAATATTACAACATCAGCTTTTAGAAAAAGGGCAAAAATTAATAGCACAGAAAAAAGAATTTGATGTGCTTAAAATTGCTAAAACTATCGAAGGCAGTGGTACTAATACAAAAGATACAAAACTGAAAATAAACGCATTGGTAAGAGAAATTGATAAATGCATTGTTCAGTTACAAGAATAAAGTTCTTTAAATTGTGGAAAAACTAAAGATTAATATTGTTATTGCAGGTAGAACTTATCCTTTAAGTGTGAACAACACAAAGGAAGAAGAAGGAATGCGTAAAGCTGCGACAGCAATTAATAATTTAATTTCTATGTATGAGCAAAATTATGCAGTTAGCGACAAACAAGATGTTTTAGCCATGTCTGCATTGCAATTTGCATCTAAATTAGAAATACTATCTTTGGATAAAAGCGACACAAAAAAAGAAGAAATAGAAAAACTAAATGAACTTACTGATCTGGTAAGTGCTCATTTAAAATAAGTTCATTAAAATACATTAACAACACACTGCCTACGTTAGTAATTGTTTATTAAACTCAACACTATTCTATTATGAAGGATGAGTCTTAACTACAAAAGCATGCCATTCGTATTGAACTTGTTTCAATATTTAAATGGATCCTTGAATGGTTAGTTAGTCCTATAAATATCATTTCGGAGTTTAAAAACCCAACTAGTGTAGGCTTTTTTTATATTAAATTTAAATTATGGAAAATATGATACTTCCCATTATAGTGGGAGTTTTAGGAGTAGTAATCGGTTTTGTAATCTTTAAATCGATAGAAAAATCGAAAGGGAAAAGAATGCTTAATAGCACTAGAAAAGAAGCTACGGTTATTTTAAAGGAAGCGAAAATTGAAGCAGAATCAGTTAGAAGAGATAAAATTTTACAAGCTAAAGAAAAGTTCATCGAACTAAAATCTGAGCATGAAAAAGTAGTTTTATCAAGAGAAAAAAAGATTTCTGATGTAGAGAAAAGAATTAGAGATAGAGAATCTAAAGTTGCTTCAGAATTTGATAAGAACAAACGTTTAAATCAATCTTTAGAGCAAAAAGAAAAAGATTACGACTTTAAGCTAGATTTTTTAGAAAATAAAGAAAGTGATCTTGATGCAATGCACAAGCGTCATGTTGATATGCTTGAGCAAATTTCTGGTTTATCTGCAGATGAGGCGAAGAAAGAATTAGTAACTTCTTTAAAAGAAGAAGCTAAATCGGAAGCGATGGCTTTTGTACAGACTTCTATCGAAGAATCAAAATTAACGGCAGAACAAGAAGCAAGAAAAATTATTTTAGGTACAATACAAAGAGTAGGTGTTGAGCAAGCTGTAGAAAATTGTGTTTCTGTTTTTAACCTTGAGTCTGATGATGTTAAAGGAAGAATTATTGGTAGAGAAGGGCGTAATATTAGAGCTTTAGAGGCTGCAACTGGTGTGGAAATTATTGTTGATGACACTCCTGATGCTATTATTCTTTCTTGTTTTGATCCAATTAGAAGAGAAATTGCACGTTTGTCAATGCACAAATTAGTTACTGATGGAAGAATTCACCCAGCAAGAATTGAAGAAGTTGTTAAGAAAACTGAAAAACAAATTACACAAGAAATTATAGAAGTTGGTAAAAGAACTGTTATAGATTTAGGAATTCATGGTTTACATCCAGAATTGATTAAAACTGTAGGACGTATGAAATACCGTTCTTCTTATGGGCAGAATTTATTACAGCACTCGCGTGAAGTTTCAAATCTTTGTGGAATTATGGCTTCTGAAATGGGCTTAAATGCGAAACTAGCTAAAAGAGCTGGTTTGTTACACGATATTGGTAAAGTTCCAGAATCAGAAAGCGAACTTCCTCACGCACTCTTAGGAATGCAATGGGCTGAAAAATATGGAGAGAAAGAAGAAGTTTGTAATGCGATTGGAGCTCACCATGATGAAATAGAAATGAAGAGTTTATTGTCGCCAATTGTACAGGTTTGTGATGCAATTTCAGGTGCAAGACCAGGCGCAAGACGTCAAGTTTTGGATTCTTATATTCAGCGTTTAAAAGATTTAGAAGAAATCGCTTTTGGTTTTCCAGGTGTTCAAAAAGCCTATGCTATTCAAGCAGGTCGTGAATTGCGTGTGATGGTAGAAAGTGGTAAAGTAAGTGATACGAAAGCTGCTGAATTATCATTTAGTATTTCTCAAAAAATACAAAATGATATGACCTATCCAGGTCAAGTAAAAGTTACAGTAATTAGAGAAACAAGAGCTGTTAATGTGGCTAAATAAAAAAGTCATTTAATCTTTCCGAAAGGAAGAAACACTCAAGCGAATAAAATAATTATAAAAATCCTGCATTAGAAATGCAGGTTTTTTTTTTTTGATAGATGTTTGTCTTCCTACGTAGGTAGGAATCTATAAATCATAAAGTCGAAATACTAGAAAAGGCTTTTATTTTCTTGGATGAAAAGTCTCTACAACTTCTTTTAAATAACTAGTATCTAAATGCACATAAACTTCAGTGGTCGTAATGCTTTCATGCCCTAGCATCTGTTGTATGGCTCTTAAATCTGCACCATTCTTTAATAAATGAGTTGCAAAAGAGTGTCTTAATGTATGTGGACTTATTTTCTTATTTAAATTAATTTTAACGGTTAGGTCTTTTAAAATAGTAAATATCATTTGGCGTGTTAAACCTTTCCCACGTCTATTTAAAAACAGCGTATCTTCAAACCCTTTAGTTGGTTTTAGATGACTTCTAATTTCATGAATGTAAATAGAAATATATTTTTGAGCATTAATATGTATTGGCACAAAACGTTCTTTATTCCCTTTTCCAGTAACTTTGATAAAACCTTCATCAAAAAATAAATCAGAAATTTTTAAGGTAATAAGTTCACTCACACGTAAACCACAACTATACAATGTTTCTAAAATGGTTCTGTTTCTTTCTCCTTGAGGATGACTTAAATCAACCGCAGAAATAAGCTCATTAATTTCGTCTTCAGACAAAGTATCAGGTAGTTTTCTTCCAATCTTCGGGGCTTCTATTAAATCAGTTGGATTTGTTTCTCTGTAATCTTCAAAAATTAAGTAATCAAAGAAACTTCGCAAACCAGAAATAATCCTTGCTTGACTTCTAGGATTCACTTTTTTTGCAATAGCATAAATAAATTGTTGAATGGTAATTTCATCAATATAAATAGGAGTGTAGTTGATTTCATTCTCCTCAAGAAAAAGTAATAATTTTTCTAAGTCTCTAGAATAACTATCAATCGTGTTTTGAGATAAACCTCTTTCTATTTTTAAATACAATTGATAATCTCTAATTGCGGTTTGCCATTTCATAAAGTAAATTTACGAAATAAAAAAACCATCCTGATAGGATGGTTTTTAATTTGTGAAATATAAATATATTTACCAAGCATAACCTATAGAAACTCCTAAAGAAGCTGTAGTAGAATTAAATCCAGATAATTCATCACCACCTGTAACAAATCCTAAACCAGCAAAAACATCTAAAGCAAAATGTTCTCCAAAGATCCATTGATGTCCTGCTTCTCCACCAGCACTAAATACAGATGCAGAGGTATTATAATTATCTTCTAAAGAAAAATAACCTACACTAGGTCCTGCATGCCAACCTTTTAAAGCCTCATCACCAAAATAAAACCTATATTCTAAACCTGCACCAACACCTGTGATATCTAATACATTAAAATAGATTCCAGAAACAGTTAATGTTTGCGTGTCTGTTGTTGCGAATTCATAGCCAGCATTAGCGATTCCAAAAGCTAAACCTAATGGATTTGCTTTAATAATATTTGTTTGTGCTTTTGTTGTTGTGAATGCAAAAAATAACATTCCTAATACTAAAATTTTTTTCATATTTTTTTAATTTTTAAATTAAACATTCCGCTAATATAAAAAAATATATGATATTTACCTCATCGTATATAATATTATAAAATGAAAATAATTATCATCAACGGACCTAATTTAAATTTATTAGGAAAAAGAGAACCAGAAATATATGGTTCTCAAACTTTTGAAGATTTCTTTAAAGAGCTTCAATTAAAATTTAAAAGTGTTGACTTGTCTTATTATCAATCGAACATCGAAGGAGAGATTATTGATAAATTACACGAGGTTGGTTTTGATTATGACGGAATTATTTTAAACGCAGCTGCTTATACACATACGTCTGTTGGTATTGGTGATGCTGTAAAAGGGATTGAGACTCCGGTTATAGAATTGCATATCTCTAATGTGCATGCCCGTGAAGAATTTAGGCATCATAGTTTTATTGCTCCGGTTGCAAAAGGTGTTTTGTTTGGCTTTGGTTTAAAAGGATATGAATTAGCAATTCAGAGTTTTCTATAATTCTAAAAGCATTTTAATATTTGCTCTTTCGTAATGCACCTCTTTTTCAACTTCAACTTCTTTAAAACCTATTTTTCTATACAAGCATATTGCAGGAACTAATTTTCTGTGAGAATACAAGGTAATACTTTCCCATTGTTGGTTTCTTGCAAATTCTACACAGAAATTCATCAGACTTAAACCAATTTTTAAACCTTGATATTCTGGTGAAACTGCCATTTTACTCAGTTCAAAAAAAGTTTTTTGGTTGATAAGTGCGACAACACCGACAATCTCATTTTTATATTTTGCAAAAAAGATAAAGCCGCCAGTGTTAATAACATATTTCTGAGGATTGCTTAAAACCTTTTTGTCATAAGGTTCTACATAAAAGTACTTTTCTAACCATACTACATTTAAATTGTAAAAGTCTTTCGCATATGCTGGTTGATACGCTATAATTTCTAAATTTTCTATGTCCATAATAAGTAAATTGCATTAAGGATTGAAACAAAAAGCTCGACTTTTCTATACTAAAACTTTTTCTATTTTAGTGTAGAAAAGAATGCCCAAAATAAATTAAATTTTAGCGTTAATAATTGCCATCATTTCATTTTCTAAACCAATCGTTTTTTGATAAATGTCTTCAGCTTTTGCTAAAATGTCTTTAGCAAATTTTCGATCTTTAATATCTTTTGCATTTATACGAACGTTAAAATACGCACCAGTAACAGCAGTTTTTGCACACAAAACGCCAACTCCACCGTCTGAAAGAGAATTTTGCAATCCGTTTTTCATCATTTCTAACATCACTTCTATAGAATTATAAGCAGTTTCCATGACTTTAAACGGAATTTCAGTTGCATATTTTGTAGCGTCTTCAATTGCCTGTTGTCTACTTTTAATTTCTTCATCATTAGTTTTCGGCATTCTAAATCCGTCAATGATTTTATTAAAAGCGTTGGTGTCTTCATCAACCAAAAACAACAAATCATTTTTGTATTGCTGACCTTTTTCTGCCCAATCAGAAAAATATTCCCATTTAGAATCCCAACCCGGTTTGTGCGCAGAAAGATTGGCAACCATTGTTCCCAAAGAAACTCCTAAAGTACCAACATAAGCAGCAATACTTCCACCTCCTGGAGCCATAGACTCTGAGGCTGTTTCTTCAGCAAAATCTTTCACAGTAAAGTCAATTAACTTTTTGTCCGCATCGGCATTCATCACATATTCTATGATTCTTTCTTGCGGATTAAAAGGCTTTAAGTCGTCTAATCCTAAGGATTTTACGGCAATTTTTATTTTCTCACTTTCACTAATTCCTAAAGAACGTTCTTGTTTTTTTAGATAAAAATCTGCGGCATCTAACATGGCTTGTAAAGGAACTAAACCAACCAATTCCGATCCTGTTACACGCAAACCTCTTTCCATTGCAGAAATACACGTTTCGTAAAATGCTTTATGCATAGACGTAATTGTGATGTTGGTTAAGTTGTACGAAATTTGTGCAATTCCATATTCGTCTATAAACCAACCAATTCCTTTTACAGCTTTTAATTTACCAGGAATTCTTTCAGCATTTCCATCTTTATCGAGTACTTTTTTTCCATTAACCAATTTAGCTCTTCCGTTTTCACGGTTGTCAAATGCAATTGCATTTGCACGCCTAGAAGAAGTTGAGTTTAAATTTACGTTATAAGCAATTAAAAAATCGCGGGCAGAAATAGCGGTTACTCCAGACGAAACTATTTGTTTATTAAACGCTGTTGGTCCAAAATCTGGTTTCCATTTAGGGTTTGATAGTTTTTCTTTTAAGCCTTCATATTCTCCTGATCTAATGGTCGCTAAGTTTTTACGCTCATCAGAAGTTGCTGCGTTTTCGTAGAAATAACCAGAAATACCTAACTCTTCACCAACTCTTTTTCCTAATTGATGTGCGAATTTTGCAGTTTCTTCCATAGAAATATTTGCAATTGGCACTAAAGGACAAACATCTGTTGCTCCAAAACGTGGATGCTCACCAGTTTGTTTGCTCATGTCTATTAATTCAGAAGCTTTTTTAATTAATCTAAAAGCAGCTTCAATAACATTTTTAGGTTCGCCAACAAATGTAATTACAGTTCTGTTAGTCGCTTTTCCTGGATCAACATCCAGTAATTTTACACCTTCAACAGTTTTTACAATATTAGCAATGATATTTATTTTATTGATGTCGCTACCTTCACTAATATTAGGTACGCATTCTATAAGTTGTTTGTTCATGGTTGATGAGTATGTTGGTTTAAAAAAAGACACAAATTTTATTGATTCCTATAAATTTGTGTGTGATTCGTTTTAACTTGATGCTAAAAACTAATCGTATCAAATGTAGAATTTTCAGTCAAAATAAGCTACTAATTTTATCAAAAAATGAAGAAGAATATACTAATTCAATCTTTTTGATAAAAAGAGATATCTCACAAACAATAAAATTAATAAAGGGATTACAGCAATTGGAAACAATTGAACTTTTACAATCCAAAGAACTGGAATGAGCATCAGTAGAAAAAGTGAAAATTTAAAGTAATATTGCAGCCATTTTTGTTGCTGTTGCTTTAAAATTAAAAAGGCAATGATTAAATTAGGCGCAAATGCCCACAAAAAATTGAAGTTATTTGGCGCTGTAGAATGATCTGTGAAAAACCAAAGAAAAACGATTAAAACACCTACAATTCCTGTTGTGAACAGTAAGATGAAATCCAACCATCTTGATCTTTTTTTGTTTTTGAAATCAGCATACGTTAAAAAGAGTCCTATTAAAGAAAGGATACTAAATATTAGAAATGGATTAAATATTGAGATTTCTTGTTTTAATTCTTCAAAATCTAATAAAACATATTCTCTTTTAATTAATTTTTCTGGTTGATTTTGAATAAATAAAGTGCTATTTTTAAAAATAGAGTACACGTAATCAGGTAAGTACATGTATTGTGTAAAATCTGCTTTTTGATCTAATTTACTTCCTAGTGCTAAATTAATTCCGAAACTCCCCCAAGTATTCCAAGGAATTTCTTTATCCATTAATTGTCTAAAAGAAAGATTTTCATCAAGGTTTTTATCACTTAAACTCACCTTATCTCCTAAAATAGAAGTGGTAATGTCTCTTAGTTTTGTGGCACAATTATTAAAATAAGGATCATATGAATAAGAAGCATTTTCTGGTAAAAGATTGCTTTCTAAATACATAAAAAACGTTTGTTTCTCTTCTTGGTTTAGGTTTAAAACCTGCTGTTTTACCCATCTTTTATCTCTTTTATAACCAGCTAAAAAATCTTCAAACTTATATCTTCCTAAACGATATAAAAGATTTCCTTTAGTGAAATTTAATTCAAAGTTAGGAGTGTTAAAATCAAACATTCCATAATTATAAATTAAATCTAACCTTAAAACAGGATCTTTAATTCTGATGGCAGAATGCCCAAATGCTTCATATAATTCTGTTCCTGGCCCAGCAGTAATAATACTAACTTCCGAATATACAGAAAGGTTTACTTGCGCATAAAATGATTTTGTAAACACGAAAAGTAAGAGTAATAGGATATAACTTTTTTTCATAATTTTTAGTGTCTAAAAAAACTGTAATCAATTGTTATTGAAAAAATATTTGAAAATAAAGCATTACCAATACTACCAATATTGGTTAAAGCATAATCTACTTGAATGCCTTGATAGGTAAATCCTACACCAAAATTTGGTTGTAAAGAAAGTGATTTTGAGTCATCGAACTCTGTGATGTATTGAAAATTACCAACTCCTAAACGCAGATAAACAAGTTGATCATAATCTAATTGAAAACCAACAGCAGGATCTATACTTCCAATTTTTGAAGAGAATATATCATTGGTTTGCTCAAAACGAATATTTAAATCGACTTCGGTTTGTAAGTTGAAAGATCGTCCAATTTTAAACTCTTTGGCAACACCTACTTGTATTTTTGGTTTTGTAATTTCTGTAGTTTCTGGTAATTCTTGATTTTGTCCAGGAATGGCATCCTTAATTTTATTGAACTCATCTTCATTAATTGCCCAACTATTAAACGTAGTTGTAACGTCTCTTGCCATGATTCCAAACTTCCAATTATTTCTTTCAAACTGAATACCAGCATCAAATCCAAAACCCCAAGAAGAAGCAAAGTTTCCAATAATCCTTCTCACAACCTTTGCATTCACACCAATATTTACATCCTTAAAAAGTAAATTTCTAGCATACGCAAAATTAAAAGCATAATCTGCAGTAGAAAATAAACTAATCCGATTAAAATCTATGTTACCTTGACTGTCAATTAATTCAGTTGTATTTAAAATATCATCAACTCCAAAACGAATTATTGAAATTCCAATAGCACTTTTAGAATCGATCGGCATTGCAAAAGCAGCATGATTGTAATTGGCGATTCCTGCAAAATAAGATGCATGCATTAAAGAGCCTTGATAATCTTCGATACCCACTAAACCTGCGGGGTTCCAATAAATAGCATTTACATTACTTGTAGTCGCAACAACAGCTTTACTCATTCCTAAAGCAGCAGCATCTACACCAATATTTAAAAATTCATTGGAGTAATTTCTAAAAGATTGCGCATTTATAAAAAGCGGTAAAACAAATAAAAAAAAGAATATTCTGTACTTCACAAATATTGAAAGTTAAGGGTAACAAATATCTAAAAACATACTAAAATAACTATAGTTTTTGGAAGATATTGTTTACAAAAGATCTATTTGAATGTTTTCTTTAATGAAACGTGCAATTCTAAACTCTAACCATCTATTTTCTATCGGTTTAAAAGAGGTCATAAAACCAACATGGCCACCAAATTTTGTTTCTTCAAAAAAGAAAAATTCTGAGTTTTCTGCTTCTTCATAAGGGAAACATTCCCTTGATAAAAAAGTGTCATCTTTTGCATTGATTAATAAAGTAGGTCTTTTAATATTTAAGAGATACGGTTTGGAACTTGCTTTTTTCCAATAATCTTCAGGACTTTTAAAACCAAAAACAGGTACTGTATATAAATGCTCTAAATGTTTAAATTTTGTGGCTTTAAAAAGCTTTGCTTGATCTAATTTATATTCAGGGAATTTGAAAGCCTTCTCTAAAACTTTGTTTTTCATTGTTTTAAAAAACATTTCTATATATAATTTGTTTTTTAATTTATCCATTTCTATTTCTGCAGAAGCAATATCTATAGGAACAGAAACTGCAATTCCGCCTTTAACAACGGGTGAAATATTTTCACCTTGTTCACCTATATATTTTAGTGTTAAATTCCCACCTAAACTAAAGCCAACAATTATAATATTTTTGTAGTTGTAATTTTCTAATAAATGATCTACAACAAAACTTACATCTTCAGTTTTTCCACTATGATATGTTGCAAGTTGTAAATTATCTTCACCACTACAACCTCTTAAGTTAAAACAAACGGTATCTATTCCTTTACTGTTTAGGTGATTCGTGTTTGCCGCCATGTATTTAGAATCCGAGCTTCCTTCTAAACCATGAATTAATAAAACCAAGGTTTCTGAACCTACAAAAGAAAAATCTAAATCAAAAAAATCATGATCCCAAGTTGTAATTCTTTTTCTTGCATAAGTTGCAGTATCCTTCATAAAAAGAGGTCTATACATTGTATTAAAATGACCATTTCTAAAAGGAATTGTAGGCAAGAAGTTTGACGTTAAAACTGGCATAGAATTTTTATTTTTACAAATATGATATAAATTTCACGAATTAGAAAACAAACAAATTTTGATTTCTTATTTTAGCTCTCAAATTGAATCAATATATGGGCTTAGTTAAACAAATTCCAAATTTTATTACATTAGGAAACCTTCTTTCGGGAACTGTGGCAGTAATTTTTGCTGTAGAAGGAGATTATAAAACTGCAGCATTACTTGTTTGTATTGGAATTGTTTTTGATTTTTTTGATGGCTTTGTAGCTCGATTGCTAAACGTTTCTGGAGAATTAGGGAAACAATTAGATTCTTTGGCGGATATGGTAACAAGTGGAGTTGTACCTGGGATAATTATGTATAAGTTGATTCAAAATAATCTATTTCATACTCCTCATAGTCTTTTTGAAGATTCTATCTTGGGTTTTTCGCTTCTGGGATTAATTTTAACTTTAGGAGCATGTTACAGATTAGCAAAATTTAATATAGACACTAGACAATCAGATTCGTTTATAGGTTTACCAACACCAGCAATGAGTTTGTTTGTAATTTCTTTACCTTTAATTCAAGAATACTCTAATATAGAGTTTGTTCAAAATTTAATAGCAAACAATTATTTTTTAATTGCTGTTACACTATTATTAACTTATTTAATGAATGCTGAATTACCATTGTTTTCTTTAAAATTTAAAGAATATTCAGTAAAGAATAATTTAATGAAGTACTTATTTTTAGTCGTTTCTTTATTGATGATTATTTTCTTGCAGTATATTTCAATTCCTCTGATAATAATTCTTTATATAATTTTATCAATAATTAGTAATTATGGAAAAAAAGCTACAGTTTAAATAAGTTAGAACTTTTATAAGAGCTGAAAAATTTATAGAATCGAGGAGTTTTTATAATGATTTTGGTTTTACTGAAGTAGTTTTATCAGAAAACACGTCTTATTTTAAGATTGATGAAAAACTTGGTTTTTACCTTCAAAAGACTTTTGTAAAAGATTGGGTTGATAATTCTATGTTGTTTTTAGAAGTTGAGAATTTAGAAGAATATTTATCAATATTAAAATCTAAAAAACTAACAGAAAAGTTTTCAAATGTTGGATTATCTAAAATTGTAGAAAATGATTGGAAAAATATTTTTTTTACATGATCCATCAGGAATTTTGTAGCATATTGGGTAATTTTAAAAACTAAATAAACTTCTTCTTTTTTAATTCAAAATCCTTTCCTAAATAAACTTCACGCACCATTTCATCTGCTGCTAATTCTTCTGGAGTTCCTTCTTTTAAGATACTTCCATTATACATTAAGTAGGTTTTGTCAGTAATTGCTAGCGTTGCTTGCACATCATGATCAGTAATTAAAATACCAATATTTTTGTTCTTTAATTGTGCAACAATACTTTGGATATCTTCAACAGCAATAGGATCTACACCTGCAAAAGGTTCATCTAATAAAATAAAATTAGGGTCAGATGCTAAACAACGTGCGATTTCTGTTCTACGTCTTTCTCCTCCAGAAAGTAAATCACCTCTATTCTTACGAACATGACCAATATTAAATTCTTCAATTAAAGATTCTAACTTTATTTTTTGTGCTTTTTTAGATAAGTTTGTGAATTGTAAAACAGACATAATATTATCTTCTACAGATAATTTTCTAAAAACAGATGCTTCTTGCGCTAAATAACCAATTCCTTTTTGTGCACGTTTATACATGGCATCACCCGTTATATCTTCATCATTTAAGAAAATTTTACCAGCGTTTGGTTTTACCATCCCAACAATCATATAGAAAGAAGTTGTTTTTCCAGCTCCATTCGGACCTAAAAGCCCAATAATTTCACCTTGTTTAACTTCTAAAGAAATGTCTTGTACAACCTTTCTGCTTCCGTAAATTTTTTGAATGTTTTCTGCTCTTAAAATCATATTTTAAAAATGTGTAATTGTATAATCGCTTAATTGTTGTTTTGTGTAAATATAATTAATAATTTTTCTAAGAATCTTAAAGCATCCTTAAACATTGTTTACAATTACACTTCTTTTTCAAGAGTTTCCCAGTATTCAAAAGCTTTTCTTAAATGCGGAATTACAATTGTACCACCAACTAAAGTTGCAATAGACATCGTTTCCATCATTTCCTCTTTAGTAACTCCGTTTTTCATTGCAGATTCTAAATGATATTGTACGCAATCATCACATCTTAATACTGTTGATGCAACTAAACCTAACAACTCTTTTGTTTTTACAGGTAGATGACCTTCTTTAAAAGCATTGGTGTCTAAGTTGAAAATTCTTTTAATAACTTTATTATCTGAAGCTAAAATTTTATCGTTCATTTTTTGACGATAGTCATTAAACTCTTTAACTTTTGTTGGCATCTCTTTGTTGTTTTTTAATAACTCTTCTTGAAACGATGATACTTATCTCATATAAAATAAGAATTGGTATTGTAACTATAACTTGACTTGCAACATCTGGAGGTGTTATGATTGCTGCTAAAATTAACACAAAAACTAACGCATGTTTTCTATACTTCTTTAAAAATTCGGGGGATACTAATCCGATTTTTGTTAAAAAATAGATTAAAACGGGTAGTTCAAATAATATTGAAACACCTAATAACATGTTGGTTATTAGTCCGATATGTGATTCTAAAGTAAAACTGTTTACAATAGCATCTGTAATTTGGTAGTTGTATAAGAAATGAACAGATATTGGTGCAATTATATAAAAGCTAAATAATACTCCGATAAAGAATAGAAGTGAAGCAATAAATATAAAACCTCTAGATTTTTTAATTTCTTTTTTTGTTAAACCTGGAGATATAAAACGCCAAACTTCCCATAAAAGATAGGGGAAAGAAACAATAACACCTAGTATTAATGAAGACCAAATGGAGTTCATTAATTGTGATGTAACCTTGATACTTTGTAACTTTTTATCAGCAAATGTTACATTACAAAAGTCACTATCCATCCCTAATAAATTGAAAAAATCACAAAATACTTGATAGGTAATAAAGTTTGGTTGTATGTGTGCTAATAAAAAATGATCGTAAACTTGTTCAGCAAAGATAAAAAACACAATCGCTAGTATAAAAATAGCAGCTGCACTTCTAACTAAATGCCATCTTAGTTCTTCTAAATGTCCTAAAAAAGACATTTCTTTTTGTTGCTCTTCCATTAGAAAATCCCCTCTTTAATTAAATCATGTAAATGTACAACTCCTACATATTTATTAGTATTATCTGTAACTAATATTTGTGTAATACTATTGTTTTCTAAAGCATCTAATGCTTCAATAGCCATGGCATTTTCATGAATTGTTTTTGGAGAATGACTCATAATGTCTTTCGCTGTAAAATTATTGATTTCAGTAGTTTTGCTTAGCATTCTTCTAAGATCACCATCAGTAATAATACCAATAATTTTATCATCTTTAATAACAGCAGTAACTCCCAAACGTTTTTCTGAAATCTCAACAATTACTTTAACAACAGAATCATTTTCTGACACTTGCGGTAATTCATTGTTTTTTATTAAATCAGAAACTCTTAAAAACAAACGTTTTCCTAAAGCGCCTCCTGGATGATATTTTGCAAAGTCTTTGCTTGTAAATTCTTTTAACTCTAATAAACAAACCGCTAAAGCATCACCCATCACTAATTGCGCAGTTGTACTTGTTGTTGGTGCTAAGTTGTTTGGACACGCTTCTTTTTCTACAAAAGTATTTAAAGGGAAATCTGCATTTTTTCCTAAAAAAGAATCTACATTTCCAGTAATCGCAATTATTTTATTTCCGTAATTTTTTATTAAGGGAACTAATACTTTTATTTCAGGAGTATTTCCACTTTTAGAAATACAAATAACAACGTCATCCTCTAAAACATTTCCTAGGTCTCCGTGAATTGCATCTGCAGCATGCATAAAAACAGCTGGAGTTCCTGTAGAGTTAAAAGTTGCAACAATTTTTGTAGCAATATTAGCACTTTTGCCAATACCTGTTACAATTACTCTTCCTTTTGAATTATAAATGAATTTAACAGCTTCTTCGAAAGCTGAATCTATAAAATTTGCTAAATTTGCGATCGCATTGCTTTCTGCTAAAATTGTTTTTTTTGCATTTGCAATAATGTTAGAATTATCTTTCAAGCTTTTATGTTTTTATCAGAATAAAAAAAGTTATATCTTTATGTATATGAAAAAGCAAATTTACTATAAAAAAAAGTTTCTTGAAACTATATAGGAATAGGTTTACTATTTCTTTAACAATAAATGAATAAATTATACATATGGATTTACATGGTCCTCTAAAAAAGTTTTTTGGATTTAATAAGTTTAAGGGGTTACAAGAACAGGTTATTAAAAGTATTGTTGCCGACCAAAACACTTTTGTAATCATGCCTACAGGTGGTGGTAAATCTCTTTGTTACCAATTACCAGCATTAATGGCAGAAGGAACTGCAATTGTAGTTTCTCCCTTAATTGCATTGATGAAGAATCAGGTAGATGCTATTAGAGGTATTTCTGAACAACATGGAGTTGCTCATGTCTTAAATTCTTCGTTGAATAAAACAGAAGTAAATCAAGTTAAAGAAGATATTGCTAGCGGAATAACAAAATTGTTATATGTAGCTCCAGAATCTTTAATTAAAGAAGAGTATGTTACTTTTTTAAGAACCCAAACAATTTCTTTTGTTGCTATCGATGAAGCGCATTGTATTTCTGAATGGGGTCATGACTTTAGACCAGAATACAGAAATTTAAAGCACATAATTAAAGCGATAGATAACGTTCCTGTTATTTGTTTAACAGCTACAGCAACAGAGAAAGTACAAGAGGATATTTTAAAAACGTTAGGAATTCAAGATGCAAACAGATTTAAAGCTTCATTTAATAGAGCTAATTTGTTTTATGAAGTGAGACCAAAAACAACAGAAGTTGGAAAAGATATTATTCGTTTTGTAAAACAAAGAGAAGGGAAATCTGGAATTATCTATTGTTTAAGTCGAAAAAAGGTTGAAGAAGTTGCTCAAATTTTACAAGTAAATGGTATTAAAGCAGTTCCTTATCATGCAGGTTTAGATGCTAAAACAAGAGTAAGACATCAAGATATGTTTTTGATGGAAGATTGTGATGTTGTTGTTGCAACGATTGCTTTTGGAATGGGAATAGACAAACCAGATGTACGTTTTGTAATTCATCATGATATTCCAAAAAGTTTGGAAAGCTATTATCAAGAAACGGGTAGAGCAGGTAGAGATGACGGAGAAGGGCATTGTTTGGCTTTTTATGCATACAAGGATATAGAAAAGTTAGAGAAATTTATGGCTAGTAAGCCAATTGCAGAACAAGAAATTGGACATGCATTGTTGCAAGAAGTTGTTGGTTATGCCGAAACTTCAATGAACAGACGTAAATACTTATTGCATTATTTTGGCGAAGATTTTGATGCTATAACCGGCGATGGTGCTGATATGGATGATAATTCTAGAAATCCGAAGAAAAAACATGAGGCAAAAGAGGATGTTGTAAAACTTTTAAAAGTAGTTAAAGAGACTTTACAGCAATACAAATCTAAAGCAGTTGTAAATACTATAATTGGTCAAGAAAATGCATTACTTACTTCTCATAAAACTCATTTACAACCGTTTTTTGGAATCGGGAAAGATAAAGTAGCTTCATACTGGATGGCACTTATACGTCAGGTTTTAGTGGTTAATTTTATCAAAAAAGAGATCGAACAATATGGAGTTGTAAAATTAACAGATGTTGGTCTTGCTTATATTGAAAACCCAACTTCATTTATGATGACGGAAGATCATTCTTATAGTTTAGAGAATGATAATTCTATATTATCAAAGGCAAAATTAGCTGGAGGTTCTGCGGATGAGAAACTTGTAAAATTGTTAAAAGACTTACGAAAAAAAGTGGCTATAAGGCTAGGTGTTCCACCATTTGCCGTTTTTCAAGATCCATCTTTAGATGATATGGCTTTAAAATATCCTATTAATTTAGATGAACTTTCTAAAGTTCATGGTGTAGGAGAGGGGAAAGCTAGAAAATTCGGAAAAGATTTTGTAAAAATTATTTTGGAATATGTAAATGAAAATGACGTTTTACGACCGGATGATTTAATTGTAAAAAGTACAGGTGTAAATTCGGGGTTAAAGCTTTATATCATTCAAAATACAGATAGAAAATTACCACTAGAAGATATTTCAAAATCTAAGGGATTGGAAATGAAAGAGCTAATTAAAGAAATGGAAGCTATTATTTTCTCTGGAACAAAACTAAATATAGATTATGCTTTAGATGATTTATTAGATGAAGACCAGCAAGAAGATATTCATGAATATTTTATGGAAGCTGAATCTGATAGTATACAAGAAGCTTTAGATGAATTTGATGGCGATTATGACGAAGATGAACTACGTTTAATGCGAATTAAATTTACAAACGAAGTGGCAAATTAATAATTATTAGATTTCCCTACAGTTACATTATTGTCTATATAATCGTTCCTTAAATTATAAAGTAGCAATTGTTAAAATAACACCTAAAAGAATTGCAGTAAATTTCTGTAAGTTAAACTTGTGGTTTTCAGAACTTTCGAAAAGAATGATTGTTGAAATATGCAAGAAAACACCAATAATTAAAGCTGTAATTTCTGTTGCATACTTGGTGAAAAACGAAATTTTATCCCCAACTAAAACTCCTAAAGGACTCATTAACCCAAAGAAAAAGAGAAAACAAAATACTGTTTTTTTAGAATACTTTGTGTTGAGTAAAAATGTAGTTAAAACAATTGCAATAGGTATTTTATGCACCACAATTGCCCATAATAAATTATCACCAGTAGTATGAATTGGTAATCCTTCAGAAAAAGCATGCAAGCATAAACTTACAAATAATAAGGTTGGAAACTCTTTTCCATCAGAATGCATATGAATATGGCCATGTTCTGCACCTTTAGAAAACGATTCTAAAATCGATTGTAAAATAATACCAATTAAGATAAAAATGCCTGTTAGCGTCGCATCAGAGTTTATGGTGTATACTTCTGGTAGTAAGTGTAGTATTGTCACAGACAATAGGTAAGCACCACTAAATGCTAATAAAAGGCGTACGATTTTATTGTTGGGTTTTATTAAAAAAACCAACATAGAACCAACTAGAACTGATAAAATTAGTAAGATATAATTCACTTTGCAACCAATATTAATCTATTTGAATTTTGAGCATCAAAGTTAGCTAAATTATAATCTCCAAAAACATGAGTGATTTTAAACCCTGCTTTCTTAAAATAAGTTTTCATTTTATCAGCATTTAAATATTTGACTCTCTCTGTATAGGAGTGATTTTTTTCATCTGCAAAAAAAGTAATATTTTTTACGATAAAACCCTCTTTTATTTCTCTTGTGATATGAAATGTAATCGCATCAACAATTTTAGTTTCTTTGGCAACTAAAGTAGCTTTTACAAAATCGGCATTTAAAAAATCAAAAACAAAAAAGCCGTCTTTTTTCAATCCGTTTTTAATGTTTTTAAGAATTAGAATATCTTCGTTGTCTTCTTCAAAATACCCAAAACTTGTAAATAAATTAAAAATCGCATCATATTGACTTTTAATCGGTTGACGCATGTCATGTATATTAAAACTTAAGGAGTCGTTTTCAAATTGTTTTGCGGTTTTAATGCTATTTTCGGCTAAATCACCTCCTGTAACCTTGTATCCTAAAGAATTTAAAAACACAGAATGACGCCCTTTTCCACAAGGTAAATCTAAGATATGAGCTGTTTTTGGTAATGATAAAAACGAAGTAATATTCTTCATAAATAACTGAGCTTCTTCATCATTTCTATCCTTATACAATATATGATAGTAAGAAGTATTAAACCAATCTGTAAACCAATCTTTTGTTTTCATAAGTACTTTGAGTCTGTAAAAGTAACCAAATCTTACGTTTATAAAAATGAATTTCTTAATTAGTATAAAACCTATTTTTAAATAGTATTTTTGTGCTCAATTTTACAAGTTATGGATAAAGATTTTAAAATGACGGCAACAACACTTTTTGGTTTAGAAGGTGTTTTAGCAGAAGAGCTTAAGAATTTAGGAGCACAAGATATAAAAGAAGCTGTAAGAAGTGTTTCTTTTAGAGGTGATACAGGTTTTATGTATAAAGCAAATATTGCATTAAGAACTGCTGTTAGAATTTTAAAACCGATAAAGGTTTGTAAAGTTTATGATGAGGAAGATTTGTATGAAGCAATTCAGAAAATTAAATGGGAAAATTTTTTAGATGTAGAAGGTACTTTTGCTATTGGTGCAGTTGTTAACTCTAAGAACTTTACCTCAAACTCACATTATATTTCTTTAAAATCTAAAGATGCAATTGCAGATTATTTCCGTCATAAATATCATAAAAGACCGAATGTAGATTTAAAATACCCAGACGTAAAGATTCATATCCACCTTCAAAAAGAATGGTTAACGGTTTCTATAGATTCGTCAGGAGATTCTTTACACAAACGTGGTTATAGAACAGCAACGAATATTGCGCCAATTAACGAAGTATTAGCAGCAGGTATGGTTTTATTATCTGGTTATACTGGTGAAGAAAACTTCATTGATCCAATGTGTGGTTCTGGAACGATTTTAATTGAAGCAGCAATGATTGCCAATAATATTCCGGCAAATATCAATAGAAAATTATTTGCTTTCGAAAAGTGGAAGGATTACGATGAAGACTTGTATTTTAAAATTCAAGAATCATTGTTAAAGAAAATTCGTTCTTCTCATTTTAAAATTATGGGATTCGATAAAGCGCCATCTGCTGTAGAAAAAGCAATTGCCAATGTAGAAAACGCTAATTTAGATGAGTTTATTGGTGTGCATCATGTCAATTTTTTCAACTCTAAAAAAGAGGTTTTTGGAAACACAACTATTTTATTCAATCCACCTTATGGAGAACGTTTAAATATAGATGTAGAGGAGTTTTATAAGAAAATTGGGGATACACTAAAAAATAATTATTCAGGTTCTACAGCGTGGTTAATTACTTCAGATACAGATGCTTTGAAAGCAGTTGGTTTAAGAACTTCTAAAAGAATTGCATTGAAGAATGCAGATTTAGACTGTAAGTTTGTAAAATACGACTTGTACGAAGGTACTCGAAAGTTTAAAGAACGTAAAGTAGAAACAGATACTGAGCCGAATGCTGAAGCTATTGCTGATGCTGATGTTGACTCTGAAGAATAGTAAAATTTTCGACTTCGCTCAAGATAAACTCTAGCAGGAATGTAGAATAAATCAATTCGATTTTTTTATTAGAAGCTATTTCCTGCTTTCCGCACTCGCTTTTTTTCGTTCCTCAAAAAGAGCTTAAACAAATGCTGCAATCAGGGCTAAGCTTGTTTGTTGGTAATTAGTTTAATTAAAACCAACTCAGTCCATTCTTCTGGCTTTTCTAACATAGGGAAATGCCCACATTCATCGATCCAAAATAAGTTGTTATTTGGAATTTATAATGATAATAAATCCGCAATTGCAGCAACGGAAACATGATCTTCTTTTGCCTAAATTGTTTTTGTAGGTATTTGTGTTTCTTTTAAAATATTTTACTTTTTAACATCACCCAATTCAGTAAATTTAAACCTATCATTAGTTGAAGGCTCATGTTCTTTAATCATGATTTTTTCTATTTCTTTAACTATTTCGGGGTTTTGAGAAGAAATATCATTTTGTTCAGCAATATCAGTTTCTAAATTGTACAATTCAACCTTTAAGTTTCCTTTAAAAATATTCTTACGAATTCCTTTCCATTTTCCCATTCTAACAGCTTGCTGACCTTTATAACTTGGAAATTCCCAATATAGAAATTCATGCTTTTTTTGTTCTTTACCTAAAAGAGCAGATTTAAAACTAATTCCGTCGATGTTAGAAGGTGGCTTAACTCCAGATAAATCACAAATTGTAGGCATTAAATCATAAAAAGCAGAAATATGATTACTTTTTGTTCCTGGTTTTATTTTATTTGGCCAGCTTGCAATTAAAGGAACTCTAATTCCTCCTTCATAAACAAAACCTTTAGTTCTACCATAACCATTACCAAAAGGTTTAGAGCTTTCAAAAAAATCAAAATCTACACCACCAGTATAAGTTGGGCCATTATCACTTGAAAAAATGATAATAGTATTTTCATATATTCCCTCTTCTTTTAAAGTTTCTATTAGCTCCCCTAACTGAAAATCTAAATAAGTAATCATAGCTGCATAACTAGCTCTTGGATATCTGTTTGGGAAATATCCTTTATTTCCTAAATAAGGTTCTTCGTCACCAAATATTTTTCGATACTCATCAATAAATTTTTTTGGCGCTTGTAAGGGTAAATGCGGTAGAGGAGAAGCGTAATACATAAAAAAAGGTTCGTTTTTATTTTCTTTTATGAATGAAATCGCTTTTTTATGAATTTTTTCTGGTGCATAATCTTGCTGATTAAATTTATCATAACTCGTTTCTAAATAAGGATCTAGATTTGTGTCTAATTTTGTTCTTGGGGGAACAATTGGGTTATTTAATGTGTCTTTATAAATGTTTTCCCATAAATGACCTGGATATAAGTTATGTGCTTGTCGTTGACAGTTATAACCATAAAAATAATCGAATCCTTGTAGATTTGGGACTCCATCGGTTTTAGGTGCTCCTAATCCCCATTTTCCGAAAATACTTGTTTTATAACCACTCTCTTTTAATTGTTTTCCTAAAGTTATAGTTGTGTTAGGTATTGGCAATTGTCCTTCTAACGATGGATCTAAAGATGCTTTTGTGTAATCCCAAACATCTCCACGTTCAGCCCATTCATCATTTCCTCTAACAAATGCGTGTCCAGTATGTTTTCCTGTTAGAAAAACATACCTTGCTGGTGCACAAACTGGTGCGCCCGTATAATGTTGTGTAAACATCATCCCGTTTTTGGCAAGTAAATCTATATTTGGGGTTTTTATTTTTTGTTGTCCATAAACTCCAACTTCACCATAGCCCAAATCATCTGCTAGGAAAAATATAATATTTGGTTTTTGAATTTTGTCAACTTTCTTTGAGCAACTAAAAAAGAAACTTAATAATAAAATAATAAAGATTATATTTTTCATAATAAATTTATTTAAAAATCAGTTTGATCCATTCTTCTGGCTTTTCTAACATAGGGAAATGCCCACATTCATCAATCCAAAATAAGTTGTTATTTGGTATTTCTGTAGTTAATAAATTGGCAATCGCTGCAACAGCAACAGGATCATTCTTTGCCCAAACAATTTTTGTAGGAATTTGTGTTTCTTTTAAGGCGCCAATCCATCTGTGCCAAAAGAAATATCGCTCGTTTATATAATTAGATAATAAATGAATGACTTTTCGTCCGTTGTTATGTTCTAACTGAAACCACATTTCTTTTAATTCATCTTCTGTGGCTTGTGCTTTATCAAAATAAACACTGCGTAGATTTTTCTTAAAAATTGAATAGCTAGTTAGTTTTGCTACCCATTTTCCTGTGAATTTATTTTTTAATAACTTTTGAATTGTACGTAGTTTAGACAATTCTATATGCATAGAACCATTACAGAGAATTAGTTTATCTATTTGTAAATTAATTTGTTGTTTGTTATGTCTTGCTAAAATTTCTGTTGCAATACTTGTTCCATAATCATGAGCCAATACCGTAACGTTTGTTAAACCTAGTTGTTTCCACAATTGTAAAGCAACATCTGCTTGCTCTATTAGCGAATAAGAGTAATCTAAAGGTTTGTCAGAAAAACCAAATCCTAAATGATCGTGAATAATTACCCTGTAATGTTTGCTTAATTCTGGTAAAACTTTGTGATAGTCATAAGAAGAAGTAGGGTATCCATGAAGTATTACAAGTGTTTCTTGTCGATTTTCCATTGCACTAGAACGAGTATCTTTCGAATCAATTACAAAAAGGTTTCTGTCGTAAACGGTTATAAAATTACCTTTGTTTTTCCAATCTTGCGATGTCATATTGTTTCTAATATTTCTGATTACAATGTAGTGAATTTTACGTAATTTTGAATTCAACATAAAACAAACTCCTATCCATTTCATAGACATCATACTACCAATTCCAATTCAGAGAACGTTTACGTATTCTGTAACGGAAGACGAAGCAAATTTCTTACAAAAAGGAATGCGAGTTGCCGTTTCTTTTGGTAAAACTAAGATGTATACCGGTTTAGTTTTTAATATTCATCAAACTGCACCCACTTTATATGAAGCCAAAGAAATACATCAAATTTTAGATGAAACACCTTTGGTGAATGAATTGCAATTAAAACATTGGCAATGGATTGCAGATTATTACATGTGTTCTTTAGGTGATGTGTATAGAGCTTCTTTACCCTCTGCATTTTTATTAGAAAGTGAAACCGTTATTTATAAAAATCATGCATTCGTAGAGGATGCTATTTTAGCGGATGATGAATTTTTGATTTTTGAAGCCTTACAGCATCAATCGCAATTAACGATACATCAAGTTGCAGATATTTTAGGGAAGAAAAAAGTAATGCCAATTGTAAATCAACTGATTAACAAATCTGCAATTACAATTAAAGAAGAAATTTACGAGCAATACAAGCCAAAGTTGGTGAAATATGTTCGTTTGCACTCAGATTATAATTCTGACGATTCTTTAGAGAAATTACTGGAAGAATTATCAAGAGCAAAAAAACAACGTGAAGCCGTTTTAGGATTTTTTCAATTATCATCTACGAAAAAACCAATAAAAGCAAAAGATTTAGAAGAAAAAGCAGCCGTTTCTTCCACTATTTTAAAATCTCTGGTTGATAAAGGAGTTTTCGATTTTTATCATATTAAAACAGATAGAATTCAATATAAAGGAGATACAAACGATTTAAAAGTACTCAACGAGTTTCAAGAAAAAGCACTTTTAGAAATTAAAGAAACCTTCAAGGAAAAAGATGTTACACTTTTACACGGAATTACAAGTTCTGGTAAAACAGAAGTGTATACAAAGTTAATTCAGGAAGTTTTAGATGAAGGAAAACAAGTCTTATTCTTGTTGCCGGAAATTGCATTAACCACTCAGATTATAACACGTTTACAGTTTTATTTTGGAGAACAAATTTCTGTTTTTCATTCTAAATATTCTATGAATGAACGCGTAGAAGTTTGGAATAATGTTTTAGAGAATAAAACAAAAGCGAGGATTATTTTAGGCGCAAGATCTTCTATTTTCTTGCCTTTTTCTAATCTAGGGTTGATTGTTGTTGATGAAGAGCATGAAACCTCGTATAAGCAATTTGAACCTTCGCCAAGATATAATGCTCGTGATGCTGCCATTGTTTTAGCTAAAATTCACAAAGCAAAAATTTTATTAGGTTCTGCGACACCGTCATTAGAGACTTATTTTAATGCACAGCAAAATAAATATGGTTTTGTAGAAATTAATAGACGACATGGAAATGTTCAATTGCCTAAAATTGAGTTGATTGACGTTAAGGAGAAGCAGCGAAAAAAGGAAATGACGGGTCATTTTTCTGATAGGTTGTTAAAATTGATTCAAGAAGCTTTAGATCAAAAAGAACAAATTATTTTATTTCAAAATAGACGTGGATTTTCACCCGTTGTTGAGTGTAAAACTTGTGGAGTTTCGCCTCAATGTCCAAATTGTGATGTTTCTTTAACTTTCCATAAATTCAAACACGAATTACGTTGTCATTATTGTAATTATCAAAGAGCAATGCCTAATAGTTGTGGTGCTTGTGGAGGTAATACTTTAGATAACAAAGGTTTTGGAACCGAGCAAATTGAGTTGGAATTAAAAAAATTATTTCCTGATTTTAAAATCGGAAGAATGGATTTAGACACGACTCGAGGAAAAAATGGATATCAGAAAATTATTGGTGCTTTTGAAGCAAGAGAAATCGACGTTTTGGTAGGAACACAAATGCTTTCTAAAGGGTTAGATTTTGATAATGTTTCTTTGGTGGGCGTTTTAAATGCAGATACGATGTTAAACTTTCCAGATTTTAGAGCGCATGAACGTGCGTATCAAATGATGGTACAAGTTTCGGGAAGAGCAGGAAGAAGTAAAAAACAAGGAAATGTAGCCATACAAACCTACAATCCTTTTCATCAAATATTACAGCAAGTTTCTGTCACAAATTATGCAGAAATGTATAAAGAACAATTGCAAGAACGTTGGCAATATAAATATCCACCTTATTACAGGTTGATAAAAATAACACTAAAACATAAAGATTATAATAAAGTTGATAGCGGAGTTAATTGGCTATTTAAGGCATTGTATAATTCTTTTGGAGAACATGTTTTAGGTCCGACTGCACCCGCGGTTTCTAGAGTTAGGAATCAATATATTAAGAATATTGTGATTAAGATTCCGCCAAAACAAAATTTAGCAAACACAAAAAATCATCTTACTAAAATTAAAAATACGTTTGAAGCGGTTAAAGATTTTAGACCAATAAGGTTTATTATTGATGTAGATGCGTATTAAAACCTATGTGTCTTTCTTGTTTTTTATCAAAGGGAAAAGAACTGATCTTTGTTTATAAAAAAGAAGTTTCTAAAGAGTTCTTTCGTGAGGAAATCAAAAAAAAAATCTAAAGCTGCATTGCAACTTTAGATTTTTATAATTTTAGATTAGTTGTAAAGCTTATTAGCGTTAAGGCTTAGTAGTTTTGCTTTTACATTTTTTAAAGTCAATTCATGTACTTTAATTTCTTCTCTTTGATTCGGTTTTCCCCAATTATAATAAGTGGTTGCTTTTAAAAATGTTGGGGCATATTTTTTATTTCCTAAATAGGTAAGATTTATTAACCAATCTCCGTTTCCAATTTTTTCAATTAAAAATTCTTTCGAGTTATAGCCCATTAATTTTTCATCTAATATTTGTTGGCTATTATCAGATAATGTGTGGTTTACTTTAAAAGATTGTTTGTTTGGATTTACAAACTCGAATATAAATTCTGCTTCTGAAGTGTTCCATTCAAACACCATTCTAATATCATTTGCAATTAAAGAGTCGGTGTTCTTAAAAGCTAATTTTTCTATAATATTATCTTTCTGTTTTCTTTGAACATAGATCGCTTTCATTTCAGTATTAAAAATCTCTCCAATGCCATTTTCTTTAATTTTAAAGCCTTTTTTAAGGTAGTAGAGGTATATTTTCCAAGCATTTTTATGTTGATTTGCATGTGTAAATGCATTCGCAAGATCTCTAAAAGACTGTGCGTGCTCAGGTCTAATTTTCATTATTTTTTTATAAATAACAATTGCTTTTTCATGTAAACTTAATTCTTGATATTTATAGGCTAAAGCTTTTAATACTTCAGGATTGTTGTCTGCATAAGTCTCTAAGTCTGAAAGTACTTTTAATCCGTATTCTTTGCTATTAAGTGTGTTTATAAAATAATTAGCAGCGTTAAAATGAAAATTGGTGTTCGTCTTGTGTACTGGATATATGCTTTTGTATTTTTCATAAGTTGCGCTAGCTGTTCCGGCTGCTTCAAATAATTTATAATATTTTGGTTCTCCAATTTTTAAATCATTTATTGCAATGGCATCATTATAGTAATACTCTTTATTTGTGTATTTATTATCTTGAGAGTTTATGTCTTTACTGGCAGCTGAAGCAAAAGAATTTGATTTTGTTGTTACAATAATTACACCTCCAACAGCTTCAGAACCGTACTTTACTGTTCCTGCTAAACCTTTTATGACAGCAATATCTTTCACATCATTTAAATCTACATTAGGAACCCCTGTATAAATAGTTCCATCAACATCCCAAAGTGCATAGGCAACAGTTCCTGTAAAACTGGTCTCTCTTAATCGAACATTTTCTGTTCCATCTAAACTGGTAACTAATTTAAAATTGGAAACTTTACCACGTAATGCTTGTGCAATGCTAGAAGCAGATTTATTTAAATCGTCTCCTTTAACAAAGGATGCAGCAAAACCAGATTTTCTAGTATCTATATTAGTTCTTGCTGATGAAAACCTTCTTGGAGTTCTTATCCCTATTCCTTTTTTACTGTCAGATTTACTTGTAATAATAATTTCATCTAAAAGGTTTTCAGCAGGACTCATTCCTAAGTTTAGCATAGTGGTGACGTCCTCTACTAAAATTTCGATTGGTTTCATGTTTAAATGCGAAAATTGGATGATTTCTCCCGCTCTTGCTTTAATTTTGTAGAAACCTTTTCTATTAGTATTCGTCCCTCTTTTAGAATTTTTAATAAGAATATTCACACCAGATAGCGGATAATCGTCCAAAGTAATAATCCCCGTAATTTCTTTTAGCTTCTTTTCGGTTTTATTCGTGTTTTGAGCAATAATAGTAAAAGAAAAAAATAGGGCAAGAGTGAAAAATAATTTTTTCATTAGTCTTTTTTTTAGTTAGCAATTTGATGGGGCGAAATTATTTAAAAAGAAATTATTCAAAAAACATTCTTTATTAAATTTTTCATAAAATAATTTCATAAAATACAACAAATACCATGCCTAATAACTTGGTGTTTTTGTATAACTAGTAGACGCAATAACAGTAGGTTTGTTACAAAATTTCTTTCTGTTCGTCTTTATATTAAATCGTGTTTTTGTTTAATTTTATTTTTTTTTGATAAAATTTAGAA